>Ga0208971_1000066_pt1 | contig 72234 bp, 67 predicted proteins | sample AOAMet1_18_M0_10_2_FD_188229 | JGI IMG/M metagenome (GOLD analysis project Ga0208971, IMG submission 188229) | Ammonia-oxidizing marine microbial communities from Monterey Bay, California, USA - CAN11_18_M0_10 (SPAdes) | ecosystem: Environmental > Aquatic > Marine > Intertidal zone | place...
GGTGGCGTTTTTTGGTGAGCAAAGCGGTTTGCGTGGTGCGGTACGCACAGCCTTGAAGCAATTACCTGATGTTGAACGCGCGCTGGGGCGTGTGGCACTCGATCGAAGTGGTCCTAGAGATTTGCGAGCACTTGGGAACGGCATCGTCCAAGCGGCGCAGGTACATGCGCTTTTGCAACAACACGATTTACCGCCACTCCTGCAAAATGCTGCGGCTGATCTAAAGGGCTTTGAAGGCCTGTCTGATGAATTGGATCGCGCCTTAGTCGCAGAGCCGCCCCTTCTGGCGCGTGATGGCGGGTTTGTCGCCACTGGCTATTCAGCAGAGCTGGATGAGACGACAGCACTGCGTGATGAGGCGCGGTCAATCATTGCCAAGATGCAAGCAGAATATGCAGGCCAGTGCGAGATCTCGTCATTGAAAATAAAGCATAACAATGTGCTGGGATATTTCATTGAAACCACAGCAACCCACGCCCAGCGCATGATGGCGGCACCGTTGAGTGAGACCTTTATTCACCGACAAACCACGGCCAATGCAGTTCGTTTCACGACGGTCGAACTGGGCGATTTAGAAACTAAGATCCTAAATGCCGCCGGCCGTGCCACGGGGTTGGAGCTTGAAATTTTTGCCGGTCTTCGCGCGCAGGTTTTAGATCATGCCGGCGCACTGCAAGCTTTGGCGGTCTCGATTGCAGAAATAGATGTTGCCGCGGCGCTTGCCGAATTGGCCATGTCCGAAGGCTGGGTCCGGCCGGTATTGAATGACAGCCGTGACTTTATCATTGAGCAGGGGCGTCATCCCGTGGTCGAAGCGGCCATCAAAGCGCAAGCCACAACGGTTTTTGTTGCGAATGATTGCCAGTTGACCAGTAACGATGATATGATCTGGCTGCTCACCGGGCCAAATATGGCAGGTAAATCAACATTTTTGCGCCAAAATGCCTTAATTGCGCTTTTGGCACAGGCCGGATCCTTCGTGCCAGCAGCTCGGGCTGAAATCGGTATTGTTTCACAGATTTTCAGCCGCGTTGGAGCCGCCGATGATTTGGCCCGAGGGCGGTCAACTTTTATGGTGGAGATGGTAGAAACCGCCGCAATTCTGAACCAAGCAGATGACCGCGCCCTGGTTATTTTAGATGAAATTGGCCGCGGAACATCAACCTATGACGGGCTATCCATTGCCTGGGCAACACTGGAACATTTACACGACGTCAACCGGTGCCGAGCGTTATTTGCCACGCATTACCATGAGCTCACCCAACTCACTGCTAAATTGCGCCATGTGGACAATGCAACTGTCACCGTTCGGGAATATCAGGGCGATGTTGTATTCCTACATGAGGTGAAAAAAGGTGCGGCGGATCGATCTTATGGGGTGCAAGTGGCCAAGCTGGCCGGTCTGCCACAATCGGTTTTAGAGCGGGCAAAGGTGGTGCTTGACGCTTTGGAACGCGGCGAACGCGAGGGGCATAGCAAGCAAAAAGCCCTGATCGACGATTTGCCACTATTTTCCTCAGTGGCGATGTCAGCATTTGCGCCTTCTACTCAGTCTGAACTTGAAAAAGCTTTTGAAGCGATCCAACCCGATAGTTTGAGCGCCAAACAGGCCTTAGATCTTATTTATGATCTGAAATCAAAGCTGTGACTATAAAGGGCGGCCCTTATTATACCGCCCTTGTCACATAGGTTTTTATGAGGCCTTAGCCTGGCGTCGAAGACACGCCGACTTGCGCCGGGCGCAAGAGGCGATCATGTAACATGAAACCTTCGGTCATCACCTGAATGATATCCCCTGCCTTTGTTCCTGGAACCGGCGCTTCAAACATTGCTTCATGATTTTGTGGATCAAACCGCTCACCAATTTCTGGCGAAATAGCTTCGATGCCATGTTTCTTAAAGACATTGACAACCTCGCGCATGGTGAGCTCAACCCCCTCAATCAAAGCTGCTGAAACTTCACGCTGGTCATCTGTCGCAGCCTCAAGCCCACGCTTGAGATTGTCATAGACCGGCAGTAGATCACGGGCGAGCTTTGAGCCGCCGTAGTTCTCAGCTTCTCTGCGATCACGATCACCGCGTTTGCGGGCATTTTCCGCATCTGCCAGAGCCCGCATCCACCGATCCTTGAGCTCATCACGTTCGGCGCGCAGAGCATCAAGCTCTAACTCCTCTTCGGTGTATTCTTCGTCACCATATTCTTCTTCTTCGGCAAGACTCACGTCCTGGAGAAACTCGTCTTCATGTTCTTTTGCCATCTGGACCTAACCTCGATCAGATAAAACCCGCCCGACCATTTGAGCGGTATAATTCACGATTGGCACGATCCGACCATAATTCAGACGCGTGGGTCCGATTACGCCAATAGCGCCAACCACCTTTTGGTCCGCGTTCATATAGGGAGAAACCACCAAAGAGGAACCCGAAAGTGAAAATAGTTTGTTCTCAGAGCCAATAAAAATGCGAACGCCCTCAGCTTCATCGGTTAATTGCAAGAATTCCGCTATATCTCGCTTGCGTTCAAGGTCATCAAAGAGCACCCGTACCCGCTCCAAATCCTCAGCTGTGCCGGTGGTCTCGAGGAGATTCGATCTGCCGCGAACAATTAATCGCTCATTATCACCGCCAGCGTCCTGCATGACGGCCACTCCAGCCTCAACCAAGCCCGTGGTCAAAACATCTAATTCAGAGCGGTGTTTTTCGATCTCCGCGACAATTGTAGATTTCAACTCTTGCAATGTCCGGCCCTGACCAATGGCATTCAAAAAATTCACTGCTTCGCGTATTTGGCTGGGGGTTTGACCCAAAGGTGGGCAAAATACCCGGTTTTCAACCTCGCCATTGGCAAAAACCAAAACTGCCAGCGCACGATCAGTCGCCAAAGACACAAATTCAATATGCTTTATGGGCGAAGATTTTTTTGGCGCGAGAACCAAAGATGCGCCGCGCGTAAGTCCAGATAGGGCGCTGGACATACGATCAAGCATGCCTGTTATACTGTCATTTTCTTCCATCGTAGCGGAAATTTTGCGCTGCGCGGCCTTGTCGGGCTCGCCAACTTCCAAGATCCCGTCGACAAACATACGCAGACCAAGTTCCGTTGGCTGACGGCCAGCAGAGGTATGCGGGCTATCGAGTAGGCCAAGAAGCTCTAAGTCTTTCATGACATTGCGAATGGTGGCGGCACTCACGGGTTCGGTCATATGCTGGGTTAACGTGTTGCTGCCCATCGGTTCTCCCGAAGACAAGTAACTTTCCACAACCCGCTGAAACACTTCACGGCTGCGGGCATCCATTTCTGAAAATAACTCTGTCGACGAGTCCATTCACCTAAGCCTTGCTATTTGTGGTCCTCTTCGCATATTCGCGCATGAACAGTGAGAGGACAAGCTATGCGACCATCCAATCGAGAATTAAATCAAATGCGTGACATTGTGATTGAAACAGACGTCACCCGACATGCAGAGGGATCTTGTTTGATCAAGATTGGCGACACGCATGTGCTTTGTACAGCCAGTTTGGAAGACCGCGTGCCGCCTTTTCTGCGGAACTCGGGGTTGGGTTGGGTCACGGCAGAATATGGGATGCTGCCCCGCGCCACCCATACAAGAATGCGCCGCGAGGCCAAAAATGGTCAATCGGGGCGTACGCAAGAGATTCAGCGTCTCATTGGGCGGAGTTTGCGCGCCGGTGTGGATCGCGTCGCCTTGGGTGAGCGGCAGATCAGTATCGATTGTGACGTGATCCAGGCAGATGGCGGGACACGCTGCGCTGCGATTACAGGTGGCTGGGTTGCGCTTAAGCTTGCCGTTCAAAAACTCATGAAGGCTGGGGATGTTATCAGCGATCCGCTTTTAGATCCTGTGGCTGCGGTGAGCTGCGGTATCTATGCCGGCCAAGCAGTTTTGGATTTAGACTATCCCGAGGACAGTGAAGCCGGGGTTGATGGCAATTTCGTTATGTTGGGATCGGGCAAATTGGTAGAAGTCCAAATGTCGGCTGAGGGCTCAACATTCTCGCGCGACCAAATGGGGCAACTGATAGATCTGGCTGAAGCGGGCGTGGCGCAATTGGTCGCTGCTCAATTGGCGGCCGTTGGCTGATGCGAGCGCTCACCGAACCAAAGATCGTTCTAGCCAGTCATAACAAAGGCAAATTGCGCGAAATTCAGGCGCTTTTGGCACCCTTTGGTGTCGCATGCGTGAGTGCTGGCGATCTAGGACTGGACGAGCCGGCGGAAACAGAAACAAGTTTCGCAGGAAATGCGCGTCTGAAGGCGCATTTTGCGGCCCAAGCAACAGGTTTGCCGGCTCTGTCTGACGATAGTGGCATCTGTGTCGACGGGTTAGCTGGCGCTCCGGGGGTTTACACGGCTGATTGGGCGGAAACCTCCAATGGCCGCGATTTTACGATGGCGATGACGCGGGTTTGGGAAAAGCTGGAGGCGGCCGATGCGCCCTTTCCGCGCCATGCGCAGTTTAATTGTACATTGTGCCTGGCTTGGCCAGACGGTCACGATGAGGTTTTTGCTGGTATCGTACCGGGCCAAGTGGTCTGGCCAATGCGCGGCATTCATGGGTTTGGCTTTGATCCCATGTTTCAACCCGATGGGTATGATCAAACATTTGCTGAAATGCTCCCGGAACATAAACACCCGATCAGTCATCGGGCGGATGCCTTCAAAAAATTGGTGTCTGGCTGCCTCACATGATGGAAGATTGGCACCATGGCGGGTTTGGCCTTTATATCCATTGGCCGTTTTGTGAAGCAAAATGCCCGTATTGTGACTTTAATTCCTATGTCAATGCAGCGGTAGACAACGATATATGGGAAAAGGCTCTCCTGAGCGAATTGGATCGCCATGGGGCCCTGACCCGGGGTCGTGTGTTGAATTCAGTTTTTTTCGGAGGGGGTACGCCAAGCTTGATGCCGCCCCAAATGGTTGAGCGCCTGATTGATCGCGCGCGGGTGCATTGGTCTTTCGCGAATGATATTGAAATCACGCTTGAGGCCAACCCGTCCTCGGTTGAAGCCTCGCGATTTGCTGATTTTCGCGCCGCCGGAGTGAACCGAATATCCATGGGAATTCAGGCGCTAAACGATCCCGACTTAAAGCGCCTCGGTCGGTTGCACTCCGTGGCAGAAGCGCGATCCGCCCTCACTGTCGCGAAGACATATTTTGACCAGGTCAGTTTTGATTTGATCTATGCACGGCAAGATCAGACGCTTGAAGACTGGCAAGAGGAGCTCAACGAAGCCATAGATATGAGCGCGGGGCATCTGTCATTGTATCAACTTACAATTGAACCTGGAACGGCCTTTGGCTTTCGGGCGCAGGCAGGGAAATTGGCAGGGTTGCCCAATGAAGACTTAAGCGCTGATATGTTTGATGTGACCAATGAGATCTGCGCCAAAGCAGGGCTATACGCCTATGAAGTGTCCAACTATTCACACAAGTCATTGGAATCTAAACATAATAACATTTATTGGCGCGGTGGCGACTATATCGGAATAGGGCCCGGGGCCCATGGCCGCTTGACCCTGGGAGGCAAGCGCCACGCCACAAGAACAGCTCTCGCGCCCCAAGCCTGGTTGGAGCGGGTAGAGTTCCAAAAGAGCGGCACCAGTCACCAAGAAACATTAACCCCGCAAGATCACGCCAATGAGCTTATCATGATGGGGTTGCGAATATTAGATGGAATTTCTCGAACGCGCATTGAGAGCGTCGCCAATGCGCCGCTCGATATTCCAAGTCACCTGCTGGACATGCGCCTGCTGGACCTTCGCGAAAATCAACTTCGCGCCACAAAATCGGGTCGCCCACTTTTGAATCAACTGGTCCAAGCCTTGATATATTAAAGCCCTGCTAGGTGGCGACACAGCTCATCGAGCTGCTCTAGATTTTTATAGCGGATGGTAATCGAACCGCCCTCTTGTCCCGGGTTATGCGTGATGGAGACCGCCATTTTAAGAGCTGCGGAAAGATCACCTTCAAGCGCACGCGTATCTGCGTCTTTGGCAGGTCTTGGCATGCGGTCTTTGCTGGGCGCTTTCGGTTCTTTCACCAATTTTTCCGTCTGTCGAACAGACAACCCACGCGCCACAACAACACGTGCCAAATCAGAGGCATTGGGCGCCGTAATCAATGCGCGCGCGTGACCACTTGACAGGCTGCCATTGATGACAAGAGCTTGAACATCTTTTGGAAGCGCCAGAAGGCGCAGAACATTTGCGATATGTGGGCGCGATTTGCCAAGCGCTTCGGCCATCTGCTCTTGCGTGTGACCAAATTTATCCATGAGCTGGCGATATCCAATCGCCTCCTCGATGGGGTTGAGGTCTGCGCGCTGGATATTTTCGATAATTGCGATCTCGAGAACGTCCAAATCAGAAAATTCCCGCACCACAATGGGCAATTCATGTAGCTGGGCGAGCTGGGAGGCCCGCCACCGCCGTTCCCCCGCGACGATTTCATATTCGCCGGTTTTTTCTGGATGCGCACGCACGACCAGCGGTTGAATAATACCCTTCGAACGAATTGACCCGGCAAGATCGTTTAATTCATCAACATCAAAATGCCGACGCGGTTGGTCCGGATTGGGGTGCACATTTTCGATTGGCACAAGCATATCACTGCGCCGCTCAGAGCTGCTGGGCCCTTTGTCACCGACTGTCTGTTCAATATCAGCCATCAGCGCCGATAGGCCCCGACCGAGACCTCTTTGGCGTTTGGGGGTATTGGCCATTTTATATCCTAACTCTTTATCATCTGCGTGCCAAAATTTCTTGTGCAAGGGCGCGATAGGCCTCTGCGCCTTTGGATCGGCTATCATAACTCAACACGGGCATCGCAAAGGACGGCGCCTCGCTTATCCTCACGTTTCGCGGAATGACCGTTTTAAATATCAATTCGCCCAAGTTTTCCCGCGCATCTTCCTCGACTTGCAAGGATAGACGATTGCGCGCGTCGTACATTGTCAGCACCACCCCTTCAATTCGAAGATCTGGGTTGCCGAGATCTCGCACCTCTCGCACGGACATCAACAATTGCGACAGACCCTCTAAAGCGAAAAATTCGCTTTGCAAAGGAATGATAAGGGCGTGGGCTGCTATCAAGGCGTTTACTGTTAGGACGTTGAGAGACGGCGGACAATCCAACAATATATAATCGTATTTTGACAGATCTGAGTTGCTCAAAACTTTACGCAACATCTCACTTCGGTTTTTCGCGCTGGCCAATTCAATGTCCGCAGAGCTGAGATCTGTTGTCGATGGAACAAGGTCGATGTTTTCGATATCTGTTTTTTGAATAAACCGAGGTTCCACTTGGGTGCCGATCAAAACATCATAGGTTGTGAATGCGCGTGCATCCGCATGGGAGCCAAGCCCTGTTGACGCGTTTCCCTGGGGATCAAGATCCATGACCAGCACTTTAAAACCAGCTTCCGCGATTGCGGCTGCCAAATTTAGGGTTGTGGTTGTCTTCCCGACCCCGCCTTTTTGGTTGGCGATGGCGAATATTTTTTGTTTAGGCTGCTGCACGTCGAATATTCCTGATTTTCAACACCGCTGCGTGAATGTCTGTCTGGCTCGGCACGATGTCGTGCTCAAATGACCATGATTTTTGCGCCGCTGCAAGTTCATCCTGATGACTTTGGCCCTTCATGAACAAACATACGCCGTCGGCTTCAACAAAAGTTTCTGCATATTCTAAAAGCTTGGGCAAAGCTGCTAGAGCGCGCGCAGAAACGGTAGCGGCCCGAGCAAGGGTTAAAGATTCAATCCTAGAGCTGTGGATTTCACAATTTAACTCTAAAGTAGCCGCTGCTTGACGAAGGAAAGCGGCCTTTCGCAGGTCACTTTCAACCAATATAACGCAAGTGGAGGGGGAGATTTCTTTCAAACAAATCGCCACAACGATGCCAGGAAACCCACCACCGCTGCCAATATCGATCCAATAATCAGACAGCTTTGCCAGTGCGATGATTTGTGCCGAATCTTCAATATGACGGCTCCAGATGTTTGAAATACTGCCCTTTGCGATCAAGTTGATAACCGGATTCCACTTTTTAACGAGCGCAACGAACTCATTGAGCTGCGCCGTTGTTTCACGTGAAACACTCAGGCTGGTAAGGTTTTCTTGCCTCGTCATCCGGTATTTTTCAAACCTTGGGACTTGATGCTTAACAAAACAGCCGTCAAAGCAGCAGGCGTCACCCCTTCGATATTCTTAGCAGCACCAAGCGACTCTGGACGCGCTGCATTTAGTTTTGAAATCAACTCAGATGACAAACCAGGAACCCCCGCGTAATGAAAACCTTTTGGAATCTTAACGCTCAAATCCCGGGCCAAAGCGTCAATATCGCGGCTCTGGCGCTCTATATAAGTTACATAGAGCGCCTCTCGTGCGGCCTGATCCAAAGACGCCGTATCACACTCAGCTAACCCTGAGGCCAGACCGGAGAGATTAGAAACCGTCACCCCGGGAATTGACAGCAGCTCATGCCCATTGCGACGACGCCCATCCAGACCAAGCTCTATTCCCACCTGACGGGCTTGGTTGGGTGAAACAGCCATTGATGACAACAGCGCACGGCACTTGTCCAAACGCTTCATCTTTTTCTGATAGGCGTCAAATCTAGACGCCGATACAAGGCCGGAAGTGTAACCTTGCTCGGTTAACCGCTGATCGGCGTTGTCAGCACGCAGCTTTAATCGAAACTCTGCCCGTGATGTAAACATCCGATAAGGCTCAGTTGCGCCGCGTGTTATTAAATCGTCAATCATCACCCCAATATAGCTGGTACTACGATCAAATGTGACGGGCGACACGCCCTTAAGCCGCTTCGCAACACCAATGGCTGCAACTAAGCCTTGGGCTGCAGCCTCCTCATAACCAGTGGTTCCATTAATTTGGCCGGCCAAAAACAATCCACCCATCAAGCTTGATTCCAAGTCACTTGATAGCCCTTGGGGATTAAGAAAATCATATTCTATGGCATAGCCCGGTTGTTGAATTTCAACGTTCTCCAGCCCCACAATCGACCTGACATAGGCTTTTTGAACATCTTGCGGCAAAGACGTTGAAATGCCATTGGGATACACGCAATTTGTCATAAGCCCTTCCGGCTCCAAAAATACTTGATGGCTCGACTTATCGGCAAAACGGGTTATTTTATCTTCAATAGAAGGGCAATACCGCGGCCCAATACCCTCTATATGCCCGCCATACATTGCCGATTTATCAATATTCTCCCGAATAATGTCGTGGGTTTGGCTGTTTGTATGGCTGATGCCGCAGCTCACCTGCCGCACCGTTGGTCCTTTCGAAAGAAACGACAACATGACTGGATCAGAATCTGCGGGTTGAAGCTCCAACTGACGCCAATTAATGGTATCCCCATTCAGACGGGGTGGTGTACCCGTTTTCAATCGGCCAAATACAGCGCCCAAAGATTCCATCTTCTGCGACAGCACATCAGCCGCTTTTTCTCCCATGCGACCGGCAGAAACTCTTTTGTCGCCGATGTGTATGACGCCCCGCATGAAAGTCCCGGCCGTCAGAATCACCGAATGGGCAAGAATTTCTGAGCCATCGGCCAAACGAACACCTGTCACGGAGCCGCCACTTGACATTAGATCCGCCGCCTCGCCTTCGATCAGCGTATAATCTTGCTTTGCTAAAAGAGCCTGTATCGCCTGTAGATACAGCGTTCGGTCTGATTGTGTCCGTGGCCCCTGTACAGCGGGACCTTTGCTTCTATTGAGCAGACGAAATTGAATGCCAGACAAATCGGCCGCTGTGCCCATGATCCCATCAAGAGCATCAATCTCGCGCACCAAATGGCCCTTACCCAGCCCCCCAATTGCCGGGTTACATGACATCACGCCAACTTTGCTCTGATCCAAGGTCACAAGCGCTGCCCGCAAGCCATACCTGCAAACCGCATGAAGCGCTTCACAACCAGCGTGGCCGCCACCTACAATCACAACATCAAAATGTTTCACGTGAAACGCGCCCCCTACTTCCCCAAACAAAAGCTTGAAAAGATTTCATCCAAGACAGATTCTATATCAATCCGACCAAAAACAAAATCCAATTCACTAAGCGCAAAATAGAGCTCCTGGCTGGCGAGCTCAAACGGCAGCGGATCGGATTGGACAAGCGTCAAAACACGCCCAAGAAAAGATTCCGCCGCACGCAACCCAGTGATTTGCCGCTCTCGAATGGCAACCACATCCGTTGGCGTTTTCACCGCCAATCGTTCAGCAATTAGGTTCAATAGCTCTGATACGCCTTGACCGGTTTTCCCAGAGACCGCCTCGACATCAAGCCCGCGCTCATCTCCTTTATTCAGCCGAACAATATCACCATCGCGCATTGTAATCGCAAGAGGCTCGCCTTCCTCTTCTATCAGAAACACACGAATATCAGCAGCATCTGCCATTTCGTAGGCTTTTGAAATACCTAGTTTTTCTATCTCATCTTTAGAATCGCGCAAACCCGCTGTATCCAAAAAGCTCACCGCAAGCCCCTGCAAATCCACCCGACACTCAATGACATCTCGCGTCGTTCCAGCCACATCTGAAGTTATCGCAGCCTGTCGTCCTACAATAGAGTTGAGCAAAGTGGATTTACCAACATTTGGCGCACCAATGATCGCAACCGTAAAACCAGTGCGAATTTTAGCCGCCACAGTAGATCGCTCCAAAATAGCAGAAATAGAAGCGCGCGTTTCTTCGACCAAATGGATCACCTCAACAGACAGATCATCCGGAATTTCTTCATCCGAAAAGTCGATGCTGGCCTCCAAAAGAGCCGCTGCGCGCAACAACTTGCCACGCCACCGCTCTCCAGCATCCCCAAAACTTCCGTCTAAAACGCGAATAGCCTGCTGACGCTGCGATTCGGTTTCAGCGTCAATTAAGTCCGACAATGCCTCAACCTGATTAAGATCTAGCTGCCCATTTTCAAGCGCCCGGCGGGTAAACTCTCCCGGCTCTGCCAGACGACAGCCCTTCTGTGCCGAAAGTTCCGACAACAGTCGCGCCACAGTGGCCAGCCCACCGTGGACTTGAAACTCAACGACACGTTCCCCTGTAAAGCTCGCGCCATTCTCAAAACAAAACACAACTGCGCGGTCGATAAGCGCCCCATCAGAGCCTCGAACCGCCCGCAAACCGATCTGGCCCACATCAGGTAGATCGCAAAATATTGATGCAATATCAAAAGCTTGTGGCCCTGATACACGGATGACAGAGACCCCTGCCCGACCTGTTGCAGTTGCCTGCGCAAAAATAGTGTCCATCACAGACACTTAGGTGTTCATAGAATCAAAGAATTCCGAATTAGATTTCGTCTGTTTCAACTTAGAAATCAGGAATTCAATCGCATCTGTCGTTCCCATCGGGTTCAAAATCCGTCTCAACACATAAGTTTTTTGCAAATCGACTTTATCGACCAGCAAATCTTCCTTACGCGTACCTGATTTCAAAACATCCATTGCCGGGAACACCCGCTTGTCAGCAACTTTGCGATCCAAAACAATTTCGGAATTGCCAGTACCTTTGAATTCCTCAAAAATAACTTCATCCATGCGGCTACCAGTATCAATCAAAGCTGTCGCAATAATGGTCAAAGAGCCGCCCTCTTCGATATTTCGAGCCGCCCCAAAAAAGCGCTTTGGCCGCTGCAAAGCATTCGCATCCACACCACCGGTCAAGACTTTACCTGATGAAGGCACAACCGTGTTAAACGCCCGACCCAATCGGGTAATTGAATCCAACAAGATGACAACATCACGTTTGTGTTCAACCAAACGTTTTGCTTTTTCAATCACCATTTCAGATACAGCAACGTGACGCGTCGCAGGCTCATCAAAAGTAGAGCTCACAACCTCTCCCTTCACAGACCGCTGCATATCGGTCACCTCTTCCGGCCGCTCATCAATCAATAGAACAATCAAATAACATTCCGGGTGGTTTCGTTCTATCGAATTGGCAATGTTTTGTAATAAAACAGTTTTACCTGTACGTGGCGGCGCAACGATCAAAGACCTCTGACCTTTACCAATCGGCGCAACCAAATCAATAATCCGTGCCGAACGATCCTTCGTTGTTGGATCTTCGAGCTCCATATTCAACCGCTCATCTGGATAAAGCGGCGTCAGGTTTTCAAATGCCACCTTGTGACGCGCATGTTCTGGATTCTCAAAGTTGATCTTCTCAACCTTAGTCATACCAAAATAACGCTCAGTATCCTCTGGCGCCTTAATGATACCCTCAATGGTATCCCCGGTTCGTAGTGAAAACTGCCGGATCATTTCTGGTGATACATAAATATCGTCTGGACCCGGCAGATAATTTGCCTCAGGTGACCGCAAAAAACCAAAACCGTCTTGAAGCACTTCCAAGACCCCATCGCCGGAAATCTCTGCGCCGTCTTCCGCACGCTCTTTTAAAATCGAGAACATCATATCGCCCTTACGCATGGTCGAAGCGTTCTCAATTTCCAGTTCCTCTGCCATAGAAAGCAGATCTTTTGGGCTTTTCGCCTTTAACTCGGCCAAAGTCACACGGTTACTTGTCATGGAGTCTCTTCCTGCCAAAGGTTCCCCTAGGCACCACAGATGTTATTAAGAAAAAGCGATCCCGGGCGGGCGCACCCTCTCGTTACTCAAAAGCAAAGGATGAGTCAAATATTACAGGCTTATTCAAAATGGACGAACTACAACCATAATAACGATCACCAACAATAAGACTGTCGGCACCTCATTTATTATTCTGTAAGTTTTTCCAGTCAGCTGATTGTCACCCAGCTCAAAATCTCTTTGCCGCTTGGCCAACCAAAAATGAAACCATGTCATTGCTATAATGGAAATGAGCTTAACCCAAGGCCAGATATCTGACCAATCTAACACTCCAGGTATCACCGCCAAAGACAGGCCAAAACCCCAAGTGGTAAGCATAGCAGGCGTCATGATGACCTTTAACAATTTTGATTCCATAATGGAAAATAAACGATCAGTCTGAGAAGGAACCTCTACTTTTTCGCTATGATGTACAAAAAGCCGTGGCAGATAAAAAATTCCAGCCATCCAGGAAATTACCGAAATTATATGGCCAGCTTTCAACCATGGGTACATCGCAATTAAGTAATCTATCATTTCACGGTACCTTCCCCACTTTATATTATAATAATATTAGATGATTTTAGTAGAGAAATGTAGTGCTGGTGAATTCTGTGGATCAAATTTTATCTATGTATTTATGAACAGGTGGATAAAAACATAGATAAAAACACAACATGAAAATTATTTACTTAAAAGCAAAAACTTAAAAAATATCTTTGTGTATAACCCTGTTGATTAAAACCATTAACCATATCAAAGGGCAAATTATCATCAGCAGAAAATTGTCCATATCCACAGAAGATAAATTCACTGAAAGATTCTAAATCTTAATGAAACTCAGTAAGAATTCTTGTATTTGCAAAAGACCGCGATTACCCCCACAGTTCAGTCACAGGTCACAGCAAACATATCCACAGGTTTATCTTACATGGATCTTATCCTCGCGTCTCAATCTGCCACGCGCCGCCGCATTTTAAACTCGGCACGAATGAGTGCTCGGTTTATGTCACCACAGATTGATGAAATAAATATTACGAAATCTTTGAGCGCAGAGCAGGCCGCGCCGCGCGACATTGCCGATACTTTAGCAGAACATAAAGCACTAAAAATATCTCGAAAGAATCCAGACAGTTGGGTGATTGGCTGTGATCAAATATTGGTTTTTGAAGGAGAAATATTTGGAAAGCCCGCCTCTCGTGACGCGCTAAAACACTCTCTATCTCGCCTTGCCGGACAAACGCATAGATTGATAACTGCCAATGTTATTTATAAAGATTGTAAACCTCAGTGGCGACATATCGCAATCAGCCATATGTCGATGCGGCCCATGAGTGCGGCTGATATAGACACTTACGTTGCAGCATATTGGCAGGAGGTGAAACACGCCGCGGGTGGTTATCACTTCGAAAGAACGCCAGATATTTTTTCTGCTGTTCGAGGTCATTGGTTTGACATCATGGGGCTTTCGATCGGGCCAATCATAGGATTTTTAAATCAAATCGACACAAATAACCCATACCAAAATCCGAAACTTGCGGCGGTTTTGGGTCATCCGATTGCTCAAAGCAAGTCACCTCGGATGCACGGGCACTGGCTTCAAAAAAACGGCATATCAGGGGATTACATCGCGATAGATATTCCCCCCGCGCATTTTAATGACACTCTAAATATGCTCTTTGACGTTGGTTTTTCGGGATTTAATGTCACCATTCCGCATAAGGAACAAGCATTGGCATTCGCCGATCACATGAGCTCGAGAGCGCAACGTATAGGCGCAGCCAATACGCTGGTAAAAACGGACAGTGGTGATATTCGTGCATATAATACAGATGGTTACGGTTTCATAACCAATCTATCCACACAAAGTGAAACCTGGCAACCGAAGGCTGGCCCGGCTTTGGTTTTGGGAGCAGGTGGCGCAGCGCGAGCGATTTTGGTTGCTCTTTTAGAGGCGGGCCTTCCAAAAATTTATCTTTCTAATCGGACCCGCGCGCGTGCTGATGACCTGATCGCTGAAATATCTGATCTTATTGAAGTGATTGATTGGCAGGATAAAGAAGATGTTTTACCAGAGGTGTTCACCGTGGTGAACAGCACCTCTCTTGGTATGACGGGTAAAGCGGCTCTTGAGTTTGATTTGACCAATATAAACCCGCATGCACTCGTAACAGATCTCATTTACGCGCCTTTAGAAACCCAGCTTTTAAAAGACGCGCGTGCGCGTGGATGTGAGGTGGTGGGTGGAATTGGTATGTTATTGCATCAAGCTGTACCTGGTTTTGAAGCTTGGTTTGGCACCCGGCCCGAGGTGGACCAAGAACTAGAGGCGTTGATGCTTACATGAATTTTTTATTGGGTTTGACCGGATCTATCGGGATGGGCAAATCAACAACTGCTCAGTTATTCGCAGACCGCGGGTGCAAAATTTGGGACGCCGACAGCACCGTTCACCGCGCCTATAGCAAAAACGGCACGGCTGTGGCTGGTATTGCGAAGATTGCCCCCGACGCCGTGCTTCAAGGAGCGGTGGATCGCGCAAAGCTTCGTGCACTTATTTCACAAGACACCAGTCTCTTGCCAAAGCTAGAAGCGATCATTCACCCACTTGTTAAACAAGACCGACACGCATTTATCGCCAATAATCCAAAGTCTATCCTGGTATTTGACATCCCCTTATTGTTTGAGCTCAATTCACAAACTGATTTTGATGCGGTGGCATGTGTAATGTCGAGTTTTGAGGTGCAAAAATCCCGTGTTTTGGCACGACCAGGGATGACAGAAGAGCATTTTGAGATGATCCGATCCAAACAATGGCCGGCCGAAAAAAAAGCCGCTGAGGCAGATTACATAATTGACACAACCAGTCTTGTAACAGCAGCTCAGGCGGTCGATGCTATTTTAGAAGATATCAAAAAAAGGCAACAAAATGCGTGAAATTGTCTTAGATACAGAAACCACGGGGTTTGAGCCGACTGAAGGGGATCGGATTGTTGAGATTGGAGCAGTAGAGCTGTTCAATCACTTGCCGACCGGCCGAACCTATCACCAATATATCAACCCAGAACGCAACATGCCGGAAGCTGCGTTTAATGTGCACGGATTGAGCGAAGAATTTTTATCAAATAAACCACTGTTCAAAGACATCGCACAAGACTTCATTGATTTTATTAAAGATTCAAAGCTTGTCATCCATAACGCTTCTTTTGACATGAAATTTTTAAATGCAGAGCTGAAGTGGGTAAATCGGCCAGCCTTACCCAACCATCAAGCAATTGACACTCTCGCGATTGCCCGCCGCAAATTTCCTGGCTCTCCAGCTTCACTGGATGCTTTGTGCCGCAGGTTTGGTATTGATAACTCTTCGCGAACATTGCACGGGGCATTGCTTGATTCCGAAATCTTAGCCGAGGTCTATTTGGAGCTGGTGGGTGGTCGCCAACCAGATTTGGTTTTATCTGGCCCGGAGGTCAAAACATCAGCGGATGGTTCCCTATCTTCTGATTGGCGCCCCGCGCCCCGGCCAAAACCTCTGCCATCCAGGCTCTCAGAGACAGAAAAAGCGGCGCATGATTCATTCATCGCCGCTTTAGGATCTGATGCTCTTTGGACAAAAGAGACTTAGTTTGCCTTCGCTTTGGCGTTTTCAGCAACGCGCCGTTGAATTTCATTGCGATAGAGTTGAACGAAATCCATGGCGTCTAGGTTAAGCGGTGGGAAGCCCCCATCTCGTGTGACATCGCTGATGATGCGACGCAAGAAAGGGAAGATCATGCGCGGACATTCGATCATCAAATAGGGATGCAGTTGATCTTCTGGCAGGTTTTCAACATGAAAAATGCCTGCATATTCTAGCTCTAACAAAAACATTGGTTCGCCCTTATCTTTTGTTTTGGACGAAATTTCTGTTTTGATGATGACTTCAAACTGGTGTTCGACAGGACGCTTTTTTGCATCAATATTGACTTGAACCGACACATCGGGCTGCGCTTCACCGCTAATGCCCTTTTGAGCCAAAATATTCTCGAAAGAAATATCGCGAATATATTGAGCTAAAACCTGCATTTTCAGAGCCTTAGGCGTGGCCTCTTCTTCGTTTTTAGCATTTTCAATCGGTTCTTTTGCCATCCTGGTCGCTCCTAAAAATATATCCCGAGCCGCATAACAGAATGTGGTGTGACCCTCAATGCTTTGTCGGATCAGTGGAGCTTTGCGGCTCTGAAATATCTATATAGTCCGCATCAATAACCGTGTCATCTGAGCCGGACTGGTGAGTGGAGAATTTCACATTGGCCGATGTCAGCCTTGAGCGGATCACGTTTGTGATCAAGTGCCGGAAGGGCGGGAAGAGCAGCAAGAGTCCAAAAGCATCAGTGAAAAACCCTGGTGTGAGTAGCAAAGCACCGGCAAATAAAATCATTGCCCCATGTGCCAATGGCTCGGTTGGGTCTTTCATGGCTTGAAACGATCCTTGAAGCGCACTTAACACCTGCGCGCCCTGACTGCGCACAAGAGCGGTTCCAACAACGGCGGTCAATAAAACGATGAACAACGTCGGCCATAGGCCGATCGTATCACCAACCTGGATAAAAAGGCCGATCTCAATTAAAGGCACCGCTATAAAAGCTATCAACAACCGCATTTTGGCTCTCCAATTCATCTGTGTGCTGGTGGACTTGAACCACCTGCTGCCCTACATAGGTATCAAGATCGAACATTTCTATTCCTCATGGGGCAACAGATCACAATGAACATGCAAATTATACAATTATTGGCTTTAGCGGGTATCGCCATTTATCTCATTTTGAAGTTGCGGGGCGTTCTGGGTACAAGAGAAGGTCATGAGGGTCCACGAGCAGATATGGTCGAGCGCGCAGATTACCGGCCAAAGCTTGAAGTGATTGAAGGTGGTCCAGATCAGGACATTACAGATCACGTTGCAGAAGACAGTGACGCAGCTTCCGCGCTTTTGGGCATGAAACAAGCCGAGCCGTCATTTTCTGTGACTGAATTTCTATATGGTTCGAAAAGCGCCTATGAAATGATTTTAATGGCTTTTGAGAATGGTGACTTGGACAGCGTCAAAGTCTTTTTGAATGAAGATGTCCATGACGCATTTGCCTCAGTTGTAGAGGCCCGCAAGGCACAGGGACTTTCGATTGAAGCGGAATTCATTGGTGTGCGAGATACTGGCTTAATGGACGCGACTTTTGATCCCAAAACTCAGGCGGCTCAGATTGACGTGCGTTTCATTTGTGAGCTGACCTCTGTGGTGCGCAATGTGGATGGTGATATTATTGAGGGCAATGAAACCGAGATTAAACGCCAACGCGATGTCTGGACGTTCGGTCGCACAATGGGTGCCGACGATCCAAACTGGCAGCTCATTGCCACGGGCGAATGATCTTTAGACCACTGCTTCTGGCTGTTATTTTTGCAGCCTTTGGCTTGCCGGTGACCGCAGGCAACAGCTATCAGCCCATTCCTTTTTCGGCGCTCTCTGGTTGGATGGATGATGACCACACGGCGGCGCTTGAGGCTTTTAAGGTGACCTGTGGAGATATGTCTGGAGAAGACTGGCAAGCCCTTTGCGCAGTTGCATACCAAAGTCCAAATAGCCGACTATATTTCGAAACATTTTTCCAACCAATCCTAACCAAGACCACAGAGCCGGCTCTTTTTACCGGCTATTATGAGTCTGAACTTACTGGGTCTCTCACGCGAACGGGTCGGTTTCGATACCCAATTTACGGCGTGCCAGATGAGGTGCGGGCTGGCGGCATTTGGAAAACCCGTCGAGATATTGAGAAAAACGAACTTTTAAAGGGCAGGGGGCTGGAAATAGCATGGGTGGAGAATCCAGCTGATATTTTCTTTCTGCAAATTCAAGGATCGGGCCGCCTGCGCCTGCAAGATGGCATGACCATCCGCTTGGGCTATGGAGGCTCTAACGGCCATCGTTATCAGGCCATTGGTCCCAATTTGGTCGAGCTGGGAGTTTTGCAGGAGCATGAAGTATCCGCCAACCGCATAATACAATGGGTGCAGAACAATCTTGAGCAGGGACAAGAAATTATCTGGAAAAATCCTGCCTATGTGTTTTTTCGTCGGGTTGATGATGTGCCTGGTGACAAAGGCCCACTCGGAGCAATGAACCGATCACTCACCACCCTGCGCACATTGGCCGTTGATTCAAAATACGTCACTCTTGGAATGCCGATCTGGCTTGAAAAAGGTGGGTCGAGACCATTAAATCGCCTTATGATCGCTCAAGACACAGGGTCTGCCATAACTGGGCCGCAGCGTGCGGATGTGTTTTTTGGCACGGGTTCTCAGGCTGGTATAGCGGCGGGATTAACCAAAGATACGGGCCGCATGATCCTTTTGATGCCGATCGAAGACGCGCGCGCTTTGGTATTGGAACACTAGCAATGGCCAGAAAATTGCGTCCAGAAGAGCGAGAGCTTTGGAAAAAAGTGGCTGATACGGCAACGCCCTTGGCGCTACCCGCAAAGATGGAGATTCCGCCCGCTCTGTCTGTATCAAAAGCCAAGGCTAAGCGTCCGGCACCGGTTCAGCCGGACCTCAAGGGTTTTAAGATTGGCATAAAATCACGATCTGGGGCTGTGGTCGGCCGAGGCCAGGCTGCGGCGAAGCCTGTACCCGCGATGGACGCAAAATCATTTGGCAAAATGACCCGTGGAAAGCTGCGACCAGAAGGGCGCATTGACCTTCATGGCATGACAATGGCAGAAGCTCATCCCGCGTTGCAAGATTTCATCTTAGGATCTGCGCAATTGCAGCGCCGATTGGTTCTTGTGATTACGGGCAAGGGGAAATCCAAGCCAGATCACGGGCCCATCCCTGAGCGTCATGGGGTGTTGCGGCACAATGTGCCGATGTGGCTGCGCCAATCTCCACTGTCAGCGGTTATTTTGGAGGTGACACCCGCCCATCAGCGTCACGGTGGAGCAGGGGCGTTTTATGTTTATTTGCGCCGCAGGGGTCGCTAGATCACAAAGCCGTTGCTTACACGTCTCACACCGATCCACATCATCACAGATGAGAAGCCAAAAAATATAGAAACCGCAACATATTGAGCATCAAGCGCTATATCGTAATCTAGCAAGATGCCGGTTATTGCGGGACCGACGGCAGAGCCTAAAACCATAACAGCCGCCGCCGCCGCCTTAATTGATCCGAGGTGCTTTGTGCCATAAAACTCAGCCCAAAAAGCGTTTGGCAGTGTAGCGTTTGCACCTGAGGACAGGCCAAGGAAAATGAACCCCACCAAAGCTGAGAGAAGGGATTGACCGTAGGCAAAAGTCAAAAAGGCAAAAACCATTGGCAATTGAAAATAAGGGATCAAGCGAGCGGTGTCTAATTTGTCGAGTAAGACTCCAGATAAAATCATCGCAGCTATCGAAACAGCGGTGTAAATTGGAAACATAGCAACCAATTGCAAATGGTCCCAACCTTTAATTTCGGCAAAATGTACCTGAAGGAAGAAAAAAGCGGTGTTAAATGCCGACTGACCCAAGAGCGCGGGGATCATGAACCAAAACAGTGGATGGCCAAGAACCTGAGTTCTGCTCCAATGACGCCCGCCCATTCCAAAGGATTGCCCTTCGGCGGCGCTAGATTGAGGGCTGCGCTCTTCTGCGAGCAACCAAAGCAACGCGGGAATGGCCAAAATTGCTGTGCCAGCTGCTAAGACCCAAATGCTTTGCCAGGTGAAAAACGCCAAAAGGCTGACCACGAGAACTGGATAACAGGCTTCACCAAATGAAAATCCAAGGCTGGCTACCGAAAGCGCCTTGCCGCGGTTGGCAACAAACCAGCGAGACATCGCAACTGTGGCGATATGGGTTGACATACCTTGACCTGTAAAGCGCAAACAAAAAATGACAACGGGCAGCAGGGCGACCCATGGGTTGAAGGCCATGAACAAACAAGAGGCCGCCAGGGCGGCCAGTACAATCGGCCCAAGGTTGCGCACCCGCATGACATCCGTCAAACCACCGGACCAAATCATCACAACCGCGGATGCAAATGTGCCGAATCCATAGATCGCGCCCCAATCTCCGTGGGATAGGTTGAATGTCGCGCGGATTTCACCTGCGAATATAGAGATGAAATATGTTTGCCCAAAGCTTGAGATTAAAGTGAGGAGGGCCCCGGCCGTTAACCATCGGCTGTTTTGCAGGATAAAACGGATCATGTGCTGTTGTCAGACGAAACCTGGCATCTGGCAAGAGCTATAATACGTACCGAGACAGATCCGTTGACTGTAATAGGCTGTCGAGGTTTTTGTTGACATAAGCCTTATCAATAACCACCTCTGAACCCGCCTGATCCGGTGCAGCAAAGGACAGGTCCTCAAAAACCCGCTCAATAACCGTATAAAGTCGCCTTGCGCCAATGTTCTCTACGGAGCGGTTCACTTCGGCTGCTGCCCGCGCCAAAGCCTCTATACCGTCTTCGCTAAAGCTCACAGAGACATCTTCTGTCCCCATAAGGGCTGAATATTGCAGGGTTAATGCATTTTCAGTCTCTGATAGAATGCGAATAAAATCTTTTTCGGTGAGATCGCGAAGCTCCACACGGATCGGCAGGCGACCCTGAAGCTCAGGCAGGAGGTCGGATGGCTTTGCAACATGAAATGCGCCAGAGGCGATAAACAATATGTGATCTGTTTTCACGGGCCCATGCTTAGTGGACACTGTTGTACCTTCAATCAGCGGCAGCAAGTCGCGCTGTACACCTTCGCGACTGACATCCGCTCCGCGCGCATCGGCGCGGGCGCAGACTTTATCAATCTCATCAAGAAACACGATTCCGCTTTGTTCTACAGCCGCCAAGGCGGCTTTGGTGACGATTTCATCGTCGAGCAGTTTATCTGCCTCTTCTCCGAGCAAGACATCATAACTCGCCGCTACGGTCATCTTTTTGCGGCTGGTCCTGCCGCCCATGGCTTTGCCAAAGATATCTCCGAGATTCATCACTCCCATCTGACTGCCTGGTTGACCGGGAAGATCCAATCCCGACAGAGGGTTGGAGGTATCAGCAACCTCAAGCTCTATGATCGTGTCATCTAACTCGCCGCTGCGCAATTTCTTGCGGAACATTTCGCGGGTTGCATCGCGGGCATCTGATCCAGCAATTGCCTCAATCACGCGCTCTTCTGCCGCTTCTTTTGCGCGAGCACGCACATCTTCGCGCATGTGATCGCGGGTCATGGTGATGCTTGAGTCCACCAAATCCCGAATAATCTGTTCAACATCCCGTCCGACATAGCCCACTTCGGTGAATTTTGTCGCTTCCACCTTGAGAAATGGCGCGCGGGCCAATTTGGCCAATCGGCGGCTAATTTCAGTTTTACCGACCCCAGTGGGACCAATCATGAGAATATTTTTGGGATAAACCTCATCACGGAGCTCATCGGGCAATTGCTTGCGGCGCCACCGATTGCGCATGGCAACAGCCACAGCGCGTTTCGCGTCGTTTTGGCCAACAATATGTCGGTCGAGCTCAGATACGATTTCACGAGGAGTTAAGTCGGTCATTTTGAAATTACCTCAACGGTCAGGTTGCCATTTGTATAGACACAAATATCGGAGGCGATTGCCATGGCCTTGCGGGCAATCTCCTCTGCGCTGAGATCTGTTTCTTGTAAGCCGCGCGCAGCGGCCAAAGCGAAGTTGCTACCTGAGCCTATGGCCGCAATTCCATGTTCTGGCTCTAGCACATCACCAGCTCCGGTAATAATCAACAGCTCAACCCCATCTGTGACAATCAACATGGCTTCGAGCTTTTGCAAATATTTATCGGTGCGCCAATCTTTTGCCAGCTCAACACAGGCGCGTTGCAGCTGTCCAGGTGTGGCCTCGAGTTTCGCTTCGAGCCGCTCCAAGAGGGTAAAGGCATCTGCTGTAGAGCCGGCAAACCCCACCACGACATCATTCCCGCCGGGTGATAAGCGCCGTACTTTGCGCGCGGATCCCTTGATCACCGTTGGACCAAGGCTGACTTGACCGTCGCCGGCAACCACAACTTGAGAGCCTTTGCGCACACCAATAATCGTTGTGCCATGCCAACCGGGGAATTTTGTATCGCTCATCTGCTTCTCCTCACTACGGACGCTATATGGGAAGTGCCACTGCTGGCAACAAGGGCACGAAAAAAGGCGCCCATAGGAGCGCCCCATTTCAGAGATAAAGCAGATACCTTAAATGGCGTCGTCAATCCAGCTTTTCAAAGCCGCTTTTGGGGCTGCGCCTGTTTTGTTGGAAACGACCTGCCCGTCTTTGAATAAAAACAGCGCTGGAATACCACGCACACCGAGGGCCGCAGCGGCGGAGGGGTTGCTATCAACATCCACTTTAACCACTTTAATTTTGCCTTCCATTTCGACAGACAGTTCTTCAAGTGATGGGCCAATTTGCTTGCATGGCCCGCACCATTCTGCCCAAAAATCCACCACTACGGGGAGATCTGAGTCTTTTACAATACTATCAAAAGTTGCGTCAGTAGCAGCGACAGTGGCCATGGGGTTACTCCAAATGTTATAAGTCTTTCGCAAGAATTAGAGTTGCAAGCGCCCAGCGTCAAGTAAGTGACGTATCTGCCAAGGCGGAAATCACAAGATCTTGTGGCAGGGGCATGAGCTCAAGGGTCTTGGTCCATAAAATTGCGGTCTCGATTTCATGGTCAGGATAGATTAGCGATAGGGCGGCTGCATAGGCCCCCATCTGTCTCAAAAGACCGTTTGGAACCTGTGCGGCTTTGCTTGGTACGATTTGATTGGTTTTGAAATCTACCGCCAAAACCCGCGACGATGACACGAGCAGCCGGTCTATTGATCCAAGAATTGGATCACCGTTTAACTCTGGCAAATGGGCGGTTATGTCGACCTCAGCCAAACTTTCGGGTCCAAAAATATGAGCCAGCTCCTGTCGTTGCAGAACCGCGCGGGCTTCCTGGCAGGCAGCGGTTCGGATATCTGCCTCAATCAACCGATTGGCGATCTTATCCCATTGATCTTGCGGCGCATTGGGCAAGACTTCCAAGAGCCAATGAACCGCTGTTCCCATTCGTTTCGCATTTTCAGCGACTTGTGGTGCGCCACCAGGCAGCACCTTATCACCGCCCAAATCGGATGGTGAGTGCGCTTTCACAGGGGCTTGGGGCGGTTTGGCAAAGGGAGTTGCCCAGCTTGGCGGGGAGTGTTTTATCACCTGCGGTTTTGCGGTATCGCGTTGGGCCCCTACGGACCATTGCATCGGCTCATAGCGCAATCCCATCCCCGCCATCGTGGGCAAAGAAGAGGCGCCAAGGGTCGAAATAGCTTTATTTATGATGCTATGCCAACAATCATCGGTCTCTTTTATCGTCCCCGAACCCATAACAATCAGCCAGCTTTCTGCGCGGGTGATGGCCACATAAAGAAGACGTTCACGTTCTTCCTTTTGCTGACGTTGAATGTCATTCAGGCTGGCTTTTAACCCATCTGGCATGAACTTTTTGTTTGGAGGCCAAATAGCGACATTATTATGGGCCATGACCAGTGGTGCTTTGGAGTCCTTTCGTGGCGCGGTGTCGGGCAAAATGACGATCGGCGCCTCCAAGCCCTTGGCGCCATGGACGGTCATCACACGAATTTTGTCACCAACACTGTCCATCTGACGCTTGATCTCAAGATCATCGGCGTCCAGCCAGACGAGAAACCCAGTGAGATTAGGAATATTGCTGCGCTCATAGGCCAGAGATTGGCTGACCAAAGCATCAATCCCTTCGGCGGCTTCTGGTCCCAATTGGCCCAATAAAGCGGACCGACCGTTGTGGGTGGTCAATATATGTTCGATTAACTCAAAGGGACGTTTGAAATCCGCAAGATCGCGGAGCTCCGTGAGCCGCTGCACTGTATTTGGAAATTCCTCTTCTCGTTTTTGCAAACTGCGCCATAAAAAGGGCGAGTCTCTGCCCTGCGCGAGATCAAAAAGGTCTTGTTCGGACCACCCAAAGAGCGGTGATTTTAGCGCTTCGGCCAGAGATAAATTGTCCTCTGGCAGTGCCAAAAACGCCAGTAGGGAGCGGATATCCCGAACGGCCAACTCGGCTGAAACTTTCAACCGATCCGCGCCGGCGATTGGCAGGCCAGCTTCCTTACATGCCCGGTGGATCTCTCTAAACAAAAGTTTTTGACGGCTCTGAACCAGAATCAAAAAATCACCAGCAGTGATCTTTCGCTGAAAGGCGGCGCCCGCGTCATCCAGTGCAGTAAGCATCTCATTTTCAATCAAATCACAGATTTGTCCGGCCAGAGCATCGGCCAATTGTTTGTCCTGATGATCTGCTGAAACCTCATCTACGGGAACCGTCCAATGGTGTGGCTCTGTCTTATCGGGGGCTTGAAACACAGGCCAAACGTCAACGCGGCCAGGGAGGTCTTTTTTAAATGCCAAATGTTCCGATCCAGAGCCAAGTCCGCTGCGATTGGCAAAGACCTGATCCACGACATCCAAGATCGCCGAAGAGGATCGAAAGGAATAATCCAAAGTCGTCAACTGAAAAGGCTGATCAATTTCGTGCAATTTCTGGGAAAACTGGTCACGCATCCGGTCAAACCCATCCGGATCTGCGCCTTGGAAGGAATAGATCGACTGTTTTTTATCGCCCACAACAAAGATTGTTCGGGGCACATCTGCCCGAGCACCTTCGCCAGAGGTGAACTCCTGAGCGAGGAGCCGGATGACATCCCATTGCGCTGGGCTGGTGTCTTGGGCCTCATCCACAAGAATGTGATCAATACCACCGTCCAAGCGAAATAAGACCCACGTGGCGACACGTTCATCAGACAACAGATGGCGCGTGCGCATGATTAGGTCATTAAAATCTAGGAAGCCCCGCGCCTGTTTTCGCGCTCGATAGGTGTCAATAAATTCGACAGCGAAATCATGGAGCGCCAAGCTGCGTCTCGCAACATTCAGGTTCAAACGCCTGTGCCGCGCGGCCTCTACCCGCTGCATAAGTGCTTCTATCTGCGCCATACAGGGCAATTCAGCTCGCGTGGTCTTTGTGGGAAATGACCCAATTTTTGCCGCGCCCGGGGCTTTGCCGGATTTGTTTAAGAATATTGATTCCAATGTGGGAAGATCGGCCGCGGTAAGCGTTGGGCCGTTGATGGCTTGCAACCCTAGACCGGCTTTAAAGTCATTGCCAGTTTCGCTTTTGGTCATGAGGAGTGCTCTAAGCTGTTCAATATTGTCGAGATCGTCAGGCAAGAAACAGTCACGCGCCAGAGATGCGTCATCATATCCGGCCACCAAGTCCAGCGCCTCCCAAATACCATCTGCACCGGGATGATTGTCGAAATGGTGATCCAAATTTAAGATTGCATGCAGAAATTTTTGTAACGCTGCTTCCGTGAAATATTCTGCGATACCATCAAAGCTTGAACGTCCCGGCCCATCCGCAATGGTCTCAACCACCTCGTCAAGAAGAAGATTTTGGGCCCGTTCATCGATCTCGACAAACTGTGGATTTACCCCCGCTTCTAGGGGAAATCTTCTTAAGATCGAGGCGCAGAAGGAATGGATCGTTTGAATTTTCAAGCCGCCCGGAGCTTCCACCGCGCGCGCAAAGAGTGTTCGGGCGCGCTTAATATCGGCTGACTTGAGGTTGGACTTTACGCCAAGGGCCGCCAACTCTTCCAAAAGTTTGGCCTCGTCCAACATGGTCCAGCGTCCCAATCTCCTGAACAGCCGGTTTTGCATCTCTGATGCCGCAGCTTTTGTATAGGTCAGGCAAAGAATATTTTGCGGCATTACCCCATTGAGCAACAGCCGCGCAACGCGATCTGTCAGCACGCGAGTTTTTCCAGAGCCCGCATTGGCCGCGAGCCATGTAGAGCGTGTCGGGTGGGCCGCTTCGATTTGTCGGAGGCTTGCATCACTCAGTTTCATTTTGACACCTTGATGACTGTGGCGCGCTGGTTAGTGCTCCATTCTCCGTAGCGGGCCAGATGGTCATAATTGGATGAATCATCTGCCTTTAGCATTGCTCGTCGGGCGGTATAGCCTTGTTCAGCGGATTGATAGGCGCGGATCAAATTGTGAAAATCCGACCACACGTCAGTTTCATCTAAAGGTGCTGCTGGTTGACTGGGCGCATTATCAAGGCCGATATATGTGGCCCCAGCGGCTTTGAGCGGCCCCAATCCAGAAAATCCACCGCGGCGCAGGATCTCAACCTCCAGTAAGAGCTGTTTGTCAAAATGTAACTGTTGTGCTGGGGTTGGAGGCTTACCGGTTTTGTAGTCGTAAATATGCGCTGAGCCATCTTTCAACAGGTCAATTCGATCGGCGGTTCCGCTAAGGGTAAAACCGAGCTCTGGCAGATTAATCTCGCCTTCAATCTCTGTTTTGGTCGAGATGATGTTCGCCTGCCGGATCATTTCATGGGTTATGAACCATTCCGAAAATCGATCCACGCGCGCCAGCCACATTCGGCGGGCCGCAGGCCAAGGCACAGTGGTTTGAAATCGCTCTTTTGCCAGATTTAGGAGTGTGGCTTTGGCGGCTTCAGCATTGGCCCAGGGGGCGGTCTCCAAAAACGTCTCTAAAAGATCATGAATAAGGGTGCCGCGCAGCGGAGCATCAGGCGATTTGGTCAGCGAGTCTAGGCGCTTTAGATTCAAGATGCGCTTGGCATAGATCGCATAGGGATCACGAATTAGGTGTTTAATATCCGTGACTGCCAACCTTTCAGGTCGGCAGGCCACTGGCGGCGCGACAGAAGGTCTGATGCTCAGCGGAGCGATTTTTGGCTCCTCCAAGGCTGCGACTTTAGCAAGCCAATCTTCGCCACGGGCGCGCAGGCGGTCCATCCAAGAGTAATCATCTGGCTTTTCAAGCCCATTCAGTAGATTTTCAATTCGATTGAGCCAACGGGAGGGCACGGTTTCCGCATCATCGGATCTTAAGGACCGGGTCAGCCAAACGGTTTTGGCGCCCACGGCCTGTTGAAAATCATGTGCTGACAGACCAATTTTGCGTTCTGGCAGAAGCAGACCTGCTTGCAACCGCAGGCTGCGGTTGAGCCAGGGGTCTGGGGCTGGCGGCTCGGGCCAGGTGCCGTCATTTAATCCCGCTAGGATGACCAGATCGGCGCTTTGCACCCGCGCTTCCAACGTGCCCCAAATACGGATATTTGAATGCACTTGATTTTGGTCGCGGGTTTGTCCGGCGCTTAAAACACTGCGCAAAATGGCGCTATAGTCTATGAGCTCCACATCCCCTGCGGCTTGGGCATATTTTGTAAGGTTCTCTACTTCAGTTTTCGTGTCCCGCCCGGGTGCTTTGTCCCACAGCTCGCCCTCCTGACCCGACAGACCAGCTGATAACCGTTCTGCAAGCCTCCGGTGGTGCGCAATCCAGTTTTCCAATGGCTCAGTTCCTTGGGGCCACGTATCAAAGACGCTTGCATTGATCCAATCCACCCATGGGCGATAGTGATCTTGTTTTTCAGCCCAATGCAAAAGGGTTTGCCTTGTCAAAAATGCTGGACCATCGAGGCGCAAATAAAGCTCAAGCTCGCGGGTATTGCGCAGATGTTGACCGCGACCTCCACCAGAATGGGTGAGGGGATGTTTCAACAAAACCAATAGGGTTTCTGAGGTGAGTTTCGGTTGTGCCAGATCCAACACATGCAATAAGAACCGCCCCGGCGCAGTGAGATTCAACGGAATTCCAGCACTGTCATCTGGTGTGATATTCCATGCGGCCAGCGCAGTTGCGATGCGCCGGGTTAAATTGCGGTCCGGGGTTATCACCGCAGCTGTTTGCCCCATTTCGGCGGCATGCCGCAGCCTCAGCGCAATGGCCTTTGCCTCCACCCTTTGGTTTGGCGCTTCCAGCCAGGTGATATCTTGCGTAGCCTGGTTAAGCTTCGTCAGATACGGCCCCTCTTGTCGCCAGTGATGGGTTACCGGCGCTGGGCGCAAGGCTAAGGACACGAGCTGATTGCGAGCGGCGGCCTGCGGGTTAGCTTCGGTCCAAGGGACCACCTCATCCGATGTGAGATCCATCGCGGTTAGCAGGCGCGAAAATCGATACTGTGGATGGTCTTCGCTGGTTTTCGGATCGGACAGCTGCGTCCAAACTTTAGCGGGCATATCAAAATCAAATCCTGGTAAAATCACAGCCCCCTGCGGCAACCCGGCCACCGCTTTCATCAGATGAAAAGTTGTGTTGCGTGACCCGGTTGAGCCCGCCACCAAGATCGGATGATCTGGCGGGTTTTCTTGCCAACGTTGGGTGAGGGCAAAAACACCGGCCCGTTGCCGGGCCTCTTCGTCCGGGGCTTCGCCTCCCTCAAAATAACGCTGCACGATGGTGATAAATTGCAAAGCGCGTTCCCAATGACCTGAGAAATCGGAAATATCGAGACCCTCAATGACATTAGTAGCGATGCCCTCTCCCTGCATTTCATTCATTAAACTCGCCAGGCTATTGGCCAAGTCAAACACCGCGCTTGCGGGTGCCAGTCCCTCAACACGTTGGATCAATTTGCGCACCAACTGTGCAATTTCCAATCTGCGTTTCAAAGCCGGTACCGGCATTGGTAGATCTGTCAGCAGCGGGTCATAGGCCAGGTCTGTGACCAAATGAAATTTTGGCATCAAACGCGCAGGGCCTTGCAAAAAAAGCTCGGCCAATCGCCGTTTCATGCGTTGCGTGTTGACATAAACTTCAACCCGCGCCCAGTGCTCAGGCGCGGCCCCTTGCAGCCGCATGGCCAACCCATCGAGCAACGTGTCTGGAAAGGCTTGACCTGAATAGGTGCCAAAAACGCGAAAGTTAGGACGATCCTCAAACATGGTGCGTTCTCAGCAATTTCTCACCAAGTGCGATATTTTCAGGGGTGCCGATGTCGCACCATTGCCCAGGATACAGGCAGGCACGCAGGGTTTTCTTAGCCATTAACTCATCCCAAACTATGTTGAGTGAAAATCTCTGTTCGCGGATATGTCGGACCGTGTCCAGTCGAATAATTTGAACGCCGAGATACACGAAAACCCCGCCCCGCTGAACCATAGCATCTTGAGAAATGGAGAAATCTCCGGGGGCGGCGCGACCTGTCACTTGACTTACAGGTGCGCAGAGGAGCAACGCATCACAGGTGTCTTGCCAATTTTGGAGCAGATAGGAAAAAGGATTGGGACCAGACCATATGGCGTCGCTGTTGCTGGTAAAAACCACTGGGCCGTCAAAGAATGCACTGGCATTTTTGAGCCCACCGCCGGTGTCGAGAATATTGGTTTCATGTAGAACTTGAACTGGATCGTTTTCCAAATGTTTTGCGATTTTGTCGCCAAGATAATGGGTGTTGACGACGGCCTTGGTAATCCCGCCGGCTTCCGCGAGCGTTAATGTCCGATCCAGCAGGCTTTTCCCAGCGACTGGAATCAGCGGCTTTGGGAGATCAGAGGTGAGGGGCTGCATGCGACTGCCAAAACCGGCAGCAAATAGCATCAACTCATGGGGCGGCTGGCGCATTTTGCTCTCAATTCTGATTGTAGTTTCGGCGTGGGTTCGGGAAGGGATTGGCAGAGGCGGAACAGATCGGACAGATACGGATGGGATAAATCACGCCAAAGGTTGTCCCAAACATGTGGCATCAACTTAAGATATCCGGGCTTACCATCTCTGAGACACAGCCTTGCAAATAGGGCAAGAACTCTGAGATTGCGCTGGGCGCTGAGGGTGGACAATGCATGGTGAAATTCATCGGCGCCTGCATAGGTTTGCGCCAGAGCATCCTTGAGCCGCTGTTCAACATTGGGATGTAGGCTGCGGCGGGCATCGTGAATGAGGGAAGCGGCGTCATACAGCGGGTGGCCAAGCTGGGCGTCTTGAAAGTCCAGGAGTCCAATTTGGGCCAGACCGGATTGCTCGGGGCGATAGACAATATTTTGGGCATGGTAATCGCGCAGGATGAGAACGGGACGCGTCCAGTCGATATTGCCCAATTGTTTGAGCAGTTCTGCCGCGATGGCCGCTCCGAGGTCCGGGCTGCAATACCACGCCAGGGTGATCTCAGCGGCCTGCGCCATTTCGTGCGGAAAATAGGATTCGACATTCAAAGGCGGCGGCGTTTGGTGCAATTGTGTCAGAGCTTCCAGGCACATTTTGTAGAGCGGGTATTCAAGTTCTGGGGTGGTATTGGCGACATCAAAAAGCAGCTGATCGCCAAAATCCTCTAGGAGGATCAGCCCCAGATCGCAATCTGCGTCATAAATCTCAGGGGCAGAAAGATCACAGCTTTTCAGATGCGCGGCAATATTCAGAAAAGGTCGGATATCTTCTCCGGAGGCGGGGTCGGCATCCATCAATATGGCGGCGCCCTTTTGCGGGCGGTTCAGGCGCTCATACTTTCGATTGCCAGCATCTCCTGCCAATGGCCCGCGCTGGGCCATGTCCCAACCAGCGGCCTTTAGAAAGGCTTGAATATTCGCGCTGCGGCTCATGCCAGCCTCTCTGCATTTGTGGCTGCATCCAGCTCAGCACCAGATTGTTTAAACGAGCAGTTGTGCGCGACTTTTGGTTGGGGAGGCAAGACCGGGGTGTGCATGGGTTTACAATACGTTGGGCACCCGATGCTGCAAGCGAAAATTAGGCCACTGATTTCTGATGGGCAACCATCGCGGGCTTATGACTTGGCCCAAGTTCAATCAGCGTGTGGCCATTGGCCAGCGGCGTGCATTGAAGCTCGAAGCGTCGACCCTCTTTTGAAGATAAAATAGCATTCCAATGGGTTCGATCGCCACGACCCAAGACGGTTGCGCGCATTTTTTCCCAAGCGTCATTTGGCAACACCCGTTTTTGCCAAAGTGGAAGGCAGCCCGAAAGGGATTTTTCCATAGTTTTTCGCGCGCTATTTCCGGCCAAATCGACTGAAATGCGGGGTTCGAGCGTACGTAAGCGCCAAGCCCATCAAAAATCACATGGGGGGTTGTGACCGCATTGAGTGCATTTTCTAACAGGCAGAGCTCGGCACGGGTTTCGCGGGCATGCGCATCTTCGAGCAAAAACGCAATGGCCCCGTCTGGGAGTGGTTTTCCAGAAACGCGATAGCTGCCCTTTTCAGCGGCGGATTCTAATTTAGCCAATTGGTCGCGCCAATCATGATAATTTTTCGGTTTGGGCAAAAAACCTGTGCCACGGAGCTTATCAAGGAAGCTGGCCAGATCGGGCTTTAAGCTGAGAGTTTCAAAATCTAAACCGGTGATATCCAAGAGCGCGGGATTAAAGTGGATGAGCGCGCGCTTGCGGTCAAAAATGGCCAGGCCGGTGGAGAGATGGGCAAAGGTCTTAGACATGGTTTGCATAAATTCGCGACGCGCCGCCTCAGCGCGGATTTCGCCATCGACTGGGCTGGTGAACCAGGGGGTTTCATCGTCTTGCTGTTGGGTGGTGATGTCGTACCAACAGACCTACCCTGCGCCGCTGTGCGTTTGTATCCGCCCATCGGTTTGCCCAATTGTGAGCCAGTGTTTGCAGGTGGCAACGAAATCTGTTTCGCTGCTTTTAAACGCCTTATTGCCCCATGTGACTTGCCGATCGTGGCTGGTAATCCAGATGGGATGCGGATGCAGCTCTACTGCATCTGGCCCATCGTTATCTAATTCCTTGGTAGGCTGGGCATTGCCTCGTGGCGCGTGATAGGCCCACATAGACTGCCCCGCAACATTCAGATTTTTGCGCAGCAACGCATAGCCCGATGACATGGCGATCAGTGTTACGAGAAACATCATGCCAGAGATCAGCAAATTTTGTTCTACGATTCCCAAAACATTAAAACCCTTTTGGGCGCAGTGTTGCGCAAGTGTCTTAATTGCTCACCCAATTTTTATCTGCTGGTTTTCACCAAAAGGCTCATCTTTGGCTTCTAGCTTGTGGCGCGGCCAAGTGCTGGTAACGATGGCTCCGCGAAGGGCGTTTTTCTTGGTGCCATTGAAAAACTCCAATTGCGCGCCGGATCTTTCGAGCAGGGTTTTTGCTATAAATAATCCAAGTCCCATACCGTCATATTCGGGTCGAGTGACATGTGCGGAGGATCGATTGCGGCGACGGACAAAGGGATCGCCGATTCGATTGATAACTTGCGGTGCATAACCGCGGCCATCGTCAGAAATTGTTACAGCCAAATTGTCTCTGCTCCAGTGGATATCCACGCGCACTTCAGATTGAGAAAAATCTACTGCGTTTTGAATTAAATTGCGTAGGCCGTGGATCACCTCAGGTTTGCGGAAAGTCAGGGGTTGATCTGGATCGGTTTCAAGATTGTTTTCAAATGTAAAGGAAACGGTCTTGCCACGGTCAAGGTGGGGTTCCGCAGCCTCTCGAACAAGAGCGGACCAGAGCGTCCTGCGCAAATGTAGATCTTCTTTGCCTGCGCGCCCCATTGATCGGAGAATGGCGCCACAACGTTCGGCCTGTTCTCGGATGAGCTGAGCATCCGAATGCAGGGATTCTGTATCTTTTAATTCTTCCATTAACTCTGCACTGACCAGCTTTATAGTTGCGAGGGGCGTGCCCAGTTCATGTGCCGTGGCTGCTACAACGCCGCCAAGGTCAGTTAGTTTTTGTTCCCGCGCCAGGGCCATTTGCGTGGCCAGAAGTGCCTCGGACATGGAGGTCATTTCGGTGGTTACGCGTCGGGTATAAATCGAGATAAAGATGATGCCAGTGATAATGGCCACCCAAAACCCGAATACAAAAACCAAAGGCATTTCAAGCAACCGCCCGTCCGCAGTGCGCAGGGGCAGGTGAACCAAGGCAACAGCTGTGGTCATAACCACTGCACAAAAGGCCAAAAGAAACGTTGAGCGGGTGGGAAGCACTGTGGCGGCAATTGTAACGGGTGCCAAAATGAGCAGGGTAAAGGGATTGTTAAGCCCGCCTGTGAAAGCCAGAAGCAATGAAAGTTGCAGCGTGTCGAATAGCAGGGTTAAAACTGTTTCCACTTCAGACAGACGACGATTGTCAGGGAAGATCAGGACGGCAAAAATATTGGCGATGATCGACAGACCAATCACTGCAAAGCAGGGGCCAATGGCCAAAGAGAGGCCATAAAGCTTTTGCCCAATGACCAGCGCTAATATTTGTCCGGTGATTGCCACCCAACGCACGGTCACTAGGGTGCGCAAGCGCATCCAGTTGCTGCGGGCATTTTGGTCAATATAGCCTATTCTGGACTGTGACATTTTAGGTTCCTGTAGCGATCTGAGGCTGCACATTCATAAGATATGTCATAGGAGTAACTTAGAAACGATAAGGGGGCCATGATGTCAGTGATGAAATTTGCAGCCTTTGCTGGTGCCGCGGTGGTTTTGACCCTGGCGGTCACCGTAACAATTACCCAGATCATGTTGCCGGCACAACGCTTTGAAGCCTGTATTGAAGGTTCTGTTGCGGGGGGCAATATTGGTGGACCGTTTGAGCTGATGGATCACCGGGGGCGCATGGTAACGGATGCCCAGGTGCTAGATCATCCAGCGTTGGTTTACTTTGGCTACACCTTTTGTCCGGACGTTTGCCCCATGGATGTGGCGCGCAATGTGGTGGCGGTCGAGATTTTGGCCGACGCGGGCTTCACAGTGAAGCCAGTTTTTATAACAATTGACCCAGCGCGCGACACAGTCGAATATTTGGCGGATTTTGTAGCCAATAATCATTCTGAAATGGTGGGCTTGACCGGCACAGCCGAGCAAATCGCGAAAGCAGCCCGGGCTTATAAAGTTTATTACCGCAAACAGCCAAGTGAAGATGAGGAATATTACCTCATGGATCACTCAAGTTTTTCCTATCTAATGGTTCCAGGTGTCGGCTTTGTTGACTTTCTGCGCAGTGATCTTCCTGCGGAGGTGGTTGCGGATCGTGTGGCCTGTGTTTTGAGGGCCTCTTGATACTAGCCATATTCGAACCATCTTGTTAACTTAGAGAAAATCGGAAGGATCAGATCATGGCAAATGAGCCGTTGGACATCGGTGAGGACAAGTCTTTGCTTTTGGTGGATGATGACGAGCCGTTTCTCAAGCGTTTGGCGAAAGCGATGGAAAAACGCGGATTTTCGGTTGAGCAAGCTGGATCAGTGGCAGCGGGTCGGGCGATTGCGACGGCGCGCCCACCAGCTTTCGCAGTTGTGGATTTGCGGCTGGAAGATGGCAATGGTTTGGATGTTGTCGAAGTGCTGCGCGCGAAACGTCCCGATTGCCGGGTTGTGGTTTTAACGGGTTATGGGGCAATTGCCACGGCGGTGGCGGCGGTAAAGATCGGTGCGACCGACTACCTGTCTAAGCCAGCTGATGCTAAAGATATCACGAATGCGCTTCTGGCCACAGGGGATGAATTGCCACCACCCCCGGAGAACCCGATGTCTGCGGATCGTGTGCGTTGGGAGCATATTCAGCGGGTGTTTGAGCTTTGCGATCGCAATGTCAGTGAAACAGCGCGGCGTCTGTCCATGCATCGCCGGACTTTGCAGCGAATTCTGGCAAAACGCAGCCCGCGCTAAGGCCGCCAAGACAGACGATCTGGCTCGGCGGTGGGGCACCCCCCGGCAGGATTTATCTTAATTTCTTTGTTGAAATGGCGTTATGCGGAGGTCTGTGTAAGCAAAAAGCAGCCCGGCGGTTTAAGCCGTGCTGCTTTTAAATGTGTTTTTTAGTAGCGATAATGCTCTGGCTTGAACGGGCCTTCGGAGCTCACGCCGATATAGGCAGCTTGTTCGTCATTGAGCGACGACAGTTTCACCCCAATACGATCTAGGTGCAGACGGGCGACCTTTTCGTCCAGATGTTTGGGCAGGATGTAGACTTCGTTTTTATATTCATCGCCTTTGGTCCAGAGTTCAATTTGCGCCAGGACTTGGTTTGTAAAGGAAGCGGACATCACAAAGGAAGGGTGGCCCGTGGCATTTCCAAGGTTCAACAGCCGGCCTTCCGAAAGTAGGATCAAACGATTGCCATTTGGCATTTCGATCATATCGACCTGCTCTTTGATATTGGTCCACTTGTGGTTCTTGAGGCTGGCGACTTGAATTTCATTGTCGAAATGACCGATGTTGCCGACGATCGCCATATCTTTCATGTCACGCATATGTTCGATGCGGATCACATCTTTGTTGCCTGTTGTGGTGATGAAGATATCTGCGCTGGACACCACATCTTCAAGCAGCACAACTTCAAAGCCATCCATAGCCGCCTGTAACGCACAGATGGGGTCAACTTCGGTGACCTTCACGCGCGCACCGGCGCCGCGCAGGGAGGCAGCAGAGCCTTTGCCTACGTCGCCATAGCCTAAAACCACAGCCACTTTGCCCGCCATCATAGTATCGGTAGCGCGGCGGATTCCGTCGACCAAAGATTCTTTACAGCCATATTTATTGTCGAATTTTGACTTGGTAACTGAATCGTTCACATTGATGGCCGGGAAGGGTAGCTGGCCTTGTTTGACTAATTCATACAGGCGGTGCACGCCCGTTGTGGTTTCTTCGGACACGCCTTGGATCGCCGCGCGGATTTTTGTGAACCAACCGGGTGTTTCGGCCATACGTTTTTTGATTTGCGCGAAGACGGCCTCTTCCTCTTCAGATTTTGGCACGGCGATAAGATCAGTTTCCCCCTCTTCCACCCGTGCCCCCAAAAGCACATAGAGGGTTGCATCACCGCCATCATCAAGAATCATGTTTGCGCCTTCGGGGAACATGAAAGACCGGTCGAGATAATCCCAATGTTCTTCCAAAGACTGGCCTTTGATCGCAAAGACTGGCGTGCCGCCTGCCGCAATGGCCGCGGCAGCGTGATCCTGGGTCGAGAAAATGTTGCAAGAGGCCCAGCGCACATCTGCGCCAAGTTCTACGAGCGTTTCAATCAGCACCGCGGTTTGGATGGTCATATGCAATGAGCCAACGATGCGCGCGCCTTTCAAAGGTTTGTAAGCCCCATATTCTTCTCGCAAGGCCATTAGCCCTGGCATTTCGGTTTCGGCGATATCCAATTCTTTGCGGCCGAATGAAGCCAAAGAGATGTCTTTTACGATATAATCATGTACCATTCAGTAGTCCTTACGGGTTTTTAATGTCTATGGGGTTCAAGATTTGTGCCGCCATAACATTGCTTTGTCCTCTCGACAATAGGGTAGGGTGCGAGATAACCTGATGTGAAAAAGGTCAAGCACTCATGAAACAACCCCGCGCATGGCAAAGGATGCTGTCTGGCCGCAGGCTGGATCTTTTGGATCCTACACCTGTCGACATTGAGGTGGAAGATATCGCGCATGGGCTGGCTTTTGTTGCGCGGTGGAATGGCCAAACTGTTGGAGATTTTGCCTATTCGGTAGCGGAACACTCTTTGTTGGTTGAGCAAATTTTTTGGCGCTTAAATCCAAAGGCCACGCCAGCGCAGCGGTTGACCGCCCTGCTGCATGATGCCCCAGAATATGTGATTGGGGATATGATTTCGCCGGTAAAGGTTTCGGTCGGGCCGGGTTATGACGATCTCGACAAACGATTGGCCGCCGCCATTCATATCCGTTTTGGTTTGCCGGCCGTCACGGCCTCTATGCTGAAAAAGCAGATTAAAAAAGCCGATAAGATTAGCGCTTGGTTGGAAGCTACACAGCTGGCCGGGTTTTCACAGACGGAGGCGGATCGACTGTTTGGCAGGGTAGACGCCACCCTTACGGACAGCTTGACCCTTCATCTACGCGCCCCTCTGGAAGTGCGGCAAGATTTTACGGCCAAACATGTCGAGCTTTTGGCGAAGATGTAATTGCGGGCATCATCAAGGCCCGGATGGTGCATTCCTTCGAGCCGCAGGCGCATTTGATAGATGTCATAAAAAAACACTGGATTTGAACCAGATAGACAATGTGGCGTTGCACCATGTAGTTGCTGGCGCAAAATCGGGGAAGGCATATTTGAAGCGGGCCAATGCCAAAACTCAGGAATGGCGGAGTTTCGACCGGGCGTGGGTGACCGGCCAGTTGATGATGTTGTTAGTGATGAGCATGTGACAGGCGTGAAAATTGACGTTGAAGGTATTTAAATGCCCGTTCTGTGTGGCATGTCCAAAACCATCCGTCGGTGTGCGCCCGTGCTGTGGCTGGAGCTGAGATCTGCGAAAGGTGAGATCGAACAGCTGCCCGAATGGCTCGCAAAGAGAGCGTACAGACGCTCACAAATAAGTTTTCGAGATTTTTTATTTACCCCAGAGACCACAGCGTAACGTTATGTTTATGGGGAAGCATGGGCAGCGCCTGTAAATCGCTTCAATAAGTTAGGCGAGTATAGCATTTTCAGTTTTCAGGGCCATGGCGAGGCGATTGTGACGAAAGAGAGGCCAAAAGGCCCCCTCCAAAATGGAGAAGGCCTTTCGAATTCTGCCTTCATGCAACTGATTTAGCGGTTCGGAAAGTAATCCTCGCAGAGGCCTTCGCGGTAAACATCTGCAGTGCAGCAATGCAGCCCGCCGCCAAAGGCATAGGCATCCCGCAGGTCTACTTCGACCACTTCCATGCCCAGCTTGTCCATTTGTTCTGCCTGATAGACCTCAGATTTTTCGACACAAACAGTTCTCGGGTCTAGGACGAGAACATTCATGCTCAGCCATGTGGAGGAGTAGCATAGAGGTGGCGGTGCGTTATGGGCCGGTTGGGCGGAATCGACAATCTGCCAATCGTTCTTCTGGAACATTTCGCGCTGGTCATCAGGCAGGCGGCGTTGTGGATTGTTCAAGATGAGCCCGGGCCGCAAGGGCGTGAATGTTGCATCAATATGAATGGGGTAGGGGTCACCTGGAAAATTCACCGCGTGCACCCTATGGTCTGGGAAGTGGCGGCGCAGCCACTCGATGCCCTTAAGGTTGGTGGTAAACCCATGTTGAACCACCAAATCGCGGCCAAACCGCAGAACATCGGCGGCGTCGAACAATGGCTCCTCCTCGGTGGTGACAAAGAATTTTTCAGCCGTCCATTTTAGCCGTTTCTCAACACCAATCTTTTCAGACAGGTAATCGGGATGATAATCCGCATCCGTCAACCGGGGTTTGGGCGCAGATTCATGACGAAAATTCGGATCTTCGTCAAAATATTTTTGCATCAAGGGGCGGTAGTTCAAGTACTCAAACCAGCGACAGCGGTAAGACATGGTTGCTTCGAGCATTTCGGATCCGACGGTCAGCAAGACATCGCGCGGTGGCATGCAGCCAAATTGGCTCTGGGTTGAGAAATCCGGCGTCTGCACTGGCACAGAGTGATCAATTGATGTGGGACGATCCACACGAATGCCACGTTTTTCCAACTGACTGGCGAAATTATCGAGCAACTCATTGGCGCGATCAATCGTCTCTTGTGGCCTGCGTCCCCATTGGCCACGCATATCGCTATCTTCTGGTACTTTAGCGTCTAGAGCGGGCTCTTCCGCTGGAATATGGCAATCATCCGCCCGGCCAACTATGACATGGCGCAGTGGGTCCCATTCATTCCAGCTATTAACAATTGTCTTTCCAGTGTCGCGCATTTTTAGGCTCCCAATCGTGTGATGGCGTGAATTGTTAAACTGCAGATAAATCGTTTTTTAGGCAGTGGCTATATCAAAGCGAAGGGTGACGTGTGTCCTTTCGGGGTCTATATTGAATTGACAGCAAGGCTCTAGAGGGGCAGGCAGGCGATAGGGCCGGCTCAGATACAAGGGATCACAATGACGAATCATGTTTATAAAGGCGATTTGCCGAAAGACTTGGATCTAGGCCAAATTGTGGCCATTGATTGCGAGACTATGGGTCTGAACCCTAAGCGCGACCGTCTTTGTGTGGTGCAGCTGTCCAGCGGTGATGGCCATGCGCATTTGGTGCAAGTGGCCAAGGGGCAAACTTCGGCGCCTAATCTATGCCGGATGCTAGAAGATCCCAATGTTCTCAAACTCTTTCACTTTGGCCGATTTGATATCGCAGCCATGAAGGAGGCTTTTGGGGCTTTGACTGCGCCGGTCTATTGCACAAAGATTGCCAGCCGTATGACCCGAACTTACACGGATCGGCATGGGTTGAAAAACCTACTGCAAGAATTGCTCAGCGTGGATATTTCCAAACAACAGCAGTCTTCCGATTGGGGGGCGGCGCATTTGTCTAAGGCCCAAGTGGAATATGCAGCGTCCGATGTGCTGTACCTACATGAATTGCGTGAGCGGCTGAATGAGATGCTGATCCGCGAGGGGCGCATGGAGTTGGCGCAATCTTGCTTTGACTTCTTACCCACGCGGGCAAAGCTAGATCTCGCAGGTTGGCCAGACAGCGATATCTTTGCCCATTCTTAGGCTGAGATTCGGTAGCGGAGAGGCCTATGCATTTTTCCTTCGACGACGGTTATTCGGCGCTTGTGGCATGGCTCAAAACCCTGCTGCCCATCGTTGCGCTGGGCCTGTTGTCGACGATTTTTCTGTTTTCTGGAAAAGTGGACGTGACCCAATCCTTGCCCTATGCCGAACATAACGTTGCTGAAATTATCCGCGAACAGCGTATTACAAAGCCGTATTTCACCGGCATCGCCAGCAATGGCACAGAAATCGCCCTCTCAGCGGCCTATGCCTCACCGCAGGTTGAAAATGCACAGATTCTTGAGATCACCGATCTATCTGTCGTGCTCAGATCCACCAATACCCGTAGTGTCCAAGTTACCGCGGGGCAGGGCGCTTTGGACTCAGCAACGCAAACCGCGCAAATCTCAAGGAATGTTAACATTGCAGCGCTGCCAGATTTTTGGCTGACAACCGAGGCCTTGGACATGAATCTCAAGCAGGGTCTGGCGTCTGCTAAAGGTGGATTTCAGGGTGTGACTGCCTTGGGCGCGATCACTGCGGGGGAAATGCATCTGCAAATGACCGCCGACGATCAGCAAATCATTTTCATAAATGATGTGCGGCTGGTATACTCGCCAAAACTTATTGATTGAGGTCATCCGTGCGTCACATTTTGCTGCTCATTACATTTCTACTCTCGACAGTTTGTGGAGCCTTTGCCGTTTCGGCGCAAACCGCCCTGTCTTTGGATGGGTTTCAAAGTGATCCAGAGGCTTCTGTTGAAATTTTGGCCGACAGGCTCACGGTCAGCCAAACAAATGGCGCCGCGCGGTTTGAGGGCAATGTGGTGATTGTTCAAGGGGATATGCGCCTGTCCGCAGATCTGGTGGATGTCACCTATCTGGAGGCTGGCGGGATCGGGCGGCTGTCTGCCAGCGGAAGTGTTCTTTTGGTGTCACCGACGGAGTCAGCCCAAGCGGACAGCGCGGATTATGATCTTTCCGGGCGTGAATTGCGGATGCGAGGTGCTGTTTTGCTCAATCAGGGTCCTGTAAGCCTATCCGCTGATTTTCTGACGATTGATCTTGATACGGGGGGCGCTGTGATGGAGGGTCGCGTGCGTACCGTGCTGCCAAGTGGATCCAAATAATGCCATATCCGCAGTTTGAAATTTCAGATGGCAAGGGTGGCCTCAAAATAGAGGCGCTGCGAAAGAGCTACCGTAAACGGTTGGTCATCAGTGACGTTAGCATGCATTTGCACCGTGGTGAAGTTGTGGCGCTTTTGGGGCCAAATGGCTCAGGCAAAACCACCTGTTTTTATTCCATCGCTGGGCTGGTCACGCCCGAGGGGGGGCGGGTGAGCATTGATGGCCGCGATGTTACGCGCCTGCCCATGTATCGGCGGGCCCGGTTCGGCATTGGGTATCTGCCGCAAGAAATGTCGATTTTTCGTGGCATGAATGTTGAAGACAATATTCGTGCAGTTTTGGAATTGAGCGTGAAAGACCGAGATCGACGCTCAGAGCGCTTGGAAGAATTGCTCAATGAATTTTCTATTGAACATCTGCGTCGGTCCCCATCGCTTGCGCTGTCAGGCGGTCAACGCCGACGGGTTGAAATTGCGAGATGCTTGGCGGCAAACCCAAAATATTTGCTGTTAGATGAGCCTTTCGCCGGGGTAGATCCAATCGCAGTTGGAGAAATTCGCAATTTGGTATCAGATTTGAAAAAGCGCGGTCTTGGGGTGTTGATCACCGATCATAATGTCCGAGAAACGCTCGATATCGTTGATCGCGCATATATTCTGCATGACGGCGTGGTTCTGCGCAGCGGCACTGCGAAAGAAATTGTTGAGGACGAAAATGTTCGGCGTGTTTATCTGGGCGAAAATTTCAGATTGAGCTAATTTTCAATTTTGAGTTGACAATTGCCCCCGATATTTGGCCAAATAGAGTTGTGACATGTTGTCATAATATTCAGCCAATTCAAACAAACTGCTCGCTGCAGCTTGCGACCATGTATGGGATCGTGAGGCGTGATTGATATGGCCCAACGCGCCCCTGGCTGGTCATATTGAGGCTGACAAAAAGGAGACCAAATGCTATATCAAATTTCCGGAAAACAAATCGACATTGGCGCAGCACTTCAGATGCATGTAAAATCTGTTGTGGACGCCATAGCTTCAAAATATGCAGAGCGACCCACGGATGCGTCGGTTATATTCTCGCGCAGTTCCAATGAATTTGTCTGTGAGGTTAGTGTACATTTGTCGACCGGGTTAACGGCGCAAGCCAAAGCGCATGATCATGAAATATATGCCGCTTTTGACTCCTCTGTTGATAAAATGGAGAAACAATTGCGCAGATATAAGCGCAGATTGAAAGATCATCATAAAGAACGCGTCCAGCCCGTTGAATTCTCGGAAGCATCCTCGTATATCCTCGCTCAACAAGACGATTCGACCGATAACGAACCGAAAAGTCTGCAACCTCTAATTGTGGCGGAGATGGAACAGAAAATCCAATCCCTGTCTGTAGGAGAGGCCGTTATGCAGATGGAACTCGCGGGGGTGCCGGTCCTTGTCTTTAAAAACGAAGGTCATAATGGAGTGAATGTTGTATACCGCCGTGACGATGGCAATATTGGATGGGTTGACCCGACTTAAGCCAAAATACAACTAGGATTATTAATGGATCTACTGGAAATTATTCATCCCGATGCCGTGCGTTGCGCGCAATCTGTGGGCAGCAAAAAACGTTTGTTCCAAGACCTCTCCACCATGGCGGCGCAGGTCTATGGTATGGATTGTGATGGTGTTGTCGCTGCCTTGTTGGAGCGTGAAAATTTAGGTCCAACGGGTGTGGGGCGCGGTGTCGCCCTGCCCCATGCACGTCTTGAAAATCTTGACCACATAGTGGGCTGTTTTATCAAATTGGATCGACCGATTGATTTTGATGCCGTTGACCGTCAGCCGGTCGATTTGGTGTTTGCTCTCTTTGCCCCGTTGAATAGCGGTGTGGAGCATCTGAAGGCTTTGGCCCTGGTCTCGCGGACGCTGCGTGATTCTGATGTCTGCATGAAACTGCGCAACAATGAGAGCGCCAGCACCTTGCTCGCGATCTTGCAAGAAGGTCCGAGCTCGGTCGCGGCTTAAAACTCTAACGTCTTGAAACCAAAGCACCGACAACAGCTTTGCTTTGCCTTTGTTGCGTAGCGATCGCTCGAGCTCTGGGGCTTTATCAAAATAATCTTCTAATGCACCTTTGCTGCGTGAGGTCACAAAGATAGATTCTTTGATCCCGACCGCTCTCGCTTTATCAATCGCATATTGCACGAGTGGTCGATCCACTAACGTCATAATTTCTTTTGGCATGGATTTTGTTGCAGGCAAAAACTGCGTGCCTTGGCCAGCGATTGGGAAAATAGCTTTGGTAGCTTTATGTTTTATTTTTTAAATATTTTTCTATTATGGTCGAGCCGCCCGAAATTTTGGCGAAAAATTAAAATTATCTATGAAAACTATATATACACGTTTCTAAATTGACTCGCCTTCCGTAGGGTCAACAACTTAGGGGTGTGTAAATTTTTATCTTTTAAATCTCGTGACTTCTACACATGCAGTCTTTGTTTTGAGCTCATGGTTTTTGTAAGCTTACCCCCTTGGCAAAGGCAATAAAATATGGGTTTTCATAGCCAGGCTTGCCGTAGGTCAAAGGCGTTAGGTCATCAAACCGCACAACGCCACCGCCGGCCCCGTTCAAAACGGCATGCCCGGCTGCTGTGTCCCATTCCATGGTGCGGCCTGCGCGTGGGTAAAGATCAGCTTCGCCGGTTGCTATTAGGCAAAACTTGAGTGACGAACCCGCGCTTTTTAAATCGGAGACCGGATATTTTGCGATATAGGCATCTGTTGTTGGGTCTCTGTGTGATTTCGAGGCGACAACGCGCAAACCATCAGGATTTGGAATGGCCACGGATATATTTTGGCAGGTGCCGATTTTCTCCAAGTCGAATGGGCCAGTTTCCTCCAGTGATTGCCCTTGGGCATCTGTATAAAACAACCGGTGTTTTGCAGGGGCGTAGACGACGCCCCGAATGGGGATGCCGTTGACCACATAGGCAATATTTATTGTAAAATCTCCGCGGCGATGTACAAACTCCTTTGTGCCATCCAGAGGATCGACGATGAAAAACTCTGTACCTTTTAAAGAATGGCTGTCCGCTTGTTCTTCTGTGATTAGGGTGACATTTGGAAAGGTGGCGTGCAAACCATCGGAAATAATCGCATCCGCAGCTTCATCGGCGGCGGTCACCGGGCTGGAATCTGATTTGGTTTTGACCTCAAAATCTGGGCCGTTATAAATCTCCATGATCGCGCAGCCTGCTTCAAGAGCGAGCCTGCGCATGACCTGTCGTAATGCGGTAAAATCCAAAACTTAAACGTTCCTTGCCGGCATGTTGAATTAATTCATATTTTCTTGTAACTTACGGCGTTCTCGTCAAAGTTGCAATTCGACTTCTTTTTATATTTTTGAAAAACTACAAATGTTTGCTAAACCTCGCCATACACGCTCCAGTATATCAGGTACCCTCGCTTTTCTCGAGGAGGTCTATTTTGGTACGGTGCGCAGCATGCGCAAATCCAGTGGCCAGAACGCTGTGCTCGGATTGATTGGGTCGATGGCTCAGACTGTTGTGTTTGTTATGGCCTTCTATTTTATGTTTCAGCTGATGGGGGTCAGAACGTCGCCAATCAAGGGCGATTATACGCTCTATTTTATCTCAGGCATCGCCATGTTCATGACACATAATATAGCTGTGCAATCTGTGTCTAAGGCGGAAGGGCCGACCTCTGGAATGATGCAGCATGCGCCGATGAACACGATGATTTCCGTATGTTTGGCAGCGCTGCAAAGCCTGTATCAACAAACCATTACCATCGGAACAATTTTTCTGATTTACCATCTTACTTTCAACCCAGTGGATATTTTTAACCCCATTGGCTTGGCTGGTGTGTTTTTGCTCAGCTGGTTTACTGGCGTGGTGTTTTTGGCTTTAACACCCTGGCACCCGCCACTCGTTAATATTCTTTTGATGGCCTACCGCCGGGTGAATATGCTGACATCAGGTAAAATGTTCGTTGCCGATACATTACTATCTTTCATGTTGGCCATGTTCGATTGGAACCCATTGTTTCACTGTTTGGACCAAGCGCGCGGTATTATGTTCATCAATTATTCACCGATGCACTCCAATTTGTCCTATCCACCGAAGGTGCCTTTGGTTGCTATGGTCCTGGGTCTTATGTGCGAGTTTTTCACCCCAAAACGTGCCTCTATGAGCTGGGGATCGACTCGATAAGGACGTTAACGCACCACGCGCAGCGTGATATTGAGCCTACCCCCCTCTTTTAAAAGAGATGAGCTGCCGAATTTGATCCGGTCAATGCCGTGATAGTTGAGCCTTGCCGGACCGCCCATCACCGCAACATCGCCAGACTGTAGCCAAATTGATTCCGTTTTGCCGCCGCGCTCGGTGCCGCCTACGCGAAACAGGGCATCATCCCCCAAAGATATGGACACAACGGGCCATTCAAAATTGGCCTCATCCCGATCTTGATGCAGCCCCATGCGCGCGCCTTCGCCATAGAAATTGATCAAGCAGCATTCTGGGTCTGGAGCCGCTCCTGCGACTGCCCGCCAGATGGCCATGATCGAGTCTGGAATTGCTGGCCAATTCACGCCAGACGGGTGGTGCTGTACATATCTATATCCGCGCTGATCTGAAAACCAGCCAAAGTCACCAGCCGCCGTTAGTCGTACAGACATCGGTTTCCCAGATTTTGTTTTTGGCGAAAAAACCGGTGCTTGAGCGGCCACCGCTCGCAGCTCCTCGACCAGCCGTAATTGATCGCTTGAGGGCAAAAATTCTTTAAAAACAGATATTCCTCCCACAGTTAGGGTGTGGCTTGGTGTGGTTTGCCTATTTAACTTTACGAAATCCAAATTTCATTGCCTCCAAATGGTTGCAGGGGGTGTTTGACACACCTATATAGCGCGATGAGCTGGTAGTTTAGAAGAACTGCTGAATTAATTGGGGCACAGGCGCAGCACTGCGGGCCGAAAGCCTCGGTATCGCCAGAGCGAAGGGATGCTAAGAAATGGCTAAAGTCATTGGAATTGACCTTGGAACAACAAACAGCTGCGTGTCGATCATGGACGGATCGCAACCGCGGGTAATAGAAAATGCAGAGGGTGCACGGACCACGCCGTCGATCGTTGCCTTTACCGAAAATGAGCGCCTTGCGGGCCAACCTGCAAAACGCCAGGCTGTTACCAACCCCGAAAATACGGTCTTTGGCGTAAAGCGCTTGGTTGGCCGTCGGTATGATGACGCCCATCTGAAAAAAGATATGAAAAACCTTCCTTTCAAGGTCTTCAGCGGTAGCAATGGGGACGCTTGGGTTGAAGCACAGGGTGATCAATTCTCCCCGTCGCAAATTTCTGCATTTATTTTGCAAAAAATGAAAGAAACAGCCGAGAGCTATCTTGGCGAAGATGTTTCACAAGCGGTCATCACCGTACCGGCCTATTTTAATGATGCGCAGCGCCAAGCGACGAAAGATGCGGGCAAGATTGCCGGCCTTGAAGTTCTGCGGATTATCAACGAGCCAACGGCTGCGGCCCTGGCCTATGGTTTGGACAAAAAAGAATCACAAATCATTGCCGTCTATGACCTTGGCGGTGGGACATTCGATGTCACCATCTTGGAAATTGACGACGGCTTGTTTGAAGTCAAATCCACCAATGGCGATACGTTCCTTGGTGGCGAAGACTTTGACATGCGTATCGTCAACTACCTTGCGGAAGAATTCCAAAAGGAAAATGGCGTTGATCTGACCAAAGATAAAATGGCTTTGCAGCGCTTAAAAGAAGCTGCGGAAAAAGCGAAAATTGAATTGTCTTCGTCCAGCCAAACAGAAATTAACCAGCCATTCATCTCAATGGATGGGGCATCTGGTCAACCTTTGCACCTGGTCGTGAAACTTACACGGGCCAAATTGGAAAGCTTGGTGGGGGATCTCATCAAAGCGTCTTTGAAGCCCTGTCAGGCTGCGTTGAAAGACGCCGGCCTGTCTACTAGTGATATAGACGAAATCGTTTTGGTTGGTGGGATGACCCGCATGCCAAAAGTGATTGAGGAAGTGACCAAATTCTTTGGCAAAGAGCCAAACAAAGGCGTGAATCCTGATGAAGTTGTTGCCATGGGCGCGGCCATTCAAGCCGGTGTTTTGCAAGGTGATGTGAAAGACGTTGTTTTGCTCGACGTCACACCCTTGTCCTTGGGTATCGAAACTTTGGGCGGTGTGTTCACACGCTTGATCGACCGCAACACCACGATCCCAACCAAGAAATCACAAGTGTTCTCCACCGCAGAAGACAATCAAAACGCGGTGACCATTCGTGTGTTCCAGGGTGAGCGGGAAATGGCAGCTGACAATAAGATCCTTGGTCAGTTCAATCTGGAAAGCATTCCACCCGCGCCGCGCGGTATGCCGCAAATTGAGGTGACATTCGACATTGATGCCAATGGGATCGTATCGGTTGGCGCGACGGATAAGGGCACCGGCAAGGAGCAAAAAATCACCATCCAAGCTTCGGGCGGTCTGTCAGATGCAGATATCGAAGCTATGGTGAAAGATGCGGAAGCCAACGCGGATGCAGATAAAGACCGCCGCGAGCTCGTGGAAGCTAAGAACCAGGCAGAAAGCTTGATTCATTCCACTGAAAAAGCGATGGAAGAGCACAACGACAAGGTCGACCCAACGACAATCGAAGCGATTGAATTGGCCATGGCGGCATTGCGCGATGATCTGGAAACAGAAGATGCGGGTAAAATCAAAGCTGGCATCCAAAACGTAACCGAGGCGGCGATGAAGCTTGGAGAGGCGATTTATAAAGCCAGCCAAGAAGCCGAAGCCAATGGCGATGTTGACGATGGTAATGTTGCGGATGATGACATCTTGGATGCAGATTTCGAAGATCTGGACGGTGACAAACGCACCTAACGCCAAGTAAGGATCAGTCTAAACCGGCCAGCGATTTTGCCGGCCGGTTTTTCCGTTCCAGAGGGGATAGTTTAGATGTCAAAACGCGATTACTACGAAACGCTCGGGGTCTCGAAAGGGGCCACGGCGGAGGAAATTAAAAAAGCCTATCGTCGCAAGGCGAAGGAGCTTCATCCAGATCGCAACGCAGATAATCCAGCCTCTGAGGGTCTCTTCAAAGAGGCGAATGAGGCTTATGAAGTTCTCAAAGACAGTAATAAAAAGGCCGCCTACGATCGTTACGGTCATGCGGCGTTTGAAGGCGGCATGGGCGGCGGCGGTGGCCGGCCTGGCGGACAAGGAGATTTCTCCAGTGCCTTTTCCGATGTCTTCGATGATCTTTTTGGCGATTTCATGGGTGGACGTGGTGGCGGTGGCCGGCAACGTGCGGCGCGCGGTGCGGACTTGCGTTATAACATGCGGGTTACCCTCGAAGAGGCGTTCGGCGGGTTACAAAAAACCATTAATGTGCCAACGGCTGTGTCTTGTGCAAATTGCTCGGGAACAGGCGCGGCCTCTGGTAGCGAACCGGCGACCTGCGGCACCTGCTCGGGCATGGGTAAAGTGCGCGCGCAGCAAGGATTTTTCACCGTTGAGCGCACCTGCCCCAGCTGTTCTGGCGCAGGGCAGGTGATCAAAAACCCATGTTCGAGCTGCCATGGCGCTGGGCGGGTTGAAAAAGACCGGGCGCTGTCCGTCAATATCCCGGCGGGTGTCGAAACTGGCACGCGCATTCGCCTGTCGGGCGAAGGCGAGGCGGGTGCACGCGGTGGACCTCAAGGTGATCTCTATATTTTCATTGAGGTGGCAGATCACCAGATTTTTGAGCGCGAAGGCAATAATCTGTTTTGCAATGTGCCCGTGTCGATGACCTCCGCCGCATTGGGCGGCGATATCGAAGTGCCCAATATCGATGGGGGCCGCAGTCGGGTTAAGATCCCAAGTGGCAGCCAATCTGGCCGGCAAATGCGGTTGCGTTCGAAGGGCATGCCCTTTGTGCGTGGCGGCGGCGTGGGCGACATGTTCATTGAGCTACAGGTAGAAACGCCGGTAAATTTGACAGCGCGTCAAAAAGAAATTTTGAAAGAGTTTGAGGCGCTCTCAACTGACAACAGCCCTGAGAGCCAAGGCTTTTTCAAAAAGGTCAAACGGTTTTGGGATGGGGTTAAGGGTCAAGAATAAAGTGCAAAGCCTAGCGTTTGATAAGATCAGCGCTGGGCTTTCATTTGACCCAAATCTCAACCCGGCGGTTTTGATTTTGACCCCAGGCGGTATCATTGCAGGCCAGTGGCAAGCCCTCCCCTAATCCGAGAACCTCAAACCCATCACTGAGCTGGGCATCATCCAGCAATGTGGCGATGGTGGCGCGCACAGCGCGGGCGCGGTCGAGAGAAATTTGCACATTGCCATCTGCGCTCCCTTGGCTGTCGCTGAACCCAACAAACAAGACCTTGCGACCTTCAAAATACCCTCCCACAAACAATCGCTTGAGGAACTGGAAGTTGGCTTGCGAGCCTGTGTCCATGATCTGCGTGCCCTCTAAAAAGCGGAAGGCGAGGGATATTCGCTCATAGCCATTTAAGTTGAGCACAGCCTGGCGCAAATCCTCGGTGCGCATGTCCATATCCGTGTTTAAAATTGCATTAATCAAGAGGCCGGATTGCCCATGAATCTCGGTCTTTTCGGGGCTGCGGCTGGTGAAACCCAGCCTCTGCACCGCGTCTTGCGCCTCTGGAGTCAGCAAAAAGGCCCAAAAGGCGCGGGAGATGCTTTGCACCTTCTTGGGTGCGGCGATCAGGTAGATCGGCGTTTGCAAAGGATGCGCGAGGGTTTGGACTTCGGCGGGCATCACCTGTGGACCGCATCCCAGGCTCACTTGGACCAAGGTGTCCTGTGTTATCTGATCGGTACTCACCGTTAAAAGACCGGGGGTGTGTACGCCTTTGGGCGGCATCGGCCGGATGTCATCAATAACCCTTAAGAGTTGCTTCAGCGCTAGCGTTTGATCCTTTTGCCCTGTGAGAATGGCCGGGTACTGCCTGCCTGCGGCAAGTGGCCAAAGCCCGGGCTTCTTACCTAACATCACTACCAATTGGCTCATGGTGATGAACCTGTTGGGATTGCTGGGCTGGGAATATAAATACAGATCTTGCCACCCCACAACCAGAGAGTTTTGCGGATGGTCCAAGGCACCGAACATATCCTTCTTGAGGGCCGCTTGCTCTTCGGGCGTCGCATCGCGCAGCGTTAAAGCAAAATGAGCCTGGTCATTTAAAATATCTAAGATTGCGTCCCCGCTATTGCGATCAGACAGCGTAAAAACCGCGCGTGCATCGCCATTATTCGGATCAAATAAGGTGATTTTGCCCGCCAACTCTTGAGACAGCTGATAGGAATAGCCCTGATGTTCTGCGAAGGATTGAATAAGCGGCATGAGCAGCGCGGAATTCAATGAAGCGTCACCGGAGAATGTGACGTTTTCGGCTGATGCGCTCAACGTGGGGCAGGTCGCCCCTCGGCAGATCACCATTTCAGCCGCTAAGGTTAATGGCCCAAACTCGGATTGAATTTGATAGATTTCCCCATCGTATAAGGTCAGTGTGCCAGAAACTGAAAAAGAACCATCGCGCAAAACCAGCTTGATGGGATCCGCGAATGCCGTGCCGCTGCTCCCGAAAAAGCAGGCCACAGCCCATAGTCCTATGCTCAAAATACGATGCAAATGAGGTCAACCCAAGCAACTTCAAGGCCTCACTGTCGTGGTTTTCACCGATTCTATCAACAAAATAATAGCTTGAGCACTGATTTCTTGATCATAATTCCGCATGCATCAGTTTAAACGAAGGCTACCCGCGCAATAGGGCGCAATCGCTCTAGAGTTTTTTGCTTCGTTTGGGAGCGATCATTGCGTCGCTACCGGACACTTACTAAGGAGCCCAAAATCTTTGCATAGGGCAAAAACTGAACACTTGGATCATCGGGGCCTACAAGCCGATAGCCACCGAAAAAGGCCTCATTGGCATCCGCAGGAATGATTTGCCCGCTCTCAAGATCTTTGGAGCTGCGAAGAATAGCGGTATAATCAAGCAACAGTCGGGCGATGTCATGACCCATGGGCGCTGGTTGGTTTTTTGATATATTGATTCTGGTCAAACAGGTGCCATCAAAGATGAGATTGCGCATATAAAAATCGCCAGATTGAACCGCAGATACAGTCGGTTGATCAGAATATTTTGCCGCGAGCTCAGATAGCCGTTCAACCCCGTGCAAAATAAGAGGTTTGGCGGCAACTTTTAGGTCTCCCGACAGAATTTTTCTCCCAAATCATGGTAGTAATTCACCTCATGTTTTGGCTGAAAAATGCGGATCTCAGAGACTTTGGTTCGATGATAAGTATCCAACCATTCTCCAGCCAGTTGCAACATCTCAAGCGGCATGGGCGGCTTTCTCAAGTTGTGTTATCGGGTCTTCAAGCCACATGGCGGCAGTCCATTAAATATATTGCAAAATTTAAAATATTTCAGACGAATCTAGAGGCGTGATTGGTCTCTGTTTATACAAATCTTAATACGGCGTTGACCAGTAAAACATGCGTTTTTTTACGAAGGAATTATGGGATCGATCGGGCCAAGTGGACCACCGCATGTCAATTCGACCTGGCGCGCTGCGGCCAAAAGTGCAGCTTCGCCCCGCGGCTTCCCGATCAGTTGCAGCCCTACCGGCAGGCCGCCCGGGCCGCGTCCTACGGGCACGGATATTGCCGGCAGGCTGGTGGTTGTGGCCAGAAAGGCAAAGCGCAGCCAATCCATATAGTTGGTCAGCTCAACACCGCCCACATGGCGCACCCACTCTTCAGAGGCCAAATGGGGCATGCAACCCACCGTCGGGCAAGCGAGCACGTCGAATGTCCCGAACAAACTTAGCATATTGTTGAACAGGATCGAGCGGTTCAGATTGGCGTCGATAATATCCTCGACAGTCAACGCTTGTCCAAAGGCAGTGTTCTCAGCCAGGGTAGATTTGAAATGTGCTTGGACCTCTGGGGGGAGACGTTTTGCTGCTGTGGCCCACATAAGTCCACGCAGCGTGTGATAGCTGCGCTCAAGATGGGCAAGATCTGGGCAGGTCTCTTCGATGCGGGCGCCATTTTTCTCAAGTTGTCGCATCACCGCCGCAAGATGCTGGGCCATTTCGGGATCGACCTGTCCAAAGCCACCCAAATCCGGGGCAAAGGCAATTTTCAGCTTCTCCTCGCTGCGAATGACAGCCTCCTGATAGGGAATTTCAGGCGAAGGGTAGGAGATTGCGATCTGTGGATCAAAACCTGACATTGCATCCAAAAACAATGCGCAATCTCTTACTGATCGGGCCATTGGACCCTGCACCCCTTCAATAATGAAAGCCGTGTCCTGTCCTGGTCCGCCGGCAATGCCTGGACTTGGGCGCAACCCTACGATGCCGCAATAGGCGGCTGGGGTGCGCAGGCTGCCGCCGTGATCGGACCCGTGGCTCAGCCAAATTTCCCCTGCGGCCAAAGAGGCTGCCGCGCCGCCTGATGATCCGCCCGGATTGAGTGAGGTATTCCAAGGGTTTCGAGTCTGGCCAAAAACATCATTGAACGTATTGCCGCCTGCGCCGAATTCGGGCGTGTTGGTTTTGCCCAAAATCACCGCCCCCTGCCGTTCTAATTGATCCACCAAAGGATCATTGTGTTGCGGTATAAAATCTGCCAGCCCTTTGGTTCCGAAAGTTGTGCGGACATTGGCGACGGCGTTGAGGTCTTTGATCGTGATTGGCAAGCCCGCCAGACAACCGGCCGGGGTGGTGTCTTGGTTTGATAAATCCACAGTCCGCGCGCGCGCTTCACACAGGGTGGGTGTGGCATTGATCAATGGACCAGTCTGGTCAATACGCGCCACAGCCGCATCTATCAGGTCTGCCGAGGAAATTTCTTTGGCTTTTAGCAGGGTGACAATTTTATGGGCTTCAAGTCTACAAAGTTCTGGCCCAGTGAATAACGGGTCTGATGTCATTATATGCACCCCTAAAGTGATGGCTTAATGACTGCATCATAGGTGGAGATGGGTCAAGTCAAAGGGGTAAGTTGGTCTATGGCCCGTTTTTGGCTCAGGAAAATGTCTCCCGTGAGCTGCGCCAGAAACTCTGTTCCGGTTAATTGGTCCATGACCGGTCCCTTCACCTCTGACAGATGGAAGGACACGCCCATATCTCGAAGCCGCGCATTTACCGCCTCTAGGGAGTCGAGCGCGCTCATATCAATGTCATTGATAGCGGAACACATTAAGACCACATGCCGCAATTGTGGCTGCTGGGTGGCGCGTGCAAAGAGGTGATCTTCCAAGAAGCGCGCATTGGCGAAATAGAGGCTTTCATCCACGCGAATGGATAAAATATGAGGTTGGGTGATGACATCGTAGCGCAGAATATTTCGGTAGTGTTCCGAATTTGGCACTTGCCCCACGGTTGCGATATGGGGTCGCGAGGATTTGTAGAGATGGATCAAGATCGAAACCAAAACTCCGGTTATGATCCCGACTTCAACGCCCACAACCAGGGTTATTGCCATGGTGGTTGTGACTGCTGTGAAGTCCGCCTTGGAATAGAGCCAGGCTTTCCCCAGGATTTTGAAATCCACCAAAGAGAGCACGGCGACGATGATCGTTGCGGCTAAAGTTGCTTTGGGCAAAAAGAATATCAGTGGTGTGAGAAACACAGAGGCGAAGATCAGACCCCCTGCCGTATAGGCCCCAGCTGCGGGTGTTTCAGCGCCGGCGTCATAATTCACGACAGATCGTGAAAATCCTCCGGTCACGGGAAAGCCAGACGTGAAGGACGCTCCGATATTGGCGGCACCAAGGCCGATAAGCTCTTGGTTTGGGTCGATCCGCTGGCGCTTTTTTGCCGCTAGAGTTTGTGCCACGGAGATAGACTCCACAAAACCGATTGCAGAAATCAAAATGGCTGACGTTAAAAGGCTGCTCCAGAGATCAAGTGAAAATTTTGGTATTGTCAGTGGTGGCAAGCCCTGCGGTACTGATCCGACAATCTTAACACCATAGCTTTGCAAGTCGAGCAACCAGACTAGGGCAGTGGTGGCGACAATTGCGGTAACTGGGCCCGTTTTGGCCATAATTTTCGCTACAGGTTCCGACAGGCCCAACGCCAATAAGAGAGGCAGAAAACCCTTGCGGACCCAGAATAGAAAGGCTGTTGTCAGGCTACCGATGAGCGCGGTGATCCAATTGATGTCGTGCCGATGTGCCCAAAGGGACTCTGCCAATTGCACCAAATTATGGCCCTCCGCTGAAATGCCCAAAATTGCCTTCAGTTGGCTTGCGGCGATGATCAGGCCAGAGGCTGTAATAAAACCAGCGATGACGGGATGCGACAGGAAATTGGCCATGAATCCTAAGCGGAACAACCCCATTGCCACCAGGAATACGCCAGATAAAAAGGCCAGGGCGATGGCGGCGAAGATGTAGTCTTCGCTGCCTGGTGTTGCGATGCGCGAGATAGATGCCGCTGTGAGCAAGGAGACGACCGCCACGGGACCAACGGCTAAAGGCCGGCTGGTGCCGAATATCGCATAAAGTGTGATGGGTAAGATGGATGCGTAGAGACCCATTTGTGGCGGTAGGCCCGCGAGCATAGCATAGGCCAGGGACTGCGGAATTAACATGATGGTAACAATGATCGCTGCGGAGAGGTCATTGGTAAACGACTGGCGGGTATATGTTCTGCCCCAGGTCAGAACCGGCAAATATTGGGCGAGCATTGCGTTAAGTTGCATGTTAATATTCCAGTCATAATAGACGACTCGTTGGCGCATGTTGCAAAAAATGCGCGCAGCTTTGTTAAGTGCTAGAACATCACGCTAGAGGGCTGCCGCGCTGAGCCTTGGGGCGAGTGCCGTCAGATCATGCCCAGCAGATTTTGCAGCTGTAAGAATCTCATCCACAGATTGCCCAGTTTGGGCGCGATGCAAGGCCCAAAGGGCGGTCGCGCGCAGTCCACTGCGGCAATAGGCGAAAACGGGACCGGGGCTGTTTGTGACCATATCTGCAAATTCTGCAATTTGGTCTTCAGAAATTTGACCAGGTACGATGGGCAGGTAATGGGATGTAAGTCCTAAAGTGGCTGCCTGCGATTTTAGGGCGTCAAATGACGGCTGGTCCGGCCCCTCGCCATCAGGGCGTAGGCAAATTATGGACTTGATGCCCGAGATCTGAATATCTTCGATATCATCAATTTCGATCTGGGGTCCGACATAGAACTGATCTGAGAGCTTTTGCATAGACATAGCTTATCCTTTTGCCACGATCATCCATCGGGCAATTGCGTTTCAAAAGTGGTTGGCGGTTTTACAAAGAGTTGATTGGTATTTTCAGGCTCGGGTGCCCGTCTTTATCTGTAGGAACTTCGCCCGCGCGCATGTTGACTTGCAAGGCTGGAATAATCAACTTTGGCATCGCTAAAGTGGCGTCGCGCTCAGTCCGCATTTTCACAAAAGATTCTCGTGACGCATCGCCGCCAACATGGATATTGAAGGTGCGTTCTTCTGCCACGGTCGTTTCCCACTGGATGTCGCGCCCATTGGGGCCATAGTCATGACACATGAACAAGCGGGTTTCATCTGGAAGGCTCAACACTTTTTGGATGGAATCGTATAAGGTTCCAGCATCTCCACCAGGGAAATCTGCGCGAGCCGAGCCCCCATCGGGCATGAACAATGTGTCTCCCACAAAAGCCGCATCACCCATGACATGTACCATACAGGCTGGAGTATGACCGGGTGTAGCTATGACGGTGGCTTGTAATTGCCCGACTTGATACTTGTCCCCATCTTTAAACAGCGCGTCAAATTGTGATCCATCGCGTTGGAAAGCGGTTCCCTCATTGAAGATCTTGCCAAAGGTATCTTGTACTTCGATGATCTTCTCACTGATCCCGATTTTACCACCTAATTTCTCTTGCAGATATGGGGCTGCGGAGAGGTGATCGGCGTGCACATGAGTTTCAATGATCCACTCAAGTTCGAGGCCACGATCCTCGATCGTCTGGATGATTTCATCGGCGCTTTCAAAGGTAATCCGCCCGGCAGCGTAATCCATATTCATCACGGAATCGATTACGGCGCAGGCATTGCTGCCTGGTTCCTTCACAATATAGCTGATGGTGTTGGTTTGCGCATCAAAGAAGGCCATCACTTCTGGCTGTTCCAGGGTGCTCAGTTTTGAGTCAGACATGGGATCACCTTTCTAAATAACTACTATAGCCGAAGTTTAAACGCGGTTGTCTTGCGTGTTGAGAACGTATTTGGATGCTGCCATTCCTGTCAACATCGTGGCGACAAAGATCAGTGTACCTTCGGCGGCCAGCGGCAGGGCGGTGACTGCTGGACCTGGGCAGAATCCGCCCAAACCCCAACCAATGCCGAAGATGGCAGAGCCAGCAATCAAGCGCTTGTCGAAATCTGTGCGCGTGGGGAGATGGAAGACAGTGTTGAAAAACGGCTTGCTGCGGCGGGTGACCAACCAAAATCCCGGCATGGTGACAGCAATCGCGCCACCCATCACAAAGGCAAGGCTCGGATCCCAGGTGCCGAAGAGGTCAAGAAAATTCTGGACCTTGGCTGGATTGGCCATGCCCGACAGCAAAAGGCCGAAGCCAAACAGAAGACCGGAAAGAAGTGTGACGAGGTTTTTCATGGCATTAGCCCCCAAAAACGTGACGGAGCAGCAGAACGGCGACAAAGCCAGTGCTCATGAAGGTCAATGTCGCAATAATCGAGCGACCGGAGAGACGAGATATGCCGCATACCCCGTGGCCACTCGTGCAGCCATTGCCCAAGACAGATCCAAATCCGACCAAAACGCCGGCCAAGGCCAATAGTGGCAGATTGTTAGAAACAGTTTGCAGCGGCGCTTGACCGTTCAACACGACCCAAATGGGCGCGGCAAGCAAGAGACCGATGAGAAAGATCAAACCCTGTGGGAGTGATTGATCTTTGCTGGTCGGGGGCAAAATACGCGATAGGATGCCGCTGATCCCAGCGATACGACCATGGGTCGCCATCAATAAGACAGCTGAAGCGCCAATAAGGCCGCCTCCCAAAAGTGACAGAAATGGTGTGAACTCGGTTTGCATAGTTGGCCCCATTGTTATGCTATATTTGATATTCCTATTTCTATATATAAGCAATCACTAATATACAATCACTATATTACTGTCTTATGAACATCAGGCCTATATTGCGCAGCGCGGCGCATCATGGCTGGATGTTCATTCAATGAATTCGCTGGTCAGCCGGTGCATTGCTCCTTATGTATTGGGCATGGATGTTTTCGTCTTTGTCATTTTGTTGGTTACATGTTTCGCAGCTGGCGCAACCGGGGCGTTGTTTCAACCAGGCAGCTGGTATCAGGCGCTCAATAAACCAGTTTGGACTCCGCCCAACTGGGCATTTCCCTTAGCTTGGACAACGATCTATTTTTCTGTGTCTTTCGCGGGCGCGCGTGTGGCTGAAATGGAGGGAAATGCAGTTGCCCTTGCCTTCTGGGCAATGCAGGCAGGGTTCTCGACCCTATGGACACCAGTATTTTTTGGACTGCGGCGATTGCGCGGCGCGTTACTGGCGATGCTGCCGTTGTGGGTATCGGTACTGGGAGCAACCCTTGCGATGTTTGAGCTGGACAGGGCTGCTGGCCTGGCATTTTTGCCCTATATCATTTGGGTCACCATTGCTGCCGCACTCAACTACCGGGTTGTCCAGCTCAATCCTGCGGTAGCGCCTCGAGACCTGTCAGCGGATTAACTCAGTGATAAATTCATGGCCATATCTTGCGTTACGCGGCTCTTGCCTATCGGTGGGGTTGGCAGATGCCGCATAAGCCAATTGCCATCTATATTGTTGATAGCGATCCAAGGGCATCGGATACCCAAGTTGCATTTTTGAATGCAGCGGGGTATGACACGGTTCCTTGCGGTTCAGCGGAACAGTTTTTGAAACTTTACGATCCAGAGCGAAAAGCCTGTGTGGTGCTGGAGCTGCAGCTGCCCGGGATGTCGGGAACTGAGCTACAGGGCTACCTAGCCTCGAACGGGCTGGACATTCCTATCGTGATATTAACTGCGCATGGTGATGTGCCGATTGCTGTGCAAACCTTGCTTGCGGGCGCGGTGGATTTTATCGAAAAGCCGGTGTCTGAGTTCCGATTGCTGGAGGCCATAGGCACTGCGTCAGAGCTGATATTTGACCGAGAGCCAAATCGTCTTTCGCAGAAAATCATTGCGCAGCGTTTGCGCTCTTTAACGAATCGTGAGCGCGAAGTGTTGGACCATCTCCTAAAGGGCAAGCTCAACAAAGAGATTGCCTTAGACCTAAATGTAAGCCAGCGCACAATCGAAGCGCATCGCGCGCGCATACGCGAAAAGACCCGGACGCGCGGTATTGTAGATTTGGTTCGAATGTTTGGTTAAGGGCAGAGGCTAAGTATAATTACCTAAGTGTTATCCCTAATTATGCCACAGTCTGTTCTGTGCTCTAAAGATTTTACCGATGACCATGCGTTTGTTCGGACATTGGTAAGGAATACGAGCTTCTACTCAATAAATGAAAGCCTTATGATTTGGCCTTCAGCCTGAGTTTTTAAGATAATGTGATTATTTGGAGGATGAAATCGAGTTTTAACATGGAACCTGCTGTATGGGAGTATTGCTACAAAGAATTGTAGCCCCCAATTGATTTGAAATGAGCGGCCCTCTCGCCAAGGCAACCGTCATTTCGCAATCTGGTGCAGCGCGAGTACCGGTCTCCATGTGGCAACGAGTGATAGGGGACACATGAATGTCGAAACAACAAGGCTCCGCTTCAGGAGTGCAGTTGACAGATGCCTTCGAATGGGAAGTGTATCACAACAGCGAAACAAATATATTTGAACTCAGCAAAAAGCTGCCGGAAGACTTAGTTGCCAGCCTGGCGCGAGAGGTGATTTTACGCGTGGCCTCAAGGACGGTCGCTGCCGGCGGGGCCGTGCGCCCCGTGTCGCAAGAGGCGTTGCTGGCGTTCAGCACGGCGCTTGCGTCCGATAGTCCCAAGAGCGCCGCTAAGATCATTGCAGCCGAACGCAAAGCTGGGCGTCCGGTGGAGGACATCTACGTCAATTTCTTGGCGCCAGCTGCGCGACAATTGGGCGATATGTGGAACAGCGATCACATCACATTCGCGCAGGTGACGGTCGGCTCCGGTCGTATTTTTGCGATTATGCGGTCAATGCGGCACATGTTTGAGACCGTTACCCTACCCGATGAGCCGGAGGTTGTTTTCGCCTCTGTACCGGGCGAGACTCACACGCTTGGGGTTCGAATGGCGGCAGATTTCTTCCGAAATGATGGATGGAATATTTCTCTTCTGGTGGGCCTTTCCCACGATGACCTGCTTGCTGAAATCGCTCAGATTTCCAGCCGCATCATAGGTCTGTCATTCAGTGGTGAACATTCGCTTGAAGCGCTGTCACAGCTGATTGTCGCGCTTCACATTTGCGCGCCGCATCTGTCAATTGTGGTTTGTGGCCAAGAGGCAGAAGAGTTTCGCGCCATTTTGGACCTCATGGGTGTCGACGGGATCGCCGCGACCATGGAGGAGGCAAAGCTGCATTTCACGCGGCTGTCACAGGCTGAGCGGTAATCTAATCTCTCACACCAGGTCGTATTTCCGTAACTTTACATAGAGCGATTGCCGTGACAATCCGAGCATCTCGGCTGCGGCGACGCGGTTGTTCGAGGTCATACCAATCGCGGTTTCTATACACATTTTTTCAACCACATCGGTGCTGCGCGCGACAATATCTTTGAGTGATTGGCTGCCAATCAGCTCAACAACGGAGTTGATCTCTGCTTCTGACATTTGGCTGGAGGGTGTCGAGATCGCCTCGACGCGACGGGCATTGCGCAGGAGCAGCACACAAATTGGTTCGCGTTCTGTGCGGACTTGTGTGGTCGAAATGTCGACGGGGCGCTCGTCCCCATGTTCATTTAAAATCTTTGTCGAATAAAGCCGCATCTTACCGGTGCGGCGCGCGCTTTCTAAAATTACATTGAGATCGACTGACCCACGTGAAAAGAACTCAGTCATACTGCGCCCACTCAGTGTTTGCGGGTGAGTCACATTGGCCAAGGAGACAAAGGCTTCATTCGCACTCATGATCTGGCCTGACATATTTACAAACACAATTGGATCGACCCCCTTGTGGAAAAAACTGACCAAATGGGTTGCGAGTAAATCAATGGGCTCTAGGGTCGAGTCCTCTGGCTCAATTTTACAAAGCAACATTTGCGAGGTGGCGCCACGAAATAAAGTTGGATTGAGACGGTAGGACTGGCCACCCAGCGCAGATTTGGCCAAAATGGCAATCATCGAGGAATCAGAGGCGGCGGTCACCATTCGGTCGATCAGCCCCGTAAGTCCTTCGTCTTCAAACTCCGAAGCGAAAGCTGCATCAATTAATTCATTACGAGGCTGTCCGAGCAGAGCCTCGGCGGCGCTATTGCAAGATGAAATAAGGCCGGTTTCAAGTGCGATGAACACTGTTGCGACGTCTGATGATTCCATCAAAACCCTTAGTCTGATCTCATGATCCCGACGGGCGTCATAATCGCTCTCAAGAGCAATCTGTGCTTCTACCAGCTGTTGCTGCATTTCTGCGACGGGCCGTAAATCCGATCCCAAAAGCAATATAAACCCGTCTGCTGCGGCGCTATGACAGGTGTATCGGACGGGCAATTCGGCTTGCTGATCGGTGGCGCGATGGTTCAACTCGACGGGGCGCATTTCTTGTTGGCCCTCTTTGAATTCCGCGAGCCGGGCCTCAAATTTTGGCACAGATTCTATGGTCAGCGTGTCTCTGAATTGCTGACCATGCCACGGAGCCAAATCCAATCTGGGCGTCAAAAAAGGGCTGGACATGGTTTGGATGATCTCGCCATCGCGAGAGATGACAAAAGCAAAATCGCACAGGCGCGAAATTACATCCGCTGTGGCAGCCTGATCCAAATTTGGGATAAGGCGCTCTGCCCATTCTATTTTACTATGCGACGTCATTTGCAAAAGTCCTTCGTTCGATTTGCATTTCTAGATGCACCCACGTGGCAATCGTACTGTCAAATACCTGGACTTTAACTTTCAAAAGCATTGAGCAACCGCGGCTTTCCAATCGTTGGATTTGAAATTTGTTCCCGTAACCGCATCAAGGTTAATTTGAGCGCTCAGAATGCCACCCCCCAAAATAACCTTCGCTGTGCCCCAATTACATCTAACATTTGAAATTATTTCAGATAATTTTTTGGCACTGTCGTTTGCTGACGCGGAAATAAACACGCCGTCGAATTGCTCACTTGCCCCAATCTGATGAACTCGACTGGCCGTCACATCCATCTCCAGCTTAACCCGCGCGCCAACACATCTTAGTATCTTGCCTAGGATAATCGCACCTAATGTATGTTGTGTTCCTTCTGGAACGATAATTAACAAGTTCAAATCTTTACGCAGCCGGCTTATGCCAGCCGGGACCTCTGTTTCAGAAAGACCGTGCACCGCGATCTGTAGGCGACTTGCGCTGAGCGTCATGGAGAAGAACGATAGGTCATCTTCTTCCCAAGCGACGCCCAATTGTCGAACAGCTGCGGGTATAATCTCTGAAAATAGGATAAAGTCCGAAAAGCCCGCGGTCTGTAGCTCATGAATGGCATTAGAAACGGCTGATCGTTTCGGATCAACAGACGCATCGACCAAACGTTGGGCCGCTTGGCCTGCGCTGATTGCAGGGACCAAGGGCGCAAGCCCGTCCAGCCTGCTGGCTTGATTTAAATTACGCGCCAGAACCTTGATAGCAACTTGAGCGACCCGAGCGGCTTCATCCCCTATACTCACGAGATCTGTGTGTTGGTGATGAGTCACGACGACCTTCCGAATACTGTCAGCAGGCCACGATGACCTCAGTCCCTATTAAAGATGCTCGAGATGCTCGGGCATTGGGGGGCAAATGTCAATAATTTGTTACATCTCACAAGAAATCATCCTTACAACAGGCGAAATATTGGCATAAGTAAACAAATTTGGACAAGAATTCTTCCAATAAGTGTAAATCAAAGTTGACAGACTGCGCCGCGCCTGCCAAATTTTGACCAGCCTATTGGCGAATTGGAAAACCGAATGACAATGACCTCGTCACAAAACTTGCAGCCCTCTGGCCTCTATACTCAGAGCCAGCGCAATCGGCGTGACACAACGGTTTGGACGGCGGTTCAAGGCGTTCTCGCACCTTTGCAATTCCTGGTCTTTTTGGTCTCGCTCGTTTTGGTCCTCCGCTACATGACAACCGGTCTTGGGTATGAGGTCATGACCCTTTCAATCATCGCCAAAACATTGCTGCTTTATCTCATTATGATCACTGGCGCGATTTGGGAGAAAGTTGTTTTTGGACAATGGCTCTTTGCACCAGCGTTCTTTTGGGAAGATGTGGTCAGTTTTGGCGTCATCGCGCTGCATAGCCTTTATCTTTATGGATTAATTCAAGGGACAATCCCTGCCGATACTTTGGTTTTGATCATCTTGGCGGCCTATGCTTCCTATGTGGCCAATGCCGGTCAGTTCTTGTGGAAGTTGCGCGCTGCGCGCCTTCAGATGGAGGCCAGCTCGTGACAGAACATATGCCCCCGCCACCCGCTTCGGGATGCCGCAACGCACCTGTGTTGAAGCAGCGCGGACAGCGCGAGGTGTTTTGCGGTTTGACTGGGATCATTTGGCTGCACCGAAAGATCCAAGATGCATTCTTTCTCGTTGTCGGATCGCGCACTTGCGCGCATCTGCTGCAATCTGCGGCAGGGGTCATGATTTTTGCGGAGCCACGATTCGGAACAGCGATTCTGGAAGAGGCAGATTTGGCTGGGCTCAAAGACGCTCAAGCCGAGCTGGACCGCACTGTCGAAGAGCTCTTGGCTCGACGCCCAGATATTCGGCAACTCTTTCTTGTGGGGTCATGCCCGTCTGAGGTTATCAAGCTTGATCTGAACCGCGCCGCCGAGCGTTTGACCCAGACCTATGCCCCCAAAGTGCGGGTCTTGGAATATTCTGGCTCCGGCATTGAGACGACGTTTACTCAGGGAGAAGATGCGTGTTTGGCGTCCATGGTTCCGGTTCTGCCGGCAACAGATGAGCGCGAATTGATTGTCGTTGGTGCCTTGCCTGATGTAGTGGAAGATCAAATGGTGGCGCTTCTGACCAATCTTGGTATTGGCCCGTTGCGGATTTTGCCGGCCCGCACGATCGAAGATGAAATTGCCGTTGGTCCGAATACGGTTTTTGCCCTGACTCAGCCATTCTTGGGCGACACGCACGCGGGTTTGATCCGCCGTGGTGCCCGCCATATCCCGGCCCCTTTTCCCTTTGGTGAAGAGGGCACCACTGCTTGGTTGTTGGCCATTGCTGAAGAGTTTGATATCTCGCGCGAGGTCTTTGATCGCGTGACCGAGGCACCCCGTCGCCGCGCCCGTCAAGCGATTCAACAGGCGGCCGCGCCGCTCTGCGATAAATCCGTGTTTTTCTTTCCAGACAGTCAACTGGAAATTCCATTAGCGCGCTTTTTGACCAGAGAATGTGGGATGACCGCGCTGGAAGTTGGCTCGCCCTATATCCACGACGCCTTGCATGGACCAGACTTGGATCTACTGCCCGCCGGTCCTCAAATTTCCGAAGGTCAAGATGTTGATCTTCAGCTTGATCGCTGCCGCGCGACGCAGCCGGATCTGACTGTCTGTGGCTTAGGTTTGGCCAATCCGCTGGAAGCGGAAGGTTTCGCCACTAAATGGGCTATTGAATTGGTGTTCACGCCTGTACATTTTTATGAGCAAGCCGGTGATCTCGCCGCTCTTTTCGCCCGCCCTCTGCGCCGTAAATCAATTTTGACGGTGGCTGCGGAATGAAACTCACGGTTTGGACATATGAAGGCCCGCCCCATGTTGGCGCGATGCGCGTTGCCACCGGTATGAAAAAGCTTCATTACGTTCTTCATGCGCCTCAGGGTGACACCTATGCCGATCTGCTCTTCACGATGATCGAGCGCCGCGATCACCGGCCACCGGTGACTTACACCACATTTCAGGCGCGGGATTTGGGCGCAGATACGGCGGGTTTGTTCAAACAAGCGTGCCAGGATGCCTATGATCGGTTCCAGCCGGAGGCCATTATCGTTGGAGCCTCTTGCACGGCTGAATTGATCCAAGATGATCCTGGCGGTCTCGCAGAAACAATGGGGCTTCCCATTCCGGTCATCCCTTTGGAATTGCCAAGTTATCAACGCAAAGAGAATTTTGGCGCGGATGAGACTTTTTTCCAATTGGTCAAACATCTGGCCAAGCCACAGGCCAAAACGGAACGTGTCAGCTGCAATATCATTGGTCCGACCGCTTTAGGTTTTCGGCATCGGGACGATGTGGCTGAGATCACAAATCTCTTGTTTGAGCTTGGCATTGAGGTGAATGTCACCGCGCCCATGGGCGCCACACCCAGTGATATCGCGCAGATGGGAAAGGCGCATTTCAATGTGCTCTTATATCCTGAAACCGGTGAAACGGCTGCGCGTCACTGTGAAAAAGAATTTGATCAGCCCTACACGAAAATTGTACCCATTGGTGCTGGAGCGACGCATGATTTCATAAATGAAATTCGTGCTCTAAGCGGCAGTACCGCGCCGCTCGACCAGCAAGCTTTGCGGCAAACCTGGTGGTCGCGCTCGGTGGATAGCACTTATCTGACTGGCAAGCGGGTATTTATTTTTGGCGATGGCACCCATGTGAAAGCCGCGGCGCGAATCGCGCGCGATGAGATGGGGTTCGAGGTCGCAGGGCTTGGATGTTATAACCGCGAATACGCGCGCGACATTCGTACCATCGCAAAAGAGTTTGGCGTCGAACCATTGATCACGGATGATTATCTGTTGGTGGAAAAAACCATCGAAGCTCTACAGCCAGAAATGATATTGGGCACGCAAATGGAGCGCCATATTGGAAAGCGTCTGGGTATTCCTTGCGCAGTTATTTCTGCTCCGGTTCATGTGCAGGATTTCCCTGCGCGCTATTCGCCGCAAATGGGGTTTGAGGGTGCAAATGTAATTTTCGACACTTGGATTCATCCGCTTGTGATGGGTCTGGAAGAGCATTTGCTGCATATGTTCCGAGAAGACTTTGAGTTCAACGATGCTGCGGGTCCCAGTCATCATGGGGGGCATCAATCCGTTGGTATCGCAGCGGCGCAGGTGCACCAGCCAGCGACCGAAGCGCAATCCTCTGTTTTGAGCACTGGCAGCGATGTGGCGATATGGCTGGCTGAAGCAGAAAAAGAGTTGAAGAAAATACCTTTTTTCGTGCGCGGCAAGGCCCGCCGCAATACCGAAACCTATGCTACTTCACAAGGTTTGTCGGAAATTTCGGTTGATACCCTGTATGAAGCGAAGGCCTTTTATGCGCGATGAGCTGACATATCCTCCGTATAATGTCGTCTTGCTGACATTGGACCGCCACGCGGCCGGCCCCGCAGCGCGGGCTTTGCCCAAGCTGGCGGCGGATTTTCCTGGCTTACACCTCAAAATACATGCCGCCGCCGAATGGGCTAAAGATCCAGAGGCTTTGGCCTTGGCCAAGGCCGATATCGAGACGGCGCATTTGATTGTATCGTCCGTTCTGTTTTTAGAAGATCACGTTCAGGCCATCCTACCTGATTTAAAAGCACGGCGGGCATCCTGTGATGCGTTGGTCGGTATAATTGCCGATCAAGAAATTGTGCAGCTGACCAAAATGGGCGAACTGGACATGATGCGGCCCGCGTCTGGCGTCATGGGATTCTTGAAGAAGCTGAAACCCGCCAAGAAATCTGGCAGCACGGGCGAAGGTCAGGCCAAGATGCTGCGCCGGATTCCCAAAATTTTGAACCTCATTCCTGGCAAGAGTCAGGATCTGCGGGCGTGGTTCTTGACCATGCAATATTGGCTCGGTGGATCTGACGATAATATTGAAAGCCTCGTACGCTTTTTGATTTCGCGCTACGCATCTCGGCCTGAATGGCGCGGCGTTGCGGCCCCAGCTCCTGTCGAATATCCCGAAGTGGGCCTGTATCATCCAGATCTGCCCGGCCACCATATCACCACAGATATTGCTGATCTGCCACAAGCAGGTGCGGGTCCGACAATTGGGCTGGCCATGTTGCGCAGTTACATTTTGGCAGGTGATACGGCGCATTTTGACCATGTCATTCGGCGCTTTGAAGCCGCGGGGATGCGGGTCATTCCGGCCTTTGCTGGAGGGCTCGACAGTCGACCAGCAATCCAAGCCTATCATATGGGCAAGATCGACGCTTTGGTCTCTTTGACGGGTTTTTCTTTGGTTGGTGGGCCCGCCTATAATGACAGCGAGGCGGCGGTTAAAACCCTTAGTGCGCTCGATGTGCCCTATATTGCCGCGCAGCCATTGGAATTTCAAACCCTGTCGCAATGGGCCAATGGCGGTCAAGGCTTGAGCCCGATCGAGGCGACAATCCTTGTGGCTTTGCCGGAGATTGATGGGGCCACGAATCCCACTGTGTTTGCAGGTCGGCACGGGCCGGATGGATGTGATGGGTGCGTTCATGCCTGTAAAGCAGCGGGCACCGTAAAAGCCATGGCACCCTGCCCAGAGCGTATTGATGCTCTCGTGGAAAAAACTCGAAAACTTGCAGTTTTGCGGCGCAAAGAAAACTTTGAAAAAAACGTTGGAATCGTGCTTTTTGGTTTTCCGCCGAATGCAGGTGCGATTGGTACGGCGGCCTATATGTCGGTCTTTGAAAGCCTGCATAATACTTTGCAAACCATGGTGGCAAATGGCTATGATGTGACCCCACCTGAAACTGTTGACGCTCTGCGCCAGGAGATTTTGAAAGGGAATGCGTCTATCTATGGGCAGGAAGCCAATGTCGCGGCCAAGGTCTCAGCTGATGATATCGTGACGCATACGCCGTGGTTGAAAGAGATCGAAGAGACATGGGGCCCAGCGCCAGGGCGCATTCAGTCGAATGGCAGTGATCTTTATATTCTCGGTGCGCAGTTTGGAAAAGTTTTTGTCGGTGTCCAGCCTACCTTTGGCTATGAGGGCGACCCGATGCGCCTTCTCTTTGAGCATGGGTTTGCACCTACCCATGCGTTCAGCGCGTTTTATCAATTCATGAAGCATCAGTATAAGGCCGATGTGCTTTTGCACTTTGGTATGCACGGGGCATTAGAATTCATGCCCGGCAAGCAGAACGGTTGTGGCGGCAAGGATTGGCCAGATCGTTTGATCGGTAATATGCCCAATATCTATCTCTATGCCGCCAATAATCCTTCAGAGGCAACTTTGGCGAAGCGCCGTAGCAATGCCATTACGATCACCCATCTTACCCCGCCGTTACAGGCCTCTGGCCTTTATCGTGGTCTGGCAGATTTAAAAGACAGTCTCAGCAAGTGGCGGGCCTTGCCACCCGGCGATGTGGCCTCGAAGACGTTGGAGGCGTTGATTGCAGCTCAGGCTGAGATCGTGCATCTGGATGGCACAGATTTGAACCGCCTTTGGATCACCCTTTTGGAAACAGAGGATGCTTTGATTCCAGATGGTTTGCATATCGTTGGTCAAAAATTGCCCGCGCATAAAATCGAGGCATTGTTGGATCTGATGAGCTTTGACACCACGCAAGCGCGCGAGACGGCCAGAGCACATTTGCAATCCAGCGTAGAGCTGGATGGGGTGATGCGGGGCCTAAATGGCCAGTTTATCCAGCCGGTGCCTGGTGGAGATGTTATCCGAGCACCGGATATCTTACCAACGGGTCGGAACATTCACGCATTTGATCCCTTCCGCATGCCGACGGCTTTTGCCATGCAAGACGGGGCGCAGCAAGCAGAGGAGCTACTGCGCACTCATGATGGGTTGCCCAAGACCGTTGCGCTGGTGCTCTGGGGGTCTGATAATATTAAATCGAACGGCGGGCCGATCGCACAGGCGTTGTCACTTATGGGCGCAAAGCCGCGTTTTGATGCCAATGGCCGCCTATGTGGTGCGGATTTGATTTCGCTTGAGCAGCTGGGGCGGGCGCGGATTGATGTGGTTATCACCCTCTCGGGTATTTTCCGAGATCTGTTACCGCTGCAAACCAAAATGCTGGCCGATGCTGCCTTGCAATGTGCGATGGCTGATGAGCCTTTAGAGATGAATCCCATCCGAGCCCATGCCCTCGCGTTTTCACAGGCCCAAAACTGTAGCCTCGAAATCGCGGCGCTGCGGGTCTTTTCCAATTCTGAAGGGGCCTATGGGTCAAACGTGAACCAACTAGTTGATAGCTCCGCGTTTAAAGACGACGGTGATTTTGCAGATGCCTATCAAGCGCGCAAAAGTTTTGCCTATAGCAAGGATGGTGAGGCCAGTCAGCAATCGCAATTGCTGCAAGACACATTGAAAAATGTGGAGCTGGCCTATCAGAACCTTGAATCTGTTGAGCTTGGTGTCACCACGGTGGATCATTATTTTGATACGCTCGGCGGTATTGCGGCGGCTGTGAAGCGGGCTAAGGGCGGTGTGGAAACGCCCGTTTATATTGGCGATCAAACCCGCGGTGGCGGGCAGGTGCGGACTTTGCGCGAACAGGTTGCTTTGGAGACCCGCGCGCGCAGTTTAAACCCCAAGTTCTATGAGCCGCTCTTGCAACATGGCCATGAAGGCGTGCGCGCTATTGAGGCGCATATCACCAATACCGTTGGCTGGTCTGCGACCACAGGGAAGGTTGATGAATGGGTGTATCAAGAGCTGTCTGAAACATTTGTTTTGGATGAAGACATGCGCAACCGCCTGTCCGCCTTGAACCCACAGGCTTCAATGCGCATGGCAAATCGCCTGCTTGAAGCGTCAGATCGCGCCTATTGGAAACCAGACGAAACTACTTTGGCCGCGCTGCAAAGTGCCGCGGATGCCATTGAAGATCAACTTGAGGGCATCGCAGCCGAATGACCCAAAACGCAGTTATAGGAAGGGACCACAGACATGAGCCCACTTGATAGGAATATTCCCAACTTGACCGGTGACGGTGAAGGATCGGTACAGGTGCATCAGGACGAAGCCGCAAAAATTGACGGTGCAAAAGTATTTAGCGTTTACGGCAAGGGTGGCATTGGCAAGTCGACGACCTCGTCAAACCTCTCGGCAGCCTTTTCCAAAATGGGAAAGCGGGTGCTGCAAATTGGCTGTGATCCTAAGCATGACAGCACCTTTACCTTGACTGGAACGCTGCAACCCACGGTGATTGACATTCTCAAAAGCGTGGATTTTCACTCTGAAGAACTTCGCCCCGAAGATTATGTTGCGACGGGATATAACGGCGTGAAATGCGTAGAGGCAGGGGGCCCACCCGCGGGAACTGGCTGCGGCGGCTATGTCGTTGGGCAAACGGTGAAGCTGCTTAAGCAACATCATATGCTCGAAGATACGGATGTCGTTATTTTCGATGTGCTTGGTGATGTGGTCTGCGGCGGGTTTGCCGCGCCATTGCAACATGCGGATCGGGCTTTGATCGTCACGGCGAATGATTTCGACAGCATCTATGCGATGAACCGGATCATCGCGGCAGTTCAGGCAAAATCTGCCAATTACAAAGTGCGACTTGCCGGCTGTGTCGCCAATCGGTCGAAAGATACTGACGAGGTAGATCGGTATTGCAAGACCGTTGGGTTCAACCGAATTGCCCATATGCCTGATCTGGATGCGATCCGGCGGTCACGCTTGAAAAAGAAGACTTTGTTTGAGATGCCCGATGACGAAGAAATTGTGCAGGTGCGCAAAGAATATTTGCGTCTGGCCGAAACACTTTGGAACGGCACGCTGCCGCTTGCGCCGGCTCCATTGCCAGATCGCGAAATTTTTGAGCTGCTTGGATTTGACTGATGACCTATGAATCGACCCGCAACACAGTGGAAACCTACTTTGATCGTACCGCGACCAAGACCTGGGAGCGGTTGACCTCTGACGCGCCTGTGTCGGGCATTCGTGCCACGGTGCGCGCGGGTCGCGACCGAATGCGGCAGCTCTTATTGTCGCAATTGCCTGCGGATTTACGCGGCGCGCGTGTGCTAGATGCAGGCTGCGGTACAGGGGCATTGGCCTGTCAATTGGCTCAAGCTGGCGCAGATGTTGTCGCTGTGGATATCTCGCCGAAGCTCATCACAATTGCCAAGCAGCGCCAACCTGCCCATGTCAGTGGTACGCTCAAGTTGATGACCGGAGATATGTTTGATCCGGGTCTGGGGCATTTCGATCATGTCGTGGCAATGGACAGTTTGATCTATTATTCAGCGGAAGATATTGGCGCGACCCTCGACAGGGTGAGCAGCCGTATATTGACAAATATGGTCTTTACCGTTGCGCCGCGCACACCGCTTTTGATGACCATGTGGCGGATTGGTAAACTGTTTCCTCGCCGTGATCGCTCGCCTACGATGGTTCCGCATCAAGCGGCAGAGATCGCCAAGTCTACCGCGGGTCAGATCCGTGACATTGATCGGGTGACATCTGGATTTTACATCAGCCAAGCCTTGGAATTTCGCCCATGATTCCAAAGAGCGCTATCAAAACCATGACTCTAAGGATGTTGCCTTTCGCCGATGCGGCCAGTGATGAGCTGCCACTCGGGCAATTGTTGCGTCTATCCTTGTTTCAAATTTCTGTGGGGATGGCCGCGGTGATGTTGCTCGGGACCTTAAACAGGGTGATGATTGTTGAGCTGTCGGTGCCAGCATTTATCGTGGCAACGATGATTGCCATCCCAGTCCTGATCGCACCGTTTCGTGCGCTTCTTGGGTTCAAGTCTGATAATTACCGCTCGGCAATCGGGTGGAAACGCGTGCCCTATTTATGGTTTGGCAGTCTTTGGCAGTTTGGTGGCTTGGCGATCATGCCGATGGCCCTTCTGGTTTTGGCAGGCGAATCAGCGATTGATGCGGGTATCTTCGGCGAGATCGCCGCTGCGCTGGCCTTTCTTTTGACTGGCCTTGGAATGCATATGACGCAAACGGCCGGTCTGGCTTTGGCCGCGGACCGGGCAACAACACAGACCCGCGCAAAAGTGGTCTCGATGCTGTACGTCATGTATCTGGTGGGTATGGGAATTTCAGCAGTCATCATCGGCACCTTGCTGCGGGATTACTCCTCACTGTTGCTTGTTCAAGTGGTGCAAGGCGCGGCTGTGTTCACGATGGTTTTAAATGTTATTGCGCTTTGGAAGCAGGAAAAAATGGCACCAATGAGCCAGGCGGCGCGCCAAGCGCCGAAGGCAAGTTTTCCTGCCGCCTGGGCTGATTTCACCGGTCAAGTGAAGGTGCGCCGATTAATATTCACGATTTTCGCCGGTACGGTTGCCTTTAATATGCAAGATGTGTTGCTCGAACCCTATGGCGGCGAAATTCTCGGCCTTTCCGTTTCGGCAACAACGCAGCTGACAGCCATGTGGTCTTTAGGCGCTTTGATCGGTTTGGGCCTATCGGCGCGCTGGCTGTCACGATCTATTGATCCCATTCGCCTTGCAGGCCGCGGGATTGTCGTCGGCATCTTTGCCTTTACGGCAGTTCTGTTGTCCTCGGTCTTTGGCTCGCCATTTTTGTTTTTCTTAGGTGCTTTTTTGATCGGTTTGGGCGGCGGAACCTTTGCGGTTGCAACGTTGACCGCAGCCATGACGATCAATGTGCCTGGAGCGGCTGGGCGTGGATTGGCGCTGGGCGTTTGGGGCGCTGCGCAGGCCACGGGCGCGGGCCTGTCCATTTTTTTGGGCGGCGCTATTCGCGATATGATCACGCAAGCGGCGCATAGCGGTATTTTAGGCGATGTCCTCAACACTCCGGTTGTTGGCTATTCGGTCGTCTATCAAATTGAGATCGCTTTACTTTTCATCACCCTCATCGCCCTTGGTCCTATTTTGCGGACCAAAGGCATCAGTGCAAACACACCGCAGCGCTTAGAGCTGACGGATTTTCCGACTTGATAGTCAAAGGAGACGACCATGGTAGGCAATGAATTT
>Ga0208971_1000068_pt1 | contig 72161 bp, 68 predicted proteins | sample AOAMet1_18_M0_10_2_FD_188229 | JGI IMG/M metagenome (GOLD analysis project Ga0208971, IMG submission 188229) | Ammonia-oxidizing marine microbial communities from Monterey Bay, California, USA - CAN11_18_M0_10 (SPAdes) | ecosystem: Environmental > Aquatic > Marine > Intertidal zone | place...
GTGGATGAGTATGGAGGGACCAGCGGTATCGTGACGTTGGAGGATGTCATCGAAGAAATAGTAGGAGACATCTCCGATGAATTTGACGACGAAGACGTGTTGTACTCCCGCATCGACGAGCACACTGTTGTCTTTCAAGGCAAGACCGCCTTGGTAGATGTTTACCGCATTCTAGACTTGGATGGTGCTGCATTTGAAACGGCAAAAGGAGAAAGCGATACGCTGGGAGGGTTTTTGGTAGAGCAATTGGCACGCCTTCCAAAACCGGGCGAATCCGTGACTTTTGAAGGCATTCGACTGGTCACGGAGGCCGCCGATCGGCGCCGCGTGCTGCAGGTCAAAGTGCTGTTGAATGAGGAGCCTGCCCGCAAACCTGATCCGAGCGGTCAACCGCTTCGCCCCGGCGGCGCAGGAGCTGCCGTTGCGCTGCTTGTCACCGCTTTGGCTTTTGGTTCTGGCTGCAGCTCGCCACCGCCGGTGCCCCGCCCCGCAGGGTACTACCGCATCGCCGTGCACGACACGGCTTTTGAGTCTGTAGAGCTCAGCTGCCCTTTGACGTTGGACATGGCCAGCGCGGCCAAGATGGAAACCGTGCAGGAGTTCGCACCTGACAGCTGCTGGTTCAACATCGTTTACCCGCGCTACAAAGCCAGAATCCACTGCACTTATGGCGGAGGCGTGGCCCTGGAGCCCGTCATGGAAGACGCCTTTAAACTCGCCTATGAACACGAGATCAAGGCCGATGCCATTGAAGTGCGCAAACGTGAATACGAACAAGGCGGCGTGGCGATCACCTGGCGCATTGCTGGAAACGCAGCCAGCCCTCTTCAATTCCTCTGCACAGATGGCGAAGATCAATTTCTGAGGGGGGCACTTTACTTCGAAGTCCGTCCCAATGGCGACTCTTTGGCGCCCGTTACCTCCAGATTGAATGCCGATGTGGAACACCTCATGGCAAACCTGAACTGGAGGTGAATTTGGTGCTCGATCCCGGAGGAACCCGGCTCAAATTCGTCCGCTCCGCGGCAGGCCCATTGCCATCGGCTTGTGCATTGTCTTGGTCGGCAATGCGCGAATTGGGCGCCCGGCAAGCCCTGGCAGATGCGGCGCCTTGGCTCATGGACGCGAAAGGACGGATGGACTTTCACGTGCTGCTCCGAACCGACCCTCCCGCCGCTGGGCCGGATTGGCGCCGGGCCATCACTGCAGCACTGCCAACATTGGATGTGACATGGAACGTCATTGACCCCTTTGAAGACATGGGGTTCGAAATGGGCTACACGGTGGGCCAGCCAGGGAGCGACCGCATCGCGGCTGCCATAGCATGTCAGCGCAAGGACCCCGGAGGCAGCTTTATCATCATCGATGCAGGCACCTGCATCACCATTGACCTCCTCTCGCCCGGGAAATGGCGCGGGGGTGCCATTTTGCCTGGACTGAGGCTGCAAGCCGCTGCCATGAAGCAGGCCGGATTGCCGGAATTACAGCCTGATGCCCATCAAAAGTGGCCCGCCGCCGGCCAGGCCAATGGTGCGCTGGGGACGGATACCCTGCAAGCCTTGGCGGCAGGAATTGCCTTTGCCACACAAAAATCCACCGAGGCCATTGCCCGAGAATTCAAAGCCATTGACCCCTGCGCGCAGGTCATCCTCACTGGAGGAGACGCCGCACATTTTGATGGTGTGGGGGGATGGCAGACTTTCGCAGACCCAAATTTGGTTCTCCAAGGATGCGTTACCCTGCTCAACGAGCGAAACCCATGACACAACTGCCCCCTTTCCGTAAGCTATCGTTTGCCGCTGTTTTGGCCTTGTTGTTCTGGACTTCGGGAGCGGCATGGGGACAGTCCACCTATTCGCCCTATTCTCGGTTTGGGCTCGGGAAATTGCAGTCCGGTGCCAGCATTGCCCAAATGGGCATGGGCGAAATGGGAGCTGCGTGGACAGACAGGAGCCACCTCAACACCATGAACCCCGCTGCCGCTGCCTTTCTGTCGCGCACCACTTTCACTGGGGGTTTAGAAGTTCGTTCAGAGCGCATCATGGAAGGCGACTCCACTACACAAGGTGAATTGGGCGGGCTGACACAAGTGGCATTTGCACTGAAGCGTGCTGGCGGAAAAACCGCCTTCACTTTTGGGATTCAGCCCCGCTCGCAAGCAGGGTACGACGTGAGCCAAGTATTGGAAAACAGCGTGGCGGATGAATACCAAATCCGCTACTTTGGATCTGGAGGACTTTCTGAGTCATACATCGGACTGGCCCGCCGCTGGGAGGGCAGTGCGTGGCGCAAATTCACGGATCCAGAGGGCGAGGTCGTAGACAGCGTGCGCATCATCACAAGTGGCACCGCTTTCGGCGGACGTTTTGAGCAGGTCTTCGGCGGATTGACCCGTTCCAGAACCATTGACATTGCCAATCCCATCTTCATTGACACTCGGGTTCAAACGGACGAAGACCACAGAAGTGCCGGTTTCACCGCAGGACTGGTGAGAGAACAGCTTCTTTCGGCACAATTTGACAAAGACAGAAAATTGGTGTCCAGCTCTTTGTTGCGTCTTGGTGCCATCGCGCGCCTCGGGAGAAGCCACAACATCGCGCGTTCCGAGCGCTGGTCCTCTTGGCAAGCCCTTTCTACGGGTCCCATCGAGGTCGATTCCGTGCACGCTACAGAAGGGTCCTTTAAGTTGAACCTCCCATTGCAATTGTCGCTGGGCGCAGAATGGGAGTTCAACAGCAAATCCGGTGCCCGGTGGCGTGCAGGACTTGAGTGGCGACAAGCCCGTTGGTCCATGGTCTCGAATGCATCCTTGGACCCCGGTGTTTCTTGGCAAGACGATACGGGATTGTCAGCAGGGGCCTCTTTGACCCCCCGTTCTATGGAAGATGCCCGCAGCAGCTGGGGACGCATGACCTACAGCTTGGGCTACCGCCAACAAAATGGATACGTTCTGATCGACCAAGGTGCCATTCAGACCAAAGCCTGGAGTTTGGGCTGGTCTCTGCCCATGCAAGGATCGCGCTCTGGATCCAGCATCAATGCCGCCTTTTCCTGGACCAGTACCACGGCCGGAGAAGCGAGCCCACTGAACGAAAGGGGAGTCGGTGTCCTCTTCGGATTCACCCTCCACCCCTTCTTCAAAAACCAATGGTTGGTCCCCCGCAGATACGATTGAGGACATCCTCATTTCAACAATGCAGCCATCCTCTATTTTAGCCGTCCTTAAAACCGAGCTCACAGTTTGGCCCGGTCCTTGATTGTAGAGAACGCAGAAGTCCATCAGATGACCAAGAACATCCTCCTCACCGGCAGTCTTTTTGCCACTTTCCTTCTGATTCTAGCCCCTGCAGCCTTGGGCCAAGACGACAGCAAGTATGGCGAGACCCCTGAGCAGCAATCCGCCTGCAAGGAAAACCTGAGCTTGTACGAGACCTACTACAAGCAGAAGAACTACGACGATGCGTATCCATTTTGGATGCAAGCATGCGATGTCTGCCCTCCAAAAGTGTCGCAGAACATGTACATCAAAGGCGTCAACCTTTTGAAGCGCCAAATGAAAGCGGCCATCAAGGCCAAAGACAATACACGCGCCATCGCTTTGCGCGACAGCGTCTTCACTTTCTATGATTTGCGTATCGAGCACTTCCCCTCGACAACCAAGAAGCCCGACAATGGATGTCAGGTTCTGGCGCGGAAAGCCATGGACTGGACCAGCCTGAACAAGCGCGCCGCTGCGGAGGCCCGCCCCATGTTCGAACAGGCCATTGATTGCCTTGAAGACCGCGCAGACGCTGCTGTGCTCAACGGGTACTACGCTTTACTGGTGGAGGCCTTGAATGGTTCAGAAGGCGCAGAAAACAAAGAAGTCGCCATTGGTGATTTGCTGACCGAGTACTTGCGCTTGAGCGATTTTATCGAGGCTGGACGTCAAAGGGAGTTGGCCGCTGACGACAGCACTGGGGCAGCCAAATACGGCACCACCCAAAAGAACCTCGACGAGATCTTCGTGCAGGTCGCCAATTGCGAGGACATGGTCCCCGTATTGACCAAGAAGATGGAGGCCGCTCCAGATGACGTCGACATTAAGAAAAAGACCTTGCGCCTCCTCAATGAGAAAGGTTGCACTGACAACGACATCTTCTTGCCTGTAGCAGAGGCAGTATACGCCGTGGACAAGAATGCCGATGCGGCTTATTCCATTGGCATCCAGCTGTCCAAAAAAGGCGACTACAAAGGAGCACTGCCCTATTTCGAAGAATCCGTTGAGCTCTGCACCGACTGCCCCAAGCGCGCCAGGAACCTCATGAAGGCTGGCCAGGTCGCCAAAAATGCTGGACAGGTATCGAAGTGCATGCGCTACGCGCGTCAAGCAGCCAAGTCCGATCCCGGAAACGGTGAGCCCTACCTCCTCCTCGGTGATGCCATTGCTTCAATGGTGGGCTCTTGCGCGGACAGCCCATTGCAGGGACGCGAAGTGTATTGGTTGGCGGCGGATTACTACCAACGTGCGAAGGCCATCGACAGCGGAGTGGCTTCCAAGGCGAACACCAAGATTTCGCAAGTCAAGAAGTCCTACCCGACCATTGATGACCTCTTTACATACGGCATCAACGAAGGCAAAGAGATTACCGTCAAGTGCATCGGCGAGACCACAAAGGCCCGCAAGCCCTGATGGGCTTGCACCCCGTGCTTCTCGCGGCCTTTTCCGCATTGGTCTTTTGCGGCGCAGGCTGCAGCAACGACATGGACGCCGTCGCCGGGTTTGAAACCCTCGGCGGCCCCTCTCAAGTGCTTCAGGGCGCCGCGTTGGAATACAGCGACGATGGGACATTGACCCACCGCTTAGACGCCGAACACATGACCCGCTCCACGGAGGAACCGCCCATTTGGGAGGTAACCGGTGGGTTTACCCTTGAGGTGTTGGATGCCGCCGGTGGCACCGACGCCCTGTTGGGGGCTGACCGCGGGGTATTTGAAGAGGAAACCCGCTTTTTGGAAGCCCAAGGAGGTGTTGTTCTGAGGGGATCAGAAGGCGACACCCTCTACACCGAGTTGCTGTTCTGGAGCGCTGACAGCGACCGCGTTCACACCACGGCTCCCGTTGAAGTTCGCACGCCTCAAGGAACGTTGTACGGTCGCGGTCTTGAATCCGATGCGCGCTTTCAACGGTACCAAATTTTGGAGCCCACCGGCACATTTATTGTCGACACAACCCGCTCGTCCTGATGCATGAAAAAGTTCACATGATCGCTGAACGCCTGTGGGGTGTGATTGCCCTCATCGCCCTGTTTGCCGCTGCATATCACATCATCGACAAGGGCTGGGATGTGGGCAAAACCTCATTGATTTTCCCTGGCATTGCTGGCGCCTGGTACATGACCCGCAGGGGCATGCGCAAAAAGATTTATGCGCATGCCGATGAAGGAGGCACCTCCGACTGAATGGCGATCCCGCTTCCCCAAAGGCCCCGAGGTCTTAACTTGGCAAGACCTGTCTGATTCATGGACCCCGACCCGTCGCATTATTTCGCCCTTGTAGCCGCCCTTCTGGCTTCGGCTTTTTTTTCGGGCATGGAGATCGCCTTTGTGTCCGCGAACCGGCTCCAAGCTGAGCTTGACCGAAACCAAGGAGGATGGGCTGGCCGCTTGGTCGAGCACCTTCTCAGACACCCCGAGCGCTTTATCGCTGCCATGCTGGTTGGAAACAACCTCGCCCTGGTCATCTTTGGTTTGGAATCCGGAGCGCTTATCGCGCAGGTGCTGTTTGGGGTGGCAGATTGGGAGTCCGCCAGCAGTCCCATGGCTGCGCTGGCCGCGCAAACTGCCATCGCCACCCTCGTGGTTCTGGTGACTGCGGAGTTTTTGCCAAAGAGCTTTTTTCATGGAGCGCCAAACCGCTGGTTGCGGTTCTTTTCGCTGCCCTTGGTGATGGCGTTCTATCTGCTGTGGCCCTTGGCCATGGTCGTGCTCGCCTTGAGCAGGTTGTTTCTGGGTAAACAAGCCGATGACGGAGAGACAGACGGATTGAGTGCAATTGACTTGGATGACTTTGTGCGCGGACTGAATGAACGCATGGTCGATGAGGACGAATCCTCCTTGGACAATGAGCTGCAAATCCTGCAAAATGCGATGGACTTCTCCACCCTGAAAGCGAGGGACTGTTTGGTTCCCCGCAATGAGATTGTGGCCCTAGACGCATCGGCGTCCTTGGAGGAGCTGGACCGCTGCTTCACCGATACGGGATTGAGTAAGGTGGTCATCTACAGGGATAACATCGACCACATCATCGGTTATGTGCACTCGAAAGACCTGTTGCGCCGTGCCGCCGAAGACGGCCAAACGGGCACCGCGGGTTTGGCGCGGTTTCTGCACCCGACGATCATCGTACCCGAGCCCATGGGTGCACAAGACATCCTTGCGGAGTTCATTCGCCGAAAACGTCACCTCGCAGTGGTTGTGGATGAGTACGGAGGGACCTCCGGAATCTTGACCATGGAAGACATTGTGGAGGAATTGATCGGCAACATTGAGGACGAACACGATACCGAAGCACTCGTGGAAATGGAGCTGGGACCGGGCCACTACCGCTTCAGTGCCCGGCATGAGGTCGATGACATCAACGCCCGGTTTGACCTTCAACTCCCTGAAAACGAAGCGTATGAGACGCTCGGCGGGCTGGTTCTTGACCTCACGGAAGAAATTCCAGAAGAAGGAGACCGCCTCGAACTGGACGGTTTCTCCCTGCTCATCACCCGAGTCGATGGGGCACGGATTGTCCTGATTGAAGTCTTGAGAAAAGAGGTCGAAGAGGGCTGACGCTGTACCGCAAGCGATACGTATCTTTGCAATCCATCTAAAATCCTGCCACCATGGGCATGATCGAAAGCATCCGCAACCGCCAAACTCTGCTCCTCACCATTATTGGTTTGGGCATGTTAAGTTTCCTCGTCCCTTATGATGCCGTTATCGCTATGCTCGGTAACAATCCTGGCACCCAAGCCGCTGGATCCATCAATGGAGACGACGTCTCCTTTCTCGAATACCGCACCCGGGTCCAAGAAAGGAACAACTTGTTCAATTACACGGACGACAAAGCTGCCCAGAATGAGGTTTGGGGCGACATCGTCGTTGAGCGCCTCTACGGCGACAACTTCGACGCCCTTGGACTCGGATTGACCAAAGAGGAGTTCGACGACATCCGCTATGGAGATTATGTGTCCCCTTGGGTATCCCGCACGTTCTACGGCGGAGATGTGACCGAAGAGAAAAAGCAAAACTGGAAACAGAGCTTCAGCGCCATGTTCTCGGACCCTGCTGGCAAAGCCAACTATGCCGGCTATGCCCGTGTCATTGAGCAGAAGCGCATGCGCGAGAAGTTCGACGGTATGGTACGTGCCGGTCTGGCAGCCAACTCACTGGAAGGCAAGCGCGAATTCTTGGGCAACGAAGAGAAAGTCGATTTCCGCTATGTGCTCAAGCGCTACAGCTCTATTCCTGATGCTGACGTCGATGTCACCGATCGCGATGCCCAGGCTTTTTATCGTGAGCATAAAGGCGATGCACAATATGCCCAGCGTGCTGGCCGTGACATCGAATACATCCGCATTCCTTTGACAGCCAGTTTCGACGACCGCCAGAAGGCCCAGTCCGATATGACCGCACTCAAGGGCACATGGGCCGTTGCCACAGACGACGATGCTTACCTCGCCGCAAACAACTTGATGGCTGAGACCAGCCGTCTGGAAATCATTGGTCCAGCTTTGGACAAGGAGAGCCAAGCAGCGAATCTCGAGGCTGCTGCAGTTGGCGATGTGGTCGGACCTTATTTTGAAGGCACGGCGATTCGTTTGGACAAAGTCATCTCCAAGGATGCTGTGGCCGACAGCACTGTCAAGTGCCGGCACATCTTGCTCAAAACTGCGGACATTAAAGACCCCGCTCAACTGGCTGCACTGGAGGACCGCGCAGATTCAATCAAGCGGCGCTTGCGTGCCGGTGATGAATTTGCCGACCTCGTCAACAAGCACAGTGAGGATCCCGGTTCAAAGGCCACTGGTGGCGAATATGAATTCCGCCGGGGCCGCATGGTCAAGCCTTTTGAAGACTTCTGTTTCAACAACAGGGTGGGTTCCATCGGCACCGCTGAGACCACCTACGGCCTGCACCTCATCGAGGTATTGGACCAGCAATGGACTTCCGATGCGATCACCGTACAGCGGATTCAGCGCGAGGTGGCCATTTCGAGTGCTACCGCTGGCGACGCAGAGGATACTGCTATGAATTTCGCCATCGAATACGGCGACACAGAGGCTTTCCGCAATGCGGCAGACACGATGGGTTATGCCATTGTTGAGGCCCGCAACGTCCTATCTGGCACCGCTGCAATCACGGGCTTGCCCAATGGAGCAGAAGTGGTCGGATGGGCCTACGGTGCTCAACCTGGAGACGTTTCGAACCCCTTCCAGATTGACGGCAACTACATCATCGCTTGTCTGGTCAACATCAAGGAGGACGGTGAACCCCCCTTCGAGAATGTGGCCGACGCCATGCGTGCTGGAGCAATCCAGCAGAAGAAAGCCGATATGTACCTCGACCTCATGTCCAGTGGAACCTTGGAAGAGATTGCAGAGAAGGCAGGTGAAGCCATTGGAACCAGCAATGGAACCAGCTTGAAGAACCCCACCATCAGTGGTTCAGGCAGCGCTCCAGAGCCAGAAGTGGTCGGAGCTGCTTTTGCACAGACCCTGAATGAGGCCAGTGCGCCCATCAAAGGGAACAACGGTGTTTGGGTGGTGATGCCCACAACCCGCAACGCAGTGGAAGCGACAGGTGAATTCGCGACCGAAGTCAAGACCCTCAATGACCGGACCTACTTCCGGAACCTGCCCCTCAGCAGCGGTACGCCCATCCGTTTGTCCAATGCCATCCTAGAGAAGGCGGACATCGATGACCAGCGCCAAGGCAGCTGATTGATCTTGTATACCTGCTGGGACGCCTGTCCGTTGAAGTGTCAATCCCGACGCTCCAACAGACAGGCGTCTCCGTAACTAAGGAAACGGTATTCTGAGGAAACGGCGTGGTCGTATGCGCCACGCCACCCAGGACCTACCATGGCCTCGACGATGCACAACAAGGTGCTCTTGGGCATGTGAAAGTTGGTCAGCAAGCGCTGGGCTGACCGAACACGGTAGCCAGGTACAATCATCAACCGGGTCACGAATTCTAAACTGGTATCCTCTCCAGTTTGTTGGTCCACGAGCCACCTCATGGCTTCGGCAAACGAGGAGAAAGGGTCGGCAACCTCCTGGTGAACCCATTGCTGCACCTCCAATTCTGGACCAACGCCCTGCTCTCGCCAACGGCAAGCCAACCAAAACAGGCTTTCCAACGTGCGCAGTGTGGTGGTTCCCACGGCTGTAATCTCAGTACCTGAGGCGAGCATCTGCAGCTCTGAGGCCGTCACGATGCAACGCTCACCATGCATGACGTGCCCCGTTGGGTCTCCACTGAGGGGTTTAAACGTGCCCACCCCTACGTGCAGCGTCACCTTGCCACATCGGACGTTGAGCTTGGACAGCTGCGACAGCATATCCTCGGTCAAATGCAAGCCGGCTGTTGGGGCGGCAACGCTTCCAGGCAAGCGCGCAAAAACCGTTTGGTAGCGGTCCGCGTCTGCGGCTCCTGCTTCCCTGCGCATGTAAGGGGGCAGAGGAATGCGCCCCAACCGGTCGAGCACCGTTCCAAAATCCTCCGTCCCTTCCCAAGAGAACCTCAAAGATTCCCCTTCACGCTCTACAGACAAATTCACGCCGCTATCGGGCACAGATAAGGCGCCTGACTTCCACTTTTTGGCGCCCCCAACAAGGGCGTTCCAAACTACGGGAGATGCAGCCGTTAGGGCCTGTTCAACCGGCACATGGGCCGGCTCCAGCAGCAACAATTCAAGGGCTCCTCCTGTGGGTTTCACGGCCATCAGTCTGGCATGCAGCACACGGGTCTCATTGACCCATATCTGGCCGCCCGATGGAATCAATGCGGGCAGATCCAGAATACAACGGTCCTGCCACACTCCTTCGCGGTTCATGTGCAACAGCTGGGCATCCTCTCGGCGGGCAGGAGGGTGCTTGGCAATCCGGTTTTCCGGCAGCTCGTAGTCAAATTCCATAATGTAAGTACCGGGTTATACCGGTTCGTATTGCAAGCTACATCCTCCCCATATTTGCTCCATGCCTCAGGACGTGCATTGCATCATTGGTGCCTCAGGTCAACTCGGAACCGAGTTGGCGGTCACCTTACACAACGCTGGAGAAACGGTAGTGCTGTTGGACATCAAGGCCCCTACGCTACCGGTTTTGCTTGAACTGCCCTTCGAAAAGGTAGATGTGCGAGACCAAGCGGCGCTTTGCGCGGCATTTGGCACCCACCACGTGACCCATGTGTATCACTTTGCCGCCGCTCTGAGCGCCCGTGGAGAGCAAGAGCCACAATGGGCTTGGGACCTCAATATGAAAGGGCTACTCCACGTATTGGACCTGGCCAGCAGCATGGACAGCATTGCACAGGTCTTTTGGCCCAGTTCTATTGCGGTCTTTGGGCCTGGTTCGGGGCCGGTCGCCGCACAATCGGCCTTCCGTTTGCCCGGCACGGTCTACGGGATCAGCAAAAATGTAGGCGAGCATTGGTGCTCATGGTACCACCAACACCGTGGAGTCGATGTCCGAAGTGTCCGCTATCCAGGATTGATTGGCACCTTGGCCCCTCCGGGTGGGGGGACCACAGACTATGCGGTTGAAGTGTTTGACCAACTGCAAGGACCAGCGCCCTACACCTGCTTTCTCCGAGCGGATGAAAAACTGCCCATGATGCACATGGATGATGCTGTGGGAGCTGCGTTGCAAATCCTATCGGTTCCGCGTTCCTCATTGCGCTGCAATGAGGCTTACAACATCAATGCGATGTCCTTTGACCCCCAGGGGTTGTTTGCAGAAATTCGCAGACATGTTCCTGGATTCGCTGTGGAGTATGCCCCAGACTTCAGGCAAGACATTGCAGCGGGTTGGCCTGATGCTTTGAACGATGACATGGCCCGGGAGGATTGGGGGTGGTCACCAAAAATCGACCTTCACGGGCTCGTGCAATCCATGATGGCAGCCCGCAGGCTAGCCAGTTCAGTTCGGTAGGCGCTCGTTTTTTTGTCCAAATTCTCTCCGAATTGAAACCTTGGAGGAAGAAGGGGCGTACTGGGAGCGTCACAACTGAATGTCCCATGAAATTCGATTCGTTCCTTTTGCTGGTTTCTATGATGGTCTCTCCCATCATTGGTGGTTTCGCAAATGTTGCCACTCCATTTTCCGCGGTTTCCTCTCAACCAGAGCATGTGGTCATCACCGGATTGGATTCCGGCATTGAGGACTTTCCTGCCCACGCCGTCTTCGAAGAAGGCGATTTGATCGATGGCCGCAGAGAAGGACTTTGGCAGCGCTACCATGCCAATGGCGCGGTCCGCTCCGAAATTCATTACCACAACGACGCCCCCTTTGGCGACTACAAAGTGTACTCAGAGGATGGTCTGCTCACAGAGGAAGGCCGATGGGAACATGGGGTCAACGTGGGTCATCTGCGCCGTTTTTGGCCCAATGGAACCATCCAACAGATGCTCACATTTGACAAAATGGGGGTCGCTCAGGGACAACAGCGCTACTTCCATGACAACGGACAACTCGAAATGCTCGTAGACCTGCGGGACGGACAAGAAGAGGGCGACCTCGTCCGCCTGGACCGCGAAGGCCGCGTGCTCAGCCGCACCACATACCGCTCAGGCCGCATCACCCAGCGCGCCCAATGAGCCCAAGATATACTGCTTGATGCCTTGAGGCCGGTGCGTCCGGCCCACTTGACCAAAAGGACCGGTCCACCGAATGCGTGTGGGCCGGTCTTTGCTTTGCGATATTTGCACCCGGAACCCCCACTCAATTCGGTCCATATGGATTCCCATACAACGCCTGCCGATCGCCCGCTGTCTCCATTTGCTGAAGGCCTGCACATTGGCAACTCTCTCTCCCGAGAAAAAGAACGCTTTGCTCCCTACAACCCTCCTTATGTGGGCATGTATGTCTGTGGGCCAACGGTTTACAGCAACGTTCACCTGGGAAACGTTCGAACGTTTCTGACCTTTGACATCGTCTACCGCTACTTGCTGCACCTCGGCTACAAGGTGCGCTATGTCCGCAACATCACAGATGTAGGACACCTCACCGGCGATACAGACGATGGCGAAGACAAAATCGGTAAGAAAGCCAGGCTAGAAAACCTAGAGCCGATGGAGGTGGTGCAACGCTACACCAACGACTTCCACGATGTGATGCGGATCTTTCGCATCCTGCCTCCTTCCATTGAGCCCACTGCCACGGGCCACATTGTGGAACAGATTGGCATGATCCAAAACATCATGGACAACGGGTTTGCCTACGAGGCCAATGGCAGCGTCTACTTCGATGTGCGCAAGTATGCCGAAACCCACGACTACGGAGCGCTGAGCGGACGAAAGATCGACGAACTCCAGAACCAAAGCCGGGCACTGGATGGGCAGGATGAAAAACGCGACCCGTTAGATTTCGCCCTTTGGAAGAAGGCGGACTCCAGCCATTTGATGCACTGGCCATCGCCTTGGAGTGAAGGTTTTCCTGGCTGGCACCTCGAGTGTTCCGTCATGAGCACCAAGTACTTGGGCAAAACCTTTGACATTCACGGTGGCGGCATGGACTTGAAGTTTCCGCACCACGAATGTGAGATTGCCCAGAACATGGGAGCCCATGGCCCCGAGGATCCTGTCCGCTACTGGATTCACGGCAACATGCTCACCGTGAATGGACGCAAAATGTCCAAGTCAGAAGGCAACGGTTTTACACCCGATGAACTGATTACTGGAAACCACAAACTGCTTGAAAAAGGGTACTCGCCCATGACCGTGCGCTTCTTTATGCTGCAGGGCCACTATTCGGGTACATTGGACTTTTCCAACCCCGCACTTCAGGCCGCCGAGAAAGGATTGGAACGCCTCATGGCGGCTTGGGCGTTGCTCCGGGGCCTCGCTCCATCAGAAGGTGCCGAAGGTCAGCCCGATGTGGAGTCTCTGCGCACGCGGGCGTATGCTGCGATGAACGATGACTTCAATACGCCTATGCTGATTGCAGTCCTCTACGACGCGGTCAAAGCCATCAACTCCGTGGCGGCTGGCCACATGTCCATCGACGCTTCCGGTGTCGCAGGGCTGCAGGCCTTGTTCGAAGATTTTGCGAACGAAATATTGGGTCTCGCGCCAGAAGACGAAGGCCCATCGGACGGTCACGACCGATCAGATGGCCTCATGGAAGTGCTTTGCGCCATTCGTGCAGAGGCCAAATCGAACAAAGACTGGGCTACGGCGGACCTGATCCGGGACCGCTTGGGCGCCATGGGCGTCAACATCAAAGATGGAAAAGATGGCACGAGCTGGACTTTTGATTGACCGCCTGACTGCACCTATGGCGCTGGCAGTCGCTGTGGTGCTCACCTCGTGTGGCGAGAGCAGCCCCAGTTCGACCTCGGCGCCGCAACCGGAAACCAAAACGGTCGCCTTGGCTGAGGCTCCGCCATTCTCTGCCGATAGCGCTTACGCCTTTGTGGAGCGGCAGGTGGCCTTTGGCCATCGGGTTCCAAACAGCATTGGGCACCAGCAATGCGGCGACTACTTGATCGACCAGCTCGGATCATTTGGGGCAACCGTTTCGGTTCAAGAGGCCCGAGTGACGGCTTATGACGGGACCAAACTGGACATCCGCAACATCTTTGGCGCGTTCAATCCGAGGCAAAAGCGTCGCATCCTGCTTTACGCCCATTGGGATACCCGTCCCTATGCCGACAAGGACACTGTGCGGACGCGCGAGCCCATTGATGGTGCAAATGACGGGGCTTCTGGTGTCGGGGTTTTGCTCGAATTGGCCAGAATCATGGGCGATTCACTGCCTTCAGTAGGAGTGGACATTGCGTTTTTCGATGCCGAGGACTACGGAGAGCCTGAGTGGTTGCCCAACCGAGATTCTGATTACACCGATTGGTGTTTGGGCTCTCAATACTGGGCGCGCAAACCCCACATCCCTGGCTACCGTGCCAAGTATGGCATCCTGCTTGATATGGTGGGTGCAAAAGGAGCGGTCTTTCACCGCGAGGGGACGTCCATGGCCCTGGCCCCCGCAGTCGTAGAAAAAGTGTGGTCCACAGCCCGGCAGTTGGGCCATGCCGATTTATTTCGCAACCGCGTGACCCCTCAAACCATCGATGACAATCTGTTTGTGAGTCAATTGGCGGGCATCCCCTCTGCCAACATTGTCCACTACCATTTGGATACGCAGATGATGGGTTACTTCCCCTTCCACCATACCCATGGAGACAACATGGACGCCATTGATCCCGAAGTTTTGGGCAAAGTGGGCGAGGTCCTGACGCAGGTCGTCTACGCCGAGTAAACCGGAAGGCCCACTTCCAAACTGCGTGCCCCTGAAGCGTCGCAGTCCAAGTTTAAGGAGCCTCCCATGCGGTCGCACCGCAAGCGCACCAGCGACCAATGCCGCTCTTGGCTGTCTTGGGCAAACAAACTCATGGACTCGCGCCACCAGCTGCGTTCGGTGAATTCGTCAAACCGGACTTCGAGTCCGTTGGATTTGCTGTACATGTTCATCCTGCAGCTGCCCCTTCCCATGCCATCAATCAGCGTAGAAAAGAAGTCTCGGAGCTGGATCTCGTCCCCGTAAAAAGGCAGCTCTTCGTGCAAAGACCAATCGAGGATGGCACCCAATTTGCGGCCTTTGGCGAGGGTCAGGCACAGCGATTTCAAGTCAATGCGCTCGTGCCGCATTTCTTGGGAACACAGGGTGGCCAATCGTCCAAATTCATCCAAATCGTGCCTGAATTCAGGGGGCAAACTCTGGCCAGACGCCGCCTCGGCCAACCGCGTGCCCGAAAGGGCCAATTCTTGGACCTGGTGCTGCCTTCCCGGCAACCACTGCTGCTGTACGTGGCGAAGCCGCTGCCGCACCCTGTTGAGCCGAGAAAAAACCACCAAGGCGAAAACCAAAGCCATCGACCCCAGTGCTCCGAGTACGATGGATGTCCAACGCCAGCGCTGCATTTGGGCGGTCTCCATGCGCGTCCGGGCATCGCCTATGGCAGACAGCCAAGGTTCGCTCTCGAACACGCCGTTACGGGCCCTTTCAGCCCGGCCTTGGGCCACAGCCAAGCTGTCCGCCTCGCGAAGGGCAAAGTACGCGGGACCATGCGCTCCCGTGCTGGCCAAAATGCCAGCCCGCAAGCGCAGTGCCTCTGACAACAAAGTCTCTCGGACCTCTCGTTCAGAAATGATGCGCGCCGCCAATTCTGCTTGGTGGGAGGCCGCCAAGGCTTGGGCCGCACTGTGGCGCTCGTGACGCTGCGCCCTGAGCAAGGCCCATTTGGACTCAAAAATGGGATTAACAGAACCAGGGGCGCCCTCCAGTTTAACCGCCCATGGCCAACTGGTGAGGGCGTCAAAGGAATTCAATGCCCCGGCCTGAAGAAGCAGTCCTGCCCAAGCCACACCTTTGGCGCTGCGTTCATCCACAGTAAGTTCCGTCCACTGGGGGTGCCCTTGAATGCGCTGCCAATCTTCTGCTTGGTCTTTTCCATCCAAAGCCATGCACACGGCCGACCAACCCCAAGCATCCAAGGCCGACTCAGCGGCGTCTATGGAAAACTGAACCTCCGCCAACCGGTCGAAATCTGTCGCCCCAAGCGCGTAGTCTCCCTCTTGCAATGACATCTGCGCCAAGCGGTCCAAGGATTCGACGGCGAGATGGCGCATGCGCAAATCAGCGGCCTCGTCCGTTCCCAAAGCCGCGAGGTCTGCCAATATCCACCGGGCTTCACCGCGCGCTCCGAGATCGAGCTTGGCTTTGGCCAGTGCAAACCGCCAACCGGGTACTTCTCCAAAAAGCTCTGGACATGCTGCAGCAGAAACCAAAGCAGCCGCCAAAGCTTCAGCCGCATGGACCGGATTTTGCCAATCCAAGTGTACCCTGGCCCTCCTTTCAGCAAACCGGGCCACCCAACAGTCCTCTCCAGACCGTCTAAATTGCTGCTCTGCCGAATTCAAAAAGTCCAGCGCTGCCGCGTCTTGGCCTGCATCGCGCAAAGAATCAGCCTGTTCAATCCACACCTGACCTCCCCGCTCAACCGCTTGAATGCTGGAGAGAGAACAGAGCAAAACACCAAATAGGAACAGGCCGCGCATTCTTGCGACAAGCTACCTGTGAACCGGCTGCACTTGCCATGGGCTGCTGTCCCAGAATCAGGCCCCAGCGGTTGAAAACCCCACTGCTTGTTTTGGGACTGCGCTTTAGGAAGCTGTGGTGAACTGCTCGAGGAAACGGATGTCGTTTTCGAAGAAGGCGCGCAGGTCTCCGATTTGCCACTTGAGCATGGCAATCCGCTCAATGCCCATGCCAAAAGCGAAGCCTGTGAATTCATTGGGATCAATGCCCGAAGCCTCAAGAACGGCAGGGTCGACCATGCCACACCCCATGATTTCAAGCCACCCGGTTCCCTTGGTGATGCGCTTGTCCACCTCCGTTTCCAAGCCCCAGTAGACGTCCATTTCGGCGCTGGGCTCGGTGAAAGGAAAGTAGCTGGGCCGCAATCGGATTTTGGTGCCACTGCCGAACAGCTGTTCCGCGAAAACCAGCAGGGTCTGTTTCAAATCGGCGAAACTCACATCTCGGTCGATGTACAGGCCTTCGATTTGATGGAAGATGCAGTGAGCGCGGGCGCTAATGGCCTCGTTGCGAAATACACGGCCCGGCATCACGATGCGCAAAGGGGGCTCGCGCTTTTCCATTTCACGAACCTGCACCGAACTGGTGTGGGTCCGCAAGAGCAAGTCGGGGTCGCGCTGGACAAAGAAGGTGTCCTGCATGTCCCGTGCGGGATGCTCTTCGGGGAAATTCAGCCCTGAGAATACATGCCAGTCGTCCTCAATCTCTGGACCGTCGGCTACGGTGAAACCCATCCGATCAAAAATGGACAAGATTTCCCTCCTAACGATGCGGATGGGATGGTGAGAACCCAATGGAGCTTCACCGCTCGGCCGGGTGTGATCGGCCCCGCTGGCATGGGCATCCTCCTCTGCCGTCAGACCGGCTTTGGCCCCGTCAAAGTGGCGCTGCAAATCTTGCTTGAACCCATTCAAGGCTTGCCCCATGTCCCGCTTTTGAGGGCCGGGCACTGCGCGAAAGCGCTCATTGAGGTCTTTGAGCAATCCCTGCCTCCCAAAATGCGCGATGCGAAACGCTTCAAGCGCCTCGAGGGTGGATACATCCGCTTTTTTGGCCTCGGCAAGGAGCCGGTCCAATTCAGCCTGGTCAAGTGTGGACATACAGGTTCAGTTGAGGATTTCCATCCGCATGGTGATGTCCTCCAATGGGCGATTGGAGCGCGTCGATGTGGCTTCACAAATGGCATCCAGCACATCCAAGCCCTCAATGACACGGCCAAATACGGTGTACTGCATGTCGAGGTGTGGTGTGCCGCCAAGCTCTGTGTATTGGGCGATTTGATCAGGCGTGTAAGAAAACGACTCACCGGTAGCCTGGGCAATGTTGCGCACCACACCCTGGAGCATTTGCTGGCTGACGTCACGGCCTTGCACAATGTAGAATTGGCTGCCGCTGCTGCGCCGTGCTGGATTGACTTGATCTCCTTGGCGCGCTGCAGCCAAAGCTCCCTTGACATGAATGAACTGCGGGTCAATTTCTGCGGGAACGGTGTATCCCGGTCCTCCAGACCCCAAACGGACCCCCGATTCGGAATTGCGTGAATCAGGATCTCCTCCTTGCGCCATGAATCCCTTGATGACACGGTGCCACAAGAGGTCATCATAGAAGCCCTCTCCTGCGAGCTTCAAAAAGTTGTCGCGGTGCCCTGGAGTCTCATTGTAGAGCTCCACCACCATGGTGCCGAGCGAGGTTTCGATGCGCACTTGCTTGCGGTCGCCTGAGTCCGCTGCAGCCATGTTGGCCACAGGCAGGGAGAGAAAAGACAACATCAGCACCATTGTGCGGGTGAAAGAGACAACCATCGATTGGAATTTGCGTTATTTGTAAACTTCGTAGGGACGATGAACCGTCCCTTTGGATAGCGACTTCGAAAATATGAAATCCAACACCCCCCTCCACGTTTTCGGCATGCTGGCCTTGTTGTTTGTTGGCGCTTTTGGTTTCAACGGATGCAATGAAATCGAAGACACCGTTGCGGTGATCTACGTTCAGAACAGCTTGGGCGCGCCTGTTCAAGGCGCAGAAGTCCGTCTTTTTGCAGTCGGATCGGTCAACCAAACCGTCATCGGAGAGCTCAGGTTCGACACCACTCAAGTCACCAATGCTGCGGGCAGCGTGAGCTTCAATTTCTCGGAATATTACCAGCAGGGTCAGGCTGGATTCGCTGTCCTTGACATCGAAGCCACCAAAGGATCCCTCGAAGGCATCGGCATCATCAAGATTGAAGAGGAGCTGACCAACGAGCAGACGGTCATCATGGAGTGACTTTCTTCCCGTAGACGGGAGGAATTGCCTATTTTCGCGCTCCGCTTCGGCGAAATTCGGGATGTAGCTCAGTTGGTAGAGTACGCGTCTGGGGGACGTGTGGTCGCTGGTTCGAGTCCAGTCATCCCGACATCTGAAAGGGGAGCCTTCGGGCTCTCCTTTCTGTTTTCCTACCATTGTAGTTCCATATGGACGTCGAATTTGAAACCCGCTGGCGCAACCTTCTCACCGTTCTCGAAAAACGGTTTGGAGGAGGCATGGACCTACAAGACATCCTGTTTCTGGTGGGCGTCCAAGAGCTGGGCCAGGGCTTTCGCACCTTCAAGAAAGACGAAAAAATGGACCTGATGCACGTCGCAGTGTGCACGGTCATGGTGCCCGAAGGCTTCTATGATTTTGTGGGACGCGACGAAGACGGCTGGCCCCATTTCGAAGAAAAAGTGCCTCTGCCAGAGCTGGAACCCAAACAGCAGGACGTGCTGATTCGAAGGGGGCTATTGGAATATTTCGGGGACAATCCCGCAGACCTTATCGGCCCGCAAAGCGCTTGAGGGACACCTCATCCTCGATGAGGACATTCTTGCCTTGCAAGCTCACCCAGCCATCAGATTTGAAATCGCTCAGGGCCCGGATCAGGCTCTCCTTTGCGGTTCCCACCATACCCGCGAGGTCTTCCCTGCTCAGCTGAGGCTTGGTTTCAGATTCCTTGAATCGGTCGCTTAAATCCAACAACGCCTGCGCCGTGCGCTCCCGAACAGAAGCATAAGCCAGGGCCAACAGCCGCTCTTGGTTTTGGGTTACCTCGCCAGCCAGCATGCGGATGAAACGCATGGCAACGTCGCGGTTTCGGTGCATCAAATCCAAGAAGACTTTGCGTGGAATGAGGTGAACTTCGGAATCCTCTAGCACTTCGGCAGCACTGGTGTATTCCAACCCCTTCAGGACGTCCATGTGACCCAAGAAGTCTCCGGGCTTGCACAGTTCGATGATCAATTCCTTGCCGTAGTTGTCGGTGCGGAACACCTTGACCACGCCTGAGGCCACGTAGTAGACATTGCTGGTGGCGTCCCCCTCTGAAAAGAGCACCTGCCCTGAGCCGAAACGCCGAGGCCTGTCTCCAACATCGATGCCTGGGATCCCGCCTTGCTCAGTGGCGTCGGCGATGAACTCATTGAGCCTCTGCGGTGGGCGGCCGTATTCGCGCTGGAGGATGGCGCTTTTCTTGAGGCGCACCTCGATGGTTGCCAGCAGGTCAGCTTCGCTGAACGGCTTCACCAAATAATCGTCGGCGCCGCTCGACATTCCCCTTCTCATCTCTTCCGCCCCATCTCTTGAAGTCAAGAAAATAAACGGAATCATGGCTGTTTTTGGGTCGTTTGAGAGGTAATGCAAAACACCGTAACCGTCCAGCTCGGGCATTTCCACGTCACAAACGATCATATCGGGACGGTCCAATTGGGCCCGATCAACCCCTGCCTTACCGTGCTCAGCTTGGATGACTTCATACCCTGCCAACTGAAGAATATCAGCGGTAGTAGTCCGAAGAAACTGGTTGTCCTCGATGATGAGAATCTTTTTCACGGCGTCGAAATTGTAGCAAGAAGAAGCGCCTCACAACGAAGCGTTCTACGGCTGTAAGATATTAAACGCTTTCGCGGGAACCCATCAATCGCGCTAAGCCGCTGAAAAGCTTTGTTTCATGGATTAAATTCGCGGGCGATCTGACGTACTTCCAACGTCCGCAAAAAAACCAGCCGCATGAACGTTTCCCTCGATTGGCTCAGGACTTGGCTCCCCATCAATCCACAACAAAACCTCGATGCGCAAGCCATTTCGGATATCCTGACTGCCACGGGGCTGGAGGTCGAGGGCGTGGAGGAAATTCCTGCAGTTCCCGGTGGCCTGAAGGGCATGGTGGTCGGCGAAGTCCTCACCTGCGAGCAGCATCCCAATGCGGACCGGCTTCGGGTGACGACCGTGAATACAGGAGGGGATGCCCCATTGAACATTGTGTGTGGCGCCCCCAATGTTGCTGCAGGACAGAAGGTGATCGTGGCCACTGTTGGCGCGGTATGCCACCCTACCGAGGGGGATCCTTTCAAAATCAAGAAAGGCAAAATCAGAGGTGAAGTTTCCGAGGGCATGATTTGTGCCGAAGACGAATTGGGCCTTGGAAAAGGGCACGAAGGCATTCTGGTACTCGATGCTTCGGCCGAAGTTGGGGCAGGTGCTGCTGGAGCCCTGGGCGTGGAAAGCGATCACCGGATTGAGATTGGACTGACCCCCAATAGAACCGATGCCATGGGCCACATTGGCGTGGCACGGGACCTTCGGGCAGCCTTGTTGTGGAATGGAGGAACCGGAACAGGTGAAGGTGTGCCGGCTTTGACTGCCGCAGCTCCGCAAGCGCTTGCGGAAGGAAAAGGCCCCATCTCTTTGGATGTGGAGGACGCCGATGGCGCCCCCTGCTATTTGGGAATCACCCTGCGCAACGTTCAGGTTGGGCCATCGCCCGAATGGCTGCAACAGCGCCTTCGCGCCATTGGTTTGGAGCCCAAAAACAACGTCGTAGACGTGACGAATTACGTATTGCACGACCTGGGGCAGCCCTTGCATGCATTTGATGCCGACCGCATTGCTGGCCAACAGGTCCGCGTCCGAAAGGCCAAAGAAGGCGAGGCCTTTACCGCGTTGGACGGCAAAGAAATGACGCTAACTGCGGCCGATTTGGTGATCGCAGATGCCGAGAAACCCATGTGCCTCGCAGGCGTATTTGGCGGTGCCCACAGCGGCGTTCAAGACGGAACCACCTCGGTCTTTTTGGAAAGTGCCTGGTTCGAGCCGGTTACCATTCGCAAGAGTGCCAAGAGGCACACCCTTTCTACCGACGCCTCCTTTCGTTTTGAGCGTGGCGTCGACCCCGAAATGACCGCATCAGGGATGGAGAAGGCCGTCTCTCTCCTTGCAGAATGTGCGGGTGCCACACCCGACGGCGGTCTGCAGGTGTTCTCCGGCGCATTGCCTCAAGGCGCCCAAGTGGAGCTGAGCTGGAATACCCTCGACACCATGATTGGCGTCTCTTTGGACCCACAGCGCGTCAAGGGCATCTTGGCCAGCCTCGACATTCACATTCAGTCAGAAGAAAACGGCGCCCTCCAACTGAATGTGCCCGCATACCGCAGAGATGTCACGCGCCCAGCTGATGTGGTGGAAGAAATCTTGCGCATCCACGGATACGATCACATTCCGCTTCCTGGAAGAATGACCGTGTCGCTTTCGCCCAAGCCACATCCTGACCCTGAACAGCTCCGCAACGATCTTGCGCGCACCCTCGTGGGCCGAGGCTTCCACGAAGTCATGCACAATTCGTTGGTTCCTTCCGAGCACCTCAGACTCGCGGAAGACCTGAGCCTCAATCCCGACCGGGCGGTCATTTTGCTCAACCCACTGAGCTCCGAATTGGATGCCATGCGGCAATCGCTTCTTTTTCAGGGGCTGGAAACCGTGGCACGCAACAAGAACCACCAGCGCCCGAACCTGTCCCTCTTTGAGTTTGGCAAAGTGTACGCCGAAGACGGCCAAGGCGGCCATGTTGAATCCGAGCGGCTGGCATTGACGGTTTCGGGGCAGACGTTCCCGGAGAGCTGGCGCAAACTGGATCAAGACGGAATGTCCTGGTTGAAAGGCGCTGTGGAGGCCCTGCTGACACAGTGTGGTGTGGCTGGACTGCAATGCGCCCCTCTTCCAGGCGGCGACTTGTTCAAAGAGGGCTTGGAATGGAAAGGCCCCAAAGGGTTCTCAGTACGCGCTGGCTTGGTACACCCTGCCCTCTCCCGCAAATTTGGACTCGACGCCGACGTGTTCCACGCGGACCTGCCCTTTGGTGGTTTGGTCAATTGGTCTGGGAAAAGTAAAATCAAGGCGCAGGAAGTGGCCCGATTCCCTTCGGTTCGCAGGGACCTGAGCCTGCAAATTCCCGCGGGCGTGACCTATGCTGGCATCGAAGGCGTCGTCCGCCAAACCGGGGGAAAACTGCTCCGTGAAGTCAATTTGTTTGACGTGTACCACGACGAAAAGACCGAGAAGACGTCTTACGCCATCTCCATTCAGCTGCAGGATGCCGAGAAAACGCTGAGCGAAAAGGCCATCGAAAAAACCGTGGAGCGCATCTGTGGACAATTGGACCAACGCCTTGGCGTCACCCTGAAATAAGTGTCCCGCCGCACGCTGCCGCCCTCTGCCGCGCCTGCTCTACAGCTGTTTGCGCAAGGTGTAGTTGGGTTTCTTTTCACCGGCAAAGGGCTTGTGCGGAATACCTCGGCGCCCGCTATCCCGCTCAAAGCATTCACAACGCGCCCACAAGAGCCCTGAACTGCAGGCTGCGCTGTTTATTTTTCTGCCAAGAACCCAAGCCGCCATGGACAGTCAAACGATTCTCGTTGTGGATGACGAGCCAGACATTCTCGAATTGGTCCAATACAACTTGGAAAAAGAGGGGTTCGCCGTGTACACCGCTGGAAATGGCCGAGAAGCCATCGAAATCGCCGAAAAAGTCGCGCCTGACTTGATCCTGCTCGATGTCATGATGCCCGAAATGGACGGCATGGAAACGTGCATCGAAATGCGTGAAAACTCCAAGTTGGACGGCACTGTCATTGCCTTTTTGACCGCCCGAGGAGAAGACTACAGCCAGATCGCTGGCTTCGACGCCGGCGCCGATGACTACATCACCAAGCCCATCAAACCCCGCGTGCTGTTGAGCCGGATCAAGGCCTTGCTGCGAAGGGGGAAGAAATCCGACCGGGGCCAAGAAGTCTTCAAGGGAAAAACCATCACCATCGACCGAGACCGGTACCTCGTGATCCGCGATGGAAAGGAATTGAGCTTGCCTAAGAAGGAATTCGAATTGCTGTCCTTGCTGGTGACGCAACCCGGAAAGGTCTTTAACAGAAGTACAATTCTGACCCAAGTTTGGGGCAACGACGTGGTCGTAGGGGACCGCACCATCGATGTCCACATTCGGAAGCTCAGGGAGAAGCTGGGCGACCATTATTTCAAGACGGTCAAAGGCGTCGGGTATAAGTTCGAAGAGGAATGAACATCCGCACACCCCGGGGCGTCGCGTTGGTGTGCGCCCTTCTCGTTACCCTATTTGGCACAGCCAGTGTCACCACTGTTTTCTGGATGTACGGCGTTCAAGCACCGGTGCAAGCCCTCGCGTTGGGGGTGCTGGCCTTGTTTGCGCTTTCCACGGCGATCATCTACAGCGCCATCGAGAAATTCATCTACCAGAAAGTTCGGATCATCTACAAAAACATCCACCGTTTCAAAAGCACGAAGGAGCGCGCTCGGGATGTGCACATGGGCGAAGATGTGATGGAAAAGGTCCGGCTCGATGTCATGGACTGGGCCACAGAAAAAGTCAATGAAATCTCCTTATTGAAAGAGCAAGACACCTTTCGAAAGGAGTTCATCGGCAACCTCGCCCACGAATTAAAAACCCCGGTATTCAACATTCAAGGCTACATCCTGACCTTGCTTGAAGGGGCGCTTGAGGACCCTGAACACAACCGCAAATTCCTCATGAAGGCCGCCAAAAACGTGGACCGAATGGCAAGCCTCATCGACGATTTGGACGTCATCACGAAAATTGAAGGTGGTTCTCTGGAACTGGATGTGTCCACTTTTGACCTCGGTCATTTGGTCCGGGAAGTGATGGACCAACTGGAGCAGCGAGCCAAAAGGGTGGACATCAGTGTGGTTTTTGTGGAGGATGGAACACGAAAAATCGACGTCCAAGGGGACGCCGGTAAAATCGAACAGGTCATCACAAACCTTGTCTCAAACAGCCTGAGGTACGGCAGAGAAAAGGGCACCACCCAAATCCGCTGTTACGACATGGAAGAGCAGGTCTTGGTTGAAGTGGCGGACGATGGACTGGGCATGTCCGAAGAGCACCTGCCTCGGATTTTTGAGCGCTTTTACAGGGTCGACAAGAGCCGTTCTCGCAACGCAGGGGGCAGCGGACTGGGGCTGGCGATTGTCAAACACATCATTGAAGCGCACGACCAGAGCATCTCCGTACGCTCAACCCAAGGCAAGGGCTCTACGTTTTCGTTTACCCTCCTCAAGGCCTAGGCCCTCGGGCCTCCTCCCTACCAACGGCGCGCTTCCGTACCCTTGGATCACTTGCGCTGCAGCATCCCGGTGCCAGCAGCATTGACAAAGGGATTGCCCGCCTTTTCTACCCCGATGGTCGTCGCAGGACCATGCCCAGGCACCACGGTGTAGTGATCTGGCAAAGTGTACAGCGCGCTTTCGATGCTCGAGGCGAGCTGATCGGGGTCCCCTCCTGGCAAATCCGTTCGTCCGATGCTGCCTTGGAAGAGCACATCTCCTCCAATGACGCGGGCGTTGATTTCATCGATGAAAACCACATGGCCCGGCGCATGTCCTGGGGTATGCCTGATGGTCAATTCAAGTTGACCCTGCACCAGACGTTGGCCGTCCTCAAAATCTTCAGTGTCACACTCGGGCAAGGGGTCGAGCGCCACCCCGTAGCGCTCCGCCGCCCAATGCGCCATCTCATAGGTGGGCCGATCTAAACTGTGCAACCGGGGCCGCAGTCCATACCGTTTGTGCATTTCGTGGCAGCCCATCACATGGTCCAAATGGGCGTGGGTCAGCCACACCGCAGTGGGCTGCAAGCTGTGTTCAGCGAGCATGGAATCAAACCACTCCCACTCTTGTGGCGCGGAAAAACCGGGGTCAATGACGACCACGCCACCTTCGCCTTCGGGAAGAAGGACCGTGTTTTCAGAAAAAGCGTTGCAAGCCTGTACAAACATGGTCTGCAAGTTCCCCTATCCGGATGAATCCGCGTGTGCAGTTTGTACATTCCGGATTCGATGTCGTTCACAACGCAGCTTAGGAACATCCTGGCCTTGGTATTGGGTTGTTTGGCCTTCGGTTCGTCTACGTTGATGGGCCAATTCCACAATGGGCTCGACATGGCGTTTGGCCAGCAACGGGTGCAATACCGCACCTTCGACTGGCAGTACCTCTCTGGAGACCCCTTCGAACTGCACTTTTATCAAGGAGGGCGGGACTTGGCCGAGTATGGTATGAACGCCTTGGTGATGGACCTCCCAGATGTCGAGTCGACCTTTCAGCGGCGCCTCTCCGGGCCTGTGGAGGTGTTGATCTTCAACAAACACGCAGAATTCAGGCAAAGCAACATTGGCATCGATGGCTCCGCTGCGAGCAACATTGGAGGGTCCACTCTGATTTATGGCAAAAAGCTGTTCGCCTGGTATGACGGGGACCACGCCGCCTTTCGTCTCCAGCTGCGCAAGGGACTCCACCGCATTTTGTTGCGCCAGTACATCTTTGGAGACGATTGGAAAGACGTGGTCAAGAACAGCCAGTTGTTCCAGCTCCCGCCGTGGATGGAAGAAGGCATGGTCGCCGCACTCTCGGGACCGATCAGCGGAGCCGATCAAGCCAAGTTGGAGGACCTGACCAGACGCGCCCTCATCCCGCAACTTCAGGTGCTCAATGGGGAGGAGCGGCGCATTGCCGCCGAGGCTGTTTGGCGCTTTGTGCTCGAGACTTTTGGCAGACAGTCGGCCTTGGAGGTGCTCAGCGGATTCAAAGCGGGACGTACCGTCGATGCGGGCTTTAGGCGGATTGGTATGGACCTCGAAGGTTTGCTCTCTGCTGCGCAGGCGCACCATTCGGTGGGGCAGGCCATTGGATGGGATTCTAACTTAGAAAATGGGGTGTTGGCCGAAACCACGACCTCGCAGATCCGACCTGCCCACATGGGCGCTCTGCCCCACAGGGGCCGCCGCAAGTACGCCCACCGCAACTTCTCTTCTTCCGCCGACGGGCGCTGGACCGCATGGGTCACAGACGAGCGGGGACAGGTGCGCGTGTGGTGGAGCGATGGAGAGCGCAAGCGGTGCATTGCCAAAGTGGACCACAAGCTGACACGCATCGCAGACGACACCTATCCTGTGCTGGCCTGGCACCCCAGCCTTCCGGTGCTCGCCCACATCCACGAAGAAAAAGGACGCGTCTTTCTGACCATCTCCGATGCGGCTTCGGGTGAATCCAACGAGAAAGAGCTGTTCCGCATCGAGAAGGTGATCGACTTGGACTGGTCGCCGGATGGTCGCCGCATCGCGTTCAGCGGAGTGCGCGCCGGCAAAACAGACCTCTACGTCTACAACACATTGGCAGGATCTCAGGTGCCTTTGTGGGAGGACGGATGGGACGACCTCAACCCCGACTGGATGCCCGACGGCCGCAGTCTGTTGTTTAGCAGCAACCGGCCAGGGGAAGACGACCCCAACACCAACCCGGCGGTTCCCGTGAACCGTCCGCGAGACCTGTGGCTCTATGACCTGGACGCGCAAACGATGGAGCGCATAACCGATACCCCAGAAGAAGACGAGGTCCGTCCCTTGGCATTGGATGCCGCCACCATGGCATACCAAATCGCAGGGCAGCCGAGCATAATGCACATGGCCAAAAGGGACAGCGCCATCCTGAGGGTGGATACGGCCATCCACTACCGTTACTTCACCCGAAAAGCACCGTGGTTTCACACCGGGGCTCAAGTCGCTGAGTTGAAACTTCTAGAATCCCGAGATGGCTGGGAGGCGGTGGTGATCGAGCGGGGCCGACCCCGCTGGAAAAGCGGCGATCTGCCTCCGCCACCGATGAAGGCGGCCATGAGCGAAGTGGGTGCCGAAGCCGTCCCCTCGGCTCAGAAACCATGGGACTACTTGCCCGAAGACAACCTGACATTGCTGCCAGGTCAGGTTGATTACCGCAATTACACCTTCGAATCAGAGCGGGCTCTGGGCAACCCTGATTCGGACAGGAACAGCGCGTCAACCGCTGGGCCATCGACAGAGCCTGTGGCCGAATTGCCCCCTATTTCGACCCCACTGCCTTACCGGAGGAACTACGCCTTGGATCAACTGCTGAGCCAGGTTGACAACAGTTTCGCCACGTCATTTTACCAACCTTTTACTGGCGCTGCTGGCAGCTTTCCTGGTCTGAGCGGCTTACTCAAAATTGGCATTTCAGACCTCTTCGAGGACATCAAATGGGTCGGTGGATTGCGCTTAGCCGGCAGCTTACAGAATTCCACATTTGTGGTCTCCAACAAAAACTTGGAGCGAAAGGTGGATCGGGAATGGATCATCGAGCGCCAAGGCAATGAGGGGGTCAATTCAGAGCTGGGCGCTTTGACCCGCACGCACACCCACGCCGTGCATTACCGCCGGACCATTCCGTTCTCTGAGACAATGAGCGTGAGGGCGCAGCTCACTTACCGGTTGGATCGGGTTTCCTTGCTCGCGACCGACCCCTTCAATGCCAGCCGGGATGACCTGTATGTTCAGGGAATCGGTGGCACAGTGAGCTGGGTGTTCGACGACAGCCGAGAACTCAGCTTGAACATCCGGAACGGCACCCGCGCCAAAGCCTGGATGGAAATGTTGGCGCCACCCGATGGCGACGGAGGCCTGCTTCTGGTGGCCGGATTTGATGCGCGCCGCTACCTGCCCCTGTTTCGCCGCATCACCTTGTGTCTGCGCGCCGCAGGCAACACTTCTTTTGGGGAGCGCGGGGTGCTGCATTACCTCGGTGGTGTACACGAATCTCTGCTCACCGCCGTCGATGGGGCCATGCCCATCCCCGATGGAAACTTTGCTTACCAAACTTCCGCCACGCCTATGCGGGGTTTCGTGCGCAATGTGCGCAATGGCACCAGCTTCGTAGTCGGCAATGCCGAGGTGCGCATTCCCGTCTTTGCCACGCTGTCTCCACGCAAGAGCCTGACGCCATTCATGGAGCATTTCCAAGCGGTGGGCTTCTTTGATATTGGTTCGGCTTGGACAGGCCAAGACCCTTACAGCGACGAGAACTCTTTCAACAGCAGTACCGTCGACCAGTATCCTGTCTCGGTGAACGTCGCCAACAACCGGGAGCCCATCATTTGGGACTTCGGATTTGGATTGCGCAGCCAGCTGCTCGGCTACTTTGTTCGCGCAGACTGGGGTTGGGGGGTAGACGACGGCCTCATTTTGGACCGGGTGTTCCAATTGTCGCTCACCACAGATTTCTGATGCGCCACATGCCCTTAGACGCCAACACGATCATCATATTGCTGCTCATTGGCGCGGCTGCAGGTTGCCTCAGTGGCTTCATCGGCATTGGCGGTGGATTGCTCATCGTCCCTGCCTTGATGTACTTCATGGGCATGTCCCAGATGGCCGCACAAGGCACCAGCCTCGCCCTGATGCTTCCCCCCATCGGTGCGCTCGCGGTCATGAATTACTGGAAAGCCGGCGAGCTGGACATTCGCGCAGCCAGCATCATGGTGGTGGCCTTCGTGTTGGGCGGATGGCTCGGAAGCCGTTTCGCGCTGTCCATGAACCCCATGAAAGTTCGCCTCGCCTTTGGCCTCATCATGCTTTATGCTGCCGTCCGCATGATTTGGAGCGCTGGCCGTGCCCTTTGGTGGGCCCCTTAATTCCTTCGCCATGCTGAAATCTGCCCTGCTCACCGCTGTACAAGCCACCCGGGAAAACGTGGTCCAACACCGCCGTCACCTGCACCGCCATCCCGAGCCCTCTTTCGGTGAAACGAAAACATCGGCCTATGTGGCCGCGGCCTTGCGCGGTATGGAGATTGCCTTCTCTGACGGTTGGTGCGCAGACCATGGTGCCGCTGGCATCGTCGCCAAGATCGAAGGCACGGACGCTGGGACGCGCAGCATGGCCTTGCGCGCTGACATGGATGCCTTGCCCATACAGGAGGTTGACCGCCCCCATGCCAGCGCGGTTCCCGGTTGGATGCACGCTTGTGGCCACGATGCCCATACTGCCTGCTTACTGGGTGCTGTTGAGGCACTTCAAGCTACGCGGGATCAATGGTCGGGAACGGTGCATTGCGTGTTTCAGCCGGGCGAAGAGAACCTGCCCGGCGGAGCCTCTATCTTGGTTCAAGAGGGGGCACTCCGCACCGACGCGCCCACCACAGGCCCCCACCAAGCAGGTGGGCCACTGGTAGATGGCATTGTGGGCCAGCACGTTTACCCTCAATTGGACGCGGGAACTGTCGGCTTCCGCAGTGGAGCCTACATGGCAGCCGCCGATGAATTGCGCATCCGCATTGTGGGCAAAGGCGGCCATGCCGCTCTTCCCCACCGCACCATTGATCCGATTGTGGTTGCCGCACACGTCATCACAGCCCTGCAAACCGTGGTAAGCCGTTCCTGCGACCCCACACAACCTGCCGTGCTTACCATCGGCAAAATCCGAGGTGGACACGCCCGCAATGTCATCCCTGATGACGTTGTCCTCGACGGAACCCTCCGCACCTATGACATGGCTACGGCAGACAACCTGCGCGCGGCCATCAAGCGGGTCGCTGTGGGCACAGCGGAGGCCTACGGCGCCATTGCTGAAGTGGACCTGGCCATTGGGTATCCTCCCGTTATCAATGCCCCTGCCCTGACCGCATCGTGCCGAAAACGCGCCATTGAATTGCTGGGAGAACAGCACGTGGTCGACCTTCCCCTCCGCATGACCGGTGAAGATTTCAGCTACTACCAACGTGAAGTTGATGGCTGCTTCTACCGATTGGGAACGGGTGGTGACGGGCCGGGCTGCCGGTCGGGCTTGCATACTGCAGGGTTCGACATTGACGAACGTGCGCTCACAACGGGAACGGCCATGATGGCCTGGTTGGCCGCAACTGAATCTTAAAGGGTCGAGTGAGCAGGCTCAGTTGGCCACCTCACTCATAAACTTGATGCGCACCAGGCGAATTTCCTCTTCGCTGTACGCATCGTCCATTTCTTCCAACACCTCTTCCATGGTGCCGTTCTCGGTTTCCATGAAACACTCCCAAAGCTCCTCAATGCTTTCTTCGTCGAGGTATTCCTCGATGATGTAGTCCAAGCCCACTTTGGTTCCCGAGGCGACAATGCCTTCGATCATCCCAAGAAGCTCATCCACTGTGCTTTTTTGTGCGGCAGCGATGTCCTCGAGGGACATGCGGCGGTCCAACTTTTGGATGATGGTGACCTTTGATGCGTTACGTCCCGCTACACTGCGCACCACGGTGTCGCTCGGACGGTCAATTTCTTCGTCCTCAACATAACCCTTGATGAGCTTGATGAAAGGCACTCCAAATTTCCTCACCTTGGAAGAGCCTACCCCATTGATCATGAGGAGCTCATCGTCATTGCAGGGATAGTGGGTCGCCATCTCTTCGAGACTGACATCGGAGAACACCACAAAAGGCGGCAATTCTAACCTGTCGGCTTCGTCTTTGCGCAGGGCTTTGAGCAAATCGAACAACGGCTGATCCAATGCAGCACCTGTGGCCGACTCGGTCGTGGTGGTCACCCGCATCGGCTTTGGCCGATAGAGCGTCAAAGCCGTAGGGTTTGCCAAGTATTCCTCCCCTTTTTCGGTGAGTGAAAGCACACCGAACTCCTCTGTTTTTTTCTGTAAGAATCCCGCGAGCGTCACCTGTCGAATGATGCCAGCCCATTCGTCCGCATCGGCCGTGCCCTCCCCACTTCCTTTGAATTCGGAGACCTCTTCGGTACAGCCGTAGGTGCTGGTTTCTTGGGTTTCTCGGTTCAAAAGAATGTCACACAGGAACCCTCCGCGACGCTTGCCCCCCGTGGCCTTTACCAACTTGAGCAAGTGGACCGCCGTTTCTTGTCCTGCGTAGGACTCTGGCGGGTTTCGGGCGTTGTCATCCATGTCCCATCCAGGACCGGAATTGGGATCGAACTCTTCTCCGAAATAGTGGAGGATGTATTGCCTGCGCGAGGTGGGCGTTTCTGCATAACCGGAAACTTCTTGCAACAACTGCATTCCGATTTCACGCTCTGCAATGGGCTTTCCGGAGAGGAATTTCTCCATCTTTTCCATGTCCTGTATCCCGTAAAATGCGATGCAATGTCCCTCCCCACCATCTCGGCCTGCACGGCCGGTTTCTTGGTAATAGGCCTCCAGCGACTTGGGCATGTCATAGTGAATGACGAACCGCACATCGGGCTTGTCGATGCCCATTCCGAAAGCGATGGTGGCCACAATCACATCCACGTCTTGCATCAGGAACTCATCCTGCATGCGAGAGCGGTGCGCGGCATCCATTCCGGCGTGGTATGGGGCTGCCTTGATGCCGTTCACCTTTAAGGTTTCGGCGATTTCTTCGACTTTTTTGCGGCTGAGGCAGTAAATAATGCCACTGCGGCCTCTGTGCTCTTGGGTATACTGAACGACCTGCCTGATGGCGTTTTCCTTGGGCCTCACCTCATAGAAAAGGTTGGGCCGGTTGAAGCTGGCCTTGTAGACATCGGCTTCCAAAATGCCGAGGTTTTTCTGGATGTCGTTCTGGACTTTGGGTGTGGCTGTCGCCGTCAACGCTATGATGGGAAACTTGCCAATGCCGTCAATGATCTCCCTCAACCGCCGGTATTCCGGACGGAAATCATGCCCCCATTCTGAAATGCAGTGCGCCTCATCAATGGCAAAGAAACTGAGACGGACCGAGCGCAAAAAGTCTGCGTTTTCCTTCTTATTGAGCGATTCCGGGGCGACGTAAAGCAGCTTGGTCTTTCCTGTAGCCACCGCTTCTTTGACCCTGATCATCTCATTTTTGGTGAGAGAACTGTTCAAGAAGTGGGCGATGTCGGGGTCGTCAGAGTGGCCGCGAATGGCGTCCACTTGGTTCTTCATCAATGCGATCAGGGGACTAACGACAATAGCCGTCCCTTCCTGCAGCAAAGCTGGAAGTTGATAGCACAGGGACTTCCCTCCCCCTGTCGGCATGATCACAAAAGCATTGCGTCCCTCCATGAGGCTTGCCATGACTTCTTCCTGTTCTCCTTTGAACTGGTTGAAGCCAAAAAAACGGGCAAGTCCCTCTTTGAGAGAGGAGCCGACCAAAGAGCCGGCATGCAGGAAAGAGTCTACGGGCGTCTCCATCTAACTTTGGCGACTTCAATATAGCCCAAGCGTACCCATATATCAATCCTAGTAACCCAAGGATTTGTCAACCAATCCAACGAATATGCCACCGTCATCCAATCCTGCCCCTTGGCTGCAATCGGCTCAGCACACCATCCGCCTGGAGGCCAAGGCAGTTGGCGCACTTGAGGCGCGAATCGGCCCTGCCTTTGAGCAAGCGGTGCTGCAAATTCTAGAAGGCACCCAGCGCGGAGGGAAACTGGTGTTCACTGGTATAGGAAAGAGTGCGGATGTCGCCAGAAAAACTGTAGCCACCCTGAACAGCACTGGCACCGCCGCTGCATTTCTTCATGCTGCCGACGCCCTACACGGTGATTTGGGACTCGTTTCAGAAGGCGATGTCGTCATGGCCGTTTCCAAAAGCGGCGCTACCGCCGAACTCATCGCGCTGCTTCCTATGCTGCAGGCGCGAGACTTGAACTTGATGGCCATGGTCGGCAGACCGGACAGCCCCGTGGGTCGGGCTGCTGGCGTAGTACTCGACGTCTCGGTCGACCAAGAAGCCTGCCCCTACGACCTCGCCCCCACCACAAGTTCTGCCGCACAGCTTGCCATGGGCGACGCGCTGGCCATGGCCCTGATGGAAGCCCGCGGTTTCAGCAGCGACGATTTTGCGCGGCACCACCCCGGTGGAAGCTTGGGCCGGAGGTTGCTCCTCAAGGTGGGCGACTTACTGGTGCCCGAACACCGCGTGAGCGTGCCCCTCGTGGCGGGCCTTCGCGATGTTGTGATGGCGGTTTCACAAGGGCGCGTTGGTGCGACGGCCGTAATGGAGGGCCAAACACTTCAGGGAATCGTCACCGATGGTGACCTTCGCCGGGCGCTTGAACGGGACCCCGATACCTGGTCTTCTTTGAGCGCTGCTGAGGTCATGCAAACACAACCCCACTGTCTAACGTCCGCCACCCGCGCCATCGAAGCGCTGGATATTTTGGAGTCCAAGCGGATCTCTCAAATTCTTGTGACCGACGAGGGTGGGTTGTTCTTGGGATTTGTGCACCTGCACCAATTGATGGATGCTGGCATCCGTTAATCCTCACAGACAATTAGCATGGGCCAGGAAGATGTTCAACAGAAAGAGGAGATGGGGTTTATGGACCACCTCGAGGAATTGCGGCGGCGGCTCTTTTTTGCCTTAATCGGGATTCTCACCGGTGGCATCACGCTCTTTGTGATGAAGGACTGGGTCTTTGAACGGCTCATTTTTGCTCCGAGAAACCCCGACTTCATCACCTTTCGGGCCTGGTGCGCCTTGGGGCAACTCACCGGAGCCGGAGACCGCTTGTGTGTGACAGAAATCAACTACGAGTTGATCAACACCACCATGCTGGGCAATTTCTCGGCCCACATTCTGGTCTCGGCCATCGGTGGGTTCATCCTTTCGTTTCCGCTGACGTTTCAACAAATCTGGCGGTTCATTCGACCGGGACTGCACAGCTCAGAAGCCACGGCTGCACGCGGCGTGACCTGGGCGGCGACGGGGCTTTTTTTTCTGGGGGTGTGCTTTGGGTACTTCGTCATTGCTCCATTGAGCTTGCAGTTTCTGGGCCACTATGAAATCGGAGATGTTCAGGCGCGGATTGCCCTCATGAGCTACCTCAAGACCGTCGCCAGCATCACATTGGCCGCAGGATTGATTTTTCAGGTTCCCGTCGTGGTGCACTTCTTGGCCAAACTCGGCCTCGTGACCCCTGCCTCACTCCGGAAATTTCGAAAGCACACCTTGGTGGTTACGCTTGTGGTTGCGGCGATCATTACCCCGCCAGACCTCACGAGTCAAGTCCTGGTGGCGCTGCCCGTTCTGGGCCTCTATGAAATCGGAATCCTCCAAGCCCGGCGCATTCAAAAGCGCCGAGAAAAGGAGGAGCGCAGTGCAAACTCTTGAAACCAACGACCTTCGCCGTCGCATGAAGCTTTCCGCAAACCAACTTGTCAAGCAATACGGCCGCCGAAAGGTGGTGGATGAGGTCTCCTTTGAGGTCAAAACCGGCGAGGTGGTTGGATTGCTCGGGCCAAATGGCGCCGGTAAGACGACCTCCTTCTATATGGTCACAGGCTTGGTGCGCCCCGATGCAGGGGGCGTGACTTTGGTCGACGGCGACGGAAGCGCACACGACATCACCCGGGAACCCATGTACCGGAGGGCTCAGCGGGGCATTGGTTACCTCCCACAGGAACCTTCGGTGTTTCGAAAGCTGAGTGTAGAAGACAACATATTGGCCGTACTCGAGCTCCACAAAAGCGACCCCAAGGAGCGCCAAGACCGGCTAGAAGCTTTGTTGGAGGAGTTTGGGCTGGTGCACGTGCGGAAGAACCGGGGCGACGTGCTCAGCGGAGGCGAAAAGCGCCGAACGGAAATCGCCCGTGCCCTCGCTGCCGACCCCAAATTCATCCTGCTCGATGAGCCTTTTGCCGGCGTGGATCCCATCGCCGTGGAAGACATTCAGCAGATCGTGAGCCAGCTGCGCACCAAAGGCATTGGCATCCTGATCACCGACCACAATGTCCAAGAAACGCTGCACATCACCGATCGCGCCTATCTTTTGTTCGAGGGGCACATCCTCAAGGCTGGAACTGCAGAAGAATTGGCCGATGACCCACAGGTGCGTAAGGTCTATTTGGGACAGAACTTCGTGCTGCGCAGCAAATTGAAGTAAGGGGTTTGGCGGATCAGCTTTGACGCGCCACCAATGCGGCCACGTATTTGCCCACCACGTCGAACTCGAGGTTGACCCGGTCGCCCGTCTTGAGACGGTGGAACCCGGTATGGTCCCAAGTGTAGGGAATCACCGTGATGCTGAAGCCGTCTTCTGTGGAATCCACCACCGTCAGAGACACCCCGTTTACCGTGATGGACCCTTTGGCCACCGTCAGGTGATGTGGCGCGCGGGCGTGCCGAAAATGCACATTCCATGAACCGTCGCGGGCATCGATGTCCACCACTTCGGCCGTGGTGTCTACATGACCTTGAACGATGTGGCCATCCAGTCGGTCGCCCAAGCGGGTGCAGCGTTCGAGGTTGACGAGGTCGTCCACCTGCCACGCTCCCAAGGTGGTCCGAGCCAAGGTCTCCTCAACCGCAGTGACGGTGTAGGATGGCCCTTCGATGGAGACCACTGTGAGGCAGACCCCATCGTGGGCCACGCTCTGGTCCACCTTTAACTCGGAGGTCATTTCGGCATTGAATGTGAAATGCCGGTTGGTTCCTTCTGTCCTCACGTTGAGGATGGTGCCCATGGACTCTATGATACCCGTAAACATCAGTGGTGCTTTATTCTCCGGGTGGGGCGACCCCACCCAACATTTGAACAGTGCCTGAGAAACGCTCAGGAACGGTGCCGACCAACCTTCTCGTGAAAGCTGTGCAAGTGTAATGGAAGGTCCCATCGGCGCACATCGCCCCTGTCCTTTGGTGCAGCCCGTCCCAGCCCAGTTCAGGGTCCGTCGACCGCCAAACCTCCTCTCCCCAGCGGTTAAACATCCGGAAATCCACACTGTCCACAAACTTCCAAGGGAAAGGACGGTAGAGGTCGTTGGAACCGTCTAGGTTGGGCGTGAAGACATTGGGCAAGAAATAGAAGGGGCAGTTGTCCGTGCACAGGGTGTCGCTCAAGGCACTTTCATTGCGCCGGAGTTCACCGTTCGGCCCCGGCATCAGGCTGTCCAATGCGGAAACTGCCCAGCACCCTGCAATGGTGTTGTCCCAATCTTCTGCAGACAATGTGATGGAGGTATCCTCAACATTGTCCAGCTCAAAGAGCAAATCTAACGGGCCCGAAAGGCTGTCACTGCGGTAAACCCGGTAAGACATCACATCGTCGGCGCAGGTCAATCGCGGCCACGACAAGGTGACTTCTTCTGCCGGACAATCTGGGGTCACGCTGAGCACAGGGGGACACGGCGGCTCCAAGTCGTAAGGTGTTGCGCACCGCACCGCGCTCCAATTTTCGATGGGGTCCAAAATGTTTTCGGCGCCGTACGTACCCAAGGTGCGCACACGGTAGCAGGACTGTTGCCCGTTGACCAGTCCAGAATCCACCAAGAGCGGAACGGCCATGGTGTCAAGCAATTGCAAACTGCCATCCTCCAAAACGCGGTGAAACACATACGCTGTATCGCTCCACGGCCGACCGGGAAGCACACTCAGGGTGACACGGTTGTCGCCCGACGTTGCCCGAAAATCTGGCACCGGCGCAGGACTGCTCGTCCCCATCAAATCTTCTCCACTCCAAGCAGAAACCCGGTACCCCCAGAGGAGCAGCTCGCTGTTGATTTCACTGTGCACCGCGGCCGTATCCACATCGCCCAAGGCAACCGAGGTGGCTGTTTCTGCGATCGTCTCCCAGGCTTCACCCTCGGCCGGGCGCGCTTCCACCTCATAGCGGTAGGGTCCGGGAAATGCCTCCAAGGTGTCGGCGTCCGATGGAGGTGACCACCTGACTTCCACTTCACCAACTGTCAGGTCCGAAACCTCGACCGACGCACCGGTCATGACGGGAATCTCCTTGTTGATTTCTGCGCAGGCCTCCGGTCCGAAACGCGAACGGGCACCATTGGGCATGACCGCGACCACACGGTAACAATACCGGGCTCCGTAGCTGATGGACTCCGTATCGAGGAAGGCATTGCTCCCCAAGCCATCCACATAGCCAACCAGCGTATACCCTGCATCAGCTGGCATGCCCACCGTGCAGTAACCCGGGTTTGGGAAGCCCGGCCCATTTCGCCGGTACACCTCATAGCCTCCCAAGGATTGGAGCGCCTCTGAGTAACTGCCTGTGCACGGATGCTCAGACCAATCCACCTCCACGGCATTGCCTATGGGAACGGCATCCGTCGATTCCACGGGCCGGGCGATGACCTTGACCTTCATGGTCGATACATCGCTCAGGGGGATGGCATCGTCATCGGTGGCTTTGAACACCAACTGATACGGAGCCTCCCTGACCGCATCGCAGCCGGGAACCCAACTAAACGTGCCCACATCCATGATGGGGTTCCATGTAAAGACCGCTTGCGGATCCAAGGCGTCGGTGGGACCACCCACCACTGTGACCGTTACGTCGTCGCCATCGGGGTCCGAAGCGTCCACCTGAAAAATGAGCGACGACCCTTGGAGGACGCAGGTGTCGGGAGGGGCTTCCACCACCGGTGGTTCATTGTTGCAAATCTCCACAGTGATCTGCATGTCGCGGGTGATTTCACCCACCACGATCCATTGGCCACCCACATCCCTCCATTCGCGGATGCGCAGCGCGATGTTGTATTCGCCGGCAAGACCCGGCGCGTCCCATACCACTGTACCCGTTGTAGGCTCCACATAGAATTCACCACCGGCTCCCTCCACTTCATTGGGCGGCACAAAGTTCTGTATGGGCGAGCAATTGAAACCCGCGCATGAAATGAGGTCGTAGGTCAGCGAATCGCCGTCGGGGTCGTAGGCCCCGGGATTGTGCTCCCAAACTTGGTTGATGCAGGCATTCTCTACCGCCGGATAGAGCAGAATCGGACTGTCGTTGTGCCCTGCTTGCGGGTCGATGATGAGCAGACTGGAAATGCAAAACGGGACGTCGACCGAACCCGGAATGTTCAAGACGCCCGCATTGCGGTTCGGATCTTCCACAATCAGCGTGTACACGCCTGGGCCCGCATAAGTGTGGGTGCCGCGGTAAAGGTTGAGGCGGATGTCCCCATCGAGCAACTCGCCCGTGGGAATGCCTGCGGGATTGAGCGGCCCATTGATCCTTGGCAAGCTATCTGTGATGCCCTCTGAGCCCTCATCGCCCCAGCGGATTTGGAGGGTTTCTCGGTCCGCCACCACACTTGCTTTGGTGTAAGTGGTGATGGTCACTTCGTAGGTCGAACCGGTCAAATGGCGGTAGGTGATTTCGCCCGCCCGATTGTGGGTCGCTGCCATCCTGAGTGGAATGGAAAGACAGAGCATGAGCAAAAAGAAAACCAACCGCATGTACACCGAAAGGTAAACGCTCAAAGGAGGCAGAAGTTGGCCGCCGGTGCAAAAAATCCCACCGCGCTGGTAAAATCTCGCGGACCCTTGGCCTTTGTCTTCCGGAGTACCTTCGCGGTCATGGCAGTGACCAAACCCGTCCGCATCGGCATTACGTGGGGAGACCCCCATGGCGTCGGATCCGAGTGCATCCTCAAGGCCTTTGCCGATGAGCGTGTGCTTCAAGACATGATTCCTGTGGTGTATGGCCATACGGACACCCTCCGTATCCAAGCCAAGCATTTCGAAGTTGAGGTCGACATCCGCTCCACGGAAGAGCCCGAAAAGACCAAGCAGGGCGCAGTGCATTGCGTAGACATCGTGCCCTCGCTCTCCGCTCCTGATTGGGGTCAACCCCATCCGGATGCCGGTGAATTTGCGCGGCTCAGCTTGGAGGCTGCGGTTAAGGATTTGGCGGCCAACAAGGTCGATGCACTGGTCACGGCTCCGATCAACAAGGACACCATCCAAGGCGGAAAATTCAAATTTCCAGGTCACACCGAGTACTTGGCCGACATGGCCGGTGTCAGCGATGTGCTCATGATCCTCGCTACCGACGCCTTGCGGGTCGGTGTGGTGACCGGGCATGTCCCCATCAAAGACGTCGCTGCCTCACTCAACAAAGACACCATTGTGCGCAAGGCGCGCCTTCTGCACGAGAGCCTCTGTAGGGACTTTGGAATCGCAACGCCGCGCATTGCTGTGATGGGGCTCAACCCCCACGCCGGCGACAATGGTCTGATTGGAGAAGAAGAAAAGACGGTCATTTTGCCCGCCGTTCGGGCCTTGCAAGAACAGGGACTTTCTGTCCAAGGCCCATTTGGAGCCGATGGCTTCTTTGGCACTGGCGGGTACAAGAAATTCGACGGTGTGCTCGCGATGTACCACGATCAAGGCCTCATTCCTTTCAAAAGCCTGTCTTTTGGAGAAGGCGTGAACTTCACAGCGGGATTGCCCATTGTGCGGACCAGCCCCGATCATGGAACGGCCTTTGACATCGCTGGCAAAGGCCAAGCCGACGGTGCCAGTTTGCGCGCCGCATGCTGGGCTGCCGTTGACATTAGGCGTCACCAAACCGAGCACCGGGAGATGACTTCCGACCCTTTGGAAGTCGCCCCACGGAAGGACTGGGAACGTGACCGGTTCTGAGTTCAAACTGGGCTGCACTGAGATTGCATTGAATCCCGTACCTTTGCCCCCCCTCAAAGCTGGGGTCACGCATGCGCGGTAATTCCGAATTCGAAATTCCCTACACGGGTTTGGGCATTGGAAGGCACGCTTTCGGATTTCAGCTCGATGGGACGTTCTTTTCAGATTTTGAACCTTCGGGCTTTGATGACGCTGATATATCAGCTGAGACAGAGCTTGACCGGTTCGAAGGAATGATGCACTTCGATGTCCATGTGACAGGCACTGTGCGGTCCTCTTGTGACCGATGCACTGCGCCCGTTACACTCTCGATCGACCACCGCGTGCGATACGTGGTCAAGTTCGGAGACAAGACCTACCGCAATGACGATGACATTCTTGTCCTCGGCCCTGCGGAGCACCTGTTGGATGTCAGTGAGTTCCTCTACGAGTCAACGGTGTTGGGCATGCCCCTGCGCCGCGTCCACGAACTAGAGGATGACTGCGACCCCAACGTGTTGCAGTGGCTGACAGGCAGCATTGATAACGCGCCCGAAGAAGAGCAAGAGGAGCAAGAGGAGACCGATCCGAGATGGGCGGCACTGAGGGGATTGTCCTCCAGTGGACCCAAGGACGAGGAGAACGAAGAGTAAGAGTTGATTTAGACAGTACAAACCATTGACCCCGAGGTGCTTCGGCACTGAGGACCAACAATACCACCATGGCACATCCAAAGCGACGCCAGAGCAAGACGCGCTCACGTAAGCGCCGGACGCACTACAAGGCCGAGACCCCCAACGTCTCCACCTGTTCAACGACAGGCCAGGCCCACATGTTCCACCGCGCCCATTGGTACGAGGGCAAGCTCTACTACAAGGGACGCGTTCTGATGGAGAAGGAGGTCGCTGAGGCCTGATTTCTCTTTCCAACTTTTTTCGGAAACCCGCCCAGCCGATGGCTGAAGCGGGTTTTTCCACATCCGGTCGTGGCCCAAGCTGAATTTCACGCTTAGCCCGGGAAGAAAGCGGCGTTAATTTCGGCGCCACCCCAAGTACACAGGGACAATAAACCGTGCGATGAGCTCACTTCAATCCGCCGCCATTACTGCAGTGCAGGGATGGCTCCCCCCCGACAAGTTGACCAATGCCGACCTAGAAAAGCTGGTCGACACCAACGATGAGTGGATCCGCAGCCGCACTGGCATTTCAGAGCGGCGCATCCTGAAGGATCCCACCAAGGCCACCTCAGACATGGCGGCCGAAGTCATCAAGGGCCTCTGTGCCCAACGCGACATTTCTCCCGAAAGCATTGATCTGGTGATTGTGGCTACGGTCACCCCAGATATGTTTTTCCCGTCGACCGCCCAGCTGGCCTGTGTCAAATCTGGCGCCACCAATGCTTGGGGTTTTGACCTGAGTGCGGCATGCAGTGGCTTTCTATTTGCACTGCGCACCGGGGGGCAATTCATTTCTTCTGGCACGCACAAGCGTGTCGTGGTCGTAGGCTCTGACAAGATGAGCAGCATTGTCGACTACACCGACCGCACCACTTGCGTTCTATTTGGGGACGCTGCAGCAGGTGTGCTCTTGGAAGCTGACGCCACAGGAGAAAACGGAATCCGCGACGCCATTTTGCGCAGCGATGGCAGGGGAGCGGAATACTTGCGCATGCCCGGTGGCGGCTCATTGAACCCGCCAAGCCACGCAACTGTGGACGCCAAAATGCACTACCTAGAGCAAGATGGCAAGCCCGTCTTCAAGGCGGCTGTGACGTCCATGGCCGATGTGAGTTACGAAATCATGGAACGCAATGGCCTTTCGGCGGATGACGTTTCTTGGCTCGTGCCACACCAAGCCAACCTGCGCATCATCGACGCAACCGCCAAGCGCATGGGGGTTGGCCGTGAAAAGGTGATGATCAACATCGAGAAATACGGAAACACCACCGCGGCGACCATCCCATTGTGTTTATGGGAGTGGGCTGACCGCCTCACTCCGGGCGAAAACCTCATTCTGAGTTCCTTTGGAGGAGGGTTTACCTGGGGCAGCATTTGGCTCAAATGGGCCATCCCTCAACAAACAAAAGCAGAGTAATCCCGACCCTCGGGATGCCCTCCATAAAATTTGCGGTTACTTTGCCGCTCTGGATACACCAATTCCTAAAGTCACACAAACCATGACCCAGGAAGAAATACAGGACCTGATCAAATTCGTTGCCAAGTCTGGCGTGAACGAAGTCGAAATCGAACGCAAGGATTTCAAGATTACCATCAAGAGCCCTGGCAACGGCAACAAGCGAGGCAAGGCGGCCCTTCAAGAGCCCCAAACGGTCCAAATGGCCATGCCTGCTGGAATGGCCATGCCCATGCAGATGCCTGCAGCCATGCCTGCTCCGTTACCGGCTCCGGCTCCAGCAGCTGCTCCTGCTCCTGCAGCCAAGGAAGCCTCTGAGCCCGCAGCCGATGCCGGTCTGATTGAAATCAAGAGCCCGATGATCGGTACGTTCTATCGCAAACCCTCTCCTGACAAAGACAACTTTGTCGAGGTAGGATCTGCAGTGAAGGTGGGCGACACGGTCTGCGTGATTGAAGCCATGAAGCTGTTCAACGAAATCGAAAGTGAAATTTCTGGACGCATTGTGAAGATCCTCGTGGACGACAACAGCCCGGTCGAATACGACCAGCCCCTCTTCCTCGTGGAACCGGCCTAAGCCGGAACACCCCCATTGACTCACCACATGTTCAAGAAAATCCTGATCGCCAACCGCGGTGAGATTGCCCTCCGGGTCATCCGCACCTGCAAGGAGATGGGCATCAAGACGGTGGCCGTTTACTCTACGGCTGACGCGGAAAGCCTCCACGTGCGTTTCGCCGACGAGGCGGTCTGCATCGGTCCTGCACAAAGCGCCAAGAGCTATCTCAACATCCCGAATATCATCGCCGCTGCTGAGATCACCAATGCGGACGCCATCCATCCAGGTTATGGCTTCCTGTCGGAGAATGCCCAGTTCTCGAAGGTGTGTGGCGAAAATGACATCAAGTTCATTGGAGCCTCCCCTGAGATGATTGAGGCCATGGGGGACAAGGCCTCAGCCAAAGCCACCATGAAAGCGGCAGGCGTGCCTACCATCCCAGGCAGCGTCGGCGTCCTGAGCACCTTGGAGGATGCCATTGCGTGCGCCAAAGAAATTGGGTACCCAGTCATGCTCAAAGCCACTGCTGGCGGAGGCGGCCGGGGCATGCGCATGTGCAGCAACGATGAGGATACAACGGAAGCCTGGGACACCACGCGCCGCGAAGCCGGAGCTGCCTTTGGCAATGATGGGATGTACATGGAGAAGTTCGTCACCGAACCCCGCCACATCGAAATTCAAATCGCCGGAGACCGCAATGGAAAATGTTGCCACCTCTCCGAGCGCGACTGCTCCATCCAACGTCGCCACCAAAAGCTCGTCGAGGAGACCCCGTCCCCTTACATGACGGATGACCTCCGCGAAAAGATGGGCCAAGCGGCCATCGCAGCGGGAGAAGCCGTGAAATACGAGGGCGTGGGCACCGTAGAATTCTTGGTCGATGCCGACCGGAATTTCTATTTCATGGAGATGAACACCCGGATTCAGGTCGAGCACACCATCACTGAAGAGGTGGTGGACTACGATTTGATCAAGGAACAAATCAAACTGGCGGCGGGAGAGTCTATTTCCGGAAGGAACTACTATCCCAAGATGCACGCCATTCAGTGCCGGATCAACGCCGAGGACCCCGACCGCAACTTCGCGCCGAGTCCAGGTACGGTGACGGACTACCACGGACCGGGCGGTCACGGCATTCGCATCGACACCCACGTCTACGCAGGCTACAGGATTCCGCCGCATTACGACAGCATGGTCGCCAAGCTGATTGTCGTCGCTCAGACGCGAGAGGAGGCCATCACCAAGATGCAGAGGGCGTTGGATGAGTACATCATCGAAGGGGTCAAGACCACGATCCCCTTCCACCAGAAGCTGATGCGCAACGAGCGCTTCCGCAGCGGTGACTTCACCACGAAGTTCCTAGAAGAAGAGACCCTCTAAGCCCTTTACAAGGCGTTTATTGGCCTCTGAGCTTGCTTGCTATGGCTGTGGTGCTTCGGCCAGGTACGAGGCCAATGGTGGCCACTTGGCCGCCCGTTGAACGAACTTCTGCGCTGCCCACGATGTACCGAGGGTCTTCGGAGTCCGTGCACTCCGAATCGTAGTCCCCTCCTTTGACCAAGATGTCGGGCTTCAGCGCCTCGATGAGAGAAAGCGGGGTGTCGCTGCCAAACAAGACGACCGCGTCCACGGCGCGCAGTGCCGCCACCACAGCAGCCCGATCAGATTCTGGAACGATGGGCCTGTCATCGCCTTTGCCCAATCTCCGCACACTGGCGTCATCGTTGATGCCTACAATCAGTACATCGCCCAACCGAGCGGCGGCAGCCAGATAAGTAACGTGCCCTTTGTGCAAAAGGTCGAACACACCATTGGTGAAGACCACTTTTTGACCGGCCATGCTCCATTCCCTGCGCAGGGCTTCGAGCTCTGCGGGCGTATTGATGTGGCCGTCGGCTGCTGAATGATGCCCCATTAGCTCGGGGTGGCCACCGCCTTTGAATTCTTCTTTAGGCCAGCGGCCATGAGAAACAAATAGCCGATGCCTCCTGTGGTGATGATCATGCCGGTCTGTGTCGCCCAGACCACATTGGCCGTCGCCAGCCCCAAGACCTCGTTGTACCCCAAGGCGACCAAGGCGTACTGAACGGCCAATTGATAACTTCCTATGCCCCCAGGCGATGGCAGCACCATGCCAAACCCGCCTGCCATCATGACAAACAGCGACTGGGCTGCCGTGATCCCATCAAGGGAATCGATGCCCAAAAAGATCACGTAGGTCATCATGAAGTACATGGTCCAAATGAACGCTGTGTGTCCCAAGAAGGCCCATTTTCGGCGCATGTGCCGGACGCTCGCCAGTCCCCGGCCGATACCAGAAATGAAGCCAAAGACCTTGGCTATGAAAGGCACCTGGGCCAATGCATCCCGCTTGACCCACGCCACGCCAGCACAGATCATAAAGACCCCCGCTGCACCCGCCAGCCAAGGCAGGGGTCCGGTCCCGCCGGGCAACGAAAACGATGCGCTGAAGGCCAAGAAGGAATCCATGTTGGACAGCAAGGCCACTCCAGTCAGCAAAAACAGCAGGGCAAAATCGACCACCCGCTCCGAGATGACGGTGCCGAACAGCTCATCGACAGGTATGCCGTCGGTTTGGTTCAACGCCCCACAACGCGCCAATTCTCCGCTGCGCGGGACGAAAGCATTCGAAAAATAACTGAAGGCCACTGCGTGAATGCTGTTGCCCATTTTCGGTGCGTACCCCAAGGGCTCCAACAGAATGAGCCACCGCATGCCACGGCTGACAATTGCGAGGTATCCCATGAGAAAACTCGCCGCAATGCCCTTCCAACTGGCGCTGCGCATGTCGTCCCACAATGCTTGAGGATCTTCCACAGCCCGCATGGCCAGTGCCAACAACAGAACGCCGATGCCCAGCATCAGAACATACTTCACGGCCTTGCCCAGCTTGCTCTTCATGAGGTGATCCGGTTGGTGGCGGTATCCGGAAACACCACAGTGGGTTTAAACGTCTTGGCCTCCTCAATCTCCATGTTGCCATATGCGATCACGATGACGATGTCGCCCGGTTGACAGCGGCGGGCCGCAGGACCATTGAGGCAAACCTGTCCCGTTCCGCGCGCTCCTTCGATGACATAGGTCTCGATGCGCTCGCCGTTGTTGCAATTCACGATTTGCACCTTCTCGCCTGCTACAAGGCCCGCGGCCTCAATCAGGTCCAAGTCGAGCGTAATGCTCCCGATGTAGTTGAGGTCGGCTTCTGTGACCGTAATGCGGTGCAGCTTCGCCCGCATGACTTCAATGCGCATTCTGCGAAATTACTGCATGGCGCGGCCATCCCCACGCTTGCCGCTCTCGATGTGCAGCTCAGTCCTCCTGCTGCGTTCTAAGATGTCCTCGGGGCACACCACACCAGTTGGGCAAACCCTCAATGGCTGGCTCGTCCCCATCCCTTCGAACCTGATCTGTGCGGCCTGAAGACCGGCAAATTCCAATTGAGCCGCTACATGCCGGGCCCGCTCTGCGGCCAATGTCGAATTGGCTTTTGGATCGCCATCGATGCTTGCATGACCCGAGATTCTAATGACATCCTCGGGACGCCCTTTAAGCTGGACGGCCAGTGTCCGGATGTGGATCCGGTCTTGTGGTGAGAGTGCCATTTCACCAACGCCGTGGAACACCACCCAATCTGCCGGTTGTTTGGATGTCGACCCTGCCGCAAGTGCCGCAATTTCATGCCCTTTGGGGCCCGGTACATCCCCATGCCCTCCTTGAGAGGCCAAGGTCACCCGCGGCAAACGGGAACGGTCGCCCCTCATGGCCCGCCATCCTCCCAATGGCATTGTGGTCAGCAGAGACAAGCTCCAAGAGCTTCCCGACAATTTCATCCGGCGCAGCAATCGGCCATCAGCGTCGCGCCATTCTGCCACCGCTTCGGCGCAGAAATCTGGGATTTGACCTGCCCACTCAAACCCATAACGCCGGTCTGCACTCAAGCCACTCAAATCCACATCACCCCTATCATCGCTATGCAGCTGACTCAATGGGACACCATCACACCGGACCTGCCAAGCGGCATTCAACACCGTTTGGCCGCCACAGTTGACCCTCAAAGTGTGTCCTGCCAGCATTCCTGCGTCTTGGGGTCCAGCGGCCTCACTTCCCTTGGGGATGACCGGGACCCACCATGGGTCCAGCCCACCCGCACCGCGAAGCCGCTCTGCAGACAACCACCCACCACCGTCAGGACCAGGAACGAGGGCCATTTCGTGAGCTGGACTGTTGATGGCATCCAACAAAAGCACATCGGTGTAGCCCCCTTTGCGCGGAATGCGCGCCAAATCATAGCCTCCTTTCCATTCTCCTGAAGCGGGCAGCAGCGTTTCTGCGCCACCCTTCATTCTGGGCCGCAACGAAACCAACAGGTCCCCTTCCCGATCCGGGTGCGCATCAAACACGGCAAAGCCACAGTTTCCAGAAAATCGAGACAAGGCCGGGACATTCCAAGGGCGGCCCCAAACGGGATTGTCGCGGCCGGTCTTGCCAGAGAACATCACGCGTCCTGCACCTTCTGAGTGCAGTGTGATCACCGCCATTCCCCATTCGGGATCGATGTCCAAATGGACGATGTCGCCCAATTCCTCCCAAGCCTCATTGCGCTGGGGAACATGTCCCCAAACCTCGGGGAGGGTGGCGGTCCAAGGCGCACCATCCAAGCGTGCCATCCGCGTTTCGGCCTCCAACCAACGCCCAGATTCACCGTTGGAATGCACAAGCAACATCAGGTGAACCCCGTCCAAGCCCAACACTACCTCATCGTGGGGTGTCGCTGCTTGTTCCAAGAGCATCATATCGGGCTGTGCCCTCAAGGGAAAGCCCACGGCTATCATCAGCACCGTTGTGAAGCAAGCGACGAAAAAAGTGGGGCACCTCGCCATCATCTTGCTCAAGAGATGCCGTTGGGTTCTGGGCCGCGGTTTTCTGTGGCTTCTCGCCATTCGCGCTCGGCGACAGCGGCTTCGGCAAACCACGCTTCGCCGAAACGCCGGGTCAACGAAGACTTGCAAAACTGGAGGACACTGAGGTTCAGTCCCACCCCGCAGCTCACAGCGCCACCGCAAATGGGCCACTGATGGTAATTCACCGCCACCAAATCTTTGAGTGGTGTTAAGCGAATGGGGTACAGGTGACAGCTGATGGGCTTTTTCCATTCGATTTCACCCGCGTTGTGGGCCTGTTCGAACGCACATTTGGCCGTGCCGTCATCATCGAAAGTCGCGTAGACGCACTCCTTTCCATTGACGATGGGTGTGACATGGTCACCGTCGGCGTCTACCACATGTAGACCCTCCCGCTCGATGACGGCCAAGCTGTCTGGCTTGAGTCTGTGTTTGATGATTGGAAAAGCTGCTTCAACCTCTGCGAGTTCTTCGGGCTCCAATGGCGCACCGCTTTCGCCTTCTACGCAGCAGGCGCCCTTGCAGGCTTTGAGGTCACAGCAAAATTTCCTGTCAAACAACTCGGTCGAAAGGAGGGTATCGTCGATCAGGATCACGGCCGCAATTTAAGCCTCTCAAGCGGCGATACCTCGCCCTGAGCAGCGCAGCTTGGGTAACTTGCAAGCGTGACTTCTCCACTGTCTTCTCCCCCCGATCCAAGACCCGACCGCAAAGCCCTTTCGAGGGCCTGGGCCAAATGGAGGGACAGGAAGGCCAGGTTCGCCCCGCTCGATGCGCGCAAGATTGCGAACTCCGCGCGTTTGCTCCGTGGTTTTCGCGCTGCCCAGTCGCTTTCTGGAGCGCCCATGCCCGCCATGGCTGCTTGGCCCATGAGCCTGAGTGTGGAGCCCACCACCTCTTGCAACCTGCGTTGTCCAGAATGTCCCAGCGGCTTGCGCTCTTTTACGCGCCCCACAGGGATGCTGAACCCCGAAAGGCTGTCAGACTTGCTGTCGGGACCGGAAGGAATGGCGCGTGATTTGGTGTACCTCAACCTCTACTTCCAAGGCGAACCCTACCTCAACCCAGGCATGGACGAGTTGGTCGCCACAGGCAAGCGCGAGGGCCTGTATGTGAGCACTTCCACCAACGCTCACCACATCAATCCCGAGCGCGCCGAGCGCATTGTAAACAGCGGAATAGACCGGTTGATCATCTCCATCGATGGTGCAGACCAAGCATCTTACGCGTCTTATCGGGTAGGCGGACAATTGCAAAAAGTGCTGGAGGCCACCCGCCACATTTTGGATGCCCGGAAACGACTGCGGGGACGAAACCCGCATGTTGTTTGGCAATTCCTCGTCGTAGGGCCAAACGAGCACCAACTGCCCACCATGAAGTCCATGGCGCGCCAATGGGGTGTCGACGAATTTGTGGTGAAGACGGCCCAGCTTGACGCACCACGTGACGGGCATCCGCTCCTCACACAAGACCCGCGTTTGCGCCGCTATGACCGAGACCCCTCGGGACGGTGGACCTTGCGCAACCCCATGCATGACCGCTGTTGGCGGATGTGGCAAGGGGCTGTGGTGACATGGGATGGACAAGTGGTGCCCTGCTGTTTCGACAAGGACGCTCAACACAGCATGGGACGGGCCACAGATGGCGCCGCATTCCGGGAGATTTGGCAAAGCCCCCGCTACCAGCAGTTCCGTTCGTCGGTGTTTGCCCACCGTGCTGGGATCGAAATGTGTCGAAACTGCTCAGAGGGCACCGAGGTCTGGGCATGATTGGAACCCGTCCTCCAAAATTGCTGAGGGCCCTGATTCCACTGGCCATCGGACTCACTGTGGTTGGGGTTTTGCTGTACCAAACGGTTCAGGAAAATGGAGGATGGTCGGCGGTACAAGGATCGGTAACCCTGCCAGGCTGGCCTGTCGCCTTGGGTTGTCTGTTGGCACTGATCTTCACCCGTGACTTGGGCTATGTCCTGAGGCTGAAGTGGCTTTCCAATGGCCGATTGACGTGGCGCAATGCCATAGAAACCACTGTGGTCTGGGAATTTGCATCGGCCATCACGCCGGGAATCGTCGGGGGCGGTGCCGTCGCCATTTGGGGCTTACATCGGCAAGGCATGACCGCTGGAAAGAGTACCGCCTTGGTGTTTTCGACGGCCTTACTGGATGAACTTTTCTACGTTTTGGCGGTGCCGCCATTGCTGTTTTTTCTGGGCAATGCTGTAGCTCCGCCTGATTTCGACAGCACCGTAGGCTGGGGCATTTTCTGGGTCGGATGGGGCACCATGCTTTTTCTCGCAGGCATCATCGCCTTTGGCCTTTTTATTGCACCCCATTCCACCCGCCGCATCATCTTGGGCTGCGCGCGTTTCAAATGGCTCACGCGGTGGCAGAGCCCCCTTTCGAGGTTTGCCGACGATCTGCGCAACAGCGCCCTTGAAATGAAGACCTTGCCGTTGCTCCATTGGGCAGGCGCTTTTTTGGCCACCATGGCGAGTTGGACGGCGCGGTTCCTGTCGCTGGTGGCCGTCATGGCCATGGTTGTAGCGCCTTTTTCCGCATTGGAACCGATCACCATTGTAGCGCGCCAACTTGTGATGTGGGTTTATTTGCTCATCAGCCCTACCCCTGGTTCTAGCGGTGTGGCAGAGTGGTTGCTCGGCGCTTTTTTTGAGCCTTGGTTCGCATTGTCTGACTCCTTGATTGCGCCGGCCATGACCATGCTCATCTGGCGCATGGCCACCCATTTTGTGTATCTGTTGCTCGGGGTGTTGGTGATTCCCGGATGGATGAGGCGAACACGGCGCGCTCAGTAGGCTTGGAGTTGCGACCTTTGTGCCATGTCGAACGATAAAAAAGCACCTGGTTTCAGCACCCTGTCCGTTCATGCCGGAGTAGAGCCGGACCCGAGTACCGGTGCGATCATGACTCCAGTCTACATGTCCTCTACCTATGTTCAAGAGGGCATTGGCAAGCACAAAGGCTACGAATACAGCAGGTCCTCCAACCCCACCCGTGATGCGCTTGAATCCGCACTTGCCGCCCTTGAAGGGGGCGAACATGGACTGGCATACTCCAGTGGTTTAGCTGCTGTTGACGCCGTTTTGATGACGCTGAGCCCAGGAGACGAAGTGATCGCAGGAGACGACCTCTATGGTGGAACCCGCCGGTTGTTTACCACCCATTATGCCCCCCTGGGCATACAGTTCCACTTTGTGGATACCCAAGACGCGGCCAACGTGTCTGCCGCCCTGAATGACCGCACACGCTTGGTGTGGTTGGAGACCCCGACCAACCCCCTGTTGCGCATCACAGACATCGCTGCAGTCGCCAAAACACTCCAAGGCCACCCTGCGAAGCTGGCTGTGGACAACACCTTTGCCACCCCGGCTTTGCAGCGCCCGCTAGAATGCGGTGCAGACATTGTCATGCACAGCGTGACCAAATACCTCGGCGGCCATTCGGACGTCGTCATGGGGGCCCTCATGACCAAGGATGCGGAGACCGATGCGGCGCTGCGCACCATCCAAAATAACGTGGGTGCAGTGCCCGGCCCCATGGACTGCTTCCTGGTATTGCGGGGCATTAAAACCTTGGGCATTCGGGTGCGCCAGCACTGCATCAATGGACGGGCCATTGCCGAATGGCTCGAAGCCCACCCCAAAGTGGATACCGTTTATTGGCCTGGACGCACATCATCACACAACCACGATGTGGCCGCCCGTCAGATGAACGATTTTGGTGGCATGATCAGCTTCACCCTTGTGGATGACAGTCTGGAGGCTTCCAAAAAGGTGTGTGAGTCCACGAAAATCTTTGCCTTGGCAGAGTCTCTTGGTGGGGTCGAAAGCCTCATCGAACACCCCGCCCTCATGACACACGCCTCTGTGCCAGCGGAGCAGCGTGCCATGCTCGGCATCAATGACAGCCTGATCCGCATCAGTTGTGGTGTAGAAGATCCGGAAGACCTCATCGACGACCTCGCGCAGGCGCTCAACGCATGAGCTCCGAAAACGGACAGACCGTTGCCGTCATAGGCGCAGGGCTTGTGGGAAGTCTGCTGGCCTTGGTACTGGCCAACCGTGGGCACAAGGTGACCGTCTATGAGCGCCGTTCTGATCCGCGTAAGGTGGGCGATGCCGCAGGCAGGTCCATCAACCTGGCCTTGAGTGAGAGGGGTTGGCGAGCGCTGGAAGTCGCAGGGGCCATGGATGCCGTGCGTCAAATCGCCATGCCCGTAAAGGCGCGGTGCATGCACGACAATGCTGGAGCACTGACCTATCAGCCTTATGGGCTGCCTGGCCGCGGACGGTTCGGCGACGACGAGTGCATTTATTCGGTAGCGCGGGGACCACTGAACCGCATCCTTCTCGAAGAGGCTGAATCCACAGGTTTGGTCGATGTCAAATTCGAGCATGCCCTGGGTGACTTCTCGGAAAATGGCGAATGCGTCACGCTGCACTTTCGCAGTGGCCAAACCCTGGAGCACAGCCACGTTTTTGGAACAGACGGGGCCTTTAGTGCGGTGCGGTCGCGCATGATGAGAACAGACCGCTTCGACTTCAGTCAATTCTACCTAGAACACGGCTACAAAGAAGTCGCCATGCCTCCCAATGCCGATGGCGACTTTGCCATCGATCCCGAGGCACTGCACATCTGGCCGCGGGGGCATTTCATGCTCATGGCATTGCCCAACCCCGACCGCACTTTTACCTGCACTTTGTTTGCTCCTTATGAAGGCGAAGACGCCTTTGCCGGTATTGAGGAACCTGGCGCAGCGCGCGACTACTTCGAACAGCACTTTCCAGATGTGCTCAAGCACCTTCCGGATTTCGAGGGCGACTGGGCGACCCACCCCACCAGCTCATTGGTTACGACACGCTGCAATCCGTGGAACCACGGGGAGCGAATTGTATTGCTGGGCGATTCGGCCCACGCCATCGTCCCGTTTTATGGTCAAGGCATGAACAGCGGCTTTGAAGATGTCAGGGTGCTTGCCGACATGTTGGATGCCCGCGAAGGCACAGGTGACCCTGAAGCGTGGAGCGGTCTATTCGCTGAATTTGGTCGAGCCCGGAAGCCCAATGGCGATGCCATTGGCGATTTGGCGCTGCGCAACTTCATCGAAATGCGAGATAAAACGGGCGACCCCCACTTCCTGCTGCGGAAGCGGATAGAGCGCAGGCTCACCGAACGATTCCCAGAAAAGTGGACACCATTGTATTCCATGGTGACTTTCTCACACCTGCCATACCAAGAAGCGCTGGCCCTCGGCGCCATTCAAGACGGGATCATGGAAGAGGTGATGGACCGGGCAGACATCGCAGACTGCTGGGACAGCGATGAAGTTGCCCAGCACGCGCTGGCCCTCGCCGCCGAGAGGTTGTCCAACAAAATGGCATGAAGAGGCTTGAGCACATCGGCATTGCGGTCGAGGACCTCGAAGCCGCTGAAAAAATCTTTGGCGAGGTGCTCGGCAGCCCTTCGTACAAGCGCGAAGAAGTACTGGGTGAAGCTGTTCTGACGTCCTTTTTCGAGGCCGGAGGTTCTAAGGTGGAGCTGTTGGTCCCCACTTCTGAGGACAGCGCCATTGCCAAGCATCTAAAACAGCGTGGTGCAGGCCTGCACCATGTGGCGTTTTATGTGGACGATTTGGATGCCGAACTCGCGCGCCTCACTGCCAAGGGTTATCGGGTGGTCACTGGGCCCAAGCCAGGAGCCGACAACAAGCGCATCGCCTTTCTGCACCCCAGCGATACAGCCAAGGTGTTGGTCGAATTGTGCAGCGACAGCTGAGCCGCGGCGACGGCTTGTGCACCGCCCCAAAATGAAAGCGCCCCGGACGTTTCCAGGGCGCTTTAATTAACCAAATTGCTTGCCAGCCACGCTTGCTTCGTGGCACCAACAGCTTTAATGCGTGCCGTTGACATTACAAACGTAACGCGAATGTCTGCGCAGGCCTGTAGGAGCAGTGCACATGCTTGTTGTCATCCCCTGCCTACGTGACATAATCTGTCTCTACCCAGGGGCACAAAACGAAAGCGCCCCGGACTTTTCCAGGGCGCTTCACTTAACCAAATTGCTTGCCAGCCACGCTTGTCTCGTGGCACCAACGGCTTGAATGCATGCCGTTGACAGACCAAACGTAAAGCTGTTCCTTCTGTTATGCCGTAGGAGCAGACTTCACACCTTTTGTCATCATCGGACTACAGTCCGTCAGAAACGGTTACACCACACCTTGGTCGATCATCGCGTCAGCGACTTTCACGAAACCTGCAATGTTCGCTCCGCGCACATAGTCGATGGACCCTCCGTCTATCTGACCATACTGAACGCACTGGGCATGGATGTCCTTCATGATGCGCTGCAAGTGGCCGTCAACTTCTTCTGAAGTCCAAGACATCCGCAAGCTGTTTTGGGACATCTCCAGGCCAGATGTTGCCACGCCACCGGCGTTGGATGCTTTGCCTGGGGCAAACATGACGCCCGCCTTTTGGAAGCATTCAACCGCCTCTGGCGTGCAGGGCATGTTCGCTCCTTCCGCCACAGCTTTGCAGCCATTGGCCACCAGTGTTTGGGCCTCTGCCCCGTCCAATTCGTTCTGGGTTGCGCAGGGGAATGCCAAATCGCAGGCCAGGTCCCAGGGGTCCTGTCCGGCGCGGAATGTCACACCATCATGGGCCTCTGCGTATTCCGAGATGCGCCCGCGGCGCACTTCCTTGAGGTCCTTGAGCCAAGCGAGTTTCTCTTCGGTCAAACCTGCCGGGTCGTGGATGCTGCCTTTGCTATCGCTCAACGCTACCACTTTTCCTCCCAAACGGAGACACTTTTCTGCAGCGTGCAACGCCACATTTCCCGAACCGCTGATGACCACCGTCTTGCCGTCGATGGACTGGTCCTTCATGGCGAGCATTTCGGCCATGAAGTAAGTCGCACCATAGCCGGTGGCTTCGGGACGGATCAATGAGCCGCCCCACGCGGGCTTCTTGCCGGTGAGGACACCGGTAAACTCATTGCGCAAGCGCTTGTACTGGCCGAACATGTATCCGATCTCACGGCCGCCCACACCAATGTCACCCGCAGGGACGTCTGTGTTGGGGCCGATGTGGCGGCTCAGTTCGGTCATGAAACTCTGGCAGAATCGCATGACCTCTGCATCCGTCTTTCCCTTTGGGTCAAAGTCAGAGCCGCCTTTGCCTCCTCCCATCGGAAGGGTCGTCAGCGAATTCTTGAAGACCTGCTCGTAGCCCAAGAACTTGAGGATGCTCAGGTTCACACTGGGGTGAAAGCGCAGCCCTCCTTTATAGGGGCCGATGGCCGAATTGAATTCTACCCGGTAACCTCGGTTCACCCGAATGTTGCCCGCATCATCGGTCCATGGAACGCGAAAAGAAATCACGCGTTCAGGCTCGATCATGCGCTCCAACAGGGCATGGCCTTGGTACTTGGGGTTGTTTTCAATGAAAGGAATGACGGTCTCTGCGACCTCTTCGACGGCCTGCAAAAACTCAGGCTCGTTGGGATTGCGGCGTAGGGCTTCAGCCATAAACGCCTGGACACTGGGGTGCTCCATGGGACGTAAGGTGACGTTTCGATTGACGTGCGGTGCGAAAGTAGCTTTTAGCGGTGTGGAATTGGCCATTCCTAGTGTGAAGTTTATGACCGGGCCATGGTGATGAACACCGCAAGGTGAAGCTCAGGGATTAAAGAGAGCGGGTCCGGCCACCATCGACGGGCAAGTTGACTCCGCTGATATAGGCGGCTGCTGGACTGCACAGAAACGCAATGGCGCTGCCGATTTCCTCTGCTTCACCCAACCTGCGCAAGGGGACAGCTTGTGCCATAGCGTGTAGTACTTCCGCTGGGGCTTGTCCGGTCTTGGACGCCTTGGCTTCTGCGATTTGATCCAACCTGGCTGTGCGTGTCGCGCCCGGCAGAACGTTGTTGACTGTGATGCCGTCGGGACCAAGTTCGTTGGCCAATGTTTTGGCCCAATTGGCCACGGCACCGCGCACCGTGTTGGAAACGCCCAGTCCGTCCAGCGGCTGCTTGACCGAAGTGGAAATCACATTGACGATGCGGCCCCCACCCGATGCCCGCATGCCGGGCAAGACGGCCTGGACCAACCTCTGGTTACAGAGGAGGTGTTGGGTAAAGGCTGCGAGGTATGCCGAAGTGTCTGCCGCATGGGCTGGGCCGCCTGGAGGGCCGCCGGTATTGTTGATGAGGATGTCAAACGCCCCCTGCTCTGCTGCCTTCATGGCCGCTTCGCTCACGGCATCGGGTTGGGTAAAGTCGGCCACGGCGATGCTATGGCCTGTGCCGGGGAGCCGTTGGATGGCCTGCTCCAAACGCTCCGCATTCCGGGCCATCAGGGTGCACTGGGCCCCCAATTCTGCCAACTCTTTGGCTGCTGCCCAGCCGATTCCTTGTGACGCCCCACACACGAGGGCGCGTTTTCCTTTCAAGTCAAGACGCATAGGCGCAATGTACCCCCGTATCTTCGTCCCATGTTGACCGGAATCCAACACCTCCACGGCGCCCTCAGATGGGTTGTCCTCGTTCTCATGCTGCTCTCCATTGTCAAGGCCTTCTCAGGAATGTCTTCTGGGCGCAGTTTTAGCAGCAGCGACTACAAACGCGGACTGTTCACCATGATCTCCTTGCACTTGCAATTGGTGTTGGGGTTTGTCTTGTACTTCGGCAAAGGCTGGAGCAGTATGCTGGGCAATGCCGACGCCATGGCCAACACCGTCATGCGGTTTTTCTCATTGGAGCACATGGCCACCATGCTCATCGCAGTGGTTCTGGGCACCTTGGGCCACAGCCTCGCCAAACGTGCAGAAGACGATCGGACCAAATTCCGACGTCAAGCCATTTGGTTTACCGTGTCTTTGGTCCTCATTCTGTCGAGCATTCCCTGGCCTTTCCGCGCCGGATTCGAAGCATACGGCTGGTTGTGAAACCCTACACCACGTCCCTTTTTTTGTGCATTGCGGTGCTCGCTGCGGTGGGCTGCGGTGGAGATGCTCACCCTGCTTCCACAGAAGGAGCAGCGACCGTCAGTGAGGTGCAGGCCCGGGCCTTGTATGTGCGCAAATGCTCGCTTTGTCACGGTGACGATGGCCGGCTGATGGCCTCCAAATCTCCGGATTTGAGCCTGTCGACCTTGACCTTGGCCGAGCGCGTTGCCCTGATCACTTACGGCAAGGGCACCATGCCTGGACAAAAAGGCGTCCTCAACGCAGCAGAGATTTCGGCTGTGGCCCGCTACATCGAACGTTTCCGAGACTGATGCTGGAAAAGCCCCTCGCCCGGAAAGATGGAAAGCCCGAAAGGGCGGTTCTGGTCGGTCTCATCACCCGCGATCAGTCCCGCGATTTGCTCGCCGAGTATTTGGACGAACTGGAGTTTTTGGCCCGGACCGCAAACGCAGAGACCATTTGCACCTTTACCCAATCGCTTGATCATCCGGATGTCCGCACGTTTGTGGGCAAAGGAAAATTCCAAGAGATCACCGAATACATCGAGGAGCACGACATCGATCTGCTCATCTTCGATGATGAGCTCAGCCCTTCTCAGCTGCGCAACCTAGGCGAGGCGTTGCCCGAGACCAAAGTCCTGGACCGCGCCAACCTCATCCTGGACATTTTTGCCCAGCGCGCCCGCACTGCACATGCCAAGACGCAGGTTGAACTGGCCCAGTATCAGTATTTGTTGCCGCGTTTGACCAACATGTGGACCCACCTGCAAAAGCAGAAGGGCGGCATTGGAATGAAGGGGCCCGGTGAAAAGGAAATCGAGACGGACCGCCGGATCATTCGGGACCGCATCAGCGCCCTCAAGAAGGACCTCTCTGCCATCGACCGCCAGATGGCCACCCAACGCGGCAACCGCGGCGCATTGGTCCGGGTGGCGCTCGTAGGCTACACCAATGCGGGCAAGTCGACCCTGATGAACCGCCTCGCCAAGTCGGAAGTCTTTGCCGAGGACAAACTCTTCGCCACACTGGACACCACCGTTCGCAAAGTGGTCGTGCACAACCTGCCTTTTCTACTCAGCGACACTGTGGGCTTCATCCGAAAGCTGCCCCATCAGCTGGTCGAGAGCTTCAAAAGCACTTTGGATGAGACCCGTGAGAGCGACCTTTTGGTGCATGTGATCGACGTGTCCCATCCCCAGTTCGAAGACCATCTCAAAGTGGTCGAGGAGACGCTTTCCAGCATTGGGGCTGGGGCCCAACGTACGATGTTGTTGTTCAACAAAATCGACCAGTTGAACGACCCCGAAGGAGAAGTAGACCGGCCACTTTTGATCGAGGGCCTGCGCCAACGCTTCGCCCAGCACGACGGCCCAGTGCTCTTTCTGTCTGCCAAAACCAAAGAAGGCATGGACAGCTTGCGCGAAGTCCTGTATGCCGAGGTACGCGAACTTCATGTGCAGCGCTTCCCACACAACCATTTTCTGTATTGATGATGCGGTGCGCCATCATGCTCGCGGCGTGGTTCACCATGTGCAGCGCCGGAACTGCCCAGGATTCCTTCATGTCCATGTTTGAGGGAGACCGCACTTGGTGTGGCGTCGAAGGAGGGTGGCTTCCAACACCAGTCACGTATTCCGTCGCCAGCGATACCGTGATTGCTGATGGGTCACTCTGGCACAGAATGGAGGTGCAATACGAGGGCAACCCAACAGCGGGGTTCGCTGGATGGTTCCATGAAAATGTAGAAGCCGGGGAAGTCTGGATGCGGTGGGACCTCGATGTAGACCCGGGAACGCTTTGGTTCGACTTCAGTTTGGAACCGGGGGACACCATGGTGGCTCCGAATTGTGATTGGGCAGAAATCACCTGCCTTGCCGTTGAGCCTTTCACATGGACCGATGGAACGGTCAGCCGCCGGCTGACCCTGCAGCTGTTGCCCGACAACAGCAACTTCACCGAATACTGGATCGAGGGCATCGGCTCCGAAAATGGCCCAATGGGACCAGCGGCCTACCTCTGCATCGCAGATTGGGACCCCCACGCCGCATGCTTTACCGAAAATGGGGGGGTCCGACATGACTTTGAGATGGACACCACTTGGTTGCCGGCTCACACCGGATGCGTGGACAGTGTGACCACAAACCACGTGCCGCTGCCCTCCAACGCCGGCCAACTTCTGGCAAACAACGGCGAACTCATTTGGTCAGGGGACCATCCCCCACGGACCATCGCATTGTACGACCTCATGGGGCGCCCTCTGGTGGCCCTGGATTGCCCCCTGCCCTGCTCTATTCCAGTGGCAAAGGGCATCATCATCGCCGTGTTGCCCGACGGGCGCAGGCAAAAAATCCGCATCGACTGAACCATGGCCGGAATTCGACAGGAACGCCTCGCGGCATTGCTCCAAAAAGAAATCGGAAGCCTTCTCCAGCGTGAAGCTTCCATACGCTTCGGCGGACATTTCATCACCGTGACCACGGTGCGGTTGACGCCCGATTTGTCGCTGGCACGGGTCTACTTGAGCTTCATGCCCATCGCGTCGGTGGGGAAGCCGGAAGAGGGCCTTGCGCTGGTCGAGGCAGAAGCGTTTCACATCCGCAAAATCCTTGCCGGCAAAGTGGGCAAGCACTTGCGTAAAATGCCCGAACTGCGGTTTTTCTTGGACGACAGCCTCGACCGCTATGAGGAAATCGACGGCTTGCTGAAAGGCGACTGAAGGCAGTCAGGGGCTGCACGGCACCCCAAACCCTGCGAGCAGGGTGAGGACATCGGAAACGAGCGTCGCCCCGTCGCCTGTGAGATCGGCAGGGCAGGGCTCAATCGCGCTGTCACAGCCAAAGTCGCCCAACAAGATGACCAGGTCTGCCACCGACCGGATGCCATCGGCGTTCAGGTCGCCGTTGCAGCCACAGGTCCACGCCGCAGCGTCCATGGCCGCAAGCCGTTGCCAGAGCAGCTCATCAAAAGACGACCCTGCCAGCACGCCGTCCCCCGCATCGTTGCCCATGCGGATGATGACACGGTCGTCAGTGGGAATCACATACAGTTTTTGGTCGTTCTTTCCAAGTCCAGCTCTCAAATCTGACGGTGCACTGGGTATCAGAGGACCTGGCAGCACCAACTGCGTGTTGACCACCTGATAAGCAGCCTGCCCATTGAGCCACCACAGGTGCCCGTAGGACGGATTCAAATCCTGACTCGGGCTCATGGCCTGTGCCAAATAACCCGGAGGCAACACGGTGTCCCCCGCCCAGAGGCCTTCACGAAGGGCCAGTAAACCAAACCGGGCCATGTCGCGCGGCTTGCTCAAGATCACGCGGTTGAACCCCGCATTCAAATACAGCAAGGATGCGCCGATGGGTTGATTGAGGCGGGTTGCGAGGTACACATTGAGCCCCATCCCTGTGGCCTCGGACAGGACCTCTGTGAGCTGGGTGTAGACTCCATTGTGATAGGCCCAACGCGCACCAGGATCGTCCAAGCACCCCAGACAATCCGGCAAGGTGCAGTCGGGATTCAATACGCCATCGTCCAAGCCTGAGGTCATGGTCAACTGATGGAGTACCGTAATGTCTGGCTCGGTTTCCGGACAGTCTGTCCAACCGTCACCCAAATGATCCGAGGTGGGGTCTTCAAAACTGAGAAAGCCTTCATCTGCGGCCTTTCCCATCAAAGCACCGGTCACCACTTTGCCCGCCGAGGCCCAATACCACAGGCTGTCTTGGGTAAAGCTGTCGAAATACCATTCCACGGCAATCCGTCCGCCCTGCAACACGATGAAGGCCTTGGTGTCCCGGTCGTCGAGAAAGTCTGCGAGGGAATCCATGCCCTCATTGCACCACCCCAGTGCGAGCTCAGGGTCAACGGTCTCCCACTCGTCCGGGCCCTCTCCGGGCGGCACATAGGCGTCTTGGGCAAATCCGGAGGCCAATCCCGTGAGCCACAACAGCATCGTCAGCTTAAACAGAATCAGTATCCGCATCCCTTGTATGCCCGGTTTTGCTCCATAAGGTTAAGCCCGCTCAGAGTTGAAACCTAATTTGGTCCGGTGAACGTCCCCTTTCGCATCGCTCGCCGGTACCTCTGGTCCCGGAAGTCCCAACGCCTGATCCATTTGGTTTCAGGCATTTCGGTGTTTGTCGTTGCCGCTGTTGCAGCGGCCATGATCGCCATCCTCAGTGCCTTCAATGGCATCGAGGACCTCGTGGAGGAACTGTTTTCCAGCCTGGACACAGAATTGGCCGTTCTGCCTTCCGAAGGCCGCACCATTTCAGCCCGTTGGATCGACAGTTTGCAAGCACACCCTGGCATCGCCCACGCGGGCGGTGTGTTGGAACAAGACGTGGTGGTTAGACGACAGGGTGAACCAATGGTCTGCACCCTGCTCGGTTTCGACCCGCAACATGCGCGGTACACAGGTTTGGCGGAACGCCTCATCCGCGGGGCCACGTTGCGCGGGGATACCTTGGGCATGCCTTGCGGCTATGTGGGCTTGGGAATTGCCCGCGAATTGCGCTTGCCCTTTGAGGCTGATGCAGCGGTCACCTTGACCGTGGCCGCCCCCAAACGCGGGAGAAGCTTGGGCTCCATGAAAGGCAGAAGCTTCATCGATGGTGGTGCGGAACGCATGATGGTCTCGGGACGGCTTCCTGTGTGTGGCACGTTTTCCATCAATGCCGACATCGACGCGCGCACCATTGTCGGGAGCCTTGGGTTTGCACAAGAAGTGCTTCAAAGACCCGAAGCTGTCTCGCGCATTGAAGTCGTGCCAGCCACAGGTTGGAACCAAGAGCAGCTGCGCGCCGCATTGGACGGTGCACTGCCCCCAACATTGAAAACGCGAACGCGCCGCGAAAAAAACGCCCTGATCCACGCCACAAGCCGGGCCGAAAAATGGGCCACGTTCGCCATCCTGAGCTTCATTCTGGTGGTGGCCGCCTTTAACATCCTCGCCGCGTTGACCATGCTGTTGCTGGACAAGCGTCGCGATGTTGCCACGCTCACGGCCATGGGCATGACAGGCCGCGAAGTCCGCCAGGTGTTCAGTTGGCAGGGACTGTTGATCAACGCCGTAGGTGCCATTACCGGCATCGGCATCGGGGTGGCCCTTGTGCTGTTGCAGGACCGTTATGGACTGGTGAGATTGGAAGGGGCCATGGTGCCGGCATACCCGGTCGCGCTGCACGCAACGGACGTTTTGGGGGTCGCCGTTGTGGTCTTGGGCGTGGGCGGCACCTTCAGCGCAGTCATGGTCGCGTACCTCGTACGTCGCATGGTGCCCGATGCGGGCTAATTTTGCACCATGGTCCGCATTGGCTCTGTAGAACTCGGTGAATTCCCCCTCCTCCTTGCTCCCATGGAGGATGTGAGTGATCCCCCCTTTCGAACCCTCTGCAAAAAGCACGGTGCGGATATGATGTACACTGAGTTCATCAGTTCCGAAGGATTGATCCGAGACGCCGTAAAAAGCCGCCAAAAGCTGGACATCTACCAGAAAGAACGGCCCATTGGCATACAGATTTTCGGTTCGGAAATCGACTCGATGCGGCGCGCTGCGGAGATCACTGCGGCCTCTGGTCCAGACGTGCTGGACATCAATTACGGTTGTCCGGTCAAAAAGGTCGCCTGCAAGGGTGCCGGCGCTGGTATCCTGCAGGACATTCCCAAAATGGTCTCCATGACCAAGGAGATTGTGGAAGCGGTGGACCTGCCGGTGACCGTCAAGACCCGCCTGGGTTGGGATGACAATTCCAAGTACATCGTAGAGGTCGCTGAACGCCTCCAAGACGTCGGCATCCAAGCCATTTCCATTCACGGCCGTACCCGCGCGCAGATGTACAAAGGAGAGGCCGACTGGTCGCTGATCCGCGCTGTCAAGGAGAACCCGAACATGCACATTCCCGTCTTTGGAAATGGTGACATTGACACCCCTGAAAAGGCCCTCTCTTACCGCAATGAATACGGTGTGGACGGCATCATGATCGGCAGGGGAAGCATCGGAAACCCCTGGATCTTCGATGAAATCAAGCACTACTTCGCAACGGGTGAGCACCTCGCGGCACCTACAGTTTCGGACCGGGTAGAAGCCGCAAGGGCCCATTTGGTGCACAGCCTCGAATGGAAGGGCGAAAGGCTGGGAGTGGTTGAGATGCGCCGCCATTACGCCAACTACTTTCGGGGGTTGCCGCACTTCAAACAGCACCGGTTGGTTCTTGTCACCGAGGAAAACCCGGTGGCATTGCATTTGGAGCTCGACAAGGTGGCCCAAACCTATGCAGACGGCATCCCCAACGCTTAGATTCACAGCGTGAACAGCGAACACATCCAAGCGCTCAGTCGGGCGCTCATCTTCCTCGGGCTCGTCTTTGTGTGCTCCGTTGCGGCTTCTGTATTGGCCGGCCTTGTGTCCCCCCTCTTTTTTTCGGAGGCAGCGGGCATCTCGCCGAATGGAGCATTGCCTTCGAGCGACAGCGATTGGTGGCAATTGCACCTTCAAAACCTCATCAGCCAATCCCTCGGTTTTGGGGGAGCCGTATGGGTGGCCTATGTCTTGTGGAAAAAATCAGTCCCCGTAGGACTGGCCACATCGGGGGGCGCCTTGGCGCCATGGGGACTGTTGATGGTGCTTTTGGCGACGCTGTTTTCGGGACCGCTGATGGCCATGACCTACGAATTCAACGTCTGGATCATTCCCGAGGGATCAGCATTGGAAGCTGTTTTGAAGCCCATCGAAGAGATGCTCGAGAAGGTCACCACTTTCTTGGTCACAGCAGATGGAACCCGCCGCATCATCGTGATCTTGAGTGTGGCCTTGGTGCCTGCGATATTCGAAGAGTTGGCCTTTCGCGGCGCACTTCAACCCTTGCTCATCAAGGCTACGGGCAAGCCGTGGCTCGGCATTGCCATCGCATCCGTGATCTTCAGCGCCATTCATTTTCAATTCTATGGCTTCCTGCCACGCGTATTTCTCGGGGCACTCTTTGGTTGGTTTGCTTACCGCAGCGGTAGCCTGCTGCCTGGGATGATCGCTCACTTCGTCAACAACGCAGGAGCCGCGATCACCCTGTGGTACACGGGTAGCATGACCGAAGACCTCTTTGAAGTCGAGGCGTGGACCGCAGTGGTGAGCGTCGCATTGACCGCTGCGGCCTTGGTGGCTTACCACAAGGTGATGCCCCCTGTCAGCCTCGAGGAGCGCCGTTAGAAGCAGCCCGCAGGCTCAGAAAAGCCTCAGCACTCAGCAAATCTTCGGGTGTGGTGATCTTGATGTTGTGCAGGTCGCCTTCGACCAGCGTTACATCACTTCCCCCGAATTCCCACACCGACGCATCATCGGTGAAGTGGTCTTTGTAACCCACCTCGTAGGCTGTGCGCAGGCGCGAAAGAGAGAACACTTGTGGGGTTTGCACCGCGCGAAGTGCAGCGCGATTGAGGGGTGCACTGCCCTGCGCTCCCACTTGGCGAATGGTGTCCTTGACCGGGACCACTGGGATGGCAGCGCCACGCTCCTCCGCAGCGACAAAACACCTCCGGATGGTATCGACCTCAGCAAAAGGGCGCACCGCATCGTGTATGCCCACCCATCCCTGCCCTTCGGGCAATGCCGCCAATCCTTGACGCACTGAATGAAACCGCTCTGCGCCTCCGTCAACCACGCGTTCGACCCGCGCTTCTGGATGGGCCCTCACCACTTCATCCCATTCGGGATGCAGGCTTTCGTGGAGCACCAAAACCACGTGGATGTCCGGATAGGCCTCCCGGAACCTTTCAAGGGTATGCACGATAACCGGCCGGCCCCCAAGCGGTATAAACTGCTTGGCGACCGGCCGGTTCATGCGGGTGCCTGTGCCGCCCGCGACGAGGATGAGGTATCGCATGCGGCGCAGAAAGGAATCAGCCGCGCGCGGCAGCGAAACGCTCAGAAATCGCGTTCCAATCGATCACATTGAAAAAGGCTGCGATGTAATCAGGACGGCGGTTCTGGTAATTCAAGTAATAGGCGTGCTCCCAAACGTCGAGGCCCAGGATGGGGTCTCCACCGCATCCTACACCGTCCATCAAGGGATTGTCTTGGTTGGCGGAAGAACACACTTCGAGGGCGCCATCTTTCACGCAAAGCCAAGCCCATCCGCTGCCGAAGCGCGTCGCTGCTGCAGCTGCAAATGCCTCTTTAAAGCCGTCATAGCTGCCAAAAGCAGCATCGATGGCCGCGCCAAGGTCGCCTGAAGGGGCCCCTCCACCATTGGGTGACATGCTCGTCCAGAACATGTTGTGGTTGTAGTATCCACCACCGTTGTTGCGGACAGCACCATTGTCAGCGTGTTGGCCACAGAGGTCCTCAATGGACTTTCCAGCCAGGTCCGTGCCTGCCACGGCCGCATTCAGCTTAGCGGTATATCCGGCGTGGTGCTTTCCGTGGTGAATTTCCATGGTTCGCGCATCGATGTGAGGCTCGAGGGCGTCGTAGGCATAGGGAAGCGCGGGGAGTTCAAATGACATGTGGATGAGTTTGATGGGGTTGTTGGAGGTGCGAATTTAATCGTTCTGCTCGGGCTCTGTAACCGGGGGTGCTGGGGGTTCCGGGGCCAGCAAGGTGGCAATTTCTTCAAACACACCTTGCGCAGCCCGCCATTCATTGTCCCAATCCAAGGCCGACCTGTGGCCTGCACTTTCGCCCCATACGTTGTGCGCAATGCGCTCCACAATCCTTCTGCGGGTCAGCTCTTGTGCACGGGCGCGTCCCTCATCTGGGAGGTAGGTTTCGTCGATGAGCATCGATGCACCGAGGTCGTAGCCGTTGTCTACCCGCTCCAAAAAGGCCACAACACCTCCCATGTCGGTGAACTCGGCGCGCTTCTCTTCGGTAAGCTGGAAAGCGTGTTCCCGAATACGGCCCGCGTAGACGAGCTCCCTGAACGACGCGGGATAGCTGCCTGTATCTAAGGGCACAAATACATCTGGTGCAATGCCCCCTCCTCCGAAGACGGTACGTCCTGAGCGGGTCAGGAAAGCCAATGAGTCCACCTGAAATACGCTGTCCTCCTCGAGGTACTCTCCCCGCTCCTCGCGCGCGCGCCACTCCTCTTCGTAGTCCACTCCATTGCCGTAAGGCCGCTGAATGGACCGTCCGCTGGGCGTGTAATACCGCGCTACAGTCAGCCTGAGGGCACCGCGGTCTGCCACCGGAAACTCCTCTTGGACCAATCCTTTGCCAAACGTTCTGCGTCCCACGACCACCCCTCGGTCGTGGTCTTGGATGGCCCCTGCAAAAATTTCGCTCGCCGAAGCGCTGCCTTCATCCACCATGATCACCAAGGGTTCAGAGCGAAACGCTCCTGGGCGGTCGGTCACATATTCGCGCCGCGGCTGTGCGGTCCCTTCCGTGTAGACCACGAGGTCTCCTTTTTCGAGGAAATGCTCCACCATGGGAACAGCGGCATGCAAGTAGCCTCCGCCATTGCCCCGCAAGTCCAGAACGAAACGCTTGGCTCCCGCCTCGCGCAGTGCGAAAAGCGCCTGTTCAAAATCCTCGTGGGTGTTCCGCGCGAAGCGAATGACCTTCAAATAACCGACGTCACCAACGGTCTCTGCACTCACGACGCTGTGAATGGGGATGCGCCCGCGGCGAATGCTCACAGCCACAGAATCCGATGCCGCCTTGCCCGGGCGTCGGAGCCCCAACCGGACGCTCGTGCCCGCAGGCCCTTTGAGCAGTTTCATGACCTTGGAATTGGTCAATCCTGAGCCTGCAATGACCGAGTCGTCGACTTCTACAATGCGGTCACCGGCCAAAACGCCAGCTTCTTCACTCGGCCCCCCCGGAATGGGTGTGACCACCATGATGGTGTCATTCTGGAGGAGGAACTCCACGCCGATGCCTTCGAAATTCCCTTCCATAGGCTCTGCCATAGCGGCGAGCTCAGCACTGCTAAACCAGTCGCTGTGGGGGTCCAATTCGTCGAGGATGGCATCGATGGCCACTTCAGTCAACCGCGAGCGGTCCACCGGATCGACGTACATGCGGTCAATGCGGTCTAAAACAGAGGACAACACTTGTCCCGTTGGCACATAGGCCGGCCCTTGCAAACTCCATATCGCCTGCTCGCGGTTGAGTCCACGGCCCAAATAGGCCCCCAGCATGAGGGCAACACCCAGCGCCAATGGCAGCCAAGCTCGGGGAACAGGGGGACGTTTAGTGGACATCTGAGTACCGTACAGTTTGAACCCCTGCTTGGTTCAAGAACTTCAAACCAGAATCGTCTTTATAGGCATCGATGTACACCAAACGCCGAATGCCCACTTGGTGAATGAGCTTGGCGCATTCCCGGCATGGGGACAAAGTGATGTAGAGGGTCGCGCCCTGTGCAGTGTGGGATGACCGCGCCAATTTGGTGATGGCGTTGGCCTCGGCATGCAGCACATACCAATGGGTGTCTCCTGCGTCGTTTTCACAGGCATTGGGCATCCCGCTGGGCGTGCCGTTGTATCCATCGGAGACGATCATGCCGTCGCGCACGATGAGCGCACCGACCTGTTTTCGCTGACAATGAGACAGGGCAGCCCATTCACGTGCCATCCTCAGATACGCCCTGTCGTAACGGGTTTGCTTCTCATCATCCACCCAACGAAGGTAGTGGCCGTCTCGCATCCCTGCCCCTGCCTTGACATCGGTTGTGTTTCAGGGTGCACCTTTGCAACATGCGCATTTATACCCGCACCGGAGACGGTGGTGAGACTTCTTTGTTTGATGGATCTCGCGTCCACAAGGACGACGCCCGAATCGAAGCCTATGGAACCATAGATGAGCTCAATGCGCTCATGGGCGCTCTGCTGGACCATCCTACCCTCTCTCCGCAGCGCGAAGACTTGCGCAACATCCAAGATCATTTGTTCCGCATTGGCGGGATGTTTGCCGATCCCAACGGACCCCGGGAAGGCCAGCCTATGGTGACCGCAGCCGATGTAGAAGGGCTCGAGCACTGGATCGACGGGCTGGAGCAAGACCTTCCGCCACTGCGCCACTTTGTGTTGCCCGGCGGATCTCCGGCCGTCTCTGCATGTCATGTCGCCCGCACGGTGTGTCGCAGGGCTGAACGCCGCGCGGTCGCTTTGGACCGGCTCATTGTGCAATCGGCGGACGCCATGCGCTACCTCAACAGGCTGAGCGACGCCCTTTTTACGCTGGGTCGGTGGGCGGCACATTCCGAGGGTACCGTGGAAGAAAAGTGGCCCCGAGACAAGAATTCGGGCTCTTGAGGTAAACATTTTGCGCTGAATGCTCGTAAGGCTTGCACAGAATTGCGGCTCGGTTACTTTTGCCGCGCCCAAATGTGACACACCATGTATTGGACACTTGAACTTGCCTCCTACCTCGAAGACGCTCCTTGGCCTGCCACAAAGGATGAGTTGATTGACTTCGCCATGCGAACGGGTGCGCCCCTCGAAGTGGTGGAGAACCTCCAACACATCGAAGATGACCAGGAGACGTATGACACCATTGAAGACATCTGGCCCGACTATCCGTCGAAGGAAGATTTCTTCTTCAATGAAGACGAATATTGACATTACTGCACTTTGCAGCGAAAGCCGGTTCCCTCAGGAACTGGCTTTTTTTTGTCCCATTGTGTCGTTCGGATACGTCAAAACACCAAGCGACTGCAGCCTTCAATGTCCGGGTCAGCCACTGCAGATGACGCCAGCCGGTCAGGAAAAGCCGCGTTCCATTCGGCGATGGCTTGGGCTGTGTGGTCCGTAATGCAGCGCACCTCCTCCGTTCCTGAAGCACCGCGCCCAAATGCCCACAAAACCGGAAGATGGTCGGCTACAGGGCTTTCTTCGACCACCGTTCCCAGCCCCTTTGGCTGCTGAAAACTGCGCACTTCGAGGGGAATGCCTGCGCGCCGAAGTGGCGCCATCGTCGCTGGGTGTAGGACCCCCGCACCGGCTCGGCTCATCCGCTCGGCTGTGCCGTGATCCAGCCTGTCAATTTTCTGGGCGAAAGGCCAGCGCCTCGGGTCGCCTGTCATCACACCCTCGACATCCTTCCATACAGTAAGGCGCTCTGCATGTGCTGCTTCTGCGAGTAAAGCCCCGCTAAAGTCCGACCCTTCGCGGCCCAGTGTCGTGGGCGCACCGCTGGCCGCCCCCCCAACAAAGCCCTGTGTCACGGCCAATCCTCCACCGATGGCAGAGAGCGCTTGCTTCACCGCGTCGCCCGTGGCCTCCAATTCCACCATGGCCGCGCGGTGCGATGTATCGGTTCGGATGAGCTTCCAGGCCGACAGCCAATGCGCCGGCAACCCCAGTTGCACCAAATGCGCATGGACAATCCTTGTGGACATGCACTCACCAAAACCCACAAGGGCATCATACCCTTCGGAGCTCTGCGTTCTGCCATTCAAAGCATGGGCAACTGATAAGAACTTGGCCACATCCTCTTGGAGCAGGTCTGAAGGCAGCGACAAATCCCGGACCACGTCAGCGTGGAAGTCCAGCACTTCGATGCAACGGTCCTCTACGGGTCCTCCTTCTGGAAGTCCTGTCCAAATCTTCTCCAATGCGTTGGTGGTCTTTGCCATGGCACTGACAACCACAATCGGCTGAACACCAGCAGAGCACAACCCTAAAACTATGCGCCCCACATTTCCAACCGCTTCGGCATCCCGCACGGAAGCCCCACCAAACTTGTGAACTTCTCGCCTCATCACCCTTTTGCCAAGGCCCGGAGCGCATTTCCTTCCAATCGGCCATTGAGCCATTCGCTGCTCACTTCCGAATCCAAGGATTTGTAAAATTCAATGGCCGGGGTATTCCAATCGAGCACCTGCCATTGCATGTAGGCACAGCCGCGGCGGACCGCCTCTTGGGCCACGGCCTGAAACAACAGTTTTCCGAAACCCTTTCCCCGCTCCTCTTGGGTCACCACCAGGTCTTCCAAAAACAGGCAGCGTCCGTTCCATGTGCTGTATTTCTCGTAATGAAGGGCCACACCGACAACCTCATCGCGGTCCGCGGGTTCCACCACCAGCAAACCGTAAGCTGGATTGGGTCCAAAGCCATCCTCAAGCAAAGTAGCTTCGCCAATGTTGACCTGATCTAACGCCCGCTCGTATTCTGCCAATTCACGGATGAGGGCATAAGTCTTGGGGATGTCCCGAGCCGTTGCCTGTCTGATTCTGCCCGCTGCGTTCATGACTACAAACGTAGATTGCACATCGACATGCCCGAAGGAATCAGTCCCCTCGATATCGTTCTGGCCATTCCCCTCTTGTGGGGAGCGGTGCGCGGAATCCGGCGCGGCCTCATTTTGGAGGTCACTGGATTGGTGGCGCTTTTTTTAGGGGCTTATGCCGCGCTGTTCGGATCCGACGTGGCAGCCGAATGGCTCGATGTGCAATTCGCCATCGGCAAATCATATTTGGGCATCCTCTCTTTTGCGGTGACGTTCATCGCAGTGGCCGTTGGGGTGCATCTGCTGGGTCGGTTGCTCGAAAAAATGATCGACATCACGGCCTTGAAGCCGTTTGACCGGATGGCTGGCTTGGTGTTTTCTGTGGGACGATCTTGGTTGTTTTGGTCCATCCTTCTTCTGGTCATACAAGGCTCCCTCGGGACCGATTGGATGCCCAAGACATGGGTTTCAGAAAGCCACCTTTGGCCGTGGTTGGATGTGACAGCCCGTACCCTACTGCCCTTGATTGACCCTTGGGTTCCAAACCTGTAAGCATGAAGTCCAACCCTATCGATGGTTTTCTAGACGGCCTGCCCGAAGAACGCAAGGCACCCGTCGCTGCCGTGATTGAGGCCCTGCGGTCGGAACTTCCCAGCGGCTTTATGGAGCACAGTGACGGACGAATGGTCCATTTCTCTGTGCCCCATTCACGCTACCCCGACGGGTACCATTGCAACCCCAAAGCTCCCCTTCCTTTTATTTCTGTGGCTTCCACAAAAGGACACGTGTCCCTTCATCACTTGGGGCTGTATGCGCACCCTCCCTTGCTGGAAGCCCTTCAGGTCGACTGGGATTCGGCCGATTTGGGCAAGCTCAACATGGGCAAAGGCTGCGTCAGGTTTAAGCGCATGGCGCAGCTCGAGGCGGCCATACCCACCCTCAAATTGACTTTTGCGCGCATGTCGCTGCAGGCCTGGATTGACTGTTACGAAGCGGAGGTCAAACGCTGACCTCGACACCCAAGTCCCGGCCTAATGCCGCGATGCGGGCACCCAACTCCCCCCAAGCCTCGCCATGTGTTGTGCCTTCGGTCCAGTCTGCACGCACCGAGAAATAGAACTTGATTTTGGGCTCGGTGCCCGACGGACGGGCAGTAACCAAGGCACCTTCGCTGGTCAGGAACTGCACCACATTCGATGGTGGCATGCCGTTCCATCCCTCGAGGTGGTCGCGCACTTCGGCAATGGCCTCGCCGCCAAGTGAAGCGGGCGGATTGGTGCGAAAACCCGACATCATCTCACGGATTTCCTCTGCCCCCTTGATGCCTTCTCGCTTGAGTGAAACCAAGGCTTCACGGTACATGCCGTAGTGACGGTGCAAGTCCCTCAACCTGTCGAGCAGGGTTCGGCCCTTGCGCCATTCAACGTGGGCCATCTCGGCGATCATTGCCGCTGCTGCAATGGCGTCTTTGTCGCGCACCTCATCTCCCACGAGGTAGCCATAGCTTTCCTCTCCTCCCACCAAGAACTGTCCGCTGCCTTCGCGGTTGAGTATTTCGGCTGCGATCCACTTGAAACCGGTTAGCGTTTCTGCCACAGGCACGTCAAAAGCGGCGGCGATTTCAGAAATCAACCGCGTGGTCACAATCGTGCGGGCCACAAAGTCGCCCTCTTCCAATCCGCCGTGGTCCGCTTTTGTGCGCAGCACATACTGCACCAACAAAGACGCCATTTCATTGCCATTGAGCAACCGAAATTGGCCCTCTGCATCGCGCACGGCGGCTCCGACGCGGTCCGAATCAGGGTCGGTGGCCAACACCAAATCCGCTCCTTTTTCCTCGGCGCGCTCCAAGGCCATTCTCAGGGCGCTGGCCTCCTCTGGATTGGGCGACTCCACCGTAGGAAAGGCACCATCTGGATTGGATTGTGACGCCAAAACCTCCACGTTGCGAAAGCCACAAGCGGTGAGGGCAGGCTCCATGCTCACGGTTCCAGTTCCGTGAAGCGGCGAATAGACCACGCTCAAGTCTGAGCCTTCGGTGATGAGTTCGTTGTCCAACCGGTGCGAAGCAATGGTGGCGTAGTAGTCCCGGTCCAATTCAGGGCCAATGGTCTTGATCCTGGCATCTCCAGGCTCTGCGCGCTTCACGGCCTGCAGGCCATCTACGGCGCGAACGCAAGAGATGATGCCCTTGTCATGTGGCGGTACAATCTGACCGCCGTCGCCCCAATAGACCTTGTATCCATTGTATTCCTTGGGGTTGTGGCTGGCGGTGATGACAATGCCGGCCTGACAACCCAACTGGCGGATTGCAAAGCTGAGCTCAGGCGTTGGACGCAGGCCATCGAACACATGCGCCACAATGCCGTTTCCGGCCAGTACCTCTGCTGCGACTTGGGTAAATGTGTCGCTGTCGTGGCGGCTGTCATGTGCAATGGCCACCGCCTTGTCGCCGGGATGGTGGGCGGAGATGTAATCCGCCAGCCCTTGCGTCGCCATGGCAACAACCGCGGCATTCATGCGGTTGGTCCCTGGCCCCATGATGCCGCGCATGCCGCCTGTTCCGAAGGCCAAATCTTGGTGGAAC
>Ga0208971_1000071_pt1 | contig 70995 bp, 67 predicted proteins | sample AOAMet1_18_M0_10_2_FD_188229 | JGI IMG/M metagenome (GOLD analysis project Ga0208971, IMG submission 188229) | Ammonia-oxidizing marine microbial communities from Monterey Bay, California, USA - CAN11_18_M0_10 (SPAdes) | ecosystem: Environmental > Aquatic > Marine > Intertidal zone | place...
TTTCTTGCTTTGATATTTAATAATCCAATATCAACTAGCAAGTACCCACACGCATTGCTTGATTAAATTTTTAAAGAACGATTCGCTCATCAGAGCGGGGGGCGCATTCTATAGAAGGCCGACCCATTGTCAACAGTAGAATTTAAATAATTATGAAGCCTTTATTTACCTACTTTTTCCCGCTGCTTTTTTAGCGAGTCACCCTAGTTGGGAGGCCGCATTCTACAGAGAGCTGGCACTGAGTCAACAAGTATTTCCTTTAATTTCTCAAGTCGCCTAAATGCCATTAAATACGCTGGAAAAGATGGTATTTTTTCTTCCCTAATCGGACTAGAAAGAAGCGCCCAAATAACGCGTTACTGGGATCGAACAATTCAGCTGCTTGCATATTCTGTTCCGCACCTATTGCGCGCCCATTAACAAACACAGATTGGCGGCCAAGAGCATCTTTTACTTCGCGTCCGGCTTTGGCCATCCCACAGTCCACCAACAGGCTGGTAAGGGGCTTTTCGCCGAGATCGGCCACCGGCAACTGCGATGAGGGCATACCATCGAGGCACAACTGCTCAAAATCAGACTCTGGCAACTGATTGGGATCGCCGGTAAATAATGCTTCGGTAATTCGTAACGCTGCTGCTAGCCCTTCCTCACCATGAACTAGTCGGGTCGCTTCCCTGGCCAATACAGCCTGACCCTGCGGCTTGCCTTCGGCCTGCCTGTCAGCCTCTTCCACTGCGCTGATTTCCTCTAGGGATAAGAAAGTGAAATAACGCAGGAATTTATACACATCGGCATCGGCAACATTTAGCCAAAATTGGTAGAACGCCAAGGGGGATGTCTTTGTGGGGTCAAGCCAAACTGCTCCGGCTTCTGTTTTGCCGAATTTGGTGCCGTCTGCTTTGGTAATAAGGGGGACGGTAACGGCAAAGCACTGAGATTTATTTTGCCGCCGGGCCAGGTCAATACCGCCTACTATGTTGCCCCACTGATCGCTGCCGCCTACCTGCAGGGTACAGTCGTGACGACGGTTCAATTCTGCAAAGTCCATACCCTGCAACAGAGCATAGGAGAATTCGGTAAAGGAGATCCCTGAACCCTCACGATCAAGCCGCAGCTTTACCGACTCTTTATTGATCATATTGTTCACCGAGAAATGCTTGCCCACATCACGGAGAAACTCCAGAGCAGACATCTTCTCAGTCCAATCGAGATTATTGGCCACAACGGCAGAATTAGCGCCGCAGTCAAAATCGATAAATTGGCTGACCTGACCTTTTATCTTGTCGGCCCAGCTTGAAATAACATCAGGCGTATTCAGCTTACGCTCCGCAGCTTTGAAGCTGGGATCGCCAATCATTCCGGTAGCACCCCCAACAAGCGCAATGGGAGTATGCCCCGCCTCTTGAAAACGCTTGAGTACTAAAAGCGGCACCAGATGGCCAAGATGAAGGCTGTCCGCAGTGGGATCAAAGCCACAGTACAGCGTTCGCGGCTGGTCTAAATGCTCTTCTAACTCTTTGTCAGCGGAGACCTGCGCGACCAGACCACGCTGGCGCAATTGATTGATTATCTGACTGCCACTCTGTTTCATTGCAAGGTTTTTCACTGTGTCTAATTTGGAGGCCAACTCTACAGATTGATAGGGCAAATACAAGATCTTCTCACCCCAATCAGAGCAACTACCCAGCTTGAAGCGCTTTTTAGCGCCTAAAAAGCGGAAGTAGCTCGCTGTAACTTATCAATTGATTAGGCTAAACTTGCGCGAATCGTACAAATCTGGCTGACTATGATCGTATTTATAATGCAAAAAGCGACACGTTTTTTGCATCTTATGCTCAACGTTTTCCCACGACGCCACCTTATAGCAGCGTCAGTGGTGAGCTGCTGTCTATTGATACTGGTCGCCTATCCTGTCAGTGATGCCAAAGCCAACAAACAGGTCTCAGAGCAACTCTCTATACCCATTGACCTGCCTGCTCTAGAAACCTCACCCCTTATAGAAGTAGAACCTGCCCTGCGCTGGGTTGAGCATTCCGTGGGATCCGGCGACAGCCTGTCGACTCTGTTTAGCCGCGCCAAACTATCGGCACTGGATGTCTATAAGGTGACTTCCTCTAAAGATGGCAAGCTACTGCGAAATCTATTCCCAGGTGAGTCCTTCCGTTTTGGAATCAACCAGAGCGGTAAACTGGCAGAGTTACACTATATACAGTCGAGACTCCTGAGCCGCGTCTATAGCCTCGAGGGCGATAGTTACACCTCTGAACTTAGAGAGCTGGAACCCGATACCCTGCTCAGCTACCGCGAAGGTATTATCAAGGACTCTCTCTATCTATCAGGCCAGCAGGCCAGTCTGCCGGATAAGGTAATTATGGAGTTGGCTAATATCTTTGCCTGGGATATCGACTTTGTCTTCGACATTCGCGAGGGAGACTCATTTTCGATCCTTTTCGAAGAGAAATATCTGAACGGTGAGATGTTTGCGGTTGGCGATATTATCGCCGCGTCTTTTACCAATCGCGGCAAGACTTATGATGCCGTGCGCTATACCGATGCCAGCGGCCGCTCGAGCTATTACACCCCCGAAGGTCTGAGTATGCGCAAAGCTTTTCTCCGGGCACCACTGGATATATTCCGTATTAGCTCTGGCTTTAACCTACGCCGCAAACACCCAATCCACAAAATGATCAAAGCACACCGTGGCGTTGACTATGCAGCGCCAAGAGGCACGCCGGTATTTTCTGCGGGGGACGGCAAGGTCATCGCAGCCGGCTACAGCAAAGCCAACGGTAATTATGTCTTTGTTCAGCACGGCCAGACCTATGTGACAAAATACCTCCACCTCAATAAAAAGAAAGTGCGCAAAGGCCAGACCGTCAAGCAGCGTCAAACCATTGGCACAGTGGGGTCTACCGGCTATGCAACTGGGCCACACCTGCACTACGAATTTCTGGTCAATGGCGTGCACCGCAACCCGCGCACGGTGAAGCTACCTCAGGCCAACCCCATCTCTGCAAACGAGTTAGCGGCGTTTAAACTGGCTACCACGCCAGTGCTGATCCAGCTCGCGCAATCTGGCACTGCAGTTGAATTGGCGCAACTGCAGCAGCCAACTGGGCCTCAAACTGATACCGCCAATGCTAACTAGGCTGAACTGATGTCAGCAGCTGCAATCTATCTTGGACTGATGTCCGGCACTAGCATCGACAGCATCGATGCAGCGGCAATGACGTTTAATGGTGGGAAATTGCAGCTTTTAGGCACCTATTCTCAACCTATTCCCGAGCAGCTCAAACTTCAGGTTATTGATCTCTGCCAGCCAGGCACAGACAGTGTGCAACTGCTCTGTGAAACGGATAATCAACTCGGCGAGCTATTTGCCGAGGCCGCAATGGCACTGATGAGCGCGGAAAAGATTACATCTGATCAGGTTGTGGCCATAGGCAGTCATGGCCAGACTATACGCCATTCACCCCCGGCAACGGGCGCGATCCCGTTTAGCCAGCAGATTGGCGATGCCAATATTATTGCCGCGCGTACAGGTTGCAAGGTAGTTGCCGACTTCAGGCGCAAAGATATGGCCCTAGGCGGCCATGGTGCACCGCTCGTACCAGCGTTTCACAAGACTCTGTTCTCAGACCCCCATACCAATCGGGTGATAGCCAATATCGGCGGTATATCGAATATTACAGCCCTAGCCAGCGATGGCGGCTGTTACGGCTTTGACACCGGCCCCGGTAATCTTTTACTCGATGTCTGGTGCAGCAAGCACACTGGCAATAGCTTTGATGATGGCGGCGCTTGGGGAGCCACAGGTCAGGTCAATCTCAAGCTGCTAGAGCAGCTAATGACCCACCCCTTCCTCAGCCAACCAGCCCCCAAGAGCACTGGCCGCGAAATATTTAATCTAGCTTGGCTGGAATCCCAACTCAGTGGCTGCAGCCTGACAGCCGAGGATATCCAAGCAACTCTGGTGAGCTTTACCGCTGAGTCATTGGCCAACGCTATCAATGGGTTAGATGAATCTGTGGATGAGGTCTATGCCTGTGGAGGCGGGGTTTTTAATTATCAGCTTATGCTTGAGCTACAAGCGGCCTTAGGGTCGACCCCCCTGAACTCAACTCAATGCCTTGGATTAGATCCAACTTGGGTCGAAGCCTGTGCTTTTGGCTGGCTGGCGTATCAGCGCATCAATAAGCTAGCGGGCAACTTGCCCAGCGTAACCGGCGCCAGCCGAGAGACGGTGCTCGGGGCACTCTACCTGCCTTGATTGACGGTGAAATTAGAGGTGACTTAGGCTGAGCTTAGGGTAAAGGTGAGAACTCAAGAGCTGTGCCCTTAAAAAAAGCTGTAATCCTCTTCTTCAAGCAAGCGGGTTAGTTCCGCTTGGCCCACATCTACCGGTGACACAAAGGGCAACAGATCGTCTCGATTGAGGCCACTAGCTGCCGCGCTTTCCTGACAGACTTTGATATCAATCACCCCCAGAGACGAGAGTCGCGCAGCCAGATCAACCGTTGCTTTATACATGCTGTAATTCTGTTTGAAAAACATCGCCACATCGGGACCAAAGATCACAAAGGCAATCGGCCCAGTAGGTTTGTTCAGGGAGTCGAAATAATCTTCTGACTGGAAGTGAGCTTCGGCGCGACGCAGCGCTTCGGCAATCTGGCCCGGCTTATTGAGGTCAATTCGTGCCACATAACCTGATGCGCTGTCGACTGTGACCAAGCTGGGGATAGCACCGGTCTCGTCACTCGCAGCATTGCCTAGGGTTAAGCCAGACTGCCCAAGGGAGTGACTCGGCAGAAGGTAGCTCGACAACAGAATAAGTAGTAACCAAAAGCAACGCATATCAACAATCCCTGTTTAGACCTGCTAGCTGTGTTTTGTAAGCTTCAACTTGAGAGCTTAGATTGAAAAAGATGCCCCGCAACCACAGGTGGTAGAGGCATTGGGGTTGGTGACCAAGAACCGCGATCCCATCAAACCCACTTCATAGTCCACAGTGGATCCAACCAGATACTGATAACTCAGGGAATCAATCAGCACTGTCACGCCATCTCTAGTCACTGCTGTATCGTCTTCAGCCATAACATCCTCAAATGAGAATCCATACTGAAAACCTGAACAGCCACCGCCGGTGACATAAACCCGCAACTTCAAGTCGTCATTGCCCTCTTCTACTTTTAAAGAGCCAACTTTGGTCACCGCCTGTTCAGTGATATTCAGCGGTGCCGGGATGTATGTTTCAATACCTGACATTGTTTCTCCGTACTTTATTTTCTGTGCGCACAGGGTTTATACGCTGTGCAAAGTGCTGGGCAATGCCTCTGGCCAGCAGTGTGCATCTGTATTCACGTTACAACTAGTTGCTGAGCTCTTTTGAGTCTGCTGGAAACTGTGTAACGTTGCTAGGGGACTGATGATAAACAAAACTGCCGACAACTTCAGCGCCTTTCTCTATTTCGATCAACTTGTAATTCACGCTTCCTTGGACCACGGCCTTGGCCGCTAGTTTGATCAGCTCGCCAGCATGCAGCTCGCCTCGAACACTGCCGTTGATCACTATGGTCGCGACCGTGATATCACCGATCACTGAGCCACTGTTTAAAACTCGAATTCTCGAACTCTCATCAGCGGAGGTGATATTGCCAACCACCGTTCCTTCAATTTCCAAATTGCCATTAAAATCGATATCACCGGTCAGGGTAGTTCCCTCAGCAATCAGTGTTGTTGATCCTGAGCTATTACTGTTCTTCTCTGCAGCAAACATCATTTATTCCTCAATTTTCCAGGCAAATTTGTTATCAAACTGCGCCTTCTCCATCCAGGGGTAGCGTAAAACAATCCTTATCTGTTGCGGCTCAAAATTCTCCGGCAAACTTAACAGTCCACGATTTATTGAAAAGTATTTAAACTCCAAGCGCAGTGGGAACTCTTCAATCTCGGCATCCAGATCTTGGAAAGAGATCTCCACTGACTCTCCATCCTGAACCCCTAACAACCACAGCTCTCCAAGGATCTGCAGGGTTTTCATCTTGACGGTTTTTTGCCGCGCCACCCAACGGTAATCAACGCGCCCGTCATCGAGAAGGGTCAGGCGCAAATCCGCAACCGAGAGGCCATCCGGCTGATCTTCGTCACGCAATAACTCTCTATAGAGCTTTAATTCTTCATCGCGCTTATAAATGCTACGCTGCAAAACAATCATTTCCTGACGACTATTTTCCAGAGCCGCCAAGTCGACCTTGGCATTGAGCCTGATACGACTCAACTCTTCCTGCTGTTCGATAACCTTAATATTGAGTTCATCAGTTAAAATTTCAAGCCGCTGCTTTTCCGCTATCTCTTGGATAAATGTCTGACCACCCCAGAGTTTGCCGAGCCACAGAACCAACACCAACAGTGCGGCGCAAGCAGCTAGGGCAAGGTACACCAGCCGTGGTCGATAAGAGACAACAATCGATTTAAGCTCTGACATTAGGGCAGCAGTGCTGGCGCAGCCAACCCGGCATTTTCAGCCAGTCCACAGATTATATTCATACATTGAATACCCTGACCTGAAGCACCTTTGGTCAGATTGTCCTCCACCACCAACACAATCACCTTGGCGCCACCATTGGGGCGGTGAACTGCGATGCGACAGACATTGGAGCCACGCACAGAATTGGTCTGGGGATGACTGCCCGCCGGCAGTACATCGACAAATGGCTCATTGGCATAACGGGCTTCAAACAGGGCCTGCACATCCACAGTCAAATCAGTCAAATTGGCATATAGCGTGCTGTGGATACCGCGATTAATCGGCAGCAGATGCGGTACAAAAGTCAGGTTTACCGCGCTACCTGCAGATTTCTCCGCCGCCAAGGCCATATCCTGTAAGCCCTGAACAATCTCCGGAAGATGACGATGGCCAGAGGCCGCGTAAGCTTTAAAGCTATCACTTACCTCAGCATGCAGAGCACCAATACTGGCCTGACGACCTGCACCACTAACACCGGAAGCGGAGTTGGCAATCAAATCATTAAGATCGATACAGCCGGCTTCGATTAATGGCAAAAAACCCAACTGCACGCTAGTGGGATAACAGCCGGGGCAGGCAATTAAACTGGCATCGGCGATAGCCTCTCGATTTAGCTCTGGCAGACCATAGACCGCTTGAGGGATTAACCCCGGCGCCCCATGAGTCTGGCCATACCAGCTCTCCCAAGTCGCTACATCCCTAATTCTAAAGTCTGCAGACAGGTCGATAACTTTAACCCCGCGCTCTAAGATGCTCGCCACCATTGACTGAGCAACACCGTGGGGCGTGGCGAAAAATACAATATCGCACTGCGCCAATAGATCAACATCCGGCAGAGAAAAAGTCAGATCGATAATTCCGCGCAAACTGGGATACAGGTCTGCCACCGGCTTACCCTGTTCGCTGCGTGAAGTAATCACTGTTACCTGCGCCTCTGGGTGCACGGCCAACAGCCTGAGTAACTCTGCTCCGGTGTAGCCTGTTGCTCCAACAATACCAACTTTAATCACGGGCTCTCTCTTTTCGTTATCTAGAAATACTTTGACGGTCTATAATACCCGAATCTTATAGGTTCTGTGCGTTTTATAGCCCTACATAATAACCGCACAGCGATGATTTCTCCGGAGGTGTTACATGTACGAATGGGTTCTGGCCTTTCATCTAATAGCGGTTATCTGCTGGTTTGCCGCACTGTTTTATCTGCCGCGCCTGTTTGTCTATCACGTGATGTCCGATGACAGCACTAGCATCGAGCGCTTTATTATTATGGAGCGCAAACTCTACCGCGGCATTGCCACCCCATCGATGGTGGCCACGGTAGTGCTTGGCGGTTGGTTAGTATCCATGTCTGTGGACTATTATCTGAGCCAGCTGTGGTTTCAGCTCAAGGCGCTGCTGGTAGTGATTTTGATTGGTTACCATTTTGCCTGCGCCGCCCACCTGAGAAAACTCCGGGACGGCATCAACGAAAAGTCCCATGTCTACTTTCGCCTGTTTAATGAAGTACCAGTGCTGTTTTTGGTGGCGATCGTGATTTTGGTTATCGTTAAGCCATTTGCCTAGGCCGATTTAAAAACATCACTGATAGATCAGCAGTGGTCATCTGCGGATAGGGCGCTACCGTATCAGAGTTTCCCACAGCACAATTGTTACCGGCAGATAGCATCGCCACTCACTATTCAGGATAATGCAGCCGCTAATTTAAAACTGCATTGCACAGATCACTCAATCAGGAATCATCAATGACTTACGCTGGCCCCCGCTCCAAAGAACTCTTCGAAGCCGCACAAAAGCATATCCCTGGGGGCGTTAACTCTCCGGTTCGAGCTTTTCGAGCTGTTGGCGGAACCCCAGTATTCTTTGACCGCGCCGCCGGCGCCTATATGTTTGATGCAGATGGCAAACGCTATGTTGACTACATCATGTCCTGGGGGCCGATGATCCTAGGACACGGTCATCCTCAAGTTTTGGATGCGATTCGTGAGCAGTTAGAAAAAGCCATGACCTTTGGCACACCCACAGAACTGGAGATCTTACTCGCCGATAAAATTTGCGAGCGGGTACCCGGCATGGATATGGTGCGTATGGTCAACTCCGGAACCGAAGCCACTATGAGCGCGATTCGTCTCGCCAGAGGCGCAACCGGGCGAGACAAAATCGTTAAATTCGAAGGCTGCTACCACGGTCACTCCGATTCACTGCTGGTCAAGGCTGGCTCTGGCGCGCTGACCCTAGGTGTGCCCAGTTCACCCGGAGTTCCCGTTTCTCTGGCTGATCACACCGTCACACTGAGTTACAACAATATCGAACAGGTGCGCCAAACCTTTGCCGAAATCGGCGATCAAATCGCCTGCATTATCGTTGAGCCTGTGGTCGGCAATATGAACTGTGTACCGCCAATTCCCGGATTTTTACAGGCTCTACGGGAATGCTGCACCGCTTCCGGCGCCGTGTTAATTATGGATGAGGTTATGACTGGCTTCCGTATTGGCCCTCAGGGAGCAAGTGCTTACTATGAGGTAATGCCTGATCTTGTATGCCTTGGAAAGGTAATCGGTGGCGGTATGCCGGTGGGTGCCTTTGGTGGCAAGCGTGAACTTATGGAGCAAATCGCACCCCTTGGCCCGGTCTATCAGGCCGGCACCCTATCCGGCAATCCCGTGGCAATGGCCGCCGGACTGACAACCCTTAACCTGATCTCCGAGCCTGGCTTCCTCGACCCTCTGGTAAGACGCACTGACGATTTGGTAAATGGTCTTCGCGAAAGGGCTGCCAATGCCGGCATCCCTCTAACCAGCAATCATGTGGGTACTATGTGGGGTATCTTCTTCTCCGAGGAACAGCACATCATCAATTATCAGCAGGTAATGAAGTGCGATACCGATCGCTTTGGCAAGTTCTTTCACGGCATGCTCGAAGCGGGTGTCTACCTAGCACCGGCCTCTTATGAAGCAGGCTTTATGTCTGCAGCGCACACCGATGATGATATTCAGTTCACCCTGGATGCCGCCGAGAAGGTCTTCAAGACACTCTAAAGCAGGTGACTGAAGCGGTGACTAAATAGTGGTGGCCACTAGATAGTGATGTGTCCCTGTGAGTTTTTCCGTATCATGCGCAAAATAAAGCACTGTCGACACATCTGAATACTATTGGAGTAGCAATGAGCTTTTCAAGCCAACGTGGCCCCTATCCTTATACCCGTCTGCGACGCAGCCGCGCCGCAGACTTTTCACGGCGTCTGGTGCGTGAGTCAGCGCTCAGCGCCAATGATTTGATTCTGCCAGTATTTGTAGTCGAGGGCATCGGCCAGCGCCAAGCCGTGGCGTCCATGCCTGGTGTTGAACGCCTGTCCATTGATCTACTGATAGAAGAAGCCCGTGAAGTTGCCGCTCTGGGTATTCCAGCCATTGCGCTTTTCCCCGTAGCCGGAGAAGAGAAAAAATCACTGCTCGCAGAAGAAGCCTACAACCCTGAAGGGCTGGCGCAACGTGCAGTAAGAGCCATCAAGCAGGCAGTTCCAGAATTAGGCGTGATCACCGATGTTGCCCTAGACCCCTTTACCACTCACGGCCAAGACGGCATTATCGATGAGCGGAGCGGCTATGTGCTCAATGACATCACTGTTGAGGCTCTGGCCAAACAGGCTCTCTCACACGCAGAAGCCGGCGCCGACATAGTCGCCCCCTCAGATATGATGGACGGCCGTATCGCCGCGATTCGCGAAGAGCTTGAAGAGAACGGCTTTGTAAACACCTTGATTATGGCCTATGCCGCCAAATTCGCCTCCAGCTACTACGGTCCCTTCCGAGACGCTGTGGGTTCAGCGGGTAATATAAAAGGCGGCGACAAGAAAACCTATCAGATGGATCCAGCCAATAGTGATGAAGCGCTCCATGAGTGCGCTCTGGATCTCGATGAAGGTGCCGATATGATTATGGTCAAGCCGGGCATGCCCTACCTCGATGTGGTGCGCCGCGTGAAGGACGAATTACAAGCCCCTACCTTTGCCTATCAAGTCAGTGGTGAATATGCCATGCACTGCGCGGCCTTTGATAATGGCTGGCTGCAGCGCGATGCGGTTGTTCTTGAATCCCTTTTGGCGTTTAAACGCGCCGGTGCCGATGGCATTCTCACTTACTTCGCCAAATATGCCGCACAGCTTCTAAAGAAACAACAATAGAAATTTCAATAGAACCACCAATAAAACCAACAATAGACCCAATAATGCTCAGACTCGATAAATATATTAGCAATGCCACGGACCTCTCGCGGGTCGAAGCCAAGCGTTATGTGAAATACGGCGAGGTCACCATCGACGGTGAAAAAGCCACCAACGCGGCCCAGAAAATCACTGGCGACGAGACCATCTGTATTGATGGCTCGGCCATCAGCTTGGCGAAAAATCGCTACTTTATGCTGAACAAACCGGCTGGTGTGGTCTCGGCTACCAAAGACCAGAACAACAGCACCGCTGTGGATTTGATATTTGAGCACCGCAGTGACGAACTGCAAATTGCTGGGCGTCTCGATATAGAGACCACCGGCCTAGTGCTGGTAACTGACGATGGTCAGTGGAATCATCGCCTGACATCACCGCGCAATGATTTTCAAAAAATCTATGAAGTCACTCTGGGCGTTGCAATCACTGCCGCAGACCGCGAAAAGCTAGCCAATGGTGTCTGGCTCGAAGATGAAAAACATCCCAGCCTGCCCGCCACTCTAGATGTGCTTGATGAGAGAAGGGTGTTGCTGAGTATTGCCGATGGCAAATATCAACAGATTAAACGTATGTTTGCCGAATTGGGCAATCATGTAGAGTCACTGCATCGCACTCAGGTTGGTGATATTGTTCTCGATGAAGACCTCGAACCCGGCGATTACCGCGCCCTCACCGAAACCGAAGTGGCCAGCGTAATGGCGCCAAAATCATGAGTGACCCCAGCGTTGAACTGCTTGCCCAGCAACTCCACGATCTCACCGGCAACTGCTTAATTGTTGCCGATGAAAATTGGGACAATGCGCCCTGGACCACCATTGCTCAGTCAGGCCACGCCCAGCGCATTCTGCGCAGCAATCGCTATGAGATTGCCCAGGCTGCTGCCGGCGTCGGCCTGTCCACTGAATTTAATGATTTTGATTTTAGTGATCTCGAGGCGGCGAGTTTCGACACGGTTCTATTTCGCGTTTCCAAAGAGCGAGCGGTGAGCCACCACATAATTAATCAGGCATCGGTATTGCTTAAACCCGGCGGCACACTGATGTTGACCGGCGAGAAAACCGAAGGTTTAAAAACCTATACGCGTCACGCCAGCAAGCTGTTCGGTGACAGCTGCCAGCCACAGAAACTCGGCAACTATTATCTCTCTCGCCTAGCAAAATTTAGCGATAATCAGGCGCCTCTAGAGGACAAAAATTACTTGGCACTACGACCTATCGCCAGCCCCGAAAATCTGCCACTGCAGAGTAAACCGGGAATTTTTGGCTGGAACAAAATCGATCAGGGCAGCGCTTTATTAATCAATCAACTGCCACAGTTTGTGCAATCTTTTGGCGGGGATAATCCTCCCCAGTCGCTACTGGATCTGGGCTGTGGCTACGGCTTTTTGTCCTGTGCAGCAGCCCAACTGAACTTCGCCCAGATCACCGCCACGGATAATAATGCCGCGGCACTTAGAGCCTGCCAAACAAACTTTGAGGCACTCGAGATAGATGGGCGCGTGATTGCCGGAGATGCTGGCAGTCAGATCGAAGAACGCTTTGATGCGATTATCTGCAATCCACCCTTTCATCAGGGCTTCAATATAGATAGTCAGCTAACAGAAAAATTTCTCAGTGCGAGCAAGCGGCTATTGGCGCCCAGAGGGCGTGTGTTATTTGTGGTGAATAATTTTATCGCCCTAGAGAAAAAGGCTCAGGATTATTTTCCCCGGATTCGGGAAGTTGCCAGAAGTGGGTCGTTTAAGTTAATTATGGCTTCATTTAAGGATTAGAGATTGCCCCTAGAGAGGCACCTGGGAGACTTTGGGACATCTCACCTGCGTTCGAGATGACACCGGCTGGATAGGAGCCATCCACACTTCCATCCCCACAGAGCACAGCGATGAGGGATCTCACTCCATTAAAATTAAAGCCCCATCACCTGCTTAATAATTTCATTCTTAAGTGGCTTGATCTTATTGACCTTGCCCAGACCCATATTGCGCAGCAACCTCACCGCCACATTGTCCGCCGCAAACAACCGCTTAAAACCCTCCATCGCCGCCATAGTCGCTAAATTTTCCGGCTTGCGCAGTCGCTGATATTTATTCAACGTCATCAGCGAACCCAGATCGTTGCCCCGATCCACCTCCGCACTCAAAGTATCCACCAGCGCCTTCACATCGGCAAAACCCAGATTGACGCCCTGACCCGCCAGGGGATGAATGGTATGTGCCGCATCACCCAGCAGGGCTACGCGCTCAACTACATAATCTTTGGCATGGCGCTGACGCAGTGGAATGGCGTAGCGTTTATCCACCGCGAGAATCTCGCCAACACAGTGCTCACTAGAGCGGCTTAACTCGGCGCAAAAAGCCCCGTCATCCAAGGCCATCAAACGCTCAGCTTCATGGGACTCCTGGGACCAGACCAGAGAACTGTAGTGATGATCGCCCTGTCGATTTAGAGGTAACAGCGCCAGTGGGCCAGTGGACATAAAGCGCTGCCAGGCGGTCTGCTGATGAACTGACTCAGTTTGCACGGTGGTGACAATGGCGCTGTGACCATAGTCCCACTCCCGAGTGGCAAATTTAAACTGCTCTCGGATACTTGAATTGCCCCCATCAGCGGCCACCAAAAGAGGTGCGACAAGCTGCCCTCCATCGCTTAATTCAACACTGACCTGGGAGTCGCAGCGGCTGTACTGAGCAACGGTCACCGGACAGAGGAAATCAATATTATCGAGCTTTCCAACCTCAGCCAGAAGGGATTCAACAACCAGAGAATTTTCAACGATATGACCCAGATTCGGCTGCTGAACATCCTGACAATCAAATCGGATTTCACCGGTGCCCTCTGCGTCCCACACCTGCATAGCAAAGTAAGCGCTGACACGCTGAGCCGCGATAGCCTCCCAAGCGCCACAGCGATCTAACAGATTGCGCGACTTTTCAGTGAGCGCCGCCACCCGGGGGTCAAATTGCTGAGGATCGAAAGCGGCAGTGCCGCGGGCCTCCAATAGGGCGACAGATAAGCGGGGATTGGATCCGGCGAAGAGACAGGCAAAGGCGGCACCGACCATGCCAGCACCGACTACGATGACATCGTACTCTCGGCGCTGCTCGGTTTTATTAACTGCCATGCCCAGCCTCCTTGTTAGCCATACCCATACCAAATTTAGCAAAGCCACTGCGCAGGCTCGGCAATAGATCCATCATAACCAATCCGGAGTTACGCCCCAGAGCCACGGCGGATGATGGCTGGGCAAATAATTTCGGTAGATTATCGCTAAACATCAAGGTGTTCTGCTGATCAGCTAACTGTTGTTGCTGATAGTCTTCGAGAATCTCCAGAGAGGCAAAATCTGCCCCTACTGACTTTGCCTTGCCCAGCACATCTGCCAGTGTCGCCACATCCCGCAGGGACAGATTAAAGCCCTGCCCGGCAACTGGATGCAAACTGTGAGCGGCATTGCCCAGCACCACAATATTGCGCCGCACCTGCTCGCTGGCGGTGGTTAATGCCAAGGGATAGGCAACCCGCTCGCCGACTTTTTTAACCATGCCCATGCGATAGCCAAAGCTCTGTTGCAGGGCCTCTAAAAAATCTTTATCACTGGCTGCCATCAACTTCTCTGCAGACTCTGGCAGCTGCGTCCAGACCAGCGCACAGCGTGGGCTGCCATCAAAATCTGGCAGCGGCAACATGGCCATCGGACCCTGATCGGTAAAGCGTTCGTAAGCGACGCCATGATGGGCGTCTTGGAGCCCTATATTGGCAATAATGCCCTGCTGACCATAGGGTTGCTGATGGCTGAGAATACCGAGCTTCTGTGCCGTTTGAGAATTGGCACCATCGGCAATCACCAACAGTGAGGTTTGAATGGTCTCGCCACTGTGAGCCAGATCCACACGCACACCGGACTTGAGCGGGGTCATTTTTTCCACTCGCTCTGGAGCCATCATTTCTATGGAGGTCTCAGCAAGCTTCTCTAATAGCACTGCACCAATCCAGCGATTTTCAATAACATAGCCGAGAGCTTCAACGCCGGCTTCCTTGGCACTGATTCGGGTTAGACCCAGATGACCCCGATCGCTGACATGGATATTGTTGATCGCGCTGGTATGGGGTTGCAGTTGCGACCAAAGTCCAGCGGCTTGAAATATTTTGCGGCTGCTCCAAGAGAGTGCCGTGGAGCGGGAGTCAAAACTGGGATGATTATTCTGCTTGCCGGAGCCCTCATAGGCCTGAGCCTCTAGTAGCAGTAGTTTCCAGTCCGGCTGCTGTTGAGCTAACAGCAGCGCCAGACTAATGCCCACCATGCCTCCGCCGACTATAACTAGATCGTAGTTTTTAATACTGCCCCCTGGGCTTGTGTCACTCATCGCTGTGATCCCATCAGCAATTCAATCTCACTGCGCCTCTTCGGTACCCCGGCGGTTAAGTCTTCGTGGCCCGTTTTTGTCACCGCAATATCGTCTTCAATTCGCACTGCCAGCCCGCGCCATTTCTCCGCCACATTTGTATTGTCTGCCGAGATATAAATGCCTGGCTCCACAGTCACCACCATGCCCGGCTCGTAGACACGCCACTGGTTATCAATCTTATAGTCGCCAACATCGTGAACATCCATGCCCAGCCAGTGACCTGAGCTGTGCATATAGAAGTCTTTATAGGCTTCCATTTGGATCAACTCACTGAGATCGCCATCGAGTATACCGAGATCCCGCAGACCCCCAGTAATTACGGCCACGGTGGCATCATTGGCCACATTGTAGGCTGCGCCGGGCGCAATTTTATCGATAGCCTCAAGCTGCGCCTGCAAAACGATATCGTAGATCGCCGCCTGCTCTGGAGTGAATTTACCATTTATTGGAAAGGTACGGGTGATATCCGCAGCATAATTTTCATACTCACAGCCGGCATCGATAAGTACCAAATCACCATTATTAATTTTTTGCCGATTTTCTATGTAGTGGAGAATACAGCCATTTTTGCCGCCACCGACAATGCTGGTATAGGCCGGGGCAGAGGCACCGGAGACCATAAACTCATGTTCGATCTCTGCCTGTAGCTGATACTCATAGATCCCAGGCCTGCTGATTTTCATAGCCCGACAATGCGCTCGCGCTGAAATCTCTCCGGCTCTGCGCATAAGCTTGAGCTCCGGAGCAGTTTTAATCAGGCGCATTTCATTGACCAGATGATCGAGGTCGATAAATTCACCCGGAGGCACAGAGCCACGATTTTTTTGCTCGCGAATTTGATTGATCAGCTCCATCAGATGGCGATCAAAATCCGCATCTTTGCCGATCGCATAATAGACTCGTTCGCGACCCTCAAGCATGCCAGTCAAGATTTCGTCGAGATCTTCAATGGGAAAGGCGTCATCCATACCAAAATCGGCAACCGCGCCCTCGGGTCCGGCACGGTAGCCATCCCAGGTTTCACGCAATTTATTTTTTTCGCGACAGAACAACAGGCACTGGCCCTGATCTCGGCCAGGAATTAAGATTAAGACCGCCTGAGGCTCTGCAAAACCGCAGAGATAACTGAGGCTGGTTGACTGCTTAAAGGGATAATGAGTGTCTCGAGAGCGAACTTTTTCCGCCGCGCCGGTAATAATGGCAATGCTGTTCTCCGCCATCATCGACATCAGGTCTCTGCGCCGAGCGGCGTACTCCTTGACGGTAATCATGGCTCTCCTCTCGGCATGGAATGGGCTTGAATTGGTATAGCGGTTAGACGAGCTTAATGTAAGGTGGGTCCACTATTGGCTTCGGCTTCTGGATGCAACTCAGAGAAAATCAGCTGCACCGCAATACGGATATACTCGATCAATTCAGAGTAATCACGCTCGCCGTCTTCGTCAGTCTCAAAATCCACCGAGACCTGAGCAATCGCTGAAAGATCTTCCAGCGCTTCTTTAACGTCATCCGATACTGCAAAGCCGTCTGTCATGCCGTCGCCGACACCGGAGAGATAGTTGCTGCACCACTGCCCTACAGCAACCAGTCGTTCAGGGAGTGGCAGCTCATCATCGGGCAGCACCGGCTGAAACAGAAAGGCCACATCTTCAAGACTAGTGAGTGAGGCCTCATAAAAATCCCGCAGAGGATAAACTGCGCCTTCGGCCTGCTCTTCGGATAGTCCCAGCCAGCTTGTAGAGGTTTCGATCAACTGATCCAAGGGGATTTTGCCGCAGCATAAACGCCCGCAAAGAAAGCCGTGAAACCCAGAGGGATCAGCCTTTACTCGCAGTTTAAAAAATAGATCTTCCAGCTGTTCAAATGTCATGTTTATGCCTCGCGTATATAGCAGGCATCCTAACATTCTAATAATTTCACTGCACGCCACATTGACTTAATGATCTGATTGACCAAAACTAACTCAGTGCCTATAGTTCTAGGCTTAAGGTTCTAGTCCCATAGCCTCAAGCTTATTAGTCCAAGACTTAAAGTTAGTCGGCTGTAGTGCCCTGTCATTCACCAAAAAGAACTCTGATTATGAGCGGTTACCAAGAGTTAGAAGCGAAACTGGACAGCTTAATCGAGCTTTGCCTGCAACTGAAACGCGAGAATCAATCTCTGCGCGCCAGAGAGTCGAGCCTTGCCGGTGAGCGCGGCAAGCTTTTGGAACAGAATGAAATGGCCCGACAGAAAATCGAAACAATGATCAACCGTCTCAGAAACTTAAATGCGGAGTAAGCATGTCATCTATATCCCTCACCATCCGCATTCTCGATAAAGACTATCAGGTCAACTGCCAACCAGAGGAGCGCGATGCGCTAATTTTGTCGGCAAAACTGCTCGATGAAAAAATGGAAGAGATCCGTCGCGGTTCGCATATTATCGGTGTCGAACGCATCGCCGTCATGGCCGCCTTAAATCTGGCCCACGATCTTATTCGCAGCGAACAGTCCGTGGCTAGTGGCGCCGAGACTTCCCACCTGTTGCAGTCCATGAATAGCAAACTGAGCTCGGCACTCTCCGACCTCAACAGCTAAAAAGAAGAAATTTCCCTGCTGCTTTAAAACAGTTTTTGACTCCTTAGCCAGTTCTTTTTTAAGCTGCTCTGCTATACTCAACGCTCCTGGGGTGTTCGCCAGTCAAGAAGTCCCTGAGCCGATAATTATTACCCGGTTTCTCTCCGTCAATGTTGTTGTGCACTTCCGCGCGCCGGAAAGCCTGATATATTGCGAGGGCAGCCACCTTGAACTTTTCGGTTCGAGGCCACGTTGACAGCGGCACTCTGGGATTTACTTTAACTGTGGCCATCTACCGATGAATGCTAGCGAAATCCGAAGTAGCATACGAGAAAAACGACGAGCACTGAATCCAAGCCAGCAACGCACTGCATCTGAGCAGTTGGCAAAGTTACTCTGTCGACAAGATTTTTTTCAGCGCGCCAAACGCATAGGCATCTATCTAGCCAATGATGGCGAGATAGATCCAATCGGGATAGTGAATGCCGCCTTTAAAGCTAAAAAGGCCTGCTTTCTGCCCCTTATAGATCCCCTAAAAGCCAACAGCCTGCACTTTGCCGAATATCAATATGGCGACACCCTGCATAAAAACCGCTTTGGCATATTAGAACCGCAATTTAGATCCACAGCCATGACCCCACCCTGGAGCCTCGACTTGATCCTTGTCCCACTGGTGGCATTTGATCGCGCCGGCAATCGACTCGGCATGGGCGGTGGTTTTTACGATCGCACCCTCGCGCCGAGACCGGGCAAGCCCAGCGGTGCAAAACTAGTTGGCCTTGCTCATCAGTGCCAAGAAATTGAGGGACTCACACCCCAGAGCTGGGATATCCCCCTCCATAACATAGCCACAGACCAAGAGATAATATGCGCAAGACTAAAATAATTTGCACCATTGGGCCGGCGACTGACTCGCTGGAAATGTTGGAAAACCTAGCCAATGCTGGCATGAATGTGGCGCGACTGAATATGTCCCACGGCACTCATGAGTCCCATCGCAAAGTCATTGATGCTATTCGTGTTCTCAACCTAAAGCTCAATCATCCTATCGCGGTGCTGCTTGACACTCAGGGTCCTGAGATTCGCACTGGCGATATGGCTAATGATCTGCACCTCAATGACGGCGACACTATCTCGATAGTGGCCCGCGGAGCAGAGGATGTTGAATCATCCTCAATTCATATCAATTACGAAGACCTGATCACTGATGTCGGGGTCGGCGACATTATCACTGTCGACAACGGCCTGATTAATCTTGAAGTGTTAAGCAAAGAAGAACGGATCATGCAGTGCAAGGTAATCGATGGCGGCCTGCTGAAGAGCAAGCGTCACGTCAATCTGCCGGGCATTCGCGTCAACCTGCCGGCTATCACCGACAAGGACCGCCGGGATATTGAGTTTGGCATGTCTCTCGACGTGGACTTTATCGCCCTCTCATTTGTCCGCCAAGCTCAAGATATTCACGAACTGCGGGAACTGCTCGGCGACAAAGCCAAGACCATTAAAGTTATCGCCAAACTGGAAGATCAGGAAGCGATCACCAATATGGTTGAAATCATTGAGGCGGCAGATGGCGTTATGGTCGCCCGTGGCGATCTCGGTGTCGAGGTTCCCCTTGAGGTGTTGCCGCGCATTCAGAGACGTATTCTGCGCACCTGCGCGGAAATGGGTACTCGCGCCATTGTTGCAACCCATATGCTTGAGTCGATGATTGAAAACCCCAATCCAACTCGCGCCGAAGTGACCGATGTGGCCAATGCGGTTTATGAAGAAGCCGATGCGATTATGCTCTCTGGCGAGACCACCGTGGGCAAGTATCCGGTTAAATGCGTTGAGATTCTCGATCGTATCGCCCGCTCCACGGAGAGCAGTCGCGGCCTAAGATTCACCGACAATCTATTGATCGAAGGTGACAAACAACAGATTGCGCAGGCGGCGGTTAATCTTGCTGAAGCAATTTCAGCAAAGGCGATTATCGTACCCACCAAGCGCGGCCGCATGGCTAACCGCGTGACCAACTGTCACCCACAGGAATCGATTATCTGCGCCTTTACCAACAGCGGTGAAACCAGGCGCCAGTTAGTTTTGAACCGCAATGTGCTGAGCTATCAAATTGATTTCGGTAAGGATTCCGATGCCACTCTATCGGCAGCCGCGGCGATTATGATTAAGCGTGATGAATTTTCGCCGGAAGATCGAGTGGTAGTGATTTCAGATACCCTGGCCGGCGACGGTATTGAAGCGATTCAGATTCGCCAGATTGCCGATCTGCTTTAAGGAATAAAGTATTCGGCCCCTGGGGGCCGAGTGCCAAAGCTTGTAAACTTAGAGCTTGTAAACTTAGAGCTTGTAAACTTAGAGCTTATAAACCTAAAACTTGTAATCCAATAGCCTAGGAATCTAGAGTCTAAAATCTAAGAGCCCAGAAAGAACTGATAGGCTTCATTCTCAGTTTCATTAACATAGTGATAACCGAGATTGTCGAGAAAGCCCGAGAGCTTTTTGAGATCTTTCTTGGTTGCCTGAATGCCCACTAATACGCGCCCAAAGGCCGAACCGTGATTGCGGTAGTGGAACATGGAAATATTAAACCCACCCCCCAGCTCATTGAGAAAATTCAACAGCGCACCAGGACGTTCGGGAAACTCAAAACGGAATACCTGCTCTTCTCCCACCTGGGGTGAGCGCCCTCCTACCATATGACGAATATGAGATTTCGCCACTTCGTTGTCGGTCATATCGGCAACCGTGTATCCCTGTTGACGAAGCTCACCAACCAACTGATGACGGTCCTCATCGTCAGCTACCTGCGCGCCAACAAAAATATGTGCCTTATTGGCATCGCTGAAGCGGTAATTGAACTCGGAGATATTGCGCTTATGCATAGCTTTGCAAAACAGCTTAAAGCTGCCGGGCTTTTCATCGATCGTCACCGCCAGCACGGCTTCACGCTTTTCACCGATCTCGGTGCGTTCAGAGATATAGCGCAGGCGATCAAAATCGATATTAGCGCCACACTGAACCGACAGTAATGTCTGTCCCTTTACCCCTTCGCGTTCGACATATTTTTTAAGACCCGCCAGACCCATAGCTCCGGATGGCTCACAAATAGCGCGAGTGTCACTGTAGACATCTTTAATTGCCGCACAGATTTCATCGGTGCTGACAGTGATCACTTCGTCGACCAAGTCTTTGAGTAAACGGAAAGTTTCTTTGCCGATTTGCGCAACCGCAGTGCCATCAGCAAAAATGCCCACTTCCTTTAGGCGCACTCGGCGACCCGCTTTTAACGCGGCATCGAGACAGGCGCTGTCATTGGCTTCCACCGCAATAATTTTTACATCCGGACGCACGTATTTCACATAGGCGGCAACACCGGCGCAGAGACCGCCACCACCGACAGCAATAAAAATAACATCTAGGTCACCGGGTAATTGGCGCAAAATTTCCATGCCAATGGTGCCCTGCCCAGCAATAACATCCGGATCATCGAAGGGATGGATATGTACCAAGCCTTTCTCTGCAACCAACTTCTGTGCATGGGCGGATGCCCCATCATAGCTATCGCCAAACAACACTACTTTGGCGCCGCGAGCACGCACAGCATCAACCTTAATTTGCGGAGTAGTCTTGGGCATTACGATAGTGGCTTTGACACCCATCTTTTTTGACGCCAGAGCCAATCCCTGAGCATGATTTCCCGCTGAAGCTGCAATCACACCAGTGCTGCGCTGTTCATCGCTAAGCTGGCGCAGTTTGTTATAGGCACCGCGCAACTTGAATGAAAATACCGGCTGCAAATCTTCGCGCTTTAATAGCACCTCATTATCGAGACGCTGAGAAAGCAGTGGCGCTGGATCGATTGGTGTTTCGATCACGAGGTCATAGATACGCGCATCGAGAATTTTTTTCACATACTTGTGCGACATGGAGTTTCCATAATTTGAGTCTGAAGAATCAATGGTAAGTTGATAAACAGATTTACGCCAGCCTGAAAGCAATGAATCTGTTTTATTGCGCTTATCACCGTATAATTGCGCCCTTACAAAAACAAACAACGGTTGAGGTTAAAGGTGGATCAGAATCAATTAAAACTCGCGGTAGCGGCCGCTGCAGTCGAGTACACATTAGGCAAGATCAACCCCGAGAGTATTGTTGGTATTGGCACCGGCTCAACCGCCAACTGCTTTATCGATTTGCTCGCCGAGCACAAGAATAGCTTTCAAGCGGCAGTGGCAAGTTCTGAGGCATCCGCCGAGCGATTGCGTGGCCATGGTATTGAGGTTATCGAGCTCAATGCGGCACCAGAGATTGCCATCTATATAGACGGGGCCGATGAGGCCAACCCTCATTTGGAACTGATCAAGGGCGGCGGCGCAGCACTCACCCGAGAAAAAATTGTCACGGCAGTGGCCAATGAATTTGTCTGCATTGCCGATGAGAGCAAGTGGGTCGATTACTTGGGTCAGTTCCCCCTGCCGGTAGAAGTGATCCCTATGGCGCGCAGCTATGTGGCCCGGGAACTGGTTAAACTGGGTGGCGATCCAGTATGGCGAGAAAATATTATCACCGACAATGGCAATCAAATTCTTGATGTCCACCATCTATACCCGGTGGCGTCTGCCCGGGATCTGGAAGAGAAGATTAATCAGATTACCGGCGTAGTGACCAATGGCTTCTTTGCTCTAAAAGCGGCTGACGTATTATTTCTGGCAACTCAGCAGGGCATTGTCACCCACTACCCAAAAGCTTAAGCAGCGGCGTTTATAACAATGAAAAAATATCATGTTTGCGGTCTCGGCAATGCCCTGGTCGATACGGAAATCGAAGTCAGTGAAAAAAATCTCAGTGACCTGGGAATTGAAAAAGGTTTGATGACACTAGTGGATGAAGAGCGTCAGCATTTCTTGCAAAACAGTCTCAGTGATCACATGGTGATGTCAAAGCGCGCCTGTGGCGGTTCTGCTGCAAACACGGTTATCTCTCTCAGCCAATTTGGTGGCAAGGGCTTCTTATCTTGCAAGGTGGCTGACGATGATAATGGTCGGTTCTATATGCAGGACCTGGCCGACAATGGCGTCGACCACAATGTGAAAGCTCAGATTGCAGAGGGTATTACCGGAAAATGCCTGGTAATGATTACCGATGATGCCGACCGCACCATGAATACCTTTCTTGGAATCAGTTTCGACCTGGCCTCTGGGGATGTCGACCCAGAAGCTATTGAGAATTCAGAATACCTTTATATTGAAGGCTATCTGGTTACCGGCGAGAGTTCATTGAATGCGGTTCTAGAGGCTTGCCAAATTGCTCGCCAGGCGGGGACTAAGATTGCCCTGAGCTTATCTGACCCAGGCATTGTTGAATATTTTCGCGATGGCTTAAAAAGCATTGTTGGAGATGGCGTCGACCTGCTGTTCTGCAATGAACAGGAAGCTCTAAGCTGGTGTCAGACCGATAATTTGGATCAGGCATTGGAACAGCTACAGGATAGCGCCGCAGAGTTTGCGGTGACCCTTGGCGGTGAAGGCGCGGTGGTATTTGATGGCAATGAGTATCTGCGCGCAGCGGCTCAACCTATTACTGCGGTTGATACTAATGGTGCCGGCGATATGTTTGCCGGAGCCTATCTCTACGGTATCACTCAGGGCTATTCCTGCCTATCCGCGGCCGTATTTGCCAACCGTGCCGCCAGCGCGGTTGTCGGCCAGTACGGTCCGCGCTTGCACAGCGCTGAGTACGATGGTCTCAAAGAGGGTTTAAAGTAAGCTCTCTGGCCTTAGAGTCAACCGCCGATTTGATCCAGCGGCTGGGGATGTTGGAACAGAAAGCCCTGCAAATAATCGACGCCAATTTTCTTTAACAGGCGCATTTGGTTTTCATTTTCCACCCCTTCGGCCACAGTGGTGACACCCATAATATGGCCGAGGTGGTTAATGGTGCTGACTACCGAATAATCCACATCGCTATTTTCCATCGTCCGAATAAAACTCGAATCAATCTTTAAGCAGTCGATGGGCAGCTCTTTTAAATAGGCAAATGACGACAGCCCACTGCCAAAATCATCCAGAGCAATGGATACACCCACCGAGCGCAAAGTGGAAATCAATCGCTTCGCCTCATGCAGATGCTTTACCGCTGCGGTCTCGGTAATTTCAAACTGAATATATTTTGGCGATATTCCCGAGTCACTAAACCCTCTAAGAATATAGTCAATGGCATTCTCGTCACCCACGGTGCTGCCGGAGAGGTTCACAGATAACAGTGGCAGAGCCGCGCCTTTGGATTGCAGTCGCTGCAGAAATTTTAGGGAGTTGCTAAACACCCATTTATCCAGATCGTCTATCAGCGAATAATGTTCGGCTCCGGGAATAAATTCTGAAGGCGGTAAAATGGTGCCGTCACTTTCGCGCATTCGCACCAGCACCTCATAATATTTTGCGGTTGCCGCACTGCCGGTTAGGGGCACAATTGGCTGGGCAAACAGCGTAAAGCGATCTTCGTCCAAGGCCGAGACAATTTTCGGCATGCTGGTGGCGAGACTGCGGCGGCGAGCCACCTCTTCATTAAAGGACTGGAAGTGAATTTTGTTGCGACCTTTATCCCGAGCCGTGGCGCAGGACGACCCCGCTGAGATCATCAGATCTATATCGGAAAGCGCTGTGTCATCGATCAGTATGGCGCCGATACTGGCACCAATTTTCAGCACCTCGCCCTCCCAGGGAACTCTGAGCTCTTTGACCTCCGCCAGAATACGCTCGGCCAGCATCATCGCCTTGTCATAATTTACTCTATGAATTAGCAAGGCAAATTCATCATTGCCAATGCGCGCGGTGATATCACTGGGACCAGCTAGTCCAATCAGCAGCTGGGCAAATTGTTTGAGCAATTCATCCCCGGCGGTATGGCCACTGGTGTCATTGATCACCGAAAAATTATACAGATCAATATAGAGCAACGCGTGTATAGCGCCCTCATGGCGAGCAATTTCAATGGCTTTCTGGATACGTTTTGACAGCGAGGAGCGATTGGGCAATCCAGTTAGAGAGTCATGCATGGACTGCCACTGCAAGCGACTTGAAACACGTCGTGCCTCACTGAGAGGCCGGAAGATCACCAGACATTGGGTGATACGCCCCATCGCGTCGCGCAATGGAAATACCGACACCGAAACGCTAACAGGCGCTGCGCCTCGGACTTTTAATAACAGTGATTGATTGGGTTCAACATTGATCGCCTTATTCAGTGCATCCTGAATCGGTGTTTCGGCAATACCAGTCTCTTCATTGGCCAGGGGCATGGCCACATGCATCTGCATAGGCTTCGATTTATCTAGAGTAAAACCCAATAACTGCTCGGCAATCGGGTTCATCTCCAAGACAAAACCTTCCGCATCCACCAGCGCCACAGCATCGGCAATATGCTGTGATGTAAGGTCATAGAGCTGGCCGCGATTAATCAGCTGGTCGGCCTGTTGGCTTACTTGGGTACAGTCACGACAGAGGATAATCAGCTGATCTGAGGCGCTGGCAGAATGAAATAATTTGATATCTAGGTAACGGCTTTCACCCTGTGAAGTGGCGGCAAGCATATAGCCCTGACTATGCCGGGTGATCAGGCTATTAATATTTTCTTCAAGATCTAAGCCCTGCACCTCATCGAGTCCGGGAAACAATGTGCGCACCGAGCTGCCGAGCAACAGCTCATTGCTGTAGCCAAACAGGCTCTCTGCGGCGGCACTCACCTGAGAGATAAAACCAAATTGATCGCTGGTGATATAGGCGGCCTGCTTATCGACAAAAAAGCTGTCCGATTGCTCGGCGCCAGCGGCTATTAGCTTTTTTGAGCTATGGTCCTGCTCGCTCTCCAGAGTGCTATCAAAAGTGTTATCGAGAACAGTACCCAGAGCCATCTTATGAGCACCCTCAGCCTCAGATAGCGATATTTTATCGGGGCTTCTTGCAATCGCCGCCTGAAGATTAAATCGGATCAGACCATAGTTATTGGAACCATCATCATAAGCCGTCATAGACACCCCCAACAGAGTCGAGCTGTCCCGGGAAAAAGCTCCGCTGAATTGGTCTAACAGACTATTGTCAGCCGGCCTTGTAAACTGACTGGTGCCATTGGCACTGATGATTTGGTGTAATTCGGCAGAGAAACCACTACCCAATAGTGCTGGAAATAACGCGTAGAATCGTTTGCCCTGAGACTGGCCCGGTGAGACCTGACAGAAGTCGGCGGCTTTGCGATCGATCATCATCACCCTTAGATTGCGGTCCACAACCATTACGCCCCCTTGCAGGCGCGCCGCAATCAGGGCCCGACTCAACTCGGACCCCGCTCCACTAACTCCTTCTATGTGGAAGATATCATTCATCCTTTTATACCCTTTCTATCCTTTTATACCCTCTACCCTTTAAACCTTGTAACTTTTTATATCTTCTAATCTTTAATCATCTGCATCTTATCTACAACTAACTATAAGTCGTGACATTTGTGGGCTAATTATCCCTGAGAGAGCAACTCTCGGAGATCAATCATCGCCGCATTGGCTCGGCTGATATAAGAGGCCATCACTAAGGAGTGATTGGCCAACAGGCCAAAGCCTTCGCCATTAACAATCACTGGCGCATTGACCGGCTGCTGGCTCATTTCCAACTCACGGATAATCTGCTGCAAACTGGCAACTGCATTTTTGCGCTTGAGCACATCGGCAAAGTCCACTTCAACTGCCTTTAAAAAGTGCAGCAGCGCCCAGGTGGTGCCGCGGGCTTCATAAAACACATTATCAATTTCAAACCAGCTGGTTTTGACATCGATCTCATTGGCATTCTGTGTCGATTGGCGACCGCCGGCATCCCCGGACAGATCGGTATTAATGCGCCGCTGACCAACACTGGCGGAAAGTCTCTGAGACAGGCTGCCAAGCCGGGTTTCCACGGTGGCCAACCAGTAACGCAGGTTATCTGCCCGAGCAAAAAACTGTGCGTTAGGGGCCTGACTGTCAGCTAGGCGTTCGAGGTAGCTGCGGAAGTATTGTTGTCCATCGGCATATTCCGATTCAGGCCAGGGCACCGCCCAGCTGCGGTGATCAATATGCAGTCGCGGCTCGGCAACGGCCAGATCAGGGTCTTCAGTTGACTGAGATTGCGAGCGGCTAAAGGCTTCTCGATTGGCCTTGCTGAGATCGCGAATCTGTACCAACACCCCAAACTCCCAGCTGGGAATATTGTCCAGCCAAACGCCGGGAGGCATCATGTCATTACTCAGATAACCACCAGGCTTGTGCAGTAACACTTCAATGGTGTGGATCAATGTGGCGGTGGTGGTGGCACCCACCACCAGAGATTTACCCGCCAGCGCTTTCTCCGTTTCTCCATGCACATCAAATAGCTCCGGCTCATCGCTCCAGTACCAGGCCAGACCGAGAATTAATAGAGTGACAGCGAGTAAAGCGATCAGGGCATAGCGCAAATAGCTGGGGCGCTGGCTACCCGAATAGCCATCAGCTATTTGCTCGGCAGCATCGAGAAAAGGTCTCTGGCCAACAGTTTTAATCCGACGCCAAAATCTCATTTATCCATTCCGTGGGTTTTCATCTTTTGCATACTGTGGCCGGAATGATCATGCATGGAGTGATCTGGCATAGACTGATCTGGCATGGAATGATTATGTTTGGAGTGATCATGGGCCTTAACTGCAGGAGCAGACTTCTGAAACAGGCTGCGCACCTTAACGTCCATTTCGATACTGCCACAGTCCTCGGTTGTCAGGCTGACAGGGTGTATTTCACCCGCTACCAGCTCAGTTTGCACATCGATCAGCATCAGGTGATAACCACCAGGTCTAAACAGCAGGGTCTCTCCCGCGGTTACTGTCACTGCAGCCACCGGACGCATTTTCATCATGCCGTCACTATTGAGTTGCTGGTGAATTTCTAAGGTGCCTGCAATCGCTGCGCTGCCGCCAATAATGGAGCAGTCTCTATCACTGTTATTGGTCAGGTATAAATAGCCTGCGGTTGCCGTTCGCCCTGGAGGCATAGTACGAATATAAGCATCCTCAACGGAGAAGTCAGCAGCGCTTGTCGCCCATGCAAAGGGCATGGCGAGACAAAAAATAACAGCGTAAATTAATCGAGTTTTCATAGAAGTCCTTAATGAAACTATAGCATGGCATAAGAATGTTGATCGCAAACCGCGATGATTGATCTGACTTGAATCGCCAGCGGTAAAGAATTGTACTCAGTTTAACGCGCTGCGAACTGTTACCCTGCATTATACTAGCGCTATTCAATATTACCGTCATGAATAACTTAGCGGAAAGGCTATGAAAATTACAAAGCACAACCTCCTCCTGAGTCTGACTCTGATGTTTGCCTGGATTACGGCCACAGCAGAGAGTGACTTTCTCACTAAACCCAGCGACAGCAGTTGGGCAAATGAGATTGCCAGCCCGGAGTTTGTTCCGGTTGAACAGGCTTACAGCCTTGAGGTTGTGGCTGAAGACCAGCGCCTTTTGCTCAACTGGACTATTCGTGACGGCTACTACTTATACCGTGACCGCTTCAAGTTTGGATCTGTGGATACCAGCGCGGTTTTAGCAGCACCAACATTTGCCAGCGGTCTGGTGAAGTGGGATGACTATTTTGAAAAAGAAGTGGAGGTCTACTATCAGCAGACCAGTGTCGAGCTGCCTTTTACCAGTACAGCAGATCGCCTGAGCCTGCAGATTGAGTCCCAGGGCTGTGCCGATGCCGGCCTCTGCTATCCGCCCTATAAACAGTGGCTGGATATAGATCTGGCCAGCGGCATTGTTGAAATCAGCACCCAGCCACCTAACACTGCCGAGGCCCCAAGCAATCCCGGGGACTCAACATCTCTGCCACTGGCACTGGTGCTACTTTTTGCCCTAGCAGGTGGCATGATTCTCAATCTGATGCCCTGTGTGTTTCCAATACTGTCGATCAAGGTGTTGAGTTTCACCATGAACCACAAGACCGATCGCAGCAGACATATTCACGGACTGGTCTACACTGCCGGCGTTGTATCGAGCTTTGTGGTGATCGCCGTTGCCATGCTGTCATTGCGCGCGGCCGGTGAGAGTATTGGCTGGGGCTTCCAACTGCAGTCGCCGCTATTTGTAATCTTTTTAATCTATCTGTTCTTTGTTATGGGTCTTGGACTCTCGGGCTTTCTCGAGATCGGCAGCAGTCTTATGTCGATGGGCCAGAACAGTCAGAGTGAAGAGGGTCTGCGCTCTTCCTTTATGACCGGCGTGCTCGCCACTACGGTTGCCAGCCCCTGCACCGCTCCCTTTATGGGCCCGGCTCTAGGTTTTGCCCTGAGCCAGTCAGCCACTATCGCAGTATTAGTATTTGCCTTTCTCGGTCTCGGTATGGCACTGCCGTTTATTCTGCTGGCTTGGATTCCAGGACTCACCAAGCGACTGCCAAAACCCGGCCCCTGGATGGATCTGTTTAAACAATTTCTCGCCTTCCCCATCTATATGACTGCGGTGTGGCTGCTCTGGGTTGCCGGTCGTCAGACATCAATCGATGTTGCCGCGGCAGTGGTTATCGGCCTGGTTCTGCTGGTTATGGGTCTATGGCTGTGGAAACTAAATAGCAAGGCAATCACCCGAATTCTCGCCACTGCAACATTTGCCGCGGCTCTGGCTGTGCCTGTACTGGCTATCTCTGAAGCGGAAGCCGAACCAGACTTTCTCACTTACTCACCGCAACTACTGGAGGATCTGCGCGGGGATAATCAGCCGGTGTTTATCAATCTCACCGCTGACTGGTGCATTACCTGCCTAGTTAATGAGCGCATTGCCCTGAGTTCCGACAAGGTTAAGCAGTTGATGCGGGACCAAGGCATCAACTACCTCAAGGGCGACTGGACCAACAGCGACCCACAGATCACCGCGCTACTTGAGCGCTACAATCGCAGCGGTGTGCCACTGTATCTGCTCTATCCTCGAGGTCAGGGTGAGGCAGAAATTCTGCCGCAGATTCTCACCGAATCGATGGTGATTGAGGCGCTAAAGAAAGCCGCAATTTGACTTCACGACTTTTATCGACAAATACTCAGAAATTTACCGAATTTAGACGAATTTGGTGAATTTTAGGGTTTTTAAGCGATAAAATGGCACTAAAACCGCCTATCTTCGCCGTTTCGACAAAAGCGCCTTCAGTAAAAACAGAGATCATGCACAGTATGGTCGTCAAATTCTGGTAATTTCGCCGAAAACAGTATTTTTTAAAGTATTCGTGGACAGTACTTTTATTTTCGGGCAGACTCCTCCCAATCTGGCAACCAACCTATTCCCGAGGGTCCAATGGCTTCACTACTGGTACTTCATGGTCCAAATCTAAATTTGCTCGGCTCTCGTGAGCCAGAAATCTACGGCGGAGAATCCCTTGATCAGATCAACGCATCTCTGGTGAGTCAGGCCGCTGCAGCGGGGCACAGCCTTGCAACACTGCAGAGCAATGCCGAGTTCGAGCTAATTCAACGGATTCACGATGCCAGAAATGAAGCTGTCGACTTTATTATTATCAATCCCGGCGCCTTCACCCATACCAGCGTAGCCCTTCGCGATGCTTTGCTCGGTGTTGAAATACCCTTTGTCGAAGTGCACCTGTCTAATGTGCACGCCCGCGAGGCCTTTCGTCATCACTCCTACTTTTCCGATATTGCCGATGGCGTTATCTGCGGCTTCGGTGCCAACAGCTACAAGCTGGCGCTGCAGGCAGTGATCGGCAAGCTCGACTAAGCTTTTTATAACAATTTTTACATCTAATTCTAGAACCCATTTAAGAAAGAGAAAACTACATGGATATTCGCAAAGTCAAAAAACTCATTGAATTGCTCGAAGAATCGAACATCAATGAACTGGAAATCACCGAAGGTGAAGAGTCCGTGCGCATCAGCCGCGGTGTTCCCGTGCAAGCCTACGCCGCACCAGCGCCGGCAGCCCCTGCGCCTGTCGCTATTGCCGCCCCTGCACCAGCTGCCGCAGCCGCAGCGCCGGCAGCCGCAGCCCCTGACGAACTGGCTGGCCATATAGTTAAATCACCAATGGTGGGCACTTACTACGCCTCTCCTGCTCCAGGCTCGGGCGCTTTTGTCTCGGTCGGCAGCACAGTAAAAGTCGGCGATGTGCTCTGCATACTCGAAGCGATGAAAATGATGAACCAGATCGAAGCCGATAAATCTGGCACCATTGGCGCCATACTGGCCGAAGACGGCGAGCCTATCGAATACGATCAACCACTGTTCACCATCGTTTAATTGTAGCCAGGGATAAAATCATGCTCGAAAAAGTGCTGATCGCAAATCGCGGCGAAATTGCTCTGCGTATTTTACGCGCCTGTAAAGAACTCAACATTCAAACGGTTGCCGTGCACTCCAAAGTGGATGTTGACCTTAAACACGTCAAGCTGGCAGATGAGTCTATCTGTATCGGCCCCAACCCCTCTCAGCAAAGCTACCTGAATATTCCGGCGATTATCAGCGCCATGGAAGTGACTGGTGCCACAGCAGTTCACCCAGGTTATGGCTTTCTGGCGGAAAACGCTGACTTTGCCGAGCAGGTAGAAAATAGCGGCTTTGTGTTTATCGGCCCCACCGCTGAATGCATTCGTATTATGGGTGACAAGGTAGCTGCCATTAAGGCAATGAAATCTGCCGGCGTGCCCACGGTGCCCGGCTCCGACGGCCCCTTGAACGATGACCCGGCAGCACTGCGGGCAATGGCTAAGAAGATTGGCTATCCGGTGATTATCAAAGCCGCGGCGGGCGGCGGTGGTCGCGGTATGCGTATTGTCGAGACAGAGGAAGCTCTGGTTAACTCAGTGGCGATTACCAAAACTGAAGCGCAGGCCGCATTTGGTGATGGCACTGTCTATATGGAGAAGTTTCTCACCAACCCTCGCCATGTGGAAGTTCAGGTTCTCTCTGATGGCCAAGGCCATGCTATTCACCTCGGCGATCGCGACTGCTCACTGCAGCGCCGTCACCAGAAGGTTCTCGAAGAAGCTCCGGCCCCAGGCATTCCCGAAGAGGCCCGTCAGGCAGTTTTTGAAAGCTGCACAAGAGCCTGTATTGAAATTGCCTATCGCGGCGCCGGTACTTTTGAATTTCTCTATGAAGACGGCGGTTTTTACTTTATCGAGATGAACACTCGAGTTCAGGTAGAGCACCCAGTATCAGAAATGATTACCGGAATCGATATTGTTAAAGAGCAGCTGATGATCGCCAGCGGGCGGCCACTAAGCTTTACGCAAAAGGATGTGATCTTCCGCGGCCACTCTTTCGAGTGCCGAATCAATGCCGAAGATTCAGTGACCTTTATGCCACAGCCCGGCACCATCACCTCTTATCACGCTCCAGGCGGCAATGGCGTGCGGGTGGATTCCCATATCTATAACGGCTACCGGGTACCACCGAATTACGACTCGCTGATCGGCAAGATTATTACCTATGGTCGCGATCGTGACTCGGCTTTGTCGCGCATGCGCAACGCCCTAGACGAAATGATGATTGACGGTATAAAAACCAATATTGAACTGCATCAGGATCTGGTTCGGGATCCGGAGTTCAAGAAAGGCGGCGTCAATATTCATTATCTTGAGAAAAAACTCGGGCTGTAATTTACAGCCCGGCGTTTTACTCAACTCACGGCTACTCAACTCCTCTCCAAATAGGCTCTTCCCATGCAATGGCTCCAGCTAATTGTTGCCAGTACCCGTGATGCCAGCAGTGTCATTGAAGATGCACTGCTGGAACTCGGCGCAGTTTCAGTTACCCTCGAAGACGCCGCGGACCAGCCCATTCTGGAACCGGGAGTTGGCGAAACACCGCTCTGGGACAACTGCATAATCAAAGCCCTGTTTGCCGATGACACGGATACAGTGCAGACCGGCGCGCAGCTCGAGGAGTTGGTTGCCCAATCTCTGCAATTGAGCTGGCAGCAACTGGAAGATAAAGACTGGTCTCAGGAGTGGAAGAAGTATTTCTCGCCAATGAAGTGTGGCGAGCGGCTGTGGATCTGTCCCAGCTGGATTGCACCGCCAGATCCTGAGGGGATTAATCTCAGTCTCGATCCTGGCCTGGCTTTTGGTACCGGTAGCCACCCCACCACTCACCTCTGCCTGCGCTGGCTCGACAAGCAGGATCTGAGCGGCCAGACGGTAATCGATTACGGCTGTGGCTCGGGTATTTTGGGTATCGCCGCGCTGTTACTGGGCGCGGAAAAAGTTATCGCAGTAGACAATGACCCTCAGGCGCTACTGGCCACAAGAGACAATGCCCAGCGCAATAATATAGCCCCTGAGCGTATCAGCACCTATTTACCTGAAGACCTTCCCAAGACTGTAGAGGGTCAAACTATGCTGGCCAATATTCTTGCCGCACCTCTGATCGAGCTGGCACCGAAACTCACCACCCTGACCGCGACCAATGGATTGATCTGCCTGTCGGGATTGCTTGAGCATCAGATCTCGGCGGTTTCCCAGCCCTATCTGGCCAACTTTAATTTTGATGACCCCGCCATCGAATCAGAGTGGGCACAGCTTGCGGCGCGTAAAACAGCCTGAGCGCCTAAACAGCTCAAGAGCACAAAAAAAGCCGATTCTGTGAATAAGCGGCAGGCTTCACATACTGCTAAACTCAGCTAAACCTCCGCTGGAATCTCCATGTCACATTTCACCACTGGCTGCCCCAACTGCGCCACCAAATTTCGCCTAACACCAGAGCAGCTAGAGATAGCAGAGGGCATGGTGCGCTGCGGTAAGTGCATGGGAGTGTTTAATGCCAGCGACAATAAGATTGAAGTGCCCCAAGCGTCCAGCGAGGAACTAAAAGAAGAGCCAAGTGAAGAGCTAAATGAAGAGCACAGGGAAAAGCCCGAAGAGACCACGGCACTTCCGGTGATAACCGAGCTGCTACACAATGAATTTGACCAGCAGCAAACGGCGATAAAAGACAAAACCCCAAACAGAGTAATTGCAAAGCTAATAATAATTTTGCTTGGCGCACTAGTTTTGGCCGCTCAGTACAGCTACTTTTTTAGCCGCGAACTAAGCCAGACTGAAGCCTATCGCAAACCCCTGTCTAGCTTCTGTAAGCACCTCGGCTGCAGCCTCGACCTTTTCCGTGATATCGACAAACTCAGGGTCCGACAATTTATGGTTCAGTCAGACCCCAACCAACCCGGCGTACTGGTTGTGGATCTGATTATCGAGAACCGCGCCCAGTTCCATCAGCCCTTCCCCAAGATTGCTCTGCGCTTTGCCGATATGCAAAACCAGACTGTTGCCGAGCGGGTATTTCTGGCCAGAGAATATCTAGCCCATAATTCAACAAGCCTTCCAGCAAAGCCTAAATTGATTCCCAAGGGCAAACAGCGACGAGTCAATTTCCGTCTTGTGGATCCCGGCATCAAGGCGGTGAATTATTCTGTGGCGCTAAAAGAACAATAAAGCTATCTTTTTCAATTGATCACTTTTTAATCAGCTAGCCACGGGGTATCATTGCGCCTTTAAAGCGCAGACCATTCCCCTCGAGGCGAATTTGTTTAATATCGGCCCCTATCAGATCAATCGAAAGACCCTTTTGGCACCTATGGCTGGTGTCACCGACCTGCCCTTTCGTCAGCTCTGCCGAGAGATGGGTGCGGGTATGGTGGTCTCTGAAATGGTCGCCGCAGATCCCAGCACCTGGTCCAGCAGAAAATCCAAATTGCGCATCCAGTTCGCCGATGAACCGGCACCGCGATCAGTGCAAATAGCTGGCTATGATCCTTTGATGATGGCTGAAGCAGCGCGCTTTAATGTTCAGCAAGGCGCTGAAATTATCGATATCAATATGGGCTGCCCAGCCAAAAAAGTGTTAAAAAAAGCTGCCGGATCAGCACTGCTGCAACACCCGGATCTGGTGCAGGATATTCTTCGCGCTGTAGTGGACAGTGTTGATGTGCCCGTCAGTTTAAAGATTCGCACTGGCTGGGATCGGCAAAATCGTAATGCCGTAACTATTGCCAAAATAGCTGAGGACGCGGGCATTGCCGCACTGGCTATTCACGGTCGCACTCGAGCCTGTCGCTTTGTCAAAGAGGTGGAGTACGACACCATCGCCGAGGTTGTCTCTGCGGTTTCAATTCCAGTGATCGCCAATGGTGATATTACCTCTCCGGAAAAAGCCCTCAGTGTTTTGCAGCACACCGGTGCCGCAGCCGTAATGATTGGTCGCGGAGCTCAGGGCAATCCTTGGATCTTTAATCAGATTAACCATTTTCTTGACCACGGCGAAGCGGCGGCCAAGCCTTCAATCGCCGAAATTGGTTCCGTGGTCTCTCGCCATCTGCAGGCACTACATGAATTTTACGGCGCCTATGCCGGGGTTAAGATTGCCCGCAAGCATATTGGCTGGTACTTCAGCGTGCTGCCCGGGGGCCGAGAATTTGCCCGTCACTTTAATCGTATCGAAGATCATCTTGAGCAGCAGAATCTACTGCAGCAGTTCTTCCAGCAACCCAATATTTTTCAGGAATTAGCGGCATGAAGTATGCGCAAACCGGCACAGGTTCGGCACCACAGGACGCTGGAAGCAAACAACAGTCTCTGCAGCAGAGTGTCACCGAAGCCATGCAGCGCTATTTCTCTGACCTCGATGGTCAGGCCACTCACGATCTGTACGGCATCGTTATGGCCGAGGTCGAACCCCCTCTGCTAAAAGCAGTGATGGCATATACCAGACAAAATCAAAGTAGGGCCGCGGAGACATTGGGTCTCAATCGCGGCACCCTGCGCAAAAAATTAAAACAATACGACCTTCTATAATCTTCATTGAGGACTCTATGAGCGACCTGAAAAAAGTTTCACGCGCCTTAATCAGCGTTTCTGACAAAACTGGCATTGTCGATTTTGCCCGTGCACTCACCGCACAGGGTGTTGAAATTCTCTCCACTGGCGGTACCTTTCGCCTGCTTAGAGAAAACCAAATCGCCGCAACTGAAGTGTCGGATTACACCGGCTTTCCGGAGATGATGGACGGTCGCGTCAAGACTCTGCACCCCAAAGTTCACGGCGGTATTCTGGGTCGCCGCGGCACCGATGATGAAGTGATGGCGCAACATGGCATTAAGCCCATCGATATGGTGGTGGTTAATCTCTACCCCTTCGCCGCCACCGTTGCCGACCCCAACTGCAGCTTGCCCACTGCGATTGAGAATATCGATATCGGCGGACCCACTATGGTTCGCTCCGCAGCTAAGAACCACAAAGATGTAGCCATCGTGGTTAATGCCGGCGACTACCAAGCGGTGCTCGAAGAGATGTCTGCCAACAATGGCCAGCTGGATTACAGCACGCGCTATCAGTTAATGGTCAAAGCTTTTGAACACACTGCCGCCTATGACGGCATGATTGCCAATTACTTTGGCGCTCGGGATATCGATAATCAGGCGCGCAACTTCTCAGACACTTATAACGTTCAGTATCACAAGACTCAAGAGATGCGCTACGGTGAAAACCCCCACCAAAAAGCGGCGTTCTATGTTGAAGCCAATCCCACTGAAGCCAGTGTTGCCACTGCCAAGCAGTTACAGGGTAAAGAATTATCCTTTAACAATATCGCCGATACCGATGCCGCTCTGGAATGCGTTAAGCAATTTGATCAGCCTGCCTGCGTAATCGTTAAGCACGCTAACCCCTGCGGTGTTGCCGTGGCCACGGATATTAATCTGGCTTATCAGCTGGCCTTCGCCACGGATCCCGAATCCTCTTTTGGCGGCATTATCGCGTTTAACCGCGAGCTCGATGCAACCACTGCTGCGGACATCTGTGAGAAGCAATTTGTCGAAGTAATAATTGCCCCTTCAGTATCTGCCGAAGCGGTCGCCGTAGTCACCGCGAAAAAGAATGTGCGCCTGCTAGAGTGCGGCACCTGGGGTGCTGAGCGTCCACAGGACTTTGACTATAAGCGCGTTAATGGCGGTCTGTTAATTCAGGATCGCGATAACGGTATGGTCGCCGAAGAAGATCTCAAAGTGGTCAGCGAGCGAGTGCCAAGTACTGCTGAAATGACCGATATGATCTTTGCCTGGAAGGTCGCCAAGATGGTCAAATCCAATGCCATTATTTATGCCAAAGACAATCGCACTGTAGGTGTTGGCGCTGGCCAGATGAGTCGCATTAACTCGGCGCGTATTGCGGGCATTAAAGCTGAGCATGCAGGACTTGAAGTGGCCGGTGCGATAATGGCGTCAGATGCTTTCTTCCCCTTCCGTGACGGCATTGATAATGCCGCGGAAGCCGGTATTAGCTGTGTGATTCAGCCCGGTGGCTCAATGCGTGACGATGAAGTGGTTGCCGCAGCCAATGAACATGGCATGGCGATGGTGTTTACCGGTATGCGTCACTTTAGACACTAGCAGTCTGGTTGTTCTATCTTCTGACGGCATTCGATATGCACTCAGCCGGAGGCTTATAAAAGTAAGCCTCCGGCTGAGTGCATGGATGCCATGAGAGAAGACAGGACCCCTTCTTCAGCCTGAAAGGATTTTTTTCCTAAAGCACATCATTCTTAGTCATTTTAAAGGCCGCCAAAGCTCTCTCTCGAGACTCTTTGATATCGACAATCGGCGCTGGATAGTCAGTGCCAATCTCTACCCCAGCGGCATTGAGAACCTCCGCCGGCGCCAGCCAAGGGGCGTGAATATACTTGGCCGGCATCTCTGCCAGCTCCGGCACATAGCGCCGAATATAATCCCCCTGTTTATCAAACTTCTCACTCTGAGTGATGGGATTGAAAATCCGGAAAAACGGCGCAGCATCAGCACCGCAACCGGCGATCCACTGCCAGCTGGCACTATTGGCAGCAAGATCCGCGTCAACCAGACAGTCCCAAAACCAGCGCTCGCCACTGTGCCAGTGAATAAGTAAATTCTTCACCATAAATGAGCCCACCACCATACGCACACGATTGTGCATATAGCCGGTGTTCCAAAGCTCACGCATGCCGGCATCCACTAGGGGGTAACCGGTTTTACCTTTTTGCCAGGCCTTGAGCTCGGCATCGGTATTCTTCGCCCAAGGGAAAACATTAAAGCGTGGCTGCAAGTTGTCAGTAGGTAATTTGGGGAAATGATAGAGCAGATAGTAGGAAAATTCACGCCACCCTAGCTCACTTAAAAATGTGTCCAGATTGCTTTCATTATCGATTAATGCCGCCGCATCATTGGCTGCATACCAGGCGGTATTGACCGACATCTGGCCGAAGTGAAAATAGGGCGACAGGCGTGAGACATTTTTCTTGTTGGGAAAGTTGCGGCCCTCGCGATAATCTTGGATGCCGTTAAAGACAAAATCATCCAGTCGATCTTTGGCACCCTCTTCACTGATATCCCAGTCGCCGTGCAACTTGGTGTGCCAATCAACAGCCGGCAACAGGGCCAGATCATCTACGGCCAAACTATTATCAGCTTTGATCAGGTCCATAGCCGCGGGAACCGGCAGCGGCAATCGAGGTGCAGGCTTTTGCAAACAGCCTCTGCGATAATAGGGCGTGAAAACCTTATAGGGAGTTTCATCTTTTTTCAGTACCTGCCAGGGTTCCCAAAGCAGGGAGCCATTGAAACTTTGAACATCTAGCCCCGCATTTTTCAGACTGGTTTTTATGTTGGCATCACGCTGGATACTCTTGGGTTCGTAACAGCGGTTCCAATAAACCGCTTTGGCTGAGCTTGCAGCACTGATATCCGCAAGAACCTGCAGTGCATCGCCAGTATAAATATTTAATTTGCCACCGAGGGTTTTGTCTAGGGACTGCAGGGCATGGTGCAGCCACCAGCGGCTGGCACCACCGAGAGTCCAATCCTGGTCGCTAGTCTGATCAAAGATATACACAGGGACCACCGCGCCGGATTCACAGGCTGCGGCTAGAGCGGGATTATCGGCAAGGCGGAGATCCTGGCGAAACCAGTAGATGATTGGCTGTGTGATAGTGAAATCCTTTATTTTTATTATTTATTTACGGCTTACAGGCGCAGACTAGATCCTCTAATCAGCAATTAACTCAGACCGCTATTACAGCATATTTGCAGGTTTACTCTGCTACAATCGCGCCATTAATTTTTTGACTTTGGATTTAGACAAATGAATGTATTGGTTATTGGCTCAGGTGGGCGTGAACACGCTCTGGCATGGAAAGCGGCGCAGAGCAGCGATGTGGCAACTGTCTATGTAGCACCAGGCAATGCTGGCAGCGCCAGAGAAGCTAAGGTAGAAAATATTGCCCTGCCGATTGATGACTTTGCAGCACTGGCGGATTTCGCCGCCAACAACAATATTGGCCTGACCATTGTCGGCCCCGAGCAACCACTGGTGGACGGTATTGTTGACTACTTTAATCAGCGCGAGTTGCCGATCTTTGGCCCATCCAAAGGCGCGGCGCAGCTTGAAGGATCCAAAGCCTTTACTAAAGATTTTTTGTTGCGCCAGAATATTCCCACCGGCTTTTACCAAAATTTCACCGATATAGATGAAGCTATGGCTTATCTGCAAAAGGTCGGTGCGCCCATTGTTATCAAGGCAGATGGTCTGGCTGCGGGCAAAGGAGTAATTGTGGCAATGACCATGGCAGAAGCTGAGGCGGCGGTTAAAGATATGCTCGCCGGCAATGCCTTCGGCGAAGCCGGGCATCGGGTAGTGATTGAAGAGTTCCTCGACGGTGAAGAAGCTAGCTTTATTGTTATGGTTGACGGAAAAAATGTCCTGCCTATGGCCACAAGTCAGGACCACAAACGTGCAGGGGACGGCGACAGCGGCCCCAACACCGGTGGTATGGGAGCCTATTCTCCAGCGCCAGTGGTCAACGAGGCTATTTATCAGCGCATAATGGATGAAGTGATTTATCCAACCGTTAAGGGTATGGCGGATGAAGGCAATGATTACACCGGCTTTTTGTATGCCGGCCTGATGATCATGGCGGACGGTACCCCCAAGGTGATTGAGTATAACTGCCGCTTTGGCGATCCCGAAACGCAGCCCATTTTGATGCGGCTTAAATCGGACTTAGTGAGCCACTGTCTAGGGGCACTGGATGGCGCCTTGGACTCACAGCAGGCAAATTGGGATTCCCGCCCGGCAGTCGGTATTGTGCTGGCAGCCGGAGGCTATCCCGCCGCCTATTCAAAAGGCGATGCAATCACTGGTCTCGAGACCGCCAGCACCGCTAGCGCGAAAGTATTCCACGCCGGGACGGCGATCAAAGATGGCCAGATTGTCACCAATGGCGGCCGTGTACTCTGCGCCACAGCACTGGGCAATACGGTAGCCGAAGCTCAGCAAGCGGCCTATGAGTTGGCTGCGGGTATAAAGTTTAAGGATATCTACAAACGTACCGATATTGCTTGGCGCGCCATCGAGCGCGAGCAGCAGGGTTAATAGTGGAATGACTTTGTGGCAGCAATTTCTCAGCGTTGAGATTGAGTTTCAGGCATTTGGCGGACAACATCTCGGCGCTCTGATAGTGTTTGGCCTCTGTATGCTGGCCACGGTCTGGGGAATCCGCAATTTCGATACAAGGCAGAATCTCCTGTTTAGCAGAATAATTTCGATCTTCCTAGTAATCACAGTGGCTCTGTTTAGTGCCATCAAAATCTATTTTGATCGCTTTAATCTTTTGATCGATCTGCCCATATCCCTGTGTAATCTATTTGCCATATTAGCGCCCCTGCTATTTTGGCGTCCCAATCAACGCCGCCTCGAAGTACTCTATTTTCTTATTATGGCGGGCACAGTGCAGGCGATGCTGACGCCGGATCTCTATGTTGGCTTTCCCAGTAATGAGTTTTTTAAATACTGGATCGTCCACGGCGGTCTCGTAGTGCTGGTAATCCATAATATTTTTGCCTTTCAGATGTATCCGCGGCTCAAGGGGGTTGTGATTACCTTTGCCTGGGTAAATGTCTATTCAATTGCTCTCTATGGATTAAATCTGCTGATGGATGCCAACTACTTTTATCTGGTGAGCAAGCCAGGCAATGCATCGATTCTCGATCTATTTGGGCCTTGGCCACTGTATATTCTGGTGGCCGAAATGGTGGCGATGGTTTTCTTTGCGCTGTTTTACCTGCCGTTTATCTTCATCAAGAAAACTGACTCCACTGGCAGCGCCGTATAATTAGACAAGCGCAGCCAAAGTCACTACAGTTCTGACTAATGGTTAATGTCGATAAAGCCAATACACTCTTGAGAAGATCCTTTATGTCCCAGTCAAAGCCAACACTTTCTGTATTTGACCAGTTTATTGTTCAGGCGGACCAAGCTCTGCGCACAATTGCTGGCAGCGCCCCAGCGCCACAGCGAGGTTCGCCGGCCAAAGATGCCACCGAGGGTGACTTGACTGAGCAAGAACGCAAACATGCAGTGGGCTTAATGCGTGTTAATCATGCCGGTGAAGTTTGCGCTCAAGCGCTCTATCAGGGTCAGGCGCTGACCGCCAAGCTCCCTGAAGTGGGCCAGCAGATGGAAGAGGCTGCTGCCGAAGAAATTGATCATTTGGCTTGGTGCGAAGAGCGGATTGATCAGCTCGATGGCCGAACCAGCCTACTAAATCCGGTTTGGTATGCCGCGTCTTTTGGTCTTGGTGCCGCTGCGGGCTTAATTAGCGACAAGTTGAGCCTTGGGTTTGTTGCCGCTACCGAAGAGCAGGTGTGCAACCATCTGCAAGAACATTTAGACCAGCTACCGGAAGATGATCACAAAAGCCGCGCGGTGATTGAGCAAATGCTGGTAGATGAGAAACATCACGCCGAAAGCGCCCTAAATGCCGGCGGCTATCCCTTCCCAAAACCGGTTAAGAAATTGATGACATTGGTTTCCGGGGCTATGACTGCAAGCAGTTATCGACTCTAACGGCTCTCAATCAAAGAGCATTGACTGAGGCTCGTGAGGATTTTCCATATCCCGTGCCAAGTCGACAATTTTCTCCGACAACCACTGATGAATTGGCGAACCCAGAGTGCGCTTGTGCTGTAGTAGCACCAAGGGAACTGTGCCCTCGTGGGGAAGATCATCCGGATAGGCTTTGGTGACAATCCGATAGAGTTCCCGCTCCATACCAGAACCAAACTTCGCCGATACCATTAAGCAATCCGATGCACAGATGGTTTCGATTGCCGTCATTAGCTGATTAGTGACCATCGCCTTGGAACGATAACGCCCCTGCTCCCGCAGAGCTCGATCAAAACGCGCGTCAGTGCGAGCACTTACCCGCTTTGCAATCAGCAAATAGTACTGCACGTAGGGATATTGAAGAATCTCATCTAGAGTCACACGACTTTTTTTAGCCAGCGGGTGACCCTCGCGCATCCAGATCGAAGGACTGAAAATCGCCAAGTGCCGAGTGGTCACCTCAGCAGTTATATCCCGTTTTATATCGATGGCAAAATCCAGCACCCCCGCCGACAGCTCCCCGGCGACAGAATCCGTTTCACTGGAGATCGACAGAATTACTCCCGGAGCGTATTTATTTAACAGGGCAGTCAACTGCGATGCCAGAGAGATAGCAATAAATTCAGGGATAGCGATAGTGATCTCACCAACATAACTGGCCGGATCAAACTCACCATCAGTGACCATATCGAGAATACCATCTAGCAACATCGGCAATCTGAGCTGTAATTCTTCCGCTTTGGGGGTCGGGACCAATATATTCCCGGTGCGGGTAAACAGCGGGTCATCCAGCTGCTGGCGCAGACGCTGTAACACTCTGCTCATGGCTGGCTGGGTAATAAACAGGCGCTGGGCCGCGCGGGTTACGCTTTTCTCTTCTAGCAAAGCCTGAAGTGCAACCAATAGATTGAGGTCTAGGCGTGATAACTTTTGCAGATTCATGGGTTACCTCTAGGTCATTACAATTTGGTATATAAATAATGCGAACAATGCATTTGGATTATGACATAGGCCTGCGTATATTGACACACATAGGGCAACGAACTGCCCATAAACACACGGAGATAGACCATGACACTCGTATACATACTGATCGGATTCACTGGATTAGCGGGTGCTGCAATTGCGAAAGACGACTTCGCGAACGTTAAAGCACCAAAACTCAAAGCTTCCGATAAGACGCTGACCCACTAAATCAGCGGCTTCGCACCAAACCCCTCTTAATCCTTGCTATAGGATTCTTTTATAGGGGCCCATCCTAGGGCCCCTTTTTTTTATCTTAAAAAACTCTATCTGCTCAGTGGCCTAGACCATGGCAAATATTCGAGCCTATTGCCTTCGCAGCTTGTAAAACAAGGTTATTACAAAATGGTATGACTAAGATGCAAACAATGCATTTGCAGTATGGGAGGCAGATTTCTATTATATGTGTATTGAAGTTGCACAGAGTTTTAAAGATTTGCTGCTTAGCAGGTCTTACACCGTTTTACCCCTACCCCTTCCTTTGAGACTTTCTCAGGAATTTTTAGGAGCCCACCTTTGGGCTCCTTTTTTTTGTCTCGAATTTAGCCTCAGAGATATTCCTGAAACTGCCAGATCAGGCCTCGACCACCTCATAGCTATGGGTCATTTCAACCCCAGCAGCGGCGAGCATTATCGACGCCGAGCAATACTTCTCAGCCGACAACTCCACGGCGCGCTTAACCTGACTCTCTTTAAGGCTGGTTCCAGTAACTACAAAGCGCAGATGAATCTTGCTGAAGACCGCCGGCACAGCATCAACTCGCTCCGCTTCGATCTCAGTGCGACAATCGGTCACCTGCTGACGACTCTTGGCGAGCATGCTCATTACATCGAATGAAGCGCAGCCACCTAGCCCCAGCAACAGCATCTCCATTGGTCGAACACCCATATTGCGACCACCCTGACTTTCAGCGCCATCCATCACCACAGAGTGGCCACTGCCAGATTCGCCGAGAAACATCACGCCGTCTACCCACTTAATTGTCGCCTTCATAACTAGCCTCATTTTCGGAAGCGCAAAGATTACCATAGGGTCACTGCAAATTTTACTCGCGAGTATTTTTTTTTGACTACTATTAAATTCAGGAGTCGCAGATAAACAGTATATAAAGCGGCATGTTGCTAAACTTGTAAATGGAGAAACAAATTGGCGCCTGCACCTCTGACACCACATATTGAAAATGTGGAAGAGTTTTTATCCCACTGCCACAGACGCCGCTATCCGGCGAAAAGCACCATAATCTACGCCGGTGATCACGGCGATACCCTTTATTACATTATCAAGGGTTCGGTCACAGTGATGATTGAAGATGATAGTGACGGCAAAGAGATCATTCTCGCCTATCTCAATCCAGGAGATTTTTTTGGTGAAATGGGCCTCTTCGACCAGGAGCATCGCAGCGCGTGGATCCGCACTAAAACTGAATGTGAAGTGGGAGAGATCAGCTACGCAAAATTTATTGAGCTGAGTAATAAATATCCCGCATTTCTGTTCGCTATCAGCAAGCAGGTCGCTCAACGCCTCAGAGACACCACGCGCAAAGTTAGGGATTTGGCCTTCCTTGATGTCACCGGGCGAGTGGCGAGAACACTGCTAGACCTCTGTAAAGAACCGGATGCCATGACCCATCCAGATGGCATGCAAATCAAGATTACACGTCAGGAGATCGGTCGCATTGTTGGCTGTTCCCGAGAGATGGTTGGACGTGTACTCAAAGAACTTGAGACGCAGGGGTTGGTCAATGTGTCCGGCAAGACTATGGTGGTGTTTGGCACTCGTTAAGCAAACATCTCCGCCAGTCGCTGGCCCGGCTCTTCACTGCGCATAAACGCTTCGCCCACCAAAAAACTGTTCACATTGCGCGCGCGCATGGCGGCAACATCGTCGCTGCTGTGTATGCCGCTCTCGGTGATAACGATTCTACCAGCGGGGATTTTGTCCAGCAGTTGATAGGTGTTGTCGAGGGTCACTTCAAAGCTGTGCAGGTTGCGGTTATTAATGCCAACCATTGGGTTGTCCAGCTTTAGGGCGATTTCCAACTCTGCGCCATCATGCACTTCAATCAGTACATCCATACCCAGAGACTGCGCCAACTCATGCAGGTGAGTCAGCTGCTGTTCGGTCAATGCCGAGACAATCAATAGAATACAGTCTGCACTCATAGCCCGCGCTTCATAAACCTGATAATCATCGATAATAAAATCTTTGCGGATTACCGGCAGTTGGGTGGCCTCGCGTGCCATCTGTAAATAGTCATCTGCGCCCTGAAAGAAATCCACATCGGTGAGCACCGACAGACAGGCGGCGCCACCCTGCTCATAACTCTCAGCGATGGCGGCTGGATCAAAGTCTTCACGAATAACCCCTTTGCTCGGAGAGGCTTTTTTGATTTCTGCAATCACTGCAGATTGACCGGCGGCAAGTTTGGCCGCCAGTGCTGCGGCAAACCCTCTGGGCGATTCTGCGGACTGGGCTTTTTCAATTAACTGGGCTATCGACACCAGCGCGCTGCGCTCGGCAATCTCTTCGTGCTTGCGGGCGAGGATTTTTTTTAAGATTGTCGGTGTATCTGAGCTCATTTTAATTTCTCATTGTTTTTAGGCGTCTTGCTGGACCTGAGTAAAGGTCGCCAGATCAGTTAGTTTAGCCCGAGCTAATCCTGCGCCTATGGCATCCTGGGCCATGGCAACACCCTCTTTAATACTCTCGGCACAACCCGCTACATAAAGTGCGGCACCGGCATTGAGGGCGATTAAATCGGCAGCTTTTAGACCACTGGCAGTGGCCTGCTTGCCCAGCGCATCCACAATCAGTGCTAAGGACTGCTCGGCATTGTCTACATTGAGGCCGTCAAGACTCTGACGCTCTAGCATAAAGTCTTCAGGGGCAATGCTGTATTCCCGAACAAGACCGTCTTTATATTCTGCCACTGCAGTTTCCGTGGCAATACTAATTTCATCGAGACCATCGGCGGAGTGCACCACCATGATGTGCTCAGCACCCAGACGTCCGAGTACTTCAGCCATAGGTTTACAGAGAGCCTGATCATAGACGCCAATAAGCTGCCGAGTGACACCTGCAGGATTGGTCATCGGCCCAAGGATATTAAAAATGGTGCGCAGACCCAGCTCGCGGCGTGGGCCAATCGCATGTTTCATGGCGCTGTGATGAGCCGGCGCAAACATAAAACCAACGCCCAATTCCTGGACGCAGAGTGCCACTTGGTCAGGGCTGAGATTCAAATTGACCCCGGCGGCTTCAAGCACATCGGCGGCACCGCTATTGCTGCTTACTGAGCGATTGCCATGTTTAGCAACAGAGCCACCAGCTGCGGCCACAACAAAGGTAGAGGCGGTAGAGACATTAAAGAGATTTGACTCATCGCCGCCAGTACCCACGATATCCACCAGGCCTTCACCGGATACTTTGACGCCGGTGGCCAGCTCACGCATCACTTCAACGGCACCGGCGATCTCATCGATGCTCTCGCCTTTCATGCGCAGGGCAACGAGAAAGCCTCCGATCTGTGCTTCTGTGGCGTTGCCTGTCATTATTTGACGCATCACATCACGCATCTCTGAGGCGGAGAGACTTTTGCCCAGAACAACGCTATCTAAAGCCTGTTTGATATCCATGCTTAACCCTCGAGGAAATTATTCAGTAGGTCGTGGCCATGCTCGGTCAATATTGATTCAGGGTGAAACTGTACCCCCTCAATGGGTAGCTCCCTGTGGCGCACTCCCATAATTTCATCGATGCTGCCGTCGGCATTTTCTGTCCAGGCGGTGATTTCAAGACAGCTCGGCAGACTGCTCTGCTCGATCACCAAGGAGTGATAGCGAGTGGCTTCAAAGGGATTGGTTAAGCCGGAAAACACGCCGCTATTGCTGTGATGCATGGGCGAGGTTTTACCGTGCATCACCTGCTTGGCACGAACAATCTTGCCGCCAAAGGCCTGCGCGATACTCTGGTGCCCAAGACAGACTCCGAGAATTGGCAGGCGACCGGCAAAATGCGTAATAGTCTCCACGGAGATACCCGCTTCACTGGGTGTGCAGGGGCCGGGAGAGATTACAATCTTCTCCGGCGCCAAACGCTCTATATCGGCAATGCTAATTTCATCATTGCGATAGACCTGAACATCGGCTTTTAGCTCAGCCAGATACTGGACAATGTTATAGGTAAACGAGTCATAGTTATCAATCATTAATATCATTTTGACTCTCCAGAGCTTTTGCTGCAGACCATGGCTGCGGCGCGCATTAAGGCACGGGCTTTATTGTTGGTCTCTTTCCACTCTAAGTCGGGAATCGAGTCGGCAACCACGCCGGCGCCAGCCTGAACATGTAGCATATTGTCTTTGATCACCGCAGTGCGGATGGCAATGGCGGTATCCATATTACCGTTCCAGCCGATATAGCCCACTGCACCACCGTAGATATTTCGCTTTACTGGCTCGATTTCGTCGATAATTTCCATGGCGCGAATTTTTGGTGCACCACTTAGGGTCCCAGCGGGCAGTGTCGCTTTAAGAACTTCTAGGGCACCCATATCATCGGTGACTTGGCCCACTACATTGGAGGTGATGTGCATAACGTGGGAGTAGCGCTCAACAACCATTTTTTCGGTTACTACAACAGTGCCGGTTTTGCTGATGCGGCCGACATCGTTGCGCCCGAGATCAATCAGCATAAGGTGTTCAGCAATCTCTTTTGGATCCGCGAGCATCTCATCTTCCATCGCCTGATCCTCTTCCACCGTTGCGCCGCGCTTGCGGGTGCCGGCAATCGGCCGAACGGTCACCTCGCCATCTTCGAGACGGGCGAGAACTTCTGGCGATGAGCCGACAATATGAAAGTCATCGAGATCGAGGAAATACATATAAGGCGAGGGGTTGAGACGCCGCAGAGCGCGGTAGAGATTAATCGGTTCGGCGTTAAATGGCGCTGATAGGCGCTGAGATGGCACCACCTGCATCACATCACCGGCCATCACGTATTGCTTAACTTTATTCACCGCGGCCTTGAAGTCCTGTTCGCCAAAACTGGAGACAAAGTCTTCTTCAGAGATACCATCGGCGGCCATATTCATCGGCGGCAGTTGCGGCGCTGGCTGCTCTAACTTAGCCTCTAACTGATCGAGACGAGCTTCGGCTTTGGCCAATGCGTCTCGGTCTTTGGCGTCGACATGAACCACTAGCATAATGGTGCCGGAGAGGTTGTCGAAGATCGCCACCTCATCTGACGCCATCAATAATATATCCGGTGTGCCCAACATATCTACTGGCGCACTCTCGGCGAGCCGAGGCTCGACAAAGCGCACAGTGTCATAGCCAAAGTAGCCCACCAGGCCGCCGGTAAAACGCGGTAGATTAGGCAGATCCGGCATACTAAATAACTGTCGAAAGCGCTCCACCTCACCCAGGGGATCGGTGGTCTGGCGATTGACCATCGGCTTGCCGTCTCGAATAATTTCGAGTCGACTGCCAAATAATTTAAGCACCGTGGAAGTATGCAGACCAATTAATGAGTAACGGCCCCATTTCTCGCCGCCCTGCACTGATTCAAATAGATAGGAGTTTGGCCCAAGAGCCAATTTCAAGTACACACTTAGGGGGGTTTCTAAATCAGCCAGCACCTCGCGGGTGACGGGAATACGGTTGTATTCTTGACGGGCTAACTTAGCAAATTGTTCGGCGTTCATGATCGGATCCTTGTTCGTTGACAGAATGTGGCGGTGCAGGCGTCAGTGCGCCTCGGCTACTCTAGTTGCGCCAACGCCAGGTGTGACAGTTACTGTCAAACTGTTTAGAACTCGAACTTTTCACAAACTAACTCCAAAACGTAGGGTGCTATTGTAATCAATTGCACCGAGGCAACAACCTTCAGCGCGGAAAGATTATCAATTACCCTAGCACTTTATGTGCTGTAGCCCTCTAACTTATGCCTTAGCCAACTCATTGCGCATCTTGGCAATAACTTCAGCGTAGTCGTCAGCGCCATAAATTGCCGAGCCCGCGACAAAGGTGTCAGCGCCAGCAGCGGCTATCTCACGAATATTGTTAACGGTTACGCCGCCATCTATCTCTAGACGAATATCATGGCCGCTGTTATCGATTAGCTGGCGTGCCTCCACCAGTTTATCCAGTGTCGCAGGAATAAATTTCTGACCGCCAAAACCGGGGTTTACTGACATCAGTAGCAACATATCCATGCGGTCCATCACCCAGCGCACTGTTTCTAAACTGGTTGCTGGATTTAATACCAGACCAGCTTTGCAACCGAGATCGCGAATCAACTGCAGAGAGCGGTCAACATGATTGGAAGCCTCGGGATGAAAGGTGATATAAGTTGCACCGACATCGGCAAACATGCGGATCAAATCATCCACCGGCTGCACCATCAAATGCACATCGATTGGTGCCGTGACACCGTGGTCTCGCAGTGCTTTACAGACCATCGGACCGATCGTTAGGTTGGGCACATAATGGTTGTCCATCACATCAAAGTGGACAACATCTGCGCCGGCCTCAAGAACCGCATCAACTTCTTCCCCCAGGCGGGCAAAATTGGCAGATAGGATGGATGGAGCAATCAAAAAATCAGTCATAAAACACCAGAAGTCAATTCAGGCGTAACTATGCGTGACTTCCTTATGGGGTGCAAATACTTTGCCCTTTAAAGCGGTCAGATGAACAAAAAGAGCGATAACAAAAGCCGAAAAAGAAAAAAGACCATCTGTTTCCAAATAGTCTTTTCGCGGTTAACAATTTAGTGCTGATCATTTGTGCTGTTGCTGATACTTTTCTCTCATTTTCTCTCGATACTCGCGCCTTGCTGCACGGGCTTCTTCTTTGCTTAAAGAACCGTCACCATCGCTGTCCATTTTCGAGAAACGCTCGCGGCGCTTATCGGCCATATTCTCCAGAGCTTGCTCATGCTCCTGAGTAGAGACGACACCATCACCATCTTGATCAGCCTGTTTGAGCATGCCTTTATGGTCGCGGGCCTTACCGTCTTGATCACCTTTGTGATGATCAGCCAGAGCACCCAGCGAGAATGCCGCCAATAGGGTAAAAATAAATACATTACGCATACACTGTCCTCTTAATTATATTAGTAGAGTCTATTTTTTAGAGCTCAGTTTATAAAAACCTCTTTCTAGAACAGCCTATAACGTCAAAACCTACCAGTTGGTTGACACTTAGGAGTAAGCGTATTCCTTAAACTGATCACGCAAATCTTTCTTGCTGATTTTCCCAGTTGCGGTGTGAGGAATCTCTTCGACAAAAACACAGTCTTCAGGTGTCCACCACTTGGCGATCTTGCCATCGAGAGAGGCCAGTATGGCATCTTTATCCGGACTGGAACCCTCAACAGGAATAACGATCAACAGTGGCCGCTCAGTCCACTTGGGATGAGAGACACCGATGACCGCTGCCTCTTGAACATCGGGATGAGACATGGCGGCATTCTCCACATCGATGGAACTAATCCACTCGCCACCGGATTTAATCACGTCTTTAATTCGGTCAGTAATGGTCACATAGCCCTGCTCATCGATAGCAGCCATATCACCGGTATTGAACCAGCCATCTTCATCCACTGCAGGCTTGTCATCGAGACGGTAGTAGCCACTGCAAACCCAGGGACCTTTAACGAGCAGTACGCCGGAGGCAACCCCATCCCAGGGCAACTCATTATCATCGCCATCGACAATTTTCATTTCGACCCCGAAGACCACACGGCCGGCGCGAACACGCCAGGTGTCCTGTTGTTCCTGAGTGCCGTCCTGCATCCACTCCTGAGGGCGATTGTAGGAGCCAAGGGGACTCATTTCAGTCATACCCCAGCCCATATGCACGATCACACCGTGCCTTTCCATTTCCTGCATCAACGACAGCGGGCATGCAGAGCCGCCAGAGACTACAGAATTAAGCGATTCTATGGTTTTCCCTGTTTCATTGAGATATCCCACTAGGGCCAGCCACACCGTGGGCACACCTAGGGAATAGTTCACTTTCTCTGAATTGATCAAATTGGTCAGTGTCTCACCGTCTGCCATTTTTGGACCGGGGAACACCAATTTGGCACCAACCATTGGGCCGTTATAGGCGGTTCCCCAAGCGTTGACGTGAAACATTGGCACTATCGGCATAACCACGTCTTTCGCGGCGAGGTTCATGACTTCAGGCGTGGAACCAACAATGGAGTGTAAAACCGTACTGCGGTGGCTATAGAGAACACCCTTGGGGTTGCCGGTGGTACCGGAGGTGTAACACATAGAGCTAGCGCTGTTCTCTTCCAACTCTGGCCAGTCAAAGCTCTCTGACTCGTCTGCTATAAAGGTCTCATAGCAGTGGGCATTTTTAAGGCTAGTCTCGGGCATATTTGCCGCATCAGTCATGACCACATAGCCTTGAACAGTAGGAAGCCTATCCTGCAACTGCTCCAATAGAGGCACAAACATGGGGTCGGTAAAAACAAACTTGTCTTCGGCGTGATTGATAATATATTCGATCTGCTCTGGGAAAAGACGCGGATTAACCGTGTGACACACCTGCCCTGAACAAGAAATGGCGTAGTACAGCTCAAAGTGACGGTAGTCATTCCAGGCCAGCGTGGCAATTCGATCCCCGGATTGAAAACCCAGCTTCTGCATAGCATTAGCCATCTGGCGCACGCGGCGAAAGGCATCTTTATAGGTGTATCTATGCAGCGGGTTATCGCCAGTTACCGAAACAATTTCGCTTTTTCCGTTAATGCGGTCAGCGTGTTTCATTATTGACGTTATGGTCAGCTGGGAGTCCATCATTAAACCATTCATGGCTAATTCCTTAATCGTTTTTATATTTTTTGTTGGCGATCTAGGGCCTAAGCCTACCATTGGGACAGATGGCTTAATACTATTAATATGTGGACGGCAGGTCACCCACCCCCGCGGGATGCAGGGCAGGTATTTTCTGGAGAGAATTAATTAGTGATTTTGGGGAATGCTGCGCAAATGGGTTTCTATCTCTTCAAAATCAGGCAGGTCTAAGTGCTGGCCATCGAGATCAAAACTCAAGCTGATACAGGTGGCGATTTCCACTTCGTCCTGAGCTGACAGGGCGCTGTCCTCCTCTACTCGAATGGTGTGGGGGAATCCTTTGCAGATAATTGCGTAATAGCGATGCTCATGGCCCTCAACTAGGCTGTTGAGCACCAGGATACGTGTACTGCTGCCGAAATCTGCACAGGGTTCATCCCGTTGCATTGCGGCAAAATCAATCAGCGGGATAGTGAGATTGCGCCACTTAATCCAGCCAAACATCCACTGAGGCTTGCCCTCGTCATTTATAACTTCCTGACTGAGAATAATCTCGGCAATGGCCGGCATGGGAACCAATAGGTTTGAATTCCCGGTATTGATCGACAGGCAGTCGACCTGGGCAATCGGATTCTTTTGATCTAGAAAAAACATACTCATTGGCTACAAGCCTCCATTTGAATAACGTCCGTATTAAATCTTTTTGCAAGCTCTTCAACAGTACCGATAAAGTCGGCTTTACAGCGCCGCGTCACCGCTTGCGGCATTGCCGGCACCATGCAATCACTGGGCTCTTGAATCCATACCTGCCCCGCAAACTGCTTAATTGCCTGACAGCCTCGAGCACCATCATCACCCATGCCGGTAAAGATAATCGCCCCGCAATCGCGCCGATAGAGCAAGGCCAGGCGATTGGCTAGCTGGTCAATAGATGGTGCGTACTGACCCTGCCAGGGAGAGGCGAAACGCAACACCCAACCCTGCTTGCTAATTCGGGTTTCAAACTCTGATGATATCACCGTCACTGTGCCGGGTTTTATAAGCTGCCCTGTGGATGGCACTCTTGCCGGCCAGCCTGTATGGGTTTCTATTATCTTCAATAGAGTTGCCATTTGCTGAGCCGCTATATGTTGAGCATAGACGAAAGCGACATCATCACGGGGAGTAATTTGACTTAAAAAATGACGTACCGCCTGCAAGCCTCCAGCAGAGGCACCCAGCAGCCAAACTTTTACAGGCTTTTCTGGGTGCTCTTGGCCCTGCTTTTCAACCCGTTCTCGACCCTGCTGTCTGTGGTTTTTTTCTTTGGCGTCTAGCTGCTGCATAAGCTGTTATATTTGAGCAGAAAGCAGCTCATCCAAGGTTTCTAACAAGTGCTCCTCTTGATAGGGCTTACCCATATAGTGATCAACTCCCAACTCCATTGCACGCTGGCGATGTTTATCACCGGTTCGCGAGGTAATCATAATAATCGGGATATTCGACAGCTCTGCACTGGCGCGCATTCGAGTGGCAACTTCAAAGCCGTCCATGCGCGGCATCTCAATATCTAATAGCATCACCGCGGGGATCTCTTCTTGCATGCTCTTGAGTGCTTCAACGCCGTCTTTAGCGGTAAGCACGCGATAGCCTTGGCGGCGCAGAATACGGCTGGTGACTTTTCTCACTGTCACCGAATCGTCCACCACCAATATGCTCGGCGAGACCTCCTGAGATGAACGGGACTCATGCTCAAGACCTCTTTCAGCACTCTGGCCAATGCGCGGCAGGTCGACAATGGAGACTCTCGCCAATTCATTGAGATCAATAATAACCACCACCTGACCATCGCTCAAAATCGTTGCGCCGCCCAGCCCTGGAACACTTGAAAACTGAGAGCCAAGGGTCTTCACAACAATCTCTTTGGTGCCAACAATCTCGTCAACCTGTACCGCGAAGCGCCGGTTATCGGAATGGAACAGCACCAGTGCGACATCCTCATTGAGACTGTCAGGGCGCTTTGATATCTCTGGATTGAGCAGGGTTCCCAGATAACAGAGTTCGTATTCAACACCCACATGGTTGATCAGATTGTCATTGGCGACCGCCTCGTCCACAGCGGCGCGGGGCATAAAGTGAACTCCATCAATTGAGTTGAGCGACAGTGCGTAGTGATCTCCTGTGACATTAATCATCAGAGCGCGATTTACAGAGAGGGTGAAGGGCAAGACTATGGTGAACTGGGTCCCGAGACCGGCGGAGGTTTCAATCTCCACACGCCCGCCGCACTGGCGTACTTCGCTATTCACTACATCGAGGCCCACACCGCGGCCCGATATCTGACTGATCGAGTCGGATGTGGTAAAGCCGGGATGAAAAATAAACTGTGAAATTTCATAGGCTGAGAGTGCCGCATCCTCGGTGATCAACTCTTTTTCCAGAGCGCGGCGGCGAATCTTTTCAACATTTAGGCCACGGCCATCATCCGCTAGATGGATAACAATATCGCCGCCCTGCCTATAGGTGGTAATAACAATACTGCCGGTTGCTGGCTTACCGGCTTTTAAACGCTCGGCTTCGGTTTCAATGCCGTGGTCCACCGAGTTGCGGATCATATGCTCCAGTGGCGCGACCATCCTGTCGAGAACCGACCTATCCATCTCGCCCTGAATATTATCCATGCGCAATTCAACTTTTTTGCCCAGTTCTATACCCACCTGGCGAACAATCCGGCGCAGTCGCGGAACAATTCTTGCGAAGGGCACCATACGTGTCTTCATCAAGCCTTCCTGCAAATCGGTGTTAATCCGAGACTGATGTAACAGCAATGTTTCAGTGCCAATTAATTTTTCATTGAGGGTCTCTTTTAGATCGTGTAAATCCGATGCGGATTCCATTAGAGAGCCGGTTAACTGCTGCAAATGGGAATAGCGATCCATTTCGAGGGGATCAAAATTATCCGCCTCCCCGGAAGCTTCAATTTGCTCACGGCGGTAATCTATCTGCGCCTCAGTTTCAGTTCCCAGACGCCGCACCTGACCCTGAAGACGATCCACGGTGGCATCCATTTCATCGAGAAACTGGGTGAACTCACTGAGCTGTTCTTCGACTCGACCCCGGAAAATAATATTTTCCCCAGAGAGATTGACCAGAGTGTCGAGCACTTCTGCACCAATTCGAACAACTTCTTTGATTTCACCTTGAATAGCACTGCGATCAAACACCGGCTGTTGCTTTGCCCCGGAGTCATTCTGGGAAGGCTGCATTGACTGACTGGATCCCTCTGCTTGGGGGATTGCCAGAGACTTTATAAAATCCGCCGCGGAGTCAGATCTGCCCTGCTTCTTGCCTTCTTCAGTAATAACGGCGCTACTCTGATCTGTATCTCTCTGATCAACTAAGTCGCCCTGCTCAAAATCCACTAGCTGTTTGCGCAGGACAACAAGGTCACCCCCATGAGCGATCTGTCGCACTATGTCATAGGCGCTAACAAGCTTTTCTTGATGGGGAATGATGGCCTTAAAAAAGCGTTTATCGTAAACCTTGGTGTCATCGATCAGCGATTCAATGATATGGGCACGATCTCCCAACCCATTAAATCCAGCCATGCGCGCACCCCCTTTTAGGGTATGCAGGTCGCGCTTGAGGCGGTCTGGCAGTTCAGTCTCTTTGGGGTTGGATCGCCAGGCCATTACCAGCTCTTCAATGTGACTGACAATGTCATCGGCCTCTTCCACAAAGACACCAATAATTTCATTATCCAGCTCTAAGTCCACCAGAGATGCAGTGCTATTAGCGGCAGCGGGGAGTAGGCTGACTTCACTACTCCTTTCCTCGCTCTCGAAGTGCTGAGCACTGTCGTCCAGATCCATCAATGGCTTGCTGAGAGCTTCATCGGGAAGAATCAGCTCAGATTTATCGATGGCTTCAGGCTGATCTTGAGTAGGCAGTTCTGCATTGAGCACTTTATCTTCAGGGGCTTCATCCATAAGCACTTCATCGACAAGCACTTCATCAATAATCTCTTCCACCGCAGTTTCCACTGAGGCAGCTTGTAACTCTATTGGCTCTAGTATTTGAGTCTTGGATGCTGAAATCTGTGAAGCTTGAGTATGAGAAGCTTCAATCAATGCCGCTTTTTCAACTAACTGCTCTCTGAGTTGGGTTTCTACAACAGCTAATCGATCTCTGTCTGCAGCCGACAGCACACTGAGATCCTGATCCGCTGCCAACATATCGAATAGGTTGAGCAGATCTTCATGGCTCTCTTTTAAAGTGCTGATAATATTCTGACTGGGCACCGAACCCAGCTCTAGCAAGGCACGATAGATCGGCGTCATCAATCCGGCGAGTTCTAAAATTGGCGCTATATCAGCATCCATTAGCTGTTGCTGAATACTGTTTAAATCCGATAGCAGTTGATTAAATATCACTCTAGGCGGCGTGGTTTGACGCTCTAAATAATCATACAGCGCAGGATAATTCTGCAGCGCCAGCAGGCCCTCTGCCATAAGGCGTTTTACTGCGACAAAATCCTTGCCGTCGTTATCATTTTCGGCACCACGCAATAAATGGCCAATGGCCTTTTCCCGCAGCTCTGAAAGTCGCGCGCGGAACAGCGGCAGCCCCTGCAGCTCGACAGTTTCACCACCGGTCATGCGACCTAAAATAGCGCGAAAAAAATGTGCCGCATCTTCAACCAGATGAATAATATCCTCATCGACAAAAATACGATGGTGATGCAGCTCTTTAATAAACTCCTCAAGCGGTGTCACCAACTCGCTAAGTTCTGAGAAGCTAGCCATCTCTGCAGTGCCTTTCAGGGTATGTAAGGCTCTTTGCAGCGCTGGAGAGGGGACCTTGTAAAGCGGTGCCGAATTTCGAGCTTGCAGTACAAAATCGTCAATGGTTTTCAAATGGCCCTGAGCTTCATTAAAAAACATCTCTAACAGTATGGCTTCGTGTTCTGCTTGATCCTCTAGTTTGTTATCAGTGGCGTCTGCGGCTCGCTCTTTATCAACGATGCCATAAGACTCATCTATATCCGTCTTTGGAGCTTGAGCCGGATCTGACTCAAGCACGGCATTTATTTCGAGATCTAACAGTTCCGCGGGAAGTTGGCCAACGGTCTCACCCTCACCCAGGCGTCTCGCCACTTCAACAATTGCCGCCATAGGCTCAGATTCTTCACAGGGCTGATTGGCAGCAAAAGCCGGAATCATTTTTCCGAGCAAGTTAGTCGCCTCGGCCACAAGGTCGACCATCGTCTCCGTGCATTTTAGATGCCCATTGGTCGCGTGATTTAACAGCTCTTCAATCGACCAGGCCAGATCACCAACAACCATAGCGCCGACCATGCGACCGCTGCCTTTAATCGTATGAAATGCACGTCTGGCAGTCGCTAGAGTCTCTTTGTCTTCAAGTTGGTCTTTCCAGCTGAGCAGCAATCTGTTGAGAGACTCGAGAACTTCATCCGCTTCTTCAACAAAAATTTCAATAATTTCCGCATCCACTTGGTAATCGTCATCGTCTTCAACAATTGTTTGGCCCTGTGGGGATTCCTCCTTACGGGCTTTCGATTGCAGCTTCTGGGGCGGGCTGACATTTAGTTCTTGTGGCTCTTCTAATTCCTCTGGCTGATCTAGCTCCTCAGACTCACTTAACTCATTTAGCAGAGCCAACTCATGAATGATTTCTTCCGGCTCTGCATGCAACTCACTGCTTGCTACCACTGCCTGTTCCCCGAGGGAATGATCGGTTTCGGCTTCTAGTAGCAAGGACTGGATGCTCTCCTCGGCCGCGATCAAAACATCATCCTGCTTGAGGTTACCATCGGCAGGAATTTGCTCGAGATAGTACTCAACAATCGTAATCGCATCGGCGAAGGTATCCAGAGCGTGCCATTCAACCTTAAGCCCCCTCTCTGCACGAATATTTTCCACATAGGCGGCACAGCCAGCCACAACCGCCGCGGCCCGGGACAACCCGACAATGCAAAGCGCCCCCTGCAATTCCTTAAACATTGCCGGTACATGGGCGAGCAATTGCAAATCCCACTGGGAGTTTATAAAGGTAACAACCGCTTCTTTAATGCGTTCAATATCGGTGCGCGCTTCCGCCAGAAGCACCTGGCTGGCAGCGTCGAATTCAAACTGATTTTGCTGGCTATCCAGATCTACTGTTCCAGAGAATTTGTCAGGGCTAGCGGCCCAGGTATTCAGTGCCAATTCTATTTCAGCAAGCTTTTGCACGGCATCGGCGATATCCTGATCTTCGATGCCCTGATCTTGATTAAAGAATATTTGCTGTAGTGTTTTGTCCACCTTACTGGTGGCATCGCGCAGTTTCCCCTGACCTACCAGAGCTAAGGTGTCAGCCATATTGCCCAGTACCGGCAGCGCCTCTCGAACTTCGTCAGCAGAGAGTCCACCCTCAATGGAAAATCGCTCAAGTGCTGAACGCACTGCGGCTAACTCGCCTTGGATAGCCACAACGAGAGAGCGCACAACTAGGGGATCATACTGGGGTACCAGGCGCCCATTATCGGGATTGATGGTTCCGGCTGGAAAGGCGTGGGGAAGGTTATACTCCCCCCAGATACGTTTTAAGGCGTCTGATTCGGGCTGAATTGTGGTCAGGTAATAGAGTAGGTTTTTAAATATCCCGCTCTCTGGAGCGCTGCACTCTCCCACAGCAACTTCTGCGGCCTGCAGCTTTAATTGCGTATCCAGTGTGCGGAAAAGTTTTTTTAGCGCCAGACCAAATTTGAGTTCCCCGGATGCCACCAACCTGAGGGTTTGACCCGCTATGGACCAAAGGCTAGCTCGCCAAGTGCCCTTGGATAGCTCAGCCATGCGCTGCAAAACTTTTTCAAGATTGGAGTAGTTAGTCCCCTTGTCCTGTTCTTTTATCACTTTGATTAGAGATAGTTGATAGACCTGACGAAGACGCTTGATCATATCGCTAGTTGGCTGGCTGGGATCTGTTGAGAGCTGAGTCTCGGCTTGATTTTTAAAGGACTCTAAGTTTGGCGCAAATAAAACGCCCTCTGAAACTAACGGCTCTGCTTGCGCCGCGCGCAGATCATTTAATAATAAAATAAGGGTCTCGGGACGATCTTCGCGATTCGACAAAATCTGCCGGAGATAAATTGGCAACTTAACAATTGCCTGAACCAAAATTTCACAGGCTTCATTTATATTGGAAACTTGTTTATCAATAATTGCCTGAGTCAAAGACTCCATTTCTTCCACTAGAAAAATACAGCCTTCGTACTCAAGTATTTTGAAAGGGCCGGTTATCTGATGCAGGTGACCAAGACAAAAACGTATTTTAGTTTCATCATCATTATTTCGAGTGAATGCTTCTAGCTCATTAAAAGCTGCGTCCAAACTGGTTTCGATCTCTCCCACCAACCATTCAAGTCCGGTGAATGTTTTAATTCTTTTTAGTTCAGCGTCGCTCATAGAACCTCTCCCTGTTCAACGGTCTCAATCTGGGTGTATGCCTGAACACCTCGCGGCGCAACGCGTGCAAATCCCTCTGGAATCCAATTACTTAATTCCCCTAAACCCAACATTAAACAACCGCGGTTATCCAGATGTTCGGTTAATTGGTTGACTAGTTCACGGCGCTTCCAGCGGCGAAAATAAATCAACATATTCTGACAGTAAATAAGATGCATCTTGCGCCGGATTAAAGGCGATTTATCGGTCAGAATATTGCTTGTCAGAAAACAGACCCGGCGTCTTAAATCTGCTTTTACTCGCCACAGCTGTTTGCCCACCTGATCAAAATAATTGTCGTAGGTAGACTGATCAACCGCACTCATCTTGCTGGCGCGATATATACCACGACGGGCCTGAAATATAGCTTCGCGACTGATATCAGTACCGATAATGCCAAAGCGCGGTTCGCGACCGACCTCTCTCATAGCGCGCTCAACTATGATTGCCAGCGAGTAGGCTTCCTCACCCGTTGAACAGCCGAGACTCCATACCCAGAGTGGCCCGACAAACTGCTTGCCCATAACTGTCTCTTTAACCCACTGAGCCACATGATCAAATGAGGGGCGATGACGGAAGAAGCTAGTTTCTTTAACCAGCAAACTGTCCACCAGACCGCTCCACTCCTGTGCACCTCGGGTGACATCCAGGGTTTCACTTAGATACTCATCCACATCGATAAGGTCTAATTCGAGCATTCTTCGATTCAGCAAAGCGGCTAAGGCGCACTCGCGGTCAGATGTAATCTGAACACCGGTACGCTCTTCAATGGCCGCTTTCCAAATATCGAAATAGCCCATTTCGCTGCTCTGAAGAATTGCCTTCTCTGCTTTAACGGCCACTGAAAAGCCCTTTTTTATCGACTGTTTATCTATGCCTTTTTATCACCCTCATCACTCAGCATGGCTTCGATTTCCGCCTCAAATTCTTCCAGATGCAAAAGCTCTTCTGGATCTTCAATATCAACCTCGAGGTCTTCGTTAAAGTCCTGATCAAAGTCGGTGCTGGCGACAAAATCCAAATTCAAGCCTTCACCTTTAGTACCGTCCTCTGCAAGCAAGCCTTCACTATCAGCCTCATGGTGATCTGGCTGTGGCTCAGTGGCAACGGCAAACATTGCTCCCAACTGATCATCGTCCAATTGCTTATCTAACTCTGAGTCTGGCCCCCCCGCATCGCTCAGGGCTGGATCCTGAACCGAATCGGGAAGAATAAAGCCACTTACAGAATGCTTCATTTCCACAGCCATCTCGGCCAGCTCACCAATAGAGGTGGCGGTATCATTAGTGCCGGATAGGGTTTGGGAAGTAATTTCCTGAATTACATTCATGGTGTTGGAAATATGGGCTGAAGTGGTGGCCTGATGTTTTGCCGCTTCTGAAATATCCTGAATCAACTCTGCAAGATTGGTTGATACACTTTCAATTTCTTCCAAGGCGATACCTGCACTGTGGGCCAGCTCAGCACCCTTAACTACCTCAGCGGTGGTCTGTTCCATTGAACTCACCGCTTCATTGGTGTCACTCTGAATGGTTTTTACCAAGCCGGCGATTTGCTTGGTGGCTGTGGCGGAGCGCTCGGCGAGACGCTGAACCTCATCCGCTACCACGGCAAAACCACGACCGGCCTCACCGGCCATCGCCGCCTGTATCGCGGCATTTAGAGCAAGGATATTGGTCTGCTCGGCAATCTCGTTAATCAGCGATACGATATCGCCGATTTCCTGTGAACTTTCACCGAGGCGTTTAATACGTTTAGATGTGTCCTGAATCTGCTCGCGGATAGTGTCCATGCCCTCAATGGTATTGCGTACAACCTGAGTACCATTCTTGGCGATGGATACTGAGCGCTCTGCTACAGCAGCTGACTCAGCGGAATTGGAAGAGACCTGATCAATTGTGATGGCCATTTCGTTAATCGCCGCCGAGACGCCGGCAATTTCCTGAGCCTGGTGTTCGGCACTCTCAGCCAACTGCAGCGATGTGGCACGAGTTTCATCTGCAGAACCTGCCACTTTTGCCGAGGAGCTAGCGACATTTTCCACTAGGCTTCGCAGTTCGCCGATAGCGAAGTTAATCGAGTCGGCGATGGTACCGGTAAAGTCGGCGGTAACCGTGGCCTCTGCAGTCAAATCGTCGTCAGCCAGATCTGAGATATCGTCTAGCAGCTGCAAGATCGCCTGCTGGTTTTTATCTTTTACCTGCTCCGCTTCAATAAGATTTCGCCGTGTCGCTCTAAAGTTAATAAAGCCCAATATCACCAGTGCCGCAAAGAAACCGGCGATGGAGGAGAGACTGGTGACATCGTTAAATAAGCGTTTTTTCGAATCGGCAAGACCGGCGACGGTGTTATCCAGATTGTCGAGCTGGGTCAGTAGAACCGGCACATCGGCGAGCAGGTTCTCGGCGGACTTTCGTGCACTAGAAAGATTGTTGGCCGAGCTATAGATTCGATCAATATCATTGGCGACCACTTCAAATGACGTCTGAATTTTATCAATGCTAGCCAGAGCTTCCTTATTTTTTACTTTCGTAATACCAAGAATAAAGTTGCCATTTTTCATCGAGTCCAGAGTATCGCGAAATACATTGGAATCACTTTTAAACTGATCCGCAGCAACATTGGCATCACCACTAGCAAGGATCATTTTGTCGATATTGCGACCGATACGTTCAATCAGCCAGAGCTGTTCCTGAGCAATTGCGATCTGCCCGGCAGGTGCTGACTGGGCGATCAAGGAGTCCACAACCTGACCTGCGTTGTCCTGAACCTGAGGCAGAGTGGCATTAAGCTTTCTGGCAACAGTGGAGACAAAAATAACTGTCTCACGGCTATCAGCTAACTGGTTTAATTCACCCTGAACTTTATTCCAACTGTCAGCGACTAATTTTATTTGCGGGCGTGAAATTTCACCCTGACTATTGAGCAGTTGCTGTAAGGTTTTCCAGCCCCGTTCCATCTCTGAACTCAGGCCGGTGAGGGAGCTAAAAGCTTCCTCTCTCGCCGCAACAGCATCGTCAGCCAACTTGGTAATACGCAGTGCCTTTATGCGTAGGTTAGCGATGCTTTGATTGTTCATTTGGTCGTTTTTGGTCTGTCTGTTGACCTCAACGATGCTGTACGCCGCAGCGGCGATACAGATGATGCCCAGCGCGATAATTAAGCTGCGAAAAAGCGATCCTTTGCTGGTAGATTTGCTCATGTAATCCTCCATGTCTATTCGGTATTGCAATTATTTCTTGGAGTTGCACAGTTGAATAATTTTAAAACCTAAAATTAAAAACCTAGAACTTAAAAACTAAATAGCGACTGTCATAAACTGATCGTCCTCAATCAGTTTGCGTGCACAAAAAAGTGACAGTGACTGCTTTTCCTCGATAAATATTCCATCGGTGAAACGGGCCATTGGACATTGGTTAGCTACGCTTTGATGTTGATCTACAGGCAGTGATTTAATGCCCTGAATACTGTCGACAATAACGCCAACGTAAACACTGTTTATATCCAGCACCAGCACACGGCGATCACGGACTGTGCTGCACAGGCTGCCACCAAGAAAAGCGGCGAGATCAACAATGGGCAAAAGACGGCCCCGAACATTGGCCAAACCGGTAACCCAAGATTTAACGCGAGGCAGTTTTATCGACTCAGGCAGTTCAAGTATTTCGCTTACTTCAGCCAAGGGAATCAGATAGTCATAGCCGAGCACATTGAACGCGATTAATTTGCGTGCCTCGACTATTTGCTTTTGTGCGGGCAGGCCATAGACCGTTTCACTGAAACGGCCCGCCACGCCACTGATTGCTGAAAAAAGCTTTTTGACTTTAGACACTGCTCGTCTTCCTAATTTAAGACGCGAGTGATGGCTGAAACTAACTGCTTCTCATCGATGGGCTTTACCAAATAGGCTTTGGCGCCCTGACGCTCACCCCAAACCTGATCTGCCTGCTGATTTTTAGCGGTAACAATAATGACTGGGATATGTTGCGTATCCTTGCTGCGGCTGAGCTGTCGCGTTGCTTGAAAGCCATTTAGTCCGGGCATCACAATATCCATCAAAACCACATCCGGCTGCTCATCTCGCGCTAGATTAAGTCCCTGTTCGCCAGAGTCCGCCGAGAGTACCGAAAATCCATTGCGCTCAAGAATATTGGCCAACTTATATGTTTCGGTAGGAGAGTCATCCACAATCAATACTTTTGCCATTTGCTAAAACCTCTAGATCCTTTAGTTAGTTTTGGGTATGTTTTTCTAGTACATCAAGTAGTTCTGCGCGACCAAAAGGCTTGGTCAAATAGTCGTCGGCACCGACAATCCGGCCCTTGGCTTTGTCGAAGAGACCATCCTTGCTCGACAGCATAATGACTGGGGTAGACTTATAGTCGGGGTTATTTTTGATTAGTGCGCAAGTTTGGTAGCCATCTAGACGCGGCATCATGATGTCAATAAAGATAACATCCGGTCTGATGTCAACAATTTTGGATAGGGAATCAAAACCATCTGACGCGGTAGAAACGTCACAGCCAGCTTTTGCCAGCAAGGTTTCTGCGGTTCGTCTTATTGTGTTGCTGTCATCTATGACAAGGACTTTTAGGCCCTGAACTTCCATATTTTCACCACTTTAAAACCACTTAACGCATTAAGTATTGCCAATGTCACTTAACTAATGGAATTTTAAACACACTTGTAATATATAATCCACACGCCTCTAAACTTAATAAAAAAATTGATTTATAGGTCACAGATTTTTTCAGGGCATCGGCCGTCTCAGTTGCCACACTTAGTTATAGCGCAAATATCAACTTAAGGCTGTCATTTTATGGGCACTTCCCTCGGCGTCATTATGGACCCCATCCAATCCATTTCTTTTGCCAAAGATTCCACTCTGGCGATCTTGCTAGCAGCTCAGTCTCAGGGATTCGATCTCTTTTATATGGAGCAGCAGGATCTCTATATAGACAATACTGGACCCAAGGCCCAGCTGCGTCCCTTGAAGGTCTTCAATGATTCGAATAAATGGTTCGAACTGGGAGACAGTAGAGACGCCGCGCTGGAGGAGATGGATGTGTTAATTATGCGTAAGGATCCGCCTTTCGATAGCGAGTTTATCTATTCAACCTATATTCTTGAGGCCGCGGAGCGCCGCGGCTCTCTGGTGATAAACAAACCCCAGAGTCTGCGTGACTGCAACGAGAAGGTGTTTGCCACAGAGTTTCCCCAGTGTGTTCCCCCGCTGTTGGTCAGCCGCGATCAGACGCGACTGAAAAGCTTTTTAGCCGAGCATCAGGATGTGGTTTACAAACCTCTTGATGGCATGGGTGGCACTTCGATTTTCCGTGTCAAAGAGGGAGACCAAAATTTAAATGTGATTCTCGAGACAGTGACCCAATATGGCAGTGAGACGATTATGGCGCAGAAATTTATGCCGCAAATCTCTCAGGGTGATAAGCGGATTTTGGTAGTCGATGGCGAGATAATTCCCTTCTGTCTGGCACGTATTCCAACAGGTAGTGATTTCCGCGGAAATCTGGCCGCCGGCGGTCGCGGTGTGGTGCAGCCTCTCAGCGAACGAGATCTATGGATTGCCCAGCAGGTTGCCCCAACATTAAAAGAGCGTGGACTGATCTTTGTAGGTCTCGATGTGATTGGCGATTACCTCACTGAAATTAATGTCACCAGTCCCACCTGTATCCGCGAGATCGATAATGCCGAGGGCACTCAGATTGGTGAGCGCCTCATAAAAGCCGTGCGCGCCAAACTTGATCAGAAAAGCCACTAGAGGTGAGCAGCCTAAGCCGTGGATAGCTTTGTTGATGGATAGCTTTGTTGATGGATAGCTTTGTTGATGGATAGCTTTGTTGATGGATAGCTTTATCGATGGACTCTGGAATACCAGCCAGCAACGCCTGCGTAAGACATTCTCAGCGGCACTAGCAGGCCATGTCCTGCTAATAATTGGTTTAAGCTTCGCGGTACCCGCAGGCCCCCCTCCCAGCCAGTCTATGGATGTCACTCTCGCTCTGCACCACAGCGATAAAGCGCCAGAGCAAGCAGAGTTTATTGCCCAGACCAATCAGCTGGGAACGGACGACCAACAGCAACAGCTGCAAACCCAAGACCCGGGCCAGCGACCGCCCATTGAGCAACAGCGACCAAATCCCGCCGAACAGATACTGTTGAGCCATAGTGATGACATGAGCGATGACATGAGCGAGACTCAAGCCAGTCGATCAAACCAAGAATCCAACTCAGATCAGCAACCAACAAAAGAGCCTGATATAGGTGTTATGCAGGCAGAACTTGTTCGGCTTAAACAGGCCTACAGCAGCCTGCCCCGAGTGCTGCGCATGACCTCAGTGTCGGCCAAGTCGGCAGATGCCGCGGCCTACATGCACTATTTCGAAGATAGGGTCGAGCAGATCGGCAATGTTAATTACCCTAGAGAAGCTCGCTCCAAAGGCATTTTTGGTCAGGTGCAATTAGTTGTGGTGCTGCTCGCCAATGGCCGCATTAAGCGTATCGAAGTCTCTAAAGGCTCGGGATCGCGATTGCTCGATCAGGCCGCTGTGCGCTCGGTTCAACTGGCTGCGCCGTTTAATCCCTTCCCTAAAGAGCTGCGCAATCGTGATGAGATTCACATTATCCGCACCTGGCAATACCAGTCTAACAATGTACTGACCACAAACTAATCCGATTCAAGACTTGAGTTTAAGTCGCTAAAACCCCATATTGCGCATTATGGAAACCTTGAAGCCGAAAAAGATAAACAGCCTAAAAAACCACTTCTTGCTGGCTATGCCAGGTCTCGATGATCCGACTTTTTCTGATTCCGTGGTCTACATCTGCGAGCACAACTCTGATGGCGCTATGGGTCTGATTATCAATCAGCAGATGGATATTCCGGTAAAAGCCATATTTGATCAACTAAAACTGGATTATCAGGATGAGTTTGGGCGGCCCTTACTCTTTGATGGCGGCCCGGTGCAACGGGATCGTGGATTTATTCTCCACGCCAATTGCGAACAGCAGTGGGAGTCGACACTGACCATCTCCGATCAGGTTTGTCTTACCGCATCCCGGGATATTCTCAGCGATATGGCTCTCGGCAAAGGCCCTAAAGACTCTCTGGTAACTCTCGGCTACTCAAGCTGGGAGGCCGGTCAACTGGAGCGCGAACTGGGGGAAAATAGCTGGCTGACAATTCCTGCCGAGGCTGAGATTCTGTTTCATACCGACTGCGCTAAACGCGCATCAGCAGCGGCACTCTGCATTGGTTTGGACTTGCGCATGCTCTCTCATCAAGCTGGCCATGCCTGAGTCCGGTGAACATAAACGACTGCTGGGTTTTGACTTTGGCCTCAAGCAGATCGGCGTTGCCAGTGGGCAAACTCTGACTTCCTCAGCCTCTGGACTGACAATTCTCAAAGCGGTTGATGGGGTTCCCAAATGGGATCAGGTGGAAAAGCTACTTAAAGAGTGGCAGCCGGATCTGGTGGTGGTGGGACTGCCGCTAAATATGGATGACAGTGAAAGTGAACTGAGTAGCCGAGCACGTAAATTTGCTCGTCGCCTGCAGGGTCGTTTTGCTGTGGAGGTGGAAATGGTCGATGAGCGCCTGACCAGCCGTGAAGCCAAATCTATAGGTCGAGATCAGGGCACTCAGGATCTCACTAAGATTGACCATATAGCCGCATCACTGATTCTGCAAAGCTGGCTCGACTCGCCATCGATTGGTAGTGCGCCCTAGACTGTTTTTACCAGAGCCTTTTGATGAGACCCTCTACCAGCGCAGCTTATTTGAACTATCTTCCTCAATCGACAAATCATCGGCGCTGGCCCCTAACTGCTCCACATAGTTATCGGATTGCATTTTAATCATCAGGCGCAGATCATTTTTTGAATCCGCATGGGCGATGGCATTCTCGTAACTAATCTGCTTTTCAATATAGAGTTCGTAGAGCGCCTGATCAAAAGTCTGCATCCCATGTTCAGTGGAGTTGCCCATAATTTCTTTTAATTTATGCACCTCACCCTTGCGAATAATATCCGCTACCAATGGTGTATTGAGCAGTACTTCAATCGCCGCGCGGCGGCCCTTGCCCTCCACTGTGGGCACCAACTGCTGGGCTACAATACCGCGCATATTGAGCGACAGATCCATCCACATCTGATCATGGCGATCTGCAGGGAAGAAGTGACTGATACGGTCGAGAGCCTGATTGGCATTGTTGGCATGTAATGTTGCCAGCACCAGGTGACCAGTCTCGGCAAAGGTAATGGCGTGCTGCATGGTTTCGGGTGTGCGGATCTCGCCGATTAAGATAACGTCCGGCGCCTGGCGCAGAGTATTCTTGAGGGCCACATCAAAAGACTCAGTATCCACACCCACTTCTCGCTGAGTAATTATGCAGCCCTGATGCTCATGGACAAATTCAATCGGGTCTTCAATGGAGACAATATGTCCGCGACTGTTTTTATTGCGGTGGCCAATCAATGCCGCCAAGGATGTGGACTTACCGGTGCCGGTGGCGCCGACAAATATAACTATGCCGCGCTTATTCATGACCAGCTCTTTTAAAATCGGTGGCAGCAGCAGTGAGTCTGGCGAGGGGATTTGAGTTTCAATGCGTCTCAGCACCATACCGATCTCGCCGCGCTGATAAAACGCACTGGCCCTAAAGCGCCCAGCACTGTCACTGACCACGGCAAAGTTGAGCTCTTTGTGTCTCTTAAACTCTTCTCTCTGTTCGGCATTCATGGTGCCGAGAACAAATTCTTCGCAATCGCTCTGGGAGAGTTTGTTTTTACTCACTGGCATAACCGAGCCATTGAGCTTCAGGCAGGGTGGCAGGCCAACGGTGATAAAAAGATCTGAGGCCTTTTTCTTGGTCATATAATTAACCAGATTTTCAAAGGTCTGAGCTGACATAGTTCTTCTCCTTAAAAACTATCTGGCATTTTGGCTTTTTCACGAGCCACATCTGAGCTGATCAAGCGCTGACTAACAAGGTTCTGCAGGCATTGATCGAGGGTCTGCATACCCAGAGCGCCGCCGGTTTGAATCGCCGAGTACATCTGCGCCACCTTGTCCTCGCGAATCAAATTGCGAATCGCCGGCGTGCCGATCATGATTTCATGAGCTGCCACACGGCCACCGCCAATTTTTTTCAACAGGGTTTGGGAGATCACCGCCTGCAGGGATTCCGAGAGCATGGAGCGAATCATTGGCTTTTCACCCCCGGGAAACACATCGACAATTCGGTCGATGGTCTTGGCCGCTGAGGTGGTGTGCAGGGTGCCAAATACTAGGTGGCCAGTTTCGGCCGCTGTAAGTGCCAACCTAATGGTCTCGAGGTCACGCAGCTCTCCCACCAATACAACATCCGGATCTTCACGCAGGGCTGAGCGCAGAGCCTCAGTAAAGCCGTGAGTATCGCGGTGCACTTCACGCTGGTTGACCAGGCATTTTTTGCTCTGGTGAACAAATTCTATGGGGTCTTCAATGGTCAATATATGGTCGTAGCGATTGTCATTAACGTAATCCACCATAGCCGCCAAGGTGGTGGATTTACCCGAGCCAGTGGGACCGGTAACCAGCACTAAGCCTCGTGGCATCAAGGCGAGCTTTTTAAAAATATCCCCCATACCCAGCTGTTCGAGGGTCAGTACATTAGAGGGGATGGTTCGAAATACCGCCGCCGCACCGCGATTTTGGTAAAACACATTGACTCGGAATCGAGCGATTCCCGGCACATCAAAAGAGAAATCCGTTTCGAGAAACTCCTCAAAATCCCTTCTCTGCTTGTCATTCATTATTTCGTAGATCAAACTGTGGACTTGCCGATGCTCCATGGGCGGCAGGTTGATCCGCCGCACATCGCCATCCATTCTTATAATTGGGGGAAGCCCTGCGGAAATATGTAAATCTGAGGCGCCCTCTTTGGCACTAAAGGCCAATAACTCCGTTATATCCATGCTTTTCTCGCTTAATCCTTGCGGCAATAAATGGTCCGTTAAACTGTCCACCAAACTCTCAATAACCTGATAAGTATATGCCAAAGATTGAAAATAACATTGCCGATGTAAGCAAACGCATAGAACAGAGTGCGGCTGAGTGCGGGCGCGATCCCCACAGCATAGTTTTGCTGGCGGTGAGCAAAACTCGTAGCGTCGAGCATATTCGTCAGGCAATGGGCGCCGGTCTAACCCAGTTTGCCGAGAATTATCTTCAGGAGGCGCTGGATAAGATCGCCCAGCTAGAGGGCGAAAATCTGTGCTGGCATTTTATTGGCCCTCTGCAATCCAATAAAACGCGCAATGCCGCTGAGCACTTTAGCTGGGTGCACAGCGTCGATCGTTTAAAGATTGCCCAACGCCTCAATGATCAGCGCCCAGAATCACTGGGGCCACTGAATATCTGCCTGCAGGTGAATATAGATAATGAGCCGAGCAAGTCCGGATTTGCTCCTGAGGCATTGCTACCCACAGCACTGCAGATAGCAGAGTTGCCCAACTTGCGGCTGCGCGGGCTAATGGCCATTCCCCGGGCCGAAAACAGTTTTAAAACGCAACAGACGGCCTTTTATAAACTCGCCCAATTGCGTGAGCAGATCAATCAGTCACTGGACAATTCAGAGAAACTGGATACCCTCTCTATGGGCATGTCCGGGGATCTTGAAGCAGCGATTTCTCAGGGTTCCACAATGGTTCGCGTAGGCACTGATATATTCGGAAAAAGGGAGCAACAGCAATGAGCAAGATCGCATTTATTGGCGGCGGCAATATGGCCTCGAGCATTATTGGCGGCATGTTAGCCAATGGCTTTGAGCCACAACAAATTTGTGTCGGCAATCGCGGTGAAGAAAAATGCCAGCGCCTGCAGAAGGCCTATGGCATCGCTACAACGTCAGACAATCACGCCGCAGTGTCAGGGGCTGAGATTGTTGTGATGGCGGTTAAACCCCAGGTTATGGCGGAGGTACTAAAAGATCTCGCCGGTTCAATCAGCCCAGCTAGCGTGGTGGTCTCTGTGGCCGCAGGTATTCAACTGAGCAATCTTCAAGCTTGGCTCGGCGACAGTCGAGCTATCGTTAGAGTCATGCCCAATACGCCGTCGATGGTGCGCTGTGGCGCTGCCGGCCTATTTGCCAATGAGCTAGTGAGCGATAAACAGAAGGCCTCTATTGAAGCGATTTTCAATGCCGTGGGTATCTCTTGCTGGGTTGATGACGAGACGCAGATCGATGGGGTGACTGCGGTATCCGGAAGCGGGCCGGCCTACTTCTTTCTCATTATGGAAACTATGCAGCGAGTGGGCCAGGAATTGGGCCTATCCGAGCAGGTGGCCCGTGAACTGACCATTCAGACCGCCCTTGGAGCAGCACAGATGGCCAGCACCAGCGAACACAACACTACAGAGTTGCGTCTGCAGGTATCATCGCCTGGGGGCACTACTCGGGCGGCCATTGCAAAGTTCCAAGAGCTGAATGTGGAAGAGACGATTCGTCAAGCGATGCAGGCAGCGCAGAGTCGCGCTCGAGAGATGGCGGATGAGTTTTCTTAACAGAGCGGCTTTGCTTTAAGCGGCCTGAAATAAGCGCCATTAAAGAGCACTGCTTTAAATAGAAAGAAGCTAGTCGATACAGGATTAGCTTTTATAACAGACAATAATTGTAAGGATTTTTTATGAACGCACTTGGCGAAACGCCGATCTATATTCTCAGTCTCGCGGTGCAGATCTGCAGTTTTATCCTGCTGATTAGGCTGTTACTACAACTGGTTCAGGCGGACTTTTACAACCCCATCTCCCAGACCATGTTTAAACTGACGGCGCCAATCGTGAACCCGCTAAATAAGCTGTTGCCGACCATTGGCACACTGAATTTGGCAGTGCTAACGGCGGCAATTCTGGTCAAGTGGTCATTCTATTTGATTATGGGCCTAATCACCGGTGTCGGGCTGTTGGATATTGTTATGTATATTCCAGTGGCCGCCTTTGACCTGCTC
>Ga0208971_1000072_pt1 | contig 70088 bp, 61 predicted proteins | sample AOAMet1_18_M0_10_2_FD_188229 | JGI IMG/M metagenome (GOLD analysis project Ga0208971, IMG submission 188229) | Ammonia-oxidizing marine microbial communities from Monterey Bay, California, USA - CAN11_18_M0_10 (SPAdes) | ecosystem: Environmental > Aquatic > Marine > Intertidal zone | place...
GACACGATCGGGTCCGTTGTCTCCTGTGATAGCCCTAGGATGTATACCGCGACGCTTGTGCGCTCCGGCGACTAAAATTTAAGCCGCTACGGCACTCTGACCGTGCACCTGCCGGGGCCAAGCCCCGGCTTTTTTTTGTCCGATATTTTTCGCCCTTAATAGCGCCTTTCAATTTTTGATAGCGTCCGCTGTAAAGCTGTTAAATTTTGCTGTACTGCGCTACCGCCCCTCTTTCTGAAGCAGTACAATTGCGCCCTCAGAATGCTCGGGTAAACGGTCAACCCACTCTGTAACAACCTGCCCATGAGAATCATGGCATCGATAGATGCCTTGGCTGACCTGAAACGGCATACACATTACATGGCGCATGGGCATCCCGCTTTTCGCACCAAGGAGACTTCTATGGCAGCACCAGAATATCCCGGACTAGACACCCTGGCATTGCATGCAGGATCACAACCCGACCCGGCTACGGGGGCCCGTGCCACTCCGATCTATCAGTCGGCGTCTTTTTGTTTTCCCGATTCAGACTACGCCGCCTCCTTATTTAATATCGAGCGGGCGGGTCACGTTTACTCACGCCTCAGCAATCCAACAAATGCTGTGTTAGAGGAACGAATCGCCGCTTTAGAAGACGGCGTAGGCGCCATTGCTACCGCGAGTGGCCAAGCCGCGCTAACCCTCGCCATCATGACGCTCATGGGCGCGGGGTCTCATATTGTCGCTGCCGCAGCGCTCTATGGCGGCAGTCACAACCTCCTGGCCTACACCCTACCCCGCTTAGGCATTGAAACGACCTTTGTCGATGCTAGGGACCCCCAGGCTTTTGCCGCAGCAATTCAGGACAATACCCGACTGGTATTTGCCGAGACCGTGGGCAACCCTGGACTTGATGTGCTCAACATTCCCGAGGTGGCAGCTGTTGCCCATCAAGCGGGCCTACCACTGATGGTGGACTCTACCTTTACCACGCCGTATTTAATCAAGCCCTTCGAACATGGGGCCGATATCATCATGCATTCCGCCACTAAATTTCTCAGTGGTCACGGCATTGTCATTGGCGGTCTTCTGGTAGACGGAGGGCGCTTTGACTGGGACGCGTCTGGCAAATTTCCAACCCTCACTGAACCCTATGCCGGATTTCATAATTTGGTGTTCAGCGAGGAATTTGGCCCCGCCGCTTTCATTCAACGCGCGCGCAAAGAGGGCTTACGTGACTTTGGAGCATGCATGAGTCCTACCACCGCATTCCATATTTTACAGGGCGTTGAAACGCTCGGTATTCGCATGCACCGCCATGTGGAAAATACCCGAAGGATTGTTGAATTTCTCAATCAACATGAACAAGTTAGTCGCGTGGGATACCCCGAGTTAGAGGGACATCCCGACCAAGCATTGGCCTCAGCACTATTACCTAAAGGCTGCAGTGCGGTATTCAGTTTTGATCTCGTTGGTGGCCGGGAAGCTGGCATTGCATTTGTCGACGCCCTCAATCTATTTTCGCACCTTGCGAACGTGGGTGATGCTAAATCGCTGGTCATCCACCCCGCAAGTACAACACATCACCGAATGGATGCCGCAGCACTGGCTGCCGGAGGCATTGGCGAGGGCACCATTCGCCTGTCGATAGGCCTGGAGGATGCAAAAGATTTAATCGCTGATTTAAAACAAGGATTGCGCGCTGCCGGTAAGGTTGCTGCCAAGCAATCGGTGACGCCATGAAAATTACTATCGATGACAGCAGCGTCTACTGCTACACAAATTCCAGAAACATCGACAGCAGCAAGCCCTCGATTGTTTTCATCCATGGGTCGGGCATGGATCACACCGTATGGACTTTAGCCGCTCGCCACTTCGCTCGTCACGGTAACAATGTAATTGCGGTTGATTTACCGGGACATGGACGCTCAACCGGAGCACCACTGCAAAGCATTCCCTCGATGGCAGACTGGCTAGAAAAAGTTCTCGACGCCCTCGAAGTTGAAGCTGCTGCGGTGGTTGGCCACAGCTTGGGGAGTTTAATTGCCCTGGACTTTTCGGCAAGGCACGCTAAACGTGCACGAGCCTTGGCTATGGTTGGCACCATCGTACCCATGCCAGTCTCTGGTGCCATCCTCGATGCCTGTAAGAACAACGATCATGCGGCATTTGACATGCTGACACAGTATGGACTCAGCAAGCGGCACCAATATGGCGGTAATCGCAGCTCCGGCATATGGATGGTCGGAAGCTCTCTCAGACTCTATGAGCGATCGCAACCCGGCGCACTGTATTTCGACATGAATGCTTGTAACGAATATCAAAATGGTCTTGAAAGTGCATCTGCGGTCGAGTGTCCCGTGCTCATGGTGTTGGGGAGTGAAGATCGTCTGACCCCGGTGCGAGGTACAGGCCCGTTGCAAGAAGCGTTTCATCAGCCGGAGGTCAGCGTAATACAAGGTGCGGGACACACGCTCATGATGGAAGCACCCAATGCGCTTTTGGATGCACTGCATAGAGTTCTCTAAAAAAACCCACCTGTCGTCAATAGATTGGCCGCCCGTTGCCAGAGCGCTAGCAATGAGTCAGTAGCGCAGTCGGCCCCTCCATTGAAGCAATACCTATAGCGAGACTACAGAGGTTCAGCGTCTATGAAGAACATTACCATTTGGCATAACCCAAGGTGCTCAAAGTCGCGGCAAGCCCTCGCGCTGCTTGAGGCCGCGGGGGTCAATCCAGAAGTCGTGAAGTATTTAGAAAATCCACCGACAAAGACTGAACTTGAAGCGGCCTTGAAAAAACTCCAAATCAGTCCTGCTAAGCTCGTACGCCGAGGGGAGGCAGTTTTTAAAACCTTGACGTTGTCTGAAAAAAGTTCAGATCAAGAATGGCTCAGCGCGATGATGAACAACCCCATTCTTATCGAGCGCCCCATTATCATGAGCGATGACCAGGCTGTGATTGGAAGACCGCCGGAAAATGTCCATGGGCTGCTGGATCTTTAGCTGCGCCTCACGGAAAGCCACGCTCCATAGAGCTTTCACCTGAACCGTGGATACCGTTGCATTGCCATCTATGACTTTTTTTACACGAGGGCCCTCGATCGCCGCTTCTTAATCAAGCTCAGATTGACTTAAAATCCAGTAGTGCGGACCTGACAGACGCCCTTAGAAAATTGCATCACCGTCAACTCGGTCGAGACGTGGCTCACTGGGGCCATTCATGAGTTCATTCTGGATATCGAACAACAGAAGCTGCCAACGGGACCTTCAGCTTAGTACACGGAGTGGCGCGTTTTTGTCGCACCTCCATTGTCCCGCATCCTTTAATTAAAACCTGCGCTGCCGACATTTGATATTTACCACACAGCGCACACGAGCATGTTAGGCTGCACCTTGTTTCAGCTACTTCACTCGTCATGCTCCCGTTTGCACTTACCATATTTACCTCTGCATTCTTGCTGTTTCAGATTCAACCTCTGATCACAAAGTTCATTCTCCCGTGGTTCGGCGGTGGCACCGCGGTCTGGGCAGTTTCAATGTTGTTTTTCCAGTCTTGCCTCGTTGCCGGCTACGGCTATGCCCACCTATCGGTCAGGTATCTAGGTCTACAACGGCAATCCCAGTTACACGTCGTTTTTTTATTGCTGGCCCTGATACAAATCCCTATTTCCCCATCAGAGCTCCATGAATTCGATGCGGCACAAAACCCAACGCTGCAAATTTTGAGCCTTCTCATTCGCACCATTGGTGTTCCATTTTTTGTGCTGTCGGCCACGGCACCGCTGATACAAGCCTGGGCGAGCAGCATTCAAGCAACGACCAACCCCTACCGCCTGTACGCACTGTCTAATGTCGCGGCACTGGCGGCGCTGCTCAGCTATCCCTTTATCATCGAACCCATGTTCAACCGGCAGCTGCAAGCGCAGGCATGGTCCTTTATCTTTGTGGTCTTTATTGCGCTCTGCGCCTACTGCACTTTCGTCACTGCGACGCGATCAAAGACCTATTCCCCAGTACCGTCAACAAGTGTTGATAAAAAAATCCGTGCGAGCATTGTATCGTGGCTGCTTTGGCTCATGCTTCCGGCGACTGCAGTAACGTTATTGTTGAGTGTGACTAATCAACTCACCCGCGACCTCGTTTCGATACCCTTTTTATGGGTAATGCCATTAAGCGTTTATTTACTCACCTTTATCATTGCCTTCGACAACGAGCGTTGGTATCGGCGCAGCCTGTTTCTACCGCTTTTTGCCTTTAGTCTTGCCTGGATACTGTACCTATTGCTTGGTGAAGCACTTAATGTCACTTGGACGATTATCGTTTTCATGTTCACGCTATTTGTCTTGTGTATGGTCTGCCACGGAGAGTTGTACCGTTTAAGGCCCCCAGCAAATCAATTGACCGGCTACTACCTCATGGTGGCGCTGGGAGGGGCCTTAGGTAGTGCCCTCGTATCTGTGCTAATGCCAATAATTAGTGATCGCTACATTGAGTTACAAATTGCCGCATCAATGGCAACAATATTGGTAGTTCTCCTTTTAATGAAACACGTTAACGTCAAAGTGTCGTTGACTGCGGGCATTCCAATCCAACTAGCACTGGCAATTGGCACTACGTTTGTTATTTTTGTATTCGTTCAATCTGCGCGTGACGAGGAGCCAGACATCGTTCATCAGGCCCGCAATTTTTATGGGGTGTTAACTGTCGGGCGAGATAATGCTGGCACTTCTGATGAGTTTTTGTGGTTGCGGAACGGCAATAGCTATCACGGCGCACAGGCTACAACAGCGCCTGCAAAGTCGTTGCCGATTACCTACTACTCGCCCGGAAGCGGGATCGATATGGCGATGAGCTTTTCCACAGGACAGCGCAAAAGGCGGATAGGGATGATTGGCTTGGGTATCGGCACCGCAATTAGTTACGCCGGAGCGCAAGACTCGGTAAAAGTCTATGAGATCAACCCTGATGTTGTTGAAATCGCTCAACGCCATTTCACCTACCTTGCAGATACAACTGCGGACGTAAAACTTGTTTTGGGGGATGCCCGACTTTCCCTAGAAGAGGAGCTTCCACAGGCTTTCGATGTTTTTGTCCTTGACGCTTTTTCTAGCGATGCAATTCCCGTTCATTTATTGACTCGAGAGGCTTTTGAGCTATACCTGAAACACCTTAAACCTGATGGTATTATCGCCGTGCTTATTTCAAGCTGGCATTTCGATTTTCAGCCTTTACTCACGGAAATGGGAAAGACACTTGGCTTGCAATCTGTACTCGTAACAAACGCCTCCAGTAGTGCACAGCAATGGGGCTCCCGTTGGATGATTTTGACGAAAAACGATCAATTTATGTCACAGCAATTTATTCAATCACAAAAGCAACGAATGCCCGACAACATGAGCGACGTGCGCTTGTGGACTGATGATTTCTCAAGCCCCTTTCAGTTGTTAAAGTAATGATTTACTCCCTGACATTTGTGCTCGCTTTTTGCAGCATCGTCTACGAGCTTTTGCTGGGGCAGGCACTCAGTGCTTTTTTAGGAAACACAGTCCTGAGATACAGTGTCACCATCGGCCTTTACATGATGTCTCTCGGCATAGGATCAATGATTGCGGAAGGACGGTTTGTGGCTCGTCCCGCTGTTGCCTTGCTGCGTGTCGAAACGCTATTGACCTTATTCGGCGGCGGCTCGGTGGTGCTTCTCTTTTTTATCGACAGCACCGGTGCAACCGGAATCACGCTCTCGATAACCGCGCATTTACTCATCATAATTATTGGCGTCCTATCGGGCTTTGAAATCCCCTTGCTCATCGCGCTAAAAAATCTGGACGCCGAATATCGTGATAACGCCATTATTGGCATCAATTATTTGGGCGCTTTTTTGGGCACTATGACCTTCGCGTTTGTCCTTTACCCATACGTTGGTTTGATACCGACGGCATTTATCGTAGCTCTACTCAACGCGGCCGTCGGCATGTTGCTAATGCTGCAAAAAAAGCATGTTTCCGCGTCAGACTTGCCTCACTTCCGTGGCATGCTAGTCATTGTATCCACCATGGCTTTGGTGCTCGTTTATTATTTGATTATGGCCGATCACATCAGTGAGCTGGTTCTGCAAGCATATCTAAATTAAAGGAGAAGAACGCATTGGTGGGCTCGACAGAAACCTACGGTGACCACTTTCTGGTGGACCTTCATGGGTGTGACGCCTCGGTTATTGGGAGCGTTGAGCCAACTCAAGAGGCGCTTCTTGCAGCTGCAAAACGTTGCGGCTCGACAATCATCAAATATTTCTTTCACCAGTTTTCGCCCACAGGAGTCAGCGGGGTCATCTTAATCGCCGAGTCACATTTTAGCGTGCACACCTGGCCCGAAAACAATTTCGTCGCCGTGGATATTTATACCAGCGGCGAGGTGATGAAACCCGATATTGCAATCGCTTTTCTGCAAGACGCGTTTAACGCCCAGCGGGTAGAAGTCTTTAGAGTTACTCGAGGTCAAATAGAAGCTGGGGCAGTCCAAGATGATGAGTAATCTGACAGGATCTCCGCGCATGATTTATGCCGCCACACTTATTCTGGCGGCCTGCAGTCTTCTCTACGAGCTATTAATCGCTCAGGCTCTAGCCACATTCGCGGCCAATACAGTAACTTGGTACAGCGTGACCGTGGGCTTATACCTAGCTGGAATGGGGCTGGGGGCACTGCTGCACGATCAACACCCCACCGACAACCTTTGGGCAAGATTTTTCAAGGTCGAAATTGCGCTAAGTGCCGCCGGCGCCATCGCCGTGCCTCTTTTGCACTTTAGCCATACGGGGGCCTTATTACTTGAGCTCTATGGACTTACCTTTCTAGGAAAGGTCTTGTTCTTTGGTACTGGATTCCTCTCAATAACGACCATTGGTATCTTGACCGGATTTGAACTCCCTGTATTGATCGATCTTGCCAATACTGCCAAGGGCAAAAAGCGCCTGACGAATCGGGTACTGGCGTCAGACTATACGGGATCCTTGCTAGGTGGCTTGGCATTTCCGTTAATCCTATTACCAAAGCTCAGTTTAGTTGCTATCGGGCTGATCGCCGCCACCCTGAATGTTTTTCTGGCGACTCTAGCTTTGTATTTTTTTCTGCCAAAACTTCACCGATCTTCGTTTGGATTCATCGTCAGTGGGTCACTGATCATTATGTTGGGTCTAGGATTGAGCTTCGCGCCATCTCTCGACCGCTACTTTACCAAACTCTATTATTTCTACTGGGATCAGTCAGAGGACTTCAAGCAGCTTTTTGCTTCCATGGATAACACAGAGGATGTGTTTCGCGTTCGATCCCCCTACCAAAGAATTGATCTGGTTCACGACAAAAACGGCTCCGGGCCAAGCCCCGTCGATGACTTCTATTCCAGTAAGTTCGTAGATAATCCACAGCAGCCCAAAAATTATTCCCTGTTCTTAAACGGCGACTTCCAGCTGGCCTCTAACTACGAAGAGTACTACCACGAGTTTTTTGCGCATATTCCGATCATGACAAATGGTGCAGTGCCCCGTCATGTTTTGGTGATGGGTGGTGGCGACGGATTGCTGCTCCGCGAGTTAGTAAAATATTCCGACATTAAAACCATCGTACATGTCGACCTTGATCGTGAACTTATTGAACAAGCGACTACCCACCCAGTCCTGTTAGCAATGAATGAGGGGTCATTAAGTGACCCGCGAATTACAAGGCACTTTGATGATGCCTATCGTTTCATCCGCAACAGCAGCGACCAATTTGACGCTATTTACCTAGATTTTCCGGACCCCAGAGATTACAACCTATCTAAGCTATATAGCCGAGAATTCTATCATTTCGTTCGCCAACGGTTGACGAGCGATGGCTTCATCGCACTTGATTCTCCTGGCTTAAGGCATAATAAAGAAAGGCGGGAGATCTATACCAGCACCCTTGCCGCGGCAGGCTACAAATTTGTCACGCCTTACATATCAAAAATTGAAACCATTAACGAAGCCGCCTATGAGTTTTTACTGGCTTCTGGGTACGAAGAGGAAAAAGCCCGAAGATTATTGGCTAGCCACGCTGCTTCAATGCGACTAGGTTTTATCACCGCGCGCGATAACTGGCCCGATAGGCCCATTTATCAAGATCCTCGCGTGAAGCTCCACGTGATTAACGATACCCGTTTGTATCTGACTCTACGTAATCTAATTCCGTCGCTGGCTCCTACAGATCCAGATAAGATCAACTCGATCTTTAGACCAACACTGCCATCAGGAAATATCTGGCATGTACGCGATCCTTGGTGAGTGCCTGAATAAGCTATGGACCTAGCCGGACTTACACCACGTCAAACGTCAAAGAACCAATCGCAGTAGCCTTAAAACGCGACCGGACCTTGCTTTTTACACGGAATTAATTGCGGTCAAACCACGGCTAGTCGACTATTTGACATATAATGAGGCCCGGGCGGGCAAGCCAGCATCACGACCTTCTTGAACAATTCATAGGCATTTGCGCAGCGACTTTTATTTTGCATATGACAAGCACATAAAAGGCGGTAGTCACAAAAAGGCCTTGGAATTCCGCACAAAGAACGTGCCCTTCTCATGAGTTTGTAATGCTAGTGCATAAGCGGGTTGCGAAATGTCTAGCGCATCACACCCTTTGGTTTGAGCCCCACTGATAAAAAGAGACATTATGAGTTTTTCTACCCTAGGTTTATCTGAATCACTACTTAAGGCTGTTGCCGACGAAGGCTACACCACGCCGTCTCCCATACAGGCGCAGGCTATCCCTGCGGTGCTGGAGGGCCGTGACGTCATGGCCGCAGCCCAAACCGGTACCGGCAAAACCGCGGGTTTCACCCTACCGTTGCTACACGGACTATCAAAGGGACAGTCCGCAAAAGCAAACCAAGTGCGAGCACTTGTTTTAACGCCAACGCGAGAGTTGGCGGCTCAAGTCGCGGAAAGTGTCGACATCTACGGTAAATACTTGAATCTTCGTTCTGCGGTGGTTTTTGGCGGCGTTAAAATCAACCCACAAATGATGCGGCTACGTAAGGGCGTCGATATATTAATTGCTACGCCGGGACGTTTATTAGACCTGTATCAGCAAAATGCCATGTCTTTTCAGAAGCTTGAAGTTCTCATTTTGGATGAAGCAGATCGCATGCTCGACATGGGTTTTATCCACGATATTCGAAGAATAATGAAAGCCTTACCGAACAAACGACAAAACCTGATGTTTTCTGCGACTTTTTCTGAAGACATTCGCGATCTTGCCAAAACCATTGTAAACAACCCGGTAGAAATTTCTGTAACACCAAGAAATAGCACGGCAGTAAGCGTGACCCAGTGGATACACCCGGTTGATAAAAATCAAAAACGGCATTTGTTGGTTGAGCTGATTAACCAGCACAATTGGGAACAGGTACTTGTTTTCAGCCGAACAAAACGCGGGGCGAACCGCCTAGCCGAATTTCTTGAAAAGAAAGACATTCAAGCCGCAGCAATTCATGGCAATAAAAGCCAAGGTGCACGCACCAGAGCGCTTAGCGAATTCAAGTCAGGGAAATTACGCGTCTTAGTCGCCACCGACATCGCAGCCCGGGGCCTTGATATCGAACAGCTGCCCCAAGTAGTAAATCTCGACTTACCCGAGGTCGCGCAAGATTATGTTCATCGCATAGGCCGGACGGGGCGTGCAGGAGCCACGGGGCAAGCGATATCACTCGTGAGTGCTGATGAAGCCCAACTGCTACAAGACATTGAGCGATTGATTCAAACGCTACTTCCTCGAAAGCTCGTCGCGGGCTACGAACCGGAAAGCCCGCTACCTGAACTCGCTCTACGTCCCCCTGCCAAACCCAAAAAGCCCAAAAAGCCCAAAGAATCTACCCCCCCCCGAACAGCAAGCGAAAAAAGTCCAACTGCGAATGATAAAAAGCGTCATCCAAACGACGCCCATTCACCAAAACGCCGCCGAAGCAATCATAGGAGCAGCCCAAAAAGTGCTCGTCCTACCGGCAATCAATAGCAACTTTTCTGCTGATTAACCTGCTCTGCTCCGCTAGACGTCTTCAGCTACGGCGTAGAAGCCCCCAAATTAATCCTGAGGGGTACCTTACGGCGCCTTAGCACCCCTGAGAGCGATGTAACTAAGATTAACGGCGCCGTCTATTAACGGGCCTTTCAATTTTTATGCATCACGGACTTAGCCTGTTAAATACCTGCCTGTCTCATGGAGCCAAGTTCAATGCTTGTGCCGGCTTTAAGCTTTCGGCTTAGCTTGACCACTGGTTATGAGAGCCTGCCAACCATTCCTAAGGGTATGACCCAGCACAGAGAGGTCCTCGCTGTGCCCCAGGGGGGTGCCGGGCTTTTTTGGCCTCAGCATTTGCATATGTAAGCCTCATCGCTACCGCCGCTCATTAAAATCTCGCTGCTATTGAGCTACGCGTCGGTCGCTGTTAATCGTCACGCGCTGCATGTGCCGCCTGTTGGGTAGATAATCACAAACGGCATAATGCTGTGTTATGCGATTATCCCAAATGGCTACTGAATCGTTCTCCCAACGGAATCTAACCTGAAATTCAGGGCGGCGAACGTGTTGATACAAATATTGTAAAACCTCATCACTAGCGCCCTGTGTGAGGTCAACGATATTCCGAGTGAATGACTGATTAACGTTTAGATACTTTAAGCCCGTTACAGGATGGGTTGCGATCACGGGGTGAACCCCAGAACCCACTTCAGTGAGGGCCTCATCTATCGCGGTGACGCCGCCTTTTCGCAAATAATCGTTGCGAAAAGTTCCCATATCATGAATCGCGTAGAGGCCCTCGAGATCACTCTTCCAACCGGAGGACAAGCTGTCATAGACGGCGCTCATGCTTGCCCACAGCGTGTCGCCACCGACCTGCGGCACTTCTACCCCTCGCAGAATGCTCGCAAATGCAGGCTCAGCCCTAAACGTTAAGTCTTTGTGCCAATCATCAGTATCGGGCGCTTTATCGTCCTCGTTACACAGCTCAACAATACTCTGATAACCATCGACATGGGGGTAGACGGGATGGCCGGGATCAACTTCTCCAAAGCTCTCAGCTAATGCAAGATGTTGCGGTGGGTTTAGCTTTTGTTCTCGAAAAAAGAGAACTTGATAGCGAATGAGACCGTCGTAGAGGGCATCTAATGCATCATTAGGCAGCTGGGCACCAAGATCGATGCCCTGCACCTCAGCACCTATACGCGTTGTGAGGGGCCTAAAGTGCATTGTGTACGCCCTATTAGCAGGAGAAGAATTGAGCTTAAATTAATGTTTAAAATTGGCAAGCTTTACAAGTCGCACAGTAGGAGACTCACTCTCAATCACTCTTTGATAGCGAATAGCCAGCAACCCCTCGTCACGACCGGCTGTATCTAGCCAGTTACCCGACGGCGGCTTTTGCGACGAAATAATGACGGTATATTGTCCGTCTTCAGTTTGGATCTGACGATGATTTAAAGCGGTTTGATGCTTTTCATAGTCTAGCGATTGTAGCCATCGATTTTGCAGAGACACAGACCAATAAGCAGCGTTGGGTACGGCACCCTCAACAATCAGTGCCTCATCCTCCTCCAATTTATACCAACCCCCGAGGTATTCATTGTCGGGGGTTGGATAAAACACGCCGCCAAAATCTGGACTGTAATCTCGAGGCGGCTCAATTGAATTCGGCATTTGAGACACCATCCTTGCTAGGGTCACGGTTCCCTGCAAAGTGCTGTTAAAAAATTCGGCTGCTCGGCGCAAATCGCCCGACAAACTCACAGGCTCTGTCGCCTCTTTTGGTTTTGCCGATAGATTTTCAATCTGCAATGTTGCCTTGGTAGCTTGATCACGATCATGAAAGTACTGCCGCACCATAATAAGATGAGCATCCTTGTCCATAGCCAACCAATTCCCTCTCGCACCCTCAGGACGAATGACGCTGACTGAGACGCTAAAGTTGCCTTGTGTATCAAACTCAATATCGTCGTGCGTCAAATGAGCAGATACGCGGTTCCAGCCGTTAATATGGCGTCCGTAAAGTGTCAGCCCCACATAATCAGCATCACCTCGATGGCCACTGATCACATACTGGTTTTCCGAAGAAACCTCTGCAGAGTGATAAAGCGCATCAGGACTATCCCCGAGGAACTTGCGGTAGCCGCTCATCCAATCGGTAAACTGCGGCTGAGTTGTACTACCGCGAGTTAACTTCATCTCTAAGGATGCCGATGCCAACTCGGCTATGAAAGCCAGTCCATCATGGCGTGCTTGCACGTCAGGGGCGGATTCAACAACTAAAGCCCCACCCGCTTCAAGACTCGCGGAAAATTCTCGCCATGCCTGTGCAGCTTCAATGCCCTCGGCCCAGTCACTGGGTGGCAGTTCAATGGCATGATGGTTTTGGAGAGTGCCAAACACATAGCCCCCAATTAAAGCGATAACAATGCTCAGCATCAAAAGAGACTTGCTCACAACTACCCCCCACACCAACTAAACAAATGGCTTAACACCCACTGCGCTTTTTACGCCAAACTTACCGCAAGATTTTACCGAACGACCCCCATTTTTGAGCACTACCAAGGCAACAATTGGCGCACCAAAGCGCCATCGCCCATGCGAGTCCGCATCGACTTCTTAGCGATGTTTAGTCAAGCATAGCACCCGTCATACAAGCACGATCAGCCGGCGGAAATCGTTGAGATATGTTTTTATTATTTGATTCACTAAATGCGCCTAAAAGGCTTTTCTCTGACCACAAATTCAAGGTAGCCTCAGCAAGAATAATTGGGGGAAAGAACGGCTATGGAAACACAAGCCAAGGTTGTTATTGTCGGTGGCGGAATCATGGGCGTGGCTCTGGCCTACCATCTGGCCGAGGAAGGCGAAACCGACGTTTTGCTGATAGAAAAAGGGGAGCTTACCTCGGGCTCTACTTGGCATGCAGCAGGCCAGTGCCCCAGCTTGGTCAGTAACTACAACCTCGCCAAAATCCATGATTATGGCAATCGTTTGTACCCGACACTCGAAGAGAAAACCGGACAGTATGTCAGCTGGCACGCCTCCGGAGGCATCCGAGTAGCCCGTCAGCAAGCCGATCTCGATTGGTTTCATTACATGAAAGGTATCGCCGACAACGTCGGTTTCCATATGGAAATTATCAGTCCGGCCAAGATCAAAGAAATCAACCCGTTTTACGACATCGATGGCGTTCTTGCCGGCGCTTGGACCCTCGACGACGGCCATGCCGATCCCTCGGGCCTCACCAACGCAATGGCTCGGGGCGCCACTAACCTCGGGGTGCGTATCGTTCGGCACAACCGAGTGCTTGACATCAACGCCCTCCCCTCAGGTGATTGGGAAATCGATACCGAAAAAGGAAAAGTCACGGCGCAAATCGTCGTTAACGCCGCTGGCAGTTTTGCCCGTCAAATCGCACAGATGGTTGGCGCCGATCTCCCCATAGCCAATATGGAACATCACTATATTGTCACTGGCGCCATTCAGGATTTTGTCGATCGCGATGAAGAGTTCCCCGTCATGCGCGACCCCTACGCCTCGGCTTACATTCGCCAAGAACAAAAATCCGGCTTAATTGGTATCTACGAGTCCAGCGGCATTACTGAAGCTTGGGGGCCCTCGGGGTTGCCACCTTGGTCATCAGACAGCGAACTGTTCCCCGATGACCTTGACCGAATCATGCCCTGGTTAGAACGTGCTATGCACTGCATGCCGAATATGCTTGATGCTGGGATTAAGCGCGTGGTGAATGGCGCAATTCCTCACTCGCCCGACGGCCCGCCCCTGTTAGGCCCGGTAGCAGGTATTCCTAACTTTTGGCTATGTTGTGGCTCATCCTTTGGCATTGCGCAAGGTGCTGGCTGCGGTAAGTACCTCGCACAGTGGATGGTTTATGGTGACTCAGAGATCAATATGACGGGGTTTGACCCGCGCCGATTTGGCGTCTTTGCCGATCGCGACTTCATGCGTGCCAAAGGGTTTCAAGACTACGGACTAACCTATGCAACACCACTACCCGGGGAGGAATTTGAGGCTGCTAGGGAGTGCAGACTTAGCCCCTTATACGGCAAGCTAAAAAGTAAAGGGGCGATTCATACGCAAACCTTTGGTTGGGAGCGCCCCAAATGGTTCTCGATCAATGGGCGGGAGGAAGACCACAGTTACCGACGCAATGCCACCTTTGATGTGGTGCGAGAAGAGTGTCTCGCGGTGCGGGAACGTGTGGGGATAATTGATCTAACAGGCTTCGCAAAATATGACATCTGCGGAACCGATGCTGAAAGTTTTCTCAATCGCGTACTGGCCAATCGAATGCCGAAACGTGATGGTGGTATTGCTTTGGCACACTTTCTGTCGCGCAACGGTCGTATTTTGGGTGAAGCAACTGTAACTCGTGTTACCAGCGAGCACTTCTATTTGCTCTCGGCGGCTAGCGCTGAAATGCGCGATCTCGACCACCTCACGCAGCAAGTCGAATCGGGCGAACAGGTCACGATTCGCAACACAACCGATGAGCGTGGCGTGCTCGCGCTGGTCGGCCCTAAGTCGCGGGATGTACTTGCCAAACTCACTGATGCACCGCTGGACAATGAGAATTTTCGGTGGCGTAGCAGCCAAGACATTGAAATTTCGGGCATGAAAGTACGTGCCTTGCGCATCAATTATGTGGGCGAGTTGGGCTGGGAATTGCATCCCAAGATGGAAGATTTATCGGCACTATACGATGCCGTTTGGGGCGCGGGGCAAGACCAGGGCATGGTCGACTTTGGCTTATACGCTCTCAACAGTCTGCGCATGGAGAAGGCCTACCGAGGCTGGGGCACCGAATTAACCAATGAAGTCACCCTTCTCGAAGCCGATATGGCCCGGTTTTTTAGCCGTACGAAAGCCGACTTTGTGGGTAAATTCGCGACAGAAGAAAAAGCCGATAACACATTGAAATTGGTGTACTTCGAAGTCAATGCTAAAGACTCTGACGTTCGCGGGGGAGAACCTATCTTTATCGACGACGCCTGCATTGGCGTGACCACGTCGGGTGGCTACGGCTATGCCGTTGAAAAAAGTCTGGGGTTTGGTTACGTATCACCCGAGCATGCTACCCCCGGTTCGGCCTTTCAGGTAGGACTGCTCGATGCCCGATATGACGCGCGCGTGCTCGAAGACCCCGCTTATGATGCTACCAACAACCGGTTAGCCAGCTAATGGCGGCCCTTCCAGCGCGATGTGAAGTCATCATTGTCGGCGGCGGTGTTATTGGTTGCTCCGTGGCCTACCATCTGACAAAACTGGGTATCACCGACGTCGTTTTGTTAGAGCGAAAGGAGTTAACGAGTGGTACGACTTGGCATGCCGCCGGGCTTGTTGGTCAACTGCGAAGCTCTATTAATATGACCAAACTAGCCCGCTATACCAGTGAGCTATACCGCGAACTGGAGACCGAGACAGGACAAGCCACGGGGTACCGACAGTCTGGATCAATTTCCATAGCCTCAACCGAGGAGCGACTCGAGGAACTCAAACGCAGCGCTTCTATGGCGAAAGTCTTCGGCCTGGAAGTGAATGTGCTTGAAGTTGATGAAATTGGCGAGAGGTATCCGCTAATAGAGACTCAAGATTTATTCGGGGGGATTCATATTCCCTCAGACGGGTATGCCAACGCCGTTGATATTACTCAGGCCCTCGCCAAAGGTGCGCGCAATCGCGGCGCTCAGATATTCACTAACACTGCGGTCGAAGAGATTTTACGCACGGGCTCAAAAGTGTCCGGGGTGCGTACCGCGGAGGGTGAGATACAAGCCCGGCATGTTGTTATCTGTGGTGGCATGTGGTCGCGGGATCTTGCGGCATCGGTCGGTGTCAATTTACCGTTGCATGCCTGTGAGCACTATTACGTTTTGTTTGAGTCAGTAGCAGGGCTGCACCCTGACCTACCCGTGCTTCGCGATTATAACGCCTGTACTTATTACAAATATGACGCTGGGAAACTGCTGGTAGGCGCCTTCGAACCCCATGCCAAGCCCTGGGGCATGGATGGCATATCTGAGGACTTTTGTTTCGATGAAATCGCAGGGGATTTTGACCATTTCGAACCGGTGCTCCACGATGCCATGAGGCGTTTGCCCGCATTGGGGCAGGCCGGCATACAAAAGTTTTTTTGCGGCCCCGAAAGCTTTACGCCAGACGTGCGTTACCACCTTGGAGAGGCACCCGAACTAGAGAACTGCTTTGTCGCAGCGGGTTTAAACTCCATTGGCCTCCAGTCTGCTGGCGGCGTTGGCAAAGTTACCGCCGAATGGATTCGAGACAAACGGCCACCCGTCGACCTTTGGGAAGTCGATGTTCGACGCAACATGCCGTTTCAAAACAATCGACAATATTTGCGAGAGCGCGTTAGCGAAAGTCTGGGGCTGCTATACGCCACACACTACCCCTACCGCCAATATGAAACCGGGCGCGGTGTACGCAAGTCAGCCATTCATGATCGACTGGTATCGGCGGGGGCCTGTCACGGCGAGGCTTACGGCTGGGAACGGCCCAACTGGTACGCTCCAGAGGGAATTGAAGCGCGTTACGAATACAGCTACGGTCGCCAGAACTGGTTCGAACACTCCGCCGCAGAACATTTTGCTGTTCGGGAGGGCGTGGCTTTGTTTGACCTATCGTCTTTTGCAAAATTTCGTTGTGAAGGCCGGGACGCCGCTGGCGTGCTCAACCGCATATGTGCCAATAACGTCGATGTCAGTGTAGGCCGCGTCATTTATACCCAGTGGTTAAACGAGCTGGGGGGTATTGAAGCCGACCTCACCATCACCCGGCTTTCTGAAAATGCTTTTCTAGTTGTCACTGCCGCAGAAACTGAGGTTCGCGATTTTTACTGGCTTAAACAACACATCCCCGAAACCGCCCACTGCGTTTTGACCAACGTCACGTCGGGAATGGGCGTGCTGTCGATTATGGGACCGCAAGCGCGAGCACTTCTGCAGTCACTCTCCCCGGACGATCTCAGCCACAAGGGCTTTCCTTTTGCCACCAGTCGCGAGATTGAACTAGGGTTGGGCTACGTTAGGGCCTCACGCATTACCTTCGTCGGCGAACTAGGCTGGGAGCTGTATATTCCCACTGAGTTTATGCAGGATATTTATGACCGAATCGTCTCGACTGGACAAGCCTTTGGGCTTGTCCACGCCGGTTATCATGCGCTCAATTCTCTGCGGCTTGAAAAGGCTTATCGACACTGGAGCCACGACATTACGGATGAAGACTCACCGCTGGAAGCCGGCTTGGGTTTCGTGATCAAATTTGACAAACCCCAAGGCTTTATTGGTCGCGAGGCCCTGCTCCGTCAGCAGGAGCAAGGGCTTTCTCGACAGCTGCTACAGCTCAAACTGTGTGACCCCGAACCCTTGATCTACCACAACGAGCCTATTTGGCGCGATGGTGCTCTCGTGGGCCACATCACCTCTGGAGCCTACGGGCATACCTTGGGAGGCGCCATTGGTTTGGGCTACGTTGACGTACCACCAGATGGTGATCGCAAAGATGTGCTAACAGGAACCTACGAAGTAGAAGTGGCGTGTGAACGCGTGCCAGCAGAGGTTTCTTTAGACCCGATGTATGATCCAAAAAATGCGCGCATTCGGTCCTAAACAGCGAGTGATAGTGCCTAGATAGCTACTACAGTGAGACTGATCAGCGCTCACTAGAGAAGCTCTGGATCAGCCGGTCTGTGAGAGTTCTTCAAGGTGAAGTCGAATGGGAAACTTTGCCCGTATTTCGGCATCAACTGCAGCGCTGATATGGCTGGGACTGTACGTCGTCAGTATTTCATCGCGTTTGCGAATGGCACTATCGATGGCCAAAGGCTTTTCTGCTTGTTCCCACAGCGTAGGGCTAAAACGATTACCCACCTCAGGATAAATATACTCACTTTGCATCACTGCGAGCGTATGATCAGACCCCAAGTAATGACCTTTCTCACCGAGACAAACTTCAGCTAGATCGTCAAAGCCAAGGGTGTTGGTGTTAACCTCCACACCACGAACCGCTCGCAATGTGGCGCCTAGGACATCGTTATCGAGCAGCAAGCTTTCCGGACACACGCCCAATAAGCTCGAATACATACCAGCAGATTCATAAATAATATTGGCACCGGCTAGGGCTGGTGGCATCAGAGTATGGGCACGCTCGGCTCCCGCCTGAAAGTCCGGCATGTTGGCGTCGGTCATGCCGCAAGCGGTACCGAAGGGCAAATCAAAATGCGCACCCAACTGTGCGCAGGCGCTAGATATTAAGCCCTGCTCTGGAGATCCTCCACTCATAGACCCCGTACGCAGATCAGAGACGAAAGGCCAGGTGCCAATAATGGCCGGAGCACCGGGCTTTATCGCGTTGACGTAAACCAAACCACCCAAGCACTCGGCCCAAGCTTGACTCACTGCACCTGCAAGACAGGCCGGTGTTGTCGCCCCCGCCTGCCCAGCCGACAACAACAGCACCGGCATGCCACCCTCAACGGCCACGCGCAGACACTCCAGTGCGTCGCTGGCAAATTTCATAGGCGGCACTACAAAACAATTCGACTGACTGACAAAGGGTCGCTCACGCCACTTAGCCTCTCCCCCAGCGATAACGTGAAGCATTTCCAACGTTTTCTCGAGGTGGGTGTGATGACCCCAGCTCGCACCCACGTGTTTACGCGTACCGGCAACGGAACAATAGGTGGTATTGAGATCCATTTCATAAGGATCTTCAATATCGCGTAAAACGCACATACGTTGGAACATGTGGATGTTTTCGCAGTTATCAACAATGCGTGCCAGGTTGTACAAATCTTGTGAGGTTGATTCGCGGTATTCGTTGCGAACAGAGTCAGCGACCATTACCGCCGCACCAGCGGTAGAAAAATGTACCCGAGTTCCCGAAAGATCTAAATCAAAGGCTGGGTCTTGTGCAAACAAGGTCATATTACGCCGCGCTTTGCCTAGGGCATCATCAACAACACTGCGAGGCATCCGCAGTCGCCCATCCTCGCCGAGGATCGCACCAACAGCCTGGCAAGCGGCGATACAATGGGGGGTGGCATCTTTGAACCCGACTTCTTCAAGAATTCGAAAAATATTGGCGACCACAGCATCAAGGTCTGCTTTGGCAAACGGCTGATACTGCCCTCCTCGCTCCCCGGGCCTAACGGGCTTCAACTCTTCAGCTAACGGCGCGCTGCGCTGCGCATGTCTTGCCTGTCTACCGCCTGATCTTCTTGCCATGATGAAATTCCCCAAGCTAACACCAAAAGGCCGCCGAGCTTCACGTACACCCGATCGTATTCTGAGTGTAGAAATACCTCATAATTGACACAGACACCAGTTCTAAAAACGACACTCAAAAGGTCGGATTTGTGATCGAAAACATTCTCAGAAATACTGTAGGTGAATCTAAAAACACAAGGATTTTTCATGAGTTGGCTAACGATTGGATTTTGGGGCTGCGCGGCAATGTGGCTGATCAGCTTGCTAGGAGATTTGGGGATGGCACGTCGTGCCGATGCGCCCGTCGGTATGTTTTGGATTCCCCTGGTCAGTGCGACAATAGCTTTCATAGGTATGTGCTATTTCGGTAATGCCAGTGGCGTGTTCGGCCTGTAAACGACTCGACATAACCGGTAGTAATCTCCAGTAGCAGGCTCCAGTGCCAGGTTCCAGTGACATGGATAAAGTTGGGTTTTCAGCTGATTTGCCGATTGCAAATGATACTGGCAATGTTGCTCCCGTGCCCAAGCTGCGTCACAGTAACGAGGCTCAGTGAGAGTTTGAGTTCAACAACTATAAGAAAACACGTCTAGCGCACGATCTTGTTGTGCGTAATTAGAGGCAAAACACCATGAATCTATTTACACGCATCGCCACGATTTCCTTTGCAGTCTTGCTTACACCCATCACCGCAGCAGATTTGGCTGAGTCTGTAGAGCGCCGTGTCGAGGCAGTGATGCCCGAAGTTGTCTCTTGGCGGCGGGATTTGCATGAACATCCTGAGCTGGGCAATCGGGAGTTTCGCACCGCCGGTATCATTGCAGAGCATTTGCGTGGGCTCGGTATGGAGGTGCGAACCGAAGTCGCCCACACTGGCGTAATAGGTGTGCTGAAAGGTGGTGATGGTCCCGTGGTTGCGCTGCGCGCCGACATGGATGGCCTACCGGTTACAGAGTTAGTAGACCTGCCCTTTGCTTCCAAGGCACGTGGCGAGTATCTGGGTCAAGATGTTGGCGTCATGCATGCCTGCGGTCACGACAACCATGTCGCTATTTTAATGGGGGTGGCAGAAGTACTGGCCGGCCTAGGCGATGAATTACCCGGTACTGTCTTGTTCTTATTCCAACCTGCAGAAGAAGGCACCCCCGATGGAACAGTCGGCGGCGCCGAACTTATGCTGCAGGAAGGCGCCTTTGATGACGTGCTTCCCGATGCGGTCTTTGGCCTACATGTCTTCCCCTACCCTGCAGGTGTTATTGCAACTCGCCCCGGCGGCCTCATGGCGTCGTCAGACAGCTATAAAATCACAGTCACCGGCAAGCAAACTCACGGCGCTGTGCCCTGGGCCGGCGTTGATCCCATTGTTACAGCCAGTCAAATCGTTCTCGGGCTACAAACCATCGTTTCTCGGCAACTAGACGCAACACTCACGCCATCGATTGTGACAGTAGGAAAGATTGACGGAGGGGTTCGTAGCAACATTATTCCTGAATCGGTCGATCTCATTGGCACCATCCGCACCTTCGACGCTGACACAAGGCTCGACATACACGATCGAATTCGCCGAACGGCCACGCATATTGCTGAAGCGGCTGGCGCCACAGCTCAAGTTGATATCGATCTTGGTTATGGTGTTACTCGCAACGATCCTGAACTTTTCCAACAGATGGTACCCACCCTTCGGGGAGTTACTGGCGGGCAGTTTGTTGAGGCCCAGCAAACTACCACCGCTGAAGACTTCTCCTATTTCGCAAACGAGGCACCAGGACTATTTTTGTTTCTAGGTGTCGCACCTGATGACCCGACCTTGGTGTACCCCAATCACTCGCCCCGATTTTATGCCGATGAGCGCGCACTGCCCGTTGGCGTAAGAGCATTGACCGCCCTGACCCTCGATTTTATGGCAGCCAACTAAAATCAGTTTTTCGCAGCCTAAGGCGCCAGTGGTGCCAAGGGCCTAATCCGGCTATTGTTCATGAAGTTAGCGAAAAGGAGCATAGAAGCACCGTGAGTGATTTAGTCGTAAGGCAAATTAACTTCGATGTAGATCAGGCCAAATTTATCTGGAATCCTGCCAATCCCTCGTTCTCCGTGCTGATGAACCAAATCACGTTCTTTGTTGTCGGCTTCGAAAAGTACATGTGTCGCGCGATGCGCGATGCAGAAGCGCATATTACCGACCCAGCGGTTATGGAAGAAGCTGTTGCTTTTCGTAAGCAGGAAGCCATTCATGCCCAAAAACACATGCGACACGCTAGGGCGCTCATAGCGCAATACCCCGCACTACAAGGCGTACTCGATAAAGTACTAGCCAGCTACGACGACGTTTACAACGCCCATCCTCTGGAATATCACTTGGCCTATGCAGGCGGCCTCGAGGCCATTTTCACCCCGTTTTTTAAAATGATACTTGATCACCGTGCCGCATTATTTGAAGAGGGCGATGCCCAAGTAGCATCGCTTTTTGTTTGGCACTTTTGCGAGGAAATTGAGCATCGAAGCTCCGCCTACGATGTCTACAACCACGTCGTTGGCAGCCACTGGTACCGCATTCGAAAAACTGGGGCGTTTCAAAAACATACCCGCGATTTGTTTGACATGATTAAGGGAGAATTCGAATCCATAGTCAAAGACGTCCCAGACAACGCGTATTCAGATAACCCCTTTGCACGTATCCCCCTATGGGCACAGTTGAGATCTGCAGTCGGTGTGCTGGCCTCACAGTTCCCCTGGCATGACAGCGTGAACCAGCCTTTGCCTGACTACTATGCCGAGTGGCTGGGTCACTGGCAGTCGGGCGCCGATGTGTCTCAAATTGTCGGCAAACCTCAACACCTGGTGCTCAGTGACTGAGACCGCACTCACCTTTACCCAACTGGTCGAGCGTCTTGGCGGCTTCGACCCCGAAAATATTGAGAGCTGGGCTTTTATAAAAAGCCCTTTTACGCTGTCCCACTGGACCATGAATGTCATTGAAGTGCTGCTCATCCTAGGTGCACTTTGGGGCCTGCGTCACAGCGTGACTCGCTTTAAGGCAGGCGAATCTATTTATTTGGGCTTTTGGCTGGCTTCGGTCATTTTTATGCTGGCGCTGGAAATACCCGTATATTTTCCCGAGAAGCTGGGCGCACCGGACAACGCCCTATTTTTCATTCATAACGAGTTTTCCGTGCAGTTCTTCTTCGGGCGAGCGCCCCTGTACATCCTCGCACTTTACCCGGCCATCATGTACGCGTCCTTCGTCCTGGTAAGACGGGCTGGGCTCTTTGACCAACAATGGGGGACAGTCATTGGCGCACTGGGCGTAGGCGTAGTTCACCATGTGTTCTATGAGATTTTTGATCACTTTGGCCCCCAATATGGGTGGTGGACATGGAATTACCCCAACTTCACTTCATCCCTTGCCTCGGTACCAGTTTCCAGCATGGTCAGCTTTGCCTTTGTAGGGCCTATTGCGCTGACCCTTGCCACCCAACTTTTAGTCCCTAAGTCTGTGCTCACGCAAAACGCACCCGCCATGCCTGGAAATCGTCGTGTTCGGGGCTTCGCTCTCGGCACACTGTTGGCGGGGCTGCTAACACCTATAATATTTGTACTGCTCACACTCAACACCTGGTTCAGTGTACTGGGCATTGACCTCACGCCCCGCTTGGAGATGCTTGCCTCGGTAGCCATTGTGGGCACGGCGGCTGGACTTACGTTGCGTCAATTTTTGCGTCTTACCTCTTTCTCTACCGAGGGGCTTTGGCGCTATTCCCGAGCCTATTTTGTGCTATTCCTTAGCGTGTTTTTCGGCCTCTGGCTTTACGCCCTACCCGATTACCTAGCGGCAACTGAGGGCTTAACTAAACAGGGTCTTCCAATTGGTTCGCTGCCCTACGTGATGGGGTGTATGGTCTTTGCGTTATTCTTTCTCTTTAGGACCAGACGATAGCTTCTAGGACTATTCATCATCTTTACCTAGTACAGTTTGCGGTGGCTTGAAACTGTATACGCAACAGAAGGTATTACTCGCACCATGAAATCATTCCTCATAACGTTGGGCGTCATTACAACCGCGATGATTTGGTGGTCGGCCCTTGGAATTACTCAACAACTTAACGCCGCACGCAACGTGGAGGATCAAATATCAGCTCTCACCCTTAGCGAGCGGGCGATCACCTCGCCAACAGTCTGGGGGGAGGTGCTTGGAAAGCTTGGGAAGCAAGAAATTGACCGTCTTTTTGAGCAACAGAGCTCCAAAGATTTACTCATCGAGGCGACAGAAACACTGCTGTATAACGCCATCGTCGAGTACCGCAGCACGCTTCGAGAAAAACAAGCAAACGCCAAAACTATCAACAACTCGCTGCAGGCACTGGGGCAGGCATTTATTCTGGATGTGCTCGTAGATTTCGACGCACTTGAGAGTTCAGTACCGGCTATTGCAGAAGCCTTTGTCGAAGACCTTGAGCAAGGTGAACTAGCAGCCGATCTTGAATCCGCACTTGGCCAATATCTCAACAACCTGTCACAAGACTTAAATGCGAAAGCCATCGATCAAACGCAATCCATCCACCGCCTGCTGCAGTGTGAGACGACAACTCAGTGCGTTGCGAAGCTGCAGGTCTCACAGCGAAAATACCAAGAGCAAGCTAATCTTTTGGGGCTGTGCCTTGCACTCGCCCTACTATCCCTCATTATCATTAATCGTTTCGTCCCGCCGAATACCACAGGGGGCGCATCACCCCGCGCGGTGACGCTTTGCCTGCTCAACGTTTCGATTCTGGCTCTGCTGGTGCCAGGTATTTTAGTACCAATGATGAAGTTAAAAGCGTTCATCGAGCCATTTGAAGTAAGTGTTGGTGGGGCCAGCCTATATTTCGACCAACAGCTGTTGATGTACCAGAACAAAAGCGTGGGCGACCTAGCGACGCTACTTATCGAGACCGGTCAACCTTCACTGCTGGCCTTAGCCGCTGGCATGACGTTATTTTGCGTCCTCATCCCAGTGAGCAAATGCTTAGCTGCCATAGTATTGCTACTTCAAACAACGCCTAAACCTGTTCACCCAGCACTCAAGTGGTTAGCTATCGACTCCGGAAAATGGTCGATGGCGGATGTCTTTGTCGTTGCCCTGATCATGGCCTTCATTGGCATGGATCAGCTAATTGCGAGTCATACTGACGCCATGAACACTTTATTCACTGAAGCGCAGTTTGTGCAGGCCGCTTCTGCGTCTGAGCTGGGGATGGGGTTTTATTTCTTCCTGGGCTTTGTCGTGCTCAGCTTTTGGACTGCGAAGGAATGCAAGAATGTATTAGGGAATCGCATTGGCGTAGTGCCCCCCGCGGAACCTGCTTCGATTTAGCGACTCTTAAGGTCTTCGCGACCTGCCCATTCATTCGGCCCCGCTTTATCGACGACACGGCCTAGCAAATCGGTAAAGCGTTCAAAGACCAAACTGATTACGCAACAAACATCGTTCCCGCATCGGTATTGGCCCACAGTGCAGCGTGGACACTGAATTTTGTGCGCGCTTAGCCTAACGTGCTGCCGCAGCCGCGCAGCACAAGGCGCTAGGAGTAACCGCTAGTATTTATTAATGTCAGTATCGTCTTGCCCCGCCGCGGGTTTTTTTGTCCATTTGCGCAGCGGCACCAAAATTAAAAGACTAAATACCGCAAAAAAAGTCAGCAAAGCTTCCCAGCTGCCGGTAAAAGGCATTGGCAAGGCATCCTTAAGCAGCAGTGAGCTTCCAGTAACCGCCGCACCAATACCAAAGGATAAAAGAATAAAATCTAATCCCAGCATGACATCTAAAGCCACGAGCAAAAGTGCTGCAATAAACCAGACTTCAAAGCTTAGTAACAGACTCATTTCACGCTCCATCCGTTCGACGTAATACGTCTTGAAGACCGGCTAACCCGCCCAGAGTTTTGGTGACATCAGTCGGGAGCACAATAGTCTTAGTATTTTCAGAGGATCCCATTTTCGCAATCGCATCGACCTGACGCTTTAAAATTTCAAAATCAACCGCAGGTTGTCCGTTGTCAGCTATGGCCTCGGCAATCATTTTCGTTTGTTGTGCGTCGGCCTCGGCCTTTTTGATGACCGCATAGGCATCGGCATCCGCTGTTAGCTTTATAGCCTCAGCTTTTTTAGTGGCCTCGTAGAGCTCAGCATCAGCTTCAAGCTCTACCCTAGAGCGCTCGCCCTCTGCCTTGGCTACCGTCGCACGACGCTCCCGCTCTGCATTAAGCTGCTGACGCTGGGCCTGCTTGGTTGCTTCATCAACCCTAACATCTGTGATCTCTGATCGGGTAATCTCAAGGCCCCAGACCTCTGAGGCATCACGCAGATTTTTTAGAATCTCGTCATTCATCTGCTGGCGGCTGCTCTGAATATCGTCCAGCTCTAATTTACCGGCAGCGCTACGGATAATAGATTCGGCAGTTGTTCTTAATGCCAGTGGCACATCCCGAATTCTATAGACCGACTTTGCAGCATCAATGACTCGAAAGAAAACCGTCGTTTCCAAGACTATTTCGACGTTGTCCCGGGTAATAACCGATATGTCGAAGGCATCAAGCTGACGCTCTAAGACCACGACCTTGTGTTCTATCCGATCTAGAAATGGGATAAGCAGGTTAATTCCCGCAGATAGCGTTTCGCGATACTTACCAAAACGCTCCACCACGTATTCGTCTGACTGAGGCACGATGGCAACAGACTTAGCCGCCACTAAAATCGCAAAGGCAAAAAATGCCAAGGTTAAGATGATTCCAAGATCCATATGTTATCTCCTATGTATTATTAGCACCCCGAGCATCGGAACCAGCAATCGCGAGTACCGCCTAAAAAGGCCCGGGCTTACCCGATCAACGAGGCTTAGAAGCGGTATCACCCCTCCAACAATGGGGGGAATGCTAATCCGCTACCATGCTCTAACCAGCCTTGATCGAGTCCATGACCAAAGCCCCTAAGGCACTAAACAGCGTCTTACATTATCAGGCTACGCATGGGGTGCCAAACGCTAAACGTGTGTGTCACCGCTTCCGATGACCTTGTCCGCTCATGATTTCGCCTAGCTGCTAGCTTTTACATTCCGAGTAGCAACGACAAAGGTCGTCGCGTGGACGTCTGCGGACAGCCCTAGTTCGCACCTAAGAATTCTAGTCTCCGTACACCGGGCGGGATACTCCGACATTGGAGGATTCTCGAAAGGTTCAAAAAGCACTAACACCAGAGGGAGTTCAAAGTTTGGCAAGCTATAAGGTTAGCCGCAACCAGACCGCACCAATCTAGAACGAGATCAGCAATTGCGCACACGAACTAAAGGAGGTGGCCCGCCCGGAGAGATTCGAACTCCCGACACCCAGGTTCGAAGCCTGGTGCTCTATCCAGCTGAGCTACGGGCGGAGGCCTGCGATCATAGGGATGCATAGAATTCAGGTCAAGCTCGAAGGTAGGCACAATGGTCAATTCGCTACGGAAAACAACTCAGAGCCGGCTTAAACGGTGAATCTCTGCGATAGTAATTTAGATTTATAACGGATGACTGGACTGTTCCTCTTTTGTCTCCTGGGCCGAACTTTCGCATCCAAGCAACGCGGGCACGACTAGTCAACAATCCACTTGCAGTTGCCAGTAACCAACTTTGGAGTCAGAGTAACTCTCACGCTTGCCACAATAAGAACTGAGGGATTGATCATGCCCAGACTCCGACAAGTTGCGCGACCCGATGCAGACCCCATTGCCCGCCAGATGTATGATTTGATTTTCGGCGATCGCGACCCTGTGGCAACACCCGGCACCGCTACGGGGACTCCCGGCAACTGGTGGACCGTTTTTGCTTTGGTGCCCCAATGTTTGAAGCACGCCTTGCAGGGTTTTCAGTTCTATCGAGATCCCCAGCGCAAAATTGATCCACAGCTGAGAGAGTTGGCCCAGACACGGGCAGGTTATGCCAGAGGGTCACAGTTTGTGTTTTCCCAACACAGTAAATCCTGCCGTTCTGTGGGGCTGTCGGAGGACAAAATCACGGCGCTTCCTTACTGGTCAACCAGTGATGCTTACTCGGCTCTTGAACGATCGGTGCTTGCCTACACCGATGCCCTAGTCTTAGAGGGCGGCCGCATTCCCGATGGCCTCTTTGCCGAGCTCAAACAGGCCCTATCAGACGAGGCCATATTGGAGCTCACCTACATAACAACACTCTACGACATGCACGCCACCATCGCTCGAGCACTACGTCTGGAATATGATGATGTGGATGAACGGATCACTGAAATCATCGCGCCCACGGAAGCTGCAAACCGTGACGTCATGGCTATGATCGATAAGGAGACACAGTAGTGGCTTACCATCATCTCGCCATGGCGGCGGCAGACATGACCGCTATTCATCACTTTTATGAGACCCTTTTAGAATTTGAGCTGGTCAAGGTAGAGGTAGGCCCCGTACCCAATGGAGGTTGGGCAAAACATTTCTTTTATCGAATGGCGGGAGACGACTCTTCTTTTATCGCCTTTTGGGAACTCCACGAGGTACCAGGCTGCACCAAGCTGGAGACGTCACTATCCAAAGCTGCAGGCGTGCCGGATCAAATCAATCACATCGCCTTTAACGCACCAGATTTGGAGAGCTTACATCGTCGCAGAGATGTCTGGCAAAGCGCTGGCTTGTCTGTACTCGAGGTAGACCACAACTGGTGCCATTCCATCTATACCAAAGATCCCAACGGCAACATGGTGGAATTTTGCGTGACCACAGGCACCTTTAGCAGTGAGGATCGTGAGCTAGCCTTGATGGCTCTAACGAGTGACGAAATCAGTCACTCTAAACCGCCCGCCAGTATTGAGGTCCATCGCGCCAAGGTCGAGTAACCTCGGTCGGCATCCAAAGCTATCTATGAAGTCTGACATTTACCATTTAGGCTAATTAGATAAGGCTGCGGGCAGGTGCTTCCCTTGAACTCACGTTGCCGGCGACATAGCTTGTCAGTTAATGTTCAATCCGTCAGTTTAAGACGCCCTTATGCTGCCCTAACTTCTAAATTGATACGTGACTGTAATGACCTACGTTTATAATCGCTTGTTCTTAAGCGCTCTGCTTACTGTCTATTTTGGCGCATTGCTCATCAGTCCAGCATCAAAAGCAGGGACTGTACTGCACACCTCATTTGATTCTGATGTACTGCAGGCCCCCTATCCCATGACACTGTATGTTCCCGACGCACCTCCTAAAGTCGATTCTGGGTATCCCGTGGTTTATTTATTGCACGGGTCTTTTGGCTCAGAAAATGACTGGCTGGCCAATGGTGATCTTGAGAACACCGCCGATCGTCTCATTGCATCGGGAGTCATTCCGCCCACCCTCATTGTCATGCCCGGCTCAAAGAGCTGGTGGCTCAATGGTCATAATGAGCTCGCCGAAACAGCATTTATTGACGATTTACTTCCCTTCGTTGAGGCCAATTACCCCGTCGCGACTGTTCGAGGAGGACGTTTCATTGCCGGACTGTCTGCGGGCGGGTTTGGCGCCACCCGCTTCGCGTTGATGCATCCTGAACGCTTCGGCGCCGCAGCAGCGCTGAGTCCAGCGACCTATGTGCCCTTGCCCCCAAAAAACTCCTCAGCCTACAGACATCCGGCCTTCATCAATGCTGAAGGTGCTTTTGATGCCGCGCTTTGGCAGGAGAGTAACTACCCGAGCTACTGGTCCGATTACCTAGCAAAAAATATTACCGTTCCCTTTTATATCAACAGCGGCGATCACGATGAGTTTGAGATAGCTCAACATGCCACCGCACTGTTCAGTAAACTTCGGGCACACCAACCCGATGCGGTCGAGCTACGGATTGTCGATGGTGGCCATGATTGGCAGGTCTGGGCACAATCGCTGCCCAATGTGCTGGTCTTTCTACTGAACTACCACCAATAAGAATGCTACGACGCCTTGGATACTGTAGTTAAGTGGAACTGAGACACCTGAATAGCTTTAAGATAAACAACCAAAAAATATCCGGGTGGCAAGTAGCTTGCGTTATCGTCAGACTAAAGCCCTATCTAACTATTAATCAGAGGCCTTCAAAAGGAGCTTCACTGTGAGTGATAAGAACGAATACGTACCACCAACAGTTTGGACATGGGAAAACGAGTCCGGCGGACGCTTCGCAAACATCAACCGCCCCACAGCAGGCGCACAGTCTGAGAAGGACCTGCCGCTTGGCGATCACCCTCAGCAGCTCTATTCTCTTGGGACACCCAATGGCGTCAAGGTCACCATTATGCTCGAGGAGCTACTCGAGCTGGGTGAGGCAGATGCTGAATACGACGCTTGGCTGATTAACATTCAAGAGGGCGCGCAGTTTTCGTCCGGCTTCGTCGGAGTCAATCCCAACTCAAAGATACCCGCACTCCTTGATCGCAGCGGCAGCAAACCTGTACGTGTTTTTGAGTCAGGAGCGATTTTGCTGCACTTGGCCGACAAATTTGGCCATTTCATGCCAAAAGACAGTGAGTCTCGGGCCGAAGTTCTTAGCTGGCTGTTTTGGTTACAGGGCTCAGCGCCCTATTTAGGGGGTGGATTCGGGCATTTTTATGCCTATGCCCCCTACAAAATGGAATACCCGATCAACCGGTTTAGCATGGAAATAAAAAGACATCTTGATCTTTTAAATCAGCGACTTGCAGAGCATACCTACCTGGCCGGTGAAGACTATACCATTGCAGATATTGCCACCTGGCCCTGGTACGGTGCCTTGGCAAAAGGATTACTTTACAGTGCGGGGCAGTTTCTCGATGTCGAAAGCTATGAACATGTTCAGCGCTGGGCCAATTTAATCAGTGAGCGACCTGCAGCGAAGCGCGGAAGGCTGGTAAATAAGGCTTGGGGAGACGCAGACAAGCAACTGCTTGAGCGTCACAGCAGCACTGACTTCGACAAAATTAACTGGCGCTAAGACTTCAAGTCGATTCAATCGACACCCCAAGGCTTTAGGGTGTACACTCGCCGCCCGCTGCGAACCGATAACAACAAAAAATTGCAGATGCACTGACCTAGTCAAATGAAATGGGGGTTTAGCGTGTCAGAATTGAATAACGTGGCAAGCGCCACACTGTTTACCGATGAAAACAAAGATTTACTCGCAAAAATGCTGGAAAAGGCGCTACTGGAACCCTTGGTACCCATGGAACCAGCCGCAGCTCAAAAGTATATGGAACAGGTTGCTGTTCGCACCGCTACCGACAATCGCACTGACATAGAGCTGTTTCAAATGGTGCAGCTGAGTAGCAGCGAGTCAACCTATGTCATGCGGTTCGCTCTCTTTGAAAACCACCAAGCAATCGGTTTAGACATTATGGATGCCGAGAACGGGCAGTTCTTTATTCCAGAATCTTGCCCCATTTGTCAGCTCGCCGAACCCACCCTCAACTGACAATCATGTGAAGGAACGAATAACCTTCGCTACGCTGGTCGCTCTAGTCGCCTATGCGGCCATTGCCACCGACCTCTACTTACCCGCGATTCCTGCCATGGTGGCCGAATTTGGCGCTACCGCATCCGACGGTCAGCTGACGTTATCCACCTTTATGTTGGGCATCGCCGTGGGACAACTTATCTTTGGCCCTCTGTCTGACTACTACGGTCGTCTTCCTGTAGTGAAGATTGGAACCGTTCTGTTTTTGGGCACCTCCATTGCCTGTGCACTCGCCTCTTCTATGGAGTTCATGTGGCTGGCTAGATTAGCCCAAGGGCTCGCCGCAGCAAGCGGCCCGGTGATTGCAAGAGCCATCGTAAGAGACCGCTACGAGGGCCCTAGGGCGGCCCAAATTATGGCTATCCTGTCGGGTGCAATGGCAGTAGTACCGTTGATGGCTCCAACGTTGGGAGCATGGTTACTGATTTTAGTGAGCTGGCGAGCCACATATATCGCCCTAGCAATTTTTGCTGGGGTTGTGCTGTTAGGGCTGCGAAGCTTTGAAGAATCGGCACCGCATATTCGCAAAGGCACTATTGGGATTGTCCCCGTGCTCAAGCATTTCTCGACCTGCTTAAAAAATCGGCGCTTTGTGGGTTACCAGATTTGCGGCACTGCCGCTTTCTCAGCCATTGTTGCTTACCTCTCTACGGTCTCATTCTTTATGCAAGACGTATTCGCACTGCCGATCAAATACTTCGGTTACGCGTTTGCGGTAACAGTAGCAGGGTTCATGGTGGGCGCTTTGTTGTGCTCCCGAATTGTTATCCACTTGGGCATTAACCGTACGCTGGCACTGGGCACTACTTTGTCTTTGCTGGGCGCCTTGGGACAGTCACTGGGTGCAAGCCTTAACGATACTCCAATCGCCCTATTGGCCGGATGCTCTTTTGTCATGTTTTTGGGGGTTGGCTTTACCTCTGCAAACGCAACAATGGGCGCTTTATCGCTCTTTCCCGACCATGCAGGCTCTGCCTCTGCAGTTTTTGGCTTCACTCAATCTTCTGTTGCTGCGCTCGTGGGCGTCTATGCTGGCCATTTGTACGATGGTTCCCTAGTCTCAGTTACCAGCGTCATGCTTGTCTGTGCGGGCGTCGGAATGCTGGGCTTGCCTCTTGCGCGGGCGCAAATACCCGTAAGGGGGAGTAGCTGGATCCGGTTAAGAGGCAGATAATAGATTATTAACCGGGTCGCTGAAGATCCTGTTTCAAAGGAGATTACTGTGCACGAAATCAATAAGGACATGGAGGTTCTAACACAGGCCATCGTTCGATACGCGGTCGATAGAGTGCGAATGGATCCACCAACGCTGGACGGTGCACGGCCCGAACATGAGCTCCAAGCAATGGCCGGACAAACAGTCACTCAAGAGGGCTTAGGCGGGCTCGAAGCCCTGAGGGTGTTTACCGATGTATTGGCCCCTGCGTGTCTGTCAGTGGATCATCCCAGGCTGCTTGCCTTCGTACCTGCAGCACCTACCGAAGCAGCGACATTATTTGACTTAGTCGTTGGCGCCTCCAGTATTTTTGGCGGGACATGGTTGGAAGGATCAGGGGCAGTCTATGCTGAGAATCAGGCCTTGCGTTGGATTTCAGATCTGGCCGGCTTCCCTGCAGAGGCCGGCGGTGTGTTTGTTAGTGGCGGCACTGCGGGCAATCTTTCAGCGCTAACCGCCGCACGTCATGAATGGCGGCGTAAAGACGCCAGCAAGCGCGCCATGCGCGGCCTCATCGTGTCCTCAAAGGGTGCCCATGCCTCCATTGCCCAAGCGGCACATGTTATGGACGCAGACCTCGTTGAAACCGGTGGTCACCGACTCACCGGTGAAGACGTAGCTGCGACTATTAGCAGCTTGAGCACCGAGGATCGTGGGCGCCTTTTCGCTGTAGCCTGCACTGCCGGAACCACTAACCTAGGCATCATCGATGACATGACCTCCATCGCCGATGTTTGCGAAGCAGAATCATTATGGATGCATGTGGACGGCGCCTATGGTGGCGCTGGCTTGGCAGCTCCCTCGGTTCGTCCTCAATATGACGGAATAGAACGGGCGGATACTTTCATCGTTGACCCGCACAAGTGGCTGTTTGCACCCTTTGATTGCTGCGCCCTTATTTACCGAGATCCTGCAACTGCGCGCCGTGCCCATCGGCAGAAAGGGGATTACCTTGAAGTCTTATACGACGGCGAATGGAATCCTTCTGACTATGCTCACCATCTATCGCGACGCGCGCGAGGGCTCCCGCTCTGGTTCAGCTTGGCAACGCATGGGACTAGCGCCTACACAGATGCCGTAGAACGTAGTCTTGAAGTCACTAAAGCAACGGCACAGCTCATTGACGACCACCCCAACCTTGAAATGGTAGTTCCATCACAGCTCTCTATCTGCGTTTTCAGACGCCCCGGCTGGACGGCTGAAGACTACAACGCCTGGAGCGACAAGCTGCTTGAGGATGGGATTGGGTTTGTCACCCCTACCAAACACGAAGGCGAAACAGTACTCCGATTTTGTATTGTTAATCCGCGCACCGGAATCGACGACATCCGCATGATTTTAGATACGTTATAAGCATGGAGCAGACCCTCCCCTATCGATGGGATCTTTTACTGCGGTATCGATTCATCGAGTGCATCGCACTTTGGGAGGGTCGACTCACCACACGGCATCTTGTTGAGACATTTGGCATTGGACGCCAGCAAGCCAGTAAGGACATCAATACCTACAACCGTACCGTAGCGCCCGACAATCTTCGCTACGACAAATTTCTAAAGGGCTATGAGCCCAACGCCGCATTCAAGCCCACCGTGACACGCGGTCTTGCCGAGGAGTATCTACAGCTACTAGCCAATCGCAGCGAACTGCATCGCACCTTTTCCTCTGTCGCCTTACCACAGGGTAATACTGAGGTTTTAGCACCGCCGATTCGTCCAGTTTCGCCAGAGCTGTTGCGGCCACTGCTGCAGGCAGCTCGTGAGCAGCAACGGTTAGAGGTCGACTATGTATCACTCAACAACCCAAATCGAGAGGGGCGCATCATCGCGCCTCACACGTTGGTTTGGACCGGCACACGATGGCATGTCAGAGGCTGGTGTGAAAAAAATCAGGGGTTCCGAGATTTTGTGCTAAGTCGATTCCGAGGCACTCCAGAACTGCTAGGCCCAACAACCCAATGTAGTGATGATGACCAGGACTGGCATAAAACTATTGAAATAATACTCAAGCCTGACCCACGCCTATCCGAGGAACAGCAAGACGTGGTGGCGAAAGACTTTGGTATGAACCAAGGACAATTATGCGTGATTGTCCGCGCCCGATTAGCTAACTACTTACTACAATTACTGAACATTCACACGGGTGAAGCTTTGTCTGATCCCAAGGCTCAACAGGTGATTATTGCCAACCGAGCAAACATCACGGCTTGGCTGTTCTAGCTCGCTGGCCGACTCTGAATCCGAGATTATGAGATATCTTTATTCGGATCTGTGATCAACCTCACACAAACCGGCGCTTTAGCTTTTTGCAGAGGACTCAATTAGCTAAATTGGGATGCCACAGAAAGCATGCCTGATTTGAGACAACCATGAACGCACCCGCAGCTCTTAACACCAACACCGCGACCGCTGAAAGGCGTGGGCGACAGGCCGCCATCCCCGACCAGCTGGAAAAACTGCTAAGTTTTGAGCAATCCGTAACCCTCACAGCTAAAAATCAGTTTGGCTGGACATTGGCTTTTGTTCGTCGCCCACTCTTTCAGGATATAGACGTCATTATCCAGAATCCCGAACGTACGGAGTTCATGAGGATTGAAGAAGATGGCTCCACCAAACCTTTTTACAACGTACGCGGTGGCGACTTCAGCTAAACTCCCTCAAAATTCAGTAAGTAATTAGCGGCTCACTTGGTGGGCCGTTTTTTTAGGGGTGTAAAATGCAGGTACTGGGCATTGATGGTTGCCGAGGGGGCTGGATAGGTATCTGGCACAGCCCTAAACAACTGAAGTGGTTCTTCAGCGCGGCACTGGAAGATCTGATCGCCTCACCCCCCCCGTCACACGCCTTTATTGATATGCCCATCGGCCTTTCCAACACAGGCCCTAGGCTTTGTGATCGTGCGGCGCGTCAAATGTTAGGACGCAAATTCTCTAGCTCAGTGTTCCCTACACCGTGTCGCCTTGCGCTAAAGGGTAAAGACTATCCTGAGGCAAATGGGCTTAATCGACAGCAGGTTGGCAGCGGACTGAGTAAACAGTCTTATTATCTACTGCCAAAGATTCGTGAGGTCGATAACTGGCTGCGCAACCCATTAAATTCAGCCAGCCTTCTGCGGGAGGCACACCCTGAAGTAGCCTTTCATGCCATCAAAGGCGCTTCACTGTGCTTCAAGAAAAAGACCCCTGAGGGGTTTCAGGAGCGGCTGGATCTTCTTTGCCAGCTAGATGGCCGCGTGGCTGCATTAACTCAAAATATATTGGCGGCAACCCGGCGCAAGGACATCGCTGCGGATGATATTTTAGATGCATGTTGCCTAGCCGTCATGCCTCTCTCAGGTCGGCTGCAGACGCTGCCAGCAAAGCCAGAGAAAGATAACAAAGGCCTTAACATGGAAATTTGCTACTACAGTACGCGAGCATTCAAGTCAGCAGGCCCAGTGACCTGAGTTGGCATCGTTTTTCAGGTGATCCCTTAGAAAAGCCACTGAGATCTGAAGCCCTGTGACGCAACATCAGACTCAGTTTTCCAGACGTCGTAAATCAAGGGGCTCCCGACACCAAGGCCATCAACCTCGCAACGCAGCGATACCCTCGACAATCTTCACGGTTAGAACCCCCGCGCACAGCCCCAAAATACCACCGCACAGTGTTGGCACTACAATCTCTATGGCGCCCAGTTGAGCCGCAAACGCCTCAATACCATGAGCCACAGGGGGCGCAGCATGAACAAGAATACCGCCTCCCACAAAAAACATGGCAACAGTTCCCACGACCGACAAACCTTTCATCAGTCTTGGAGCAAACCAAAGTAATGCCGCACCTACCCTGCGCAAGACCCGCATCCATAAACTCGAACCCGCTTGCTGGCTTAACAGCAGTCCCAAGTCATCAATTTTGACAATGCCTGCCACAAGACCATACACACCAATCGTCATGAGCGTTGAAATGCCCGCCAAGACGATAAGCTGCGTTAGGTACTCCTGCCCTTCTACTACACCCAAGGTAAGTACAATGATCTCTGCAGACAAAATAAAGTCTGTTCGAACCGCGCCCTTTATTTTATCACGCTCTAATTTAACCAGGTCGCAGTCAGGGTTCGCGAGCTGCTCCATAATCTGTGCAGCCTGTTCATCGGAGTGCGCGCCCACTCCATGTAGCACCTTCTCCGCACCTTCAAAACACAGATACAAGCCACCACAAACCAACAGGGGTGTAATAAGAGCAGGGATAAATGCAGAGATTAGCAGCGCAGCAGGCACCAAAATCAGTTTGTTTAAAAAAGACCCCTTTGCAACCGCCCACACGACGGGCAATTCACGATCGGGCCGAACACCTAAGACCCGCTCCGCATTAACCGCAAGATCGTCACCCAGAACACCCGCAGTTTTTTTCGCGGCTATCTTTGTCATTAAGGCGACGTCATCAAGTACCGCGGCGATGTCATCGACTAAAGCCAATAAACTTCCAAAAGCCATACCTTTAACCTCTTCTGCGCCGCATTGAGGGCTGCCTCATCGTTGACTTTGGATAGCGCGGAAGCTTGCCCGTCGCTAGGTACCGATAGATTGTTTCCTGAGATTGAATGTGGCTGCTGGATTTGGACGACGACAGCAATACATTGTCTTGATCTATATTGAGCCGCCGGGCTTTAACATTGTCATTCCACTGCTGGTCGAGGGTGTTTTGAACCATGTTTTGTGCATCAAGATCACGAATAGGGCAAAGAACTTCTACTCTAAAGTCGATGTTTCGTGTCATCAAATCAGCGGAACCAAAGTAGTAGTCAGGACATCCTCGGTTATGAAATACATAAACTCTGGAATGCTCTAAATAGCGATCCACAATGCTGATTGCTTCGATATTTTCTGACAAACCTGCGACGCCTGGTAGCAGCGAACACATTCCGCGAATAATTAACCTAATTTCAACGCCGGCCTGGCTTGCCTCGTAGAGTTTGCTAGAGAAACCACTATCAACAAGGTTATTACACTTAAGAACCATCTCTGCACGATAGCCATCCTTCGCGTGCTGAATCTCTCTATCGATCATGGCCATGAGACCAGAGCGGGAGCTGTGTGGCGATACTAGAAGCTGCTCGTATTCGGGTCGCCGGTAGTTGTATTTTAAAAAGTCGAAAACCTTCGCAACATCACGACCAATAGTTTGGTCAGAGGTAAGCAAAGACAAGTCGCTGTAAAGTCTTGCGGTATTTTCATTGAAATTACCCGTTCCAATATGACTGTAGTAGCGAACCTTCTGAGACTCTCGGCGCTCAATCAAAAAAATCTTGCTGTGAACCTTCAACCCTGGAATTCCAAAAATAACCTCAATGCCAGCATCTGTTAGTCGCTGCGCCCAGGCGATATTCGCCTGCTCATCAAAGCGTGCCGCCAGCTCTACGACCACTTGCACCGACTTACCGTTGTCCTTGGCATTAATAAGGGCGTCGACAACGCGCGAATTTTCCGCAACGCGGTACAAACAAATTCGAATCGTTATAACGCTGGGATCTAGTGCTGCAGTTTTGAGCACATCAATGATGTAATCAAAGGCATGGTAGGGGTAGTGCAACAGCACGTCCTGCTCTCGAATCGCTGAAAAAATACTGCCGCCACCGTCTAATCGCTCAATCGGTATTGTCGGCAAAGGTTTAAACTCGAGATACTTAGGTCCGGCGTTAGGAAACCCCATAAAATCCTTGGAGTTGTGGTATCGCGCCCCTGGAATCATGCTGTCGTATTTTCCAAAGCCAAACCGTTTGCGCAGGTAGTCAAGCATGCGCTGAGGCATCTTTTCATCAAATACAAAGCGAACTGCGTCTGCTCTGCGACGTTGCCTCAGGCCCGATGCCATTTTAGCAATCAGGCTCTCATTAATACTCGAATCAATTTCAAGCTCAGCGTCTCTTGAGAACTTAAAGCAATAGGCTGAGGCAGACTTAATTTCAAAGACACCGCGAAATACCTGAGGTAAGCACGCCCGAATAATATTATCGAGCACAATGAAGACTCTGCCCTTGCGACGCTTACGGCCTGGAACCTCAATAAAGCGTCCTAATCTATTTGTAGGAACTTCTAGCAGGGCATATTGAGGCCCCGAAGTCGTCTCAATATCAACAGCAAGATATAGCGATTCGTCGGTCAAATGAGGAATGGGCTGGTCATCTCTTAATAAAATGGGTTCCAGCTCGGGCAATACTTTGTCACGGAAGAACGCCTCGACAAATTCCAGCTGCCCCTCCTGCAGCTGCGTTTCATTAATTAAGTAAACGCCCCTGCGAGCGAGCTCCCTCAACAATTTAATGTAAATAGCTTCGAAGTCTTGCTGCAATAACAAAACGCGGTACTGAATCGCCCCCAACAATTTTTCAGCGCGCTGCCGACCTTTGCCGTTCGTAAGCGAGATGAGACGCCGAACTTCGGCAACCCGCACCCTGAAGAACTCGTCTAAATTATTTGAAAAAATACCGAGGTAACGCACTCGCTGAATTAACGGCACGTCCTTGTCTTGAGCTTCCTGCAAAACCCGCGCATTGAAGCTAAGCCAGCTGAGTTCTCTGGGATAAGTGTGTGGCTCACCAAGGTCAGCCAAGAGTTCTTCAATCGGCGTTTGACTCATAAACGATTAGCGCCGCTCTTTTACGGCCTCAGCAACACAATTTAATTGACGCAAAGGTAAGGGGATAACGCGCCCATTGCTTTACGGCTTCAACGTTAAAGTGTCGGTCTTCAAAAGCTGGAGTGCCTCCTCAGCGGTATTACCCAGCACCTGAGCACGTACACCACGACGACCGACAGTGCCCATAACCACTAGCTGCGCCTTTAATTCTGCCGCCTCAGAAACGATGGTTTTAGCCACCGGTCCCCGCTTAAGCTGAAACTTGGACAACGGCAAACCAGTCTTTTTGGCAAGCGCCGTTAGGGCAGGCTGCAATTCTTTGATCCGCTCTTTCGCATAGGCTTTTGCATCAATCAGATCGAGATCTACAAGCAGCGTAGGCACATCGATAACACACAGAACTGATAGATCGACCTGCAGCATTTCGGCATAGTGGCGAGCCGACGTTATGACATCGACATTTAAAGCCTGCTTTGCTTTTGCGGTGGCCTCTAGGTCTACCGTTGCCATAATGGCACTACCCTTCTTCCACTTCTGCCGACTCACGAGCAAAACGGGAGCCACACACTCACGCAACAAGTGCCAATCAGTCGACGTATAACCTAGAGACTCAGATCGATGTCGAGTTTTTATCACTGCGGCGTAATCCCCAGCCGCACGCTTGATTATCCAAGGATGAATATCCTCCGACCAAATGACGCTTACCTTCACTCCATGCCCAACTCCTGCAACCCTGTTTAGTTGCGAAACAACATCCGCGCGACGCTGATCCAACAGCCGCTGCTTTACATCAGCAATGCCTTTTCGATCGAGCTTGAGTCGTTTGAGATTGGCATATGCAAAAGCGACCACCTCAACTTGAAGATCCATTAGCTCAGCAAGCTGCATACCTCTCGAAGTCGCAGCACACTGATCTTCGAGACCAGCGACAATAAGTAACTTACTCATGAATATCCCTCGTCACACTACGCGTTTAGTAAGGAGCAACTTCAGTATAGGCGCGTCAGCTGGCCGTGCACAAAACTTTCAACCATTCAGCCTGTAAATTTTGGCGCTAACTGTGGCTGTATTCCTGCTGAATAAAGGCTGTTACGTGGTCAGCACAGACCTTCGGGTTCTCAAGGGGGACCAAGTGCCCTCCTTCAACCGCATGCACACCTTTACTACTACCCATTTGATTCCAAATATTCAGACTTTCCGGCCCGAAGACCTCACTGTCACGCCCTACCACAGCCATAGCAGGCAATTTGAGTTGGCGCAACCGGCGATACATCAGCGGAGCCGAACGGTAAACGCAAGCCTCCCAAGCACCCGACCAACGTAACTTTACGTCCCCGCCTTTCTCTTCGGAATGACCGGCACGCACATAATCTTCAAGGACCTCATCTGAAATTCTGCGAAAAGGGCGCTTACTGCGATAAAAATCATGGGCAGCCTGGAAACTATCGAAATTATGCGGACGGCGCAGTGCACTTTGGATCATGGGCAACTCTTTACCAAAAGTTCGCATAACCAGCCCTACCAGCCAGTATTTGAAGGGCAAAAGTACCGGGTCCAACGCCACAATACCGCGAAACAGACTCGGCGCGCGCAATGCTGCCAGCATTCCAATTGTTGCTCCCATGGAATGCCCCACCAGAAACACTGGCTCGTCGACTTCACGCTCCAAGGTTGCTATTAAATCTCCCGCATAAACCTGCCAATCCAATGTTCGCGGCGCCGCATCTGCACCCCAAAGCGGACGATGCTCCACCGTCAACACCCTAAAGTGCGCTAGCAGGGGCTCGAGAAGCGTCTCATAACTTTCTGGGGGATAACCATTGGCATGGGTAAAGACAATCAACGGGCGAGGTTCACCCGAGCTTTCATTAGATAAATCAGTTAGCGTTTGCATACAGCGAAGGTGAGATCTCATGAACAACTCGTAAGATACGTAGTCAGAACACGAGTTGGTTTAAACCGAGGGAAGACGACATAGCTTAGGCATAAAAAAAGCCCGAAAATTATCGGGCATGCTGGGTGAAGACCTTACAGCTTGGAAAATTCACGATTTAGGTCATAGCGTCTGGAAGTGACGTAGCGCTCCATAGATTGCACTCGCCCAAGCGCCTCATCAAGCCGTTGCTGCGCCTTGCGAACTCGATCTGTTGGTGAATCTGGGTAATGAAATACGGTTTTCTTGCGATAGGTATGTCGGTCTTCGTCGTATTCCATTTCCACTTCGACATCACTGGCGCCATCCTCCCAGCGCGTTGGCCGCGGGGACAAAATCACCCAGGCGACAATATAGCCCCAAAAGGCTAAAGAGCCTGTGAATAAAAGCAGCGCAATCGCTGCAAGACGGACCATCCAGGTCGCCACGCCCCAGTAATCTGCCAAGCCCGCACAGACGCCACCAATAAGGCCTTCAGACGCATTGCGATATAAATCCATACCCCAACCGCGTTTGCGTCGTTTTCCAAAACTATCATGCTTTTCCTTGCGCATTATTCGCTCCTTGATTTTTCAGCTTCGCGCCAGTTTGGGTGATCCGCGTCAAGGATCGACTCCAGCGATACTATTCGATGACTCAGCTTATCGACCGTTGCCAACATTTCATCAAGTGACTGACGGTCATCCTCACTGAGGCTGCGGCTAGATTTATTCAAACTGCGGTAGTGCATGACTATCCAGATCGGTGCAACGACCACCATGAAGAGCACCATTGGTACAAACATTAATTCAAACACGTTCATGCTGTGGCTCCCTGCCCCATTGCATTAAGTAGTCAGTGTAATCACCCTGCCCCGGGCTTTCATCCCCAACTTTTAAGGATCGCTGCTTTCGGCACTTTCAGCCTTTTCAGACGTACTGTCCTGCATAGACCGCTTAAGTGCCGCAAGCTCCTCGTTAAGGGCATCGTCGTCGCGCAAAGCGTCGATTTCTGCCGCGAGCCCACCCTCACGTCCAAGGTCCATGGCCTCGAGGTCGCCCTCCAAGTTGTCCATTTTGCGCTCAAACTTATCAAACTTATTAAACGCCTCGTCGAGCTGGGTGCGATGAATTTGTCGCTTCACGGCAATTCGTGAATGCACCGTTTGCGAGCGAATCAATATCGCCTTCTGCTTGGCCTTAGCATCTGATAATTTCTGCTGTAGCTGGCTAACTTCGTCGTTGAGTTGATCGATATGGTCGTCAGCTGACCGCAACTCCGCGCTGCTAAGTTCCAATTCTTCTTCGATCGCGCGTTTTTCCTGAAGCGCCGCTCTGGCCAGGTCTTCTCTCCCTTTACTAATTGCCAGCTTTGCCTTCTCTTCCCAGTCCGTGACTTCTTGCGTAATGCGCAAGAGCTTACGCTCTGCTGTTTTGCGATCGGCCAGCACTCGAGCAGATGAACTGCGCACTTCAACCAACGTGTCCTCCATCTCCTGAATAATCAATCGAATCATCTTCTCTGGATCCTCTGCACTATCTAGTAGTGAGTTGATATTAGAGTTAACGATGTCTGACATACGTGAAAAGATACCCATGATAGTTCTCCCGTTTTAACGTTAGGCGCCGGAGCGGTCGGCATTTTCAATAATCCAGCCACACAAGTAAGCGAGCTCCACACCGAGGGCTATGAAGGCGAAGGTCATAGCAGCAGCAAAACCACCCGCCAATGCACCCACTGCACCGCAGATGAGAATGATTACCGTATAAATCGCAAAGCGTTCGTCGATAGCGTCCATGTTTTTCTATCCCTTTTTCGTTGGTAGATTGGGCGTCATGCCCCTCGAGAAACCGGCCACTCCGGCGCCTACACCCCGATTATTGCGATCTACGTGCCAATCGTTTTTTTTTCAATAAAAACAGCCACCTATATTTTTTTACTCGGTATGGACATGTAAAAAAACTACATATTAAGGTTATTTATACCTACTCTTGAGAATAAAATACCTTTTAAGGTATATTTAACCCATGGAAAGAATAAAACAAAATATGGTTGGGCAGTCGCCCGCACTAATGGCGGCTCTAGACCATCTCTCATCCCTAGCGAGTATCGATCGTCCCGTCTTAATTCTGGGTGAGCGAGGCACGGGCAAAGAGCTAGCGGCAGAACGCCTGCACTTTTTATCACCACGCTGGGCTGGGGCATTCGTCAAAATAAATTGCGGCGCCATTACAGAAACACTGCTTGAAAGTGAACTATTTGGCCACGAAGCGGGTGCATTCACCGGCGCCACTAAGCAACACATCGGTCGTTTTGAACGTGCTGACCAAGGCACGCTATTCCTTGACGAGCTGGGCACTATGTCGCTGCGTCTGCAAGAAAAACTGTTAAGGCTCATTGAGTACGGCGAATTTGAACGGGTTGGAGGCAGTAAAACCCTTCAAGTCAATGTACGCGTTATTGCCGCCACCAATGCCGACCTCCCTAAGTTAGCCGATGCAGGAGAGTTTCGATGGGACTTGCTGGATCGGATGACCTTCGATGTTGTTCGCCTCCCCCCCCTTAGAGAGCGTCAAGACGATATCACTGAGCTTGCACACCATTTCGCCATCAAAATGGTGGCGGAGTTAGGGTGGCCACTCTTTCAAGGCTTTGGCGAGATCGCCCTGAAAACCATGTTGAGCCACCACTGGCCGGGGAATATTCGTGAGCTAAAAAATGTCGTGGAACGCTCCGTATATCGCTGGGGAGACCAAGATACAGCCGTTGATCAAGTAGTCATCAATCCATTTCACAGCTTCGCTCACGACGGCACGTCCAGCTTAAGCGGGACACAAATGCTGGACGGTCATACCCAAAATAACAAAGCCGCTGAACCCGCTGAATCTCACGATAAGGCTTGGCCTACTGATTTACGTGAAAAGCTACAGGCGATCGAACGTGACTGGCTGGTTTGTGCACTTGAAGAGAGCAAACAAAGCCAAAAGATTGCGGCTCAATTACTGGGTTTAAGTTACGATCAAATGCGCAGCCTTATGCGCAAACATAGCTTGAGAACGCGACCAGGCAGAGGTGAGTAAAAGATCGGTTAAGGGACAAGGTTCATAAAGTTAATAGCCAGATAAAACGGTAGATACTAAAAACACAGATGCACTCAGGCTCGCACCAAACGTACGCTCACCGCCGAAAGCTCACAGTCGCAACACAAAGCACTTTGCTGCGTTAGAAAGAACCCGATAAAGCGCCGTTGAAAGAGGGCTTTTACTCTGCCATTTAACTGCTAATCTTCATGCGCAAAACTCAGCGAACATACACAATTTGGCGGCAAATAAATTCAGCCCGAGTCAAGGAAGCTTTTAATGAATATAGAACTGACCAACCCAACGCTTTTCAGAACCGAGGCTTTCGTCAATGGCGAGTGGATTGGAGCTGATAATGGCGCCCGGCTTCCTGTGACCAACCCGGCGACAGGAGCGCTGATTACTGATGTCGCTAAAACCGGCGCAGCTGAGACCAGACGCGCCATTGCGGCTGCTGAAACTGCCATGTTGAGCTGGCGCCAGCAGCCCGCCAAGCAACGCGCTCAAGTTATGCGCCGCTGGTTTGATTTGATTATGGCAAATCAAGAGGACCTAGCTCGCATCATGACGCTAGAGCAGGGCAAAACCTTAGCCGAGTCTAGGGGCGAGGTCGCCTACGGTGCCTCTTACATTGAGTGGTTTGCGGAACAAGCCAAGCGCATAGACGGAGATGTTATTCCCGCCCCTAGCGGCGACAAAAGAATTATCTGTATTAAGCAACCTGTTGGTGTGTGTGCCGCTATCACACCGTGGAATTTTCCCAACGCTATGATTACTCGAAAAGCGGCACCAGCTCTCGCTGCCGGCTGTACTATTGTAATTAAGCCCGCGAGTGAAACGCCCCTCTCCGCACTGGCACTTGCCGAGCTAGCTCATCAGGCGGGCATTCCCCCCGGCGTGTTAAATGTTTTGGCAGGCAGTTCTTCAGACATCGGCGCAGAACTCACCAGCAATCCAACCGTGCGCAAGCTGTCGTTCACCGGGTCTACACCCATTGGAAAAATGCTGGAAGCTCAGTGCGTGCCAACCCTGAAAAAAACTTCTATGGAGTTGGGAGGCAATGCACCCTTCATAGTCTTTGATGATGCTGACATCGATAGTGCTGTACAGGGCGCATTAATTTCTAAGTACCGTAACAGCGGCCAAACCTGCGTCTGCTCAAATCGTCTGTTAGTGCAGGCCGGCATTGCCGAAGAGTTCACTGCCAAACTGGTCGCGGCCACGGAGTCGCTTAAGCTAGGAAACGGTCTTGATGAAAACGTCGATCTAGGACCTCTTGTTAATGCGAAAGCCGTTAACGATGTGCATGAGTTAGTGCAAGGATCGATCAGCGCTGGTGCCAAGCTCGTCCTGGGAGGCGCACCCAGCAATTTAGGCGGCTGCTTTTACCAGCCCACGATTCTTACGGGAGTTCGCCCTGAGATGCCGGTCTTTCGCAATGAGATTTTTGGTCCTGTCGCACCCATCATAAGCTTCGAAACAGAAGCAGAAGCCATTGAGCTCGCGAACGACACCGAGTTCGGACTTGCCAGTTACTTTTACACTCGGGATATTGGACGAGTCTGGCGAGTCGCTGAAGCTCTCGAATACGGTATTGTCGGCATTAATGAGGGCATCATCTCTAATGAAATGGCACCTTTTGGTGGCGTAAAAGAGTCTGGGTCAGGTCGCGAAGGCTCTAAATACGGTATCGATGACTATCTGGAAATCAAATATATGTTGATGGGCGGATTAAACCAGTAAGCTCAGCTACGCTGGTAGCTAAAAGCCTGCAACCTCTGCCGCCCTTTCACTCACTGAATGCCTCTCGAGTCAGACGGTAATCACCATAGGTGAACTCTGCATACGTGTGCTTTAGACTAACCAACCAGACGCGCGGCCGCTCTTTCAACAGCAAATAAGCGCAATAACGGAGACGACGATTAGTGCCCCAACACGCGTCCAAAATAGTCGACCCATGCGAACAGGAAGAACGCATTCAGGCCTTCAAAACCTGCCGGGATTACTCGCTAACCCTGTGCGATAGCCTATCTCCTGAAGACCACATGATTCAGGGCGCCCCTTTCGCCAGCCCGCCAAAATGGCACTTAGCGCACACCAATTGGTTTTTTGCGACCTTTGTGTTGGAGCCACTGGCACTGGAGCCCAGTACTCCTAGCAGCTGGAAAACATTGTTTAACTCTTACTACAACGGCCTTGGTCAACCCCATGCCCGGGCTGCCCGCGGTATATTAAGTCGGCCGGCGCTGTCCGATATCATTCAATGGCGAATGCAGGTCGATGATCAGATAGTCAAAAGTCTGAACGCAGACCAGTTTAACCCTGAGCAGTTACAACTCATTGATTTAGGGCTCCAACATGAGATGCAACATCAGGAACTGTTAGTCACCGACCTGCTCTACAGTTTTTCCCTTAACCCAAGCCACCCTATCTTCAATGCGACTCCAGCCCCACTTCACCCTGCTGCTGCCAAGGTCGAGTGGCTTAAATTCGATGGTGGGCTTATTGAGGTAGGGGCTGGTGATGAGGGGTTTTCTTTTGACAACGAACATCCTCGTCATCGCCATTTTCTAGAGCCCTTTGTTATTGCCAATCGCCTGGTCACGAACGGCGAATACCAGAAGTTTATTGATGCTGGCGGCTACCTCGACGCCCAATGGTGGCTATCTGAGGGATGGGACACCGTTAATCGCGAACAGTGGCGCCGCCCCTTGCACTGGCTAGATCAAAATCGAATCTTCAGCTTGCAGGGAGTTCAGCCCCTCGATCTCAACGCCCCTGTCTGCCACCTTTCAGGTTATGAAGCAGAGGCATATGCTCGGTGGTCTGGCTGCCGACTTCCCACCGAATTTGAATGGGAATACGCCGCCTCCAGGCAAACCCCTGAGATTAGGCCCGCCGGACTGTCAGACGCAATGAACCAGTCAGGATGGTTCGGTAGTGTTTGGCAATGGACCCAATCCGCCTACGGGCCTTATCCAGGCTACCAACCCGATAAAGGCGCCGTGGGTGAGTACAACGGGAAGTTCATGAGCAGCCAATGGGTATTGCGTGGCAGCTCTTTCGCCACCCCTGAACCGCAACAACGGCTACACTATCGGAACTTTTTTTACCCCGCAGACCGCTGGCAATTTACGGGCCTGCGACTCGGAAAAACGGCTACCTCCCCATGACATCTACGCCCAATCTCAGACAGAATTTTCCACCCAATCTCAAATTTATCGAAACGCCACGCCCCGTCATTGATGAAACCCGCGAGGTATTAACCTCACTGGCACAATCCCCACCGCGGCTGTCCCCCAAGTACTTTTATGATTCTCGAGGCTCAGAACTTTTCGAGGGCATTACCGAGCTACCCGAATATTACCTGACACGTGCTGAGGCAGAAATTTTCGATCGCCACCTGGACGACATAGCAAAGGCCCTTGGTGAGGGTGACATTATTATTGAGCCCGGCAGCGGGAACTGCAGTAAAGTCCGGCCCCTACTCGAGCGCGCCATGCCCAGGGCTTTCGTACCTATTGATATCGCGGGCGACTTTCTACTAGAAGCAGCCGCCAATACAGCAATGGCGCATCCAGATTTGGCAGTGACCGCGATTGCGGCAGACTTTACGCAGAACTGGACTTTTACAGAAAACATTCCCCAAGGGCGGCGCATCGTTTTCTACCCAGGCTCGACCCTGGGAAATTTCGACCCCGCTGCACAGAGAGACTTTATCGGACAGCTCGCAAAAGTGGTTGGCACTCAAGGGGGCATCTTGCTTGGCGTCGACCTACACAAAGACAGTGTCGTTTTACAACGCGCATATGATGACGCTTCCGGTATCACAGCGGAATTTAACCGCAACATGCTTGCCGTTGTTAATGCCCGAACGGGATCTAATTTTGAACCCAACAATTGGCAGCACCAAGCCCGCTATAACTCCAAGATGCGACGCATCGAAATGGAGCTCGTCGCGCAATCGGCGCAATCAGTAACAATCGGCACCCAAACACTGACTTTTGCTCCGGAGGCAGTTATCAGAACCGAACACTCACACAAATTTACCCTCGACAACATCGAAGACCTGGCTACAGCCGGCGGCATGGTCGTCACGCACCATTGGCTCGATAGCCAGTCGCAGTTTTGCCTAGCCTTAATGCAGACTGCTTAAACGGTAAGGCCTTCTGCCGTCACAAAATCCAACGTGCTATCCAGCGCTCTGCTCAATTTATCCATGATTTCATCAACGTGGGCCTCTTGAATAATCAGCGGCGGACACAAGGCCATCCGATTGCCGCCGAGAGGTCGGATAATTAGACCGTTGTCTTCTGCAGCTTTGGCACAGAACTGCGCTACCCTCATACCTTCGAAGGGCTGTTTGCTGTCTTTATTGGCAACCAGTTCAAGCGCTCCCAACAACCCCATAGCAGACACTTCGCCAACAAGCGGGTGGTCTGAGAACTCGTCTAATCGCTTGCTCATGTAAGCGCCCAACGTAGCCGCATGCTCAAAAAGCCGGTCGCGAACATAGATATCCAGAACTTTGCTGGCTACGGCACATCCCAAGGGATGGCCACTATAGGTATAGCCGTGGCCAAATACCCCCATGTCTGCTGCCGGACCGGCGATAGCATCGGCAATGTCTCCTGCAACAATTGCCGCTGATAACGGCACATACGCTGAGGTTAGCGCCTTGGCACAAGCCATCATACGGGGCTTCATATTGAGCTTTTCAGCTCCAAAGGCGGCCCCTAAACGCCCAAATCCACAAATGACCTCGTCATCCCAAAGCATGATGCCGTACTTATCTAAGACGGCTTGCACGGCTTCAAAATAACCCTCAGGAGGAATAATTACCCCACCCGCACCATTGACAGGTTCAGCAATCATGGCCGCAATGGTATCAGGGCCTTCATCGAGAATAAGCGCCTCAAGCTCACTAGCCCGTCTCGCCACAAAGTCGGCCTCCGTTTCTCCAGCTTCAGCACAACGATAATAATGTGGGGCACCGGTCCGGAGGACTCCCAAGGCATCGAAGGGTAATTGAAAGTGCGCATGGTTGGCGTGCAACCCTGTCAGCGCGGCTGATGCGACTGACACCCCATGGTAGCCCTTATCTCTCGCGATAATCTTGACCCTATCGGGCTGGCCACTCGCGACCGCATAATAGCGAATCAACTTCACCAAGGTATCGTTCGCGTCGGAGCCTGAAGCGCCTAAAAAAACTCGGGCATCATCAATGGGGGCCATTGCCGCAAGCTTATCGGCAAGCTCAATTGCCGACGGGTGAGTCTTACCGCTGAACATGTGGCTAAAGCTCAGCTGCTCCATTTGCCGGGTCGCGGTTTCAATAATTTCCTGATTGCCATAACCCAGGGAAGTGCACCAAAGCCCCGCCATGCCCTCAAGGTATTGCTTACCCGCCTGATCGTAGATGTAAGGGCCCTCACCTCTAGATACCACCATGACTTCGGTGGCTGCAGGATTGGTCGTTGGATAAATCATGGCTGTCATGGCTTGCCCCAATAGCATCAAAACTTCCCGCTAACGCTACTCTCTCGTTGCATGTTAGCCAACCCCCTAAAGGGGGTGGTTTGCATCCGCTGGAATCCACATTTTAGGCGTGTTGGACGCCCTGATAAACGCTCATAAATGACCTATCCCCCACGGACTCTTTCGAACGGGCGGCGCACTCAGAAACTGCTCATCATCTTAAGCGCGGAGTTTTATAGGCGCGTGTATTTTTAATTTTTCTGAAGCGATGATCAGTCGCGCCAATACCCATCCCCTTAACTTTTTTTAGCAACAAAAAAATGTTTTAACCATCATATCTATTGGCAAATAAACGCGGTTTAATCCTAAGCACACGATAACTATAAGGACACACTACGATGGAAAAACTAGCGGTCACATTGGGACGTTGCCTTTTGGGTCTGTATTTTTTAATGCCGGGGATATCAAAGGTCACGAGCTACCAGGCCATGCTCGATTATATGACGTTGCACAATATTCCTATGGTAGATGTACTGCTGCCCATTACTACAGCGCTGCAGATCTTGGGAGGACTGTGCCTCATCGCAGGCTTACGGATCAAAGAGATTGCCCTTATGTTTGCCGGCATGACAATTCTGATAAACCTAGGAATGCACGATTTCTGGAATACCTATCCAGAGGGTAATCAAGGCCACGAACTACAAAACTTCGTGAAAAACCTTGGCATCTTCGCGGGACTACTAGTGATGAGCGCAGGCCAGCACCTGCCGCAGTGGCGGCTGGCTAAAGCATAACGCTCAAGGTGCAGGCCTGAAATTTTAGTCGAGCACAACAGCTTCGGTCAGGTGTAGGTCTGCGCTCGCCCAGGCCTTTTCCCATTGGAGGTCGTGAGCATCTGCTGCGACCGATAAACTTTGGCCGCGCAGTGCTTGCGTCAAACCGAATAGCGTCCACCCATTGTTTTGGTTCCATTGTAAATCTCGTTCAAATACGCCTTGAGCCTCAGCATACCGCCCAGCTCGCAACAGGGCTGAGCCAAGATATAGCCGCATCGATTGCGGCCAGTCGGGTGGCTCGGTGTAGTTATTAGTATCTTCTACAGCGACCCCTGCTTCAAACGATTCAATGGCACCCTCGAGATCACCCATAGCGAGTTGGATTTCACCTCTCAGACCATGTGCTGCCAAGGCTACAATCTCAGTGGTTGCGGTTGCACCTGCTCGGTTACCCCCGCTGTTTGGCGCTGTTTTTATAGCCTCAAGCTTTTCAAGCTCCGCCCGTGCTAGCTCCAGCTCACCCTTGGCCACGAAGGCACTGCCCTGCACATAGGACCAAATCCCCGATAAGTATGGCGTTGTTTTCTGGGGCGGATCTAACGCCTGTAGCTCATCCCAGCGCCCAAAGATTTTCAGCACCAACCAAGGGGCAGCGCGACGCTTTTGAGCGCGGCCCATAGTGGCCGCTGCGGGGGTCATTCGATTGGCCATTTCCCATGCCGATGCGTTAGCCGTAGCGTAGTTGCCCTGCATGGTGGCAGCGAAGCGAATAAAGTCCAACGCATGCCCAGCATGCACTCGGTGGGATAGGTTGTAAGTGCCTTGATTGGGCAAGGGGCGATCACCCCAGATAGCGGCAAACTCTTGATCAACCGCCAAAGACCGGCGATTGTTTGCTATAGCCCGGTCGTAATCACCCACTCGAATGTAGATATGTGCTGGCATATGAACGACATGACCAGCAATGGGCACGGTGGCCTCTAAAGCATTAGCAGAAACCATGGCGCGCTCAGGATGCCGCGATGCTTCAATTAGATGGATGTGTAAGTGAAGTACCCCAGGATGGGTTCGGTCGGTCTCGATAATTTTTTCCAACGCTGCTGCCACCTGCAGGGTTTCACTCTTTGGCTCACCGGCACCGTCCCAATAGTCCCACCGGCGAATCGACATATAGCTAGCAGCATAAAGCGCGGCGATATCAGGATCCGCAGGAAATTGTTGGTTAAGAGCCCGCATCGCCGAGAGATAAGCAAGATCTCGATCATCTGGGTCAGGTATCGCCTCATCGTCGTAAAATATTCGTAGTGCCTGAATGAGTGCCGACTCAGTGGCGCTGGCGCGCTCAATATAGTCCAAAGCTTTGTTGATCGCGGCCTTACCAATACCATTTGGATCATCAGGCATTTGCGCATAGCGTGAATTAGGGTTGGGACCCGCTGCATGAGCGAGCCCCCAATAAGGCATCGGATGGGTTGGGTCGAGTCGAGATGCCTCCTGATACGAAGCAATTGATTCTGGGAAGTAAAACGCCCAAGCCAAACGTAACCCCTGATCGAAAAAAGGTTGCGCTGCGGGAAGTAAACTATCGACTTGACGAGAATACTGGCCCGATCCGGGGACCAGGATCGCCGAGTAACCAGCAGCACCTTTATCGCTCTCATCCGCAATCACTGCACTTTGCAGAAAGCCATACCCAAGCACGACCCACAATAGGCTTTTTACAATTCGTGTTCTTATAGACATTTTTCCCCCAAGAGAATAAATACGCGTTGAAGCATGCAGCCACAGTCCGCTCCACAGCAATATATATTTAGTCGAATTTACATATGAAGGCTAAGCGCTTAACGCTGAATCAGGCTGTTCTCGAGAAAAAATGTGCATATAAATAATCAAAATGCGTCGCCTTATGCGATTTACTGATTAAGGCGCTATAATGCAGGGGCCTCCGACGACCGGTACATCATGCCAGACATTTTTATTAGCTACTCTTCCAAAGACAGGGCGTTCGTCGTGCCTATGGTCGAATATTTCGAACGCACTGGCTTGGAGGTCTGGTGGGACCAGCGTATTGATGCTGGCAGCTCCTACGCCAGAGACATAGAAGATGCACTCGATGCCGCTCAAACAGTGGTCGTTCTTTGGTCTAGGCATTCAGTACAATCTGACTGGGTTAGGGCTGAGGCCAACGAGGGCCATACCCGAGGCATTCTGGTGCCGGTATTGATCGATGACACACGCCCACCACTTATTTTTCGAGCACTACAAGGAATACCCTGTCGCTTCGGTAACAACGCGGACTTTGCCGAATTAATAGCTGCTATTGGGCAAATTGCACCAGCACTAAAGAAAAAGCAGGTCGCACTCACAGAAAAAATTACGGCCTCGGAAAATCAAAAGCACTGGTCCACTCCGCCTTTCGTTGGCAGAAATAATCTCCTGAACAGTCTCACCGCAGCCCTCTCCCAATCAGCTCAGGGCTCAGGGCAAGTCGTTTTGCTCTCGGGCGAGCCCGGCATGGGCAAATCTCGCACCGCTGAAGAGCTCGCCCAGCACGCCAGAAAAAAAGGGATTGCAGTACATGCCGCTTGGTCTGAAGAAAGCATGTACGCACCGCCTTATTGGCCTATTGTTCGCATGCTCAGAACCTTAATAGACGAGCTCAATCCTCCGCTGCAGCGACAGGAGCTTGGGCGCGGCGCGGCAGTATTGGCAAGTCTGCTGCCTGAGTTGCGGGAGCTATTTTCCGATATTGAATCGCTACCTGAGTATTCAGCTGACCACCTCACATTTGAGATTGGCCAGGCGCTTTTGCTGCTCTTTCGCAAGTTGGCAGAACGTAAGCCCATATTGATCTTGTTTGATGATCTACATTGCTCGGACGCACAAACACTTAAGGTCTTTTTAATCATTGCAAGGGAACTGAATCGAGGGTCAGTAATGATCCTTGGAAACTATAGGGCCAATGACCTAGCAAGCGACCACGAACTCCGTAGGGGCCTAGTAGAACTGACGCGCTCATCGCACTTTGCCCAATATGACTTAGAACCGCTACCTAAGGAGGAAGTCGCACAATTTTTTGCTGACAATGTGGCAGGCCCTGAAAATCTTGCCCAAGCAGTCATATCAAAGGCGGATGGAAATCCTCTGTACATAACCGAATTTGCACGCTCTATTAATCACGAAGCCCAAAGTGGCTCGGGGCGCAGCTCCAAAAGTCTTGTCATTCCAAGCAATTTAAAAAACACATTGCTGGAAAGGATGCGTAATTTAACAACGGACTGCCGGGACTTTCTCAATCTCGCCTCAGTGATGGGGCGTAGATTATCCCCAGACATCATATACAGCATCAGCGGCGTCTCTGAAGAGGTAGGCAGAAATCTCATCGCAGAGGCTACCAGTGCGGGAATCCTTGATATCGGGCCCAGCGGCCGCATTCGCTTCACACATATATTGTTACGTGACACGCTCTATGAAGACATAAAGCTAGATGACCGCATGAACTGGCACCGCGCTCTGGGAGATTATTATGCCGACCATCAGACGGGATCACTGGGGGTTGCGAGCCATTGCGAAACGATCGCCCATCACTTTCAGCTTTCCGGGTTGATTGATCGCGCTCTAGATTACTGGGAACAGGCCGCAAATATAGCAAGAGGACAATCTGCCTTCGCTGATGCCATTACTAGGTGGCGACAGGCACTGATTCTTCTCACAGACAGTGAACTTCCCCCCCGTGAGCTCATCGAAAAAGAGATTCGCTACCGGCTCAGTTTAGGGCTCTCCATTGTAACGCTAGAGGGCTCTGGCGCGAGCGCGGCGGTGCCTGAGTATGAACGAGCAATGAACCTGTGCAATGATTATCCAGACTCGCCCTCTCTGTTCTACGCACTCAATGCGGTCTGGTCATACCACGCCATGCACTGCAGCCCAGCCGCCCTTCCTCTGGTAGAGCGGCAGTTAACTCTGGCCGAGCAGCTTAACTACGATACAACCCACGTCTTGGCCAGCAACGCGGCAGCGACCACACGTTTTTTTGAGGGAGATTTCGCTCTTGCGTGTAAATCATTGGAGACCGCGACAGAATATTGGCAACAAAAACTACAACAACTAAGGGTCAAGAAAAAACCACTGACAAGCCTGGCATACACTATGCTCAGCCCCCTGTATCATGCGTGGTGTTTGGCCTTAATGGGGCGAGCGGAGGATGGTTTAGGGCTCGCTAAAAAAACCCTCAGTGAAGCGACTCAGATGGGAACCTATTGCCAAGTTCAAGCCCTAAGCTACCTCGCCTGCATTTACGAGGTCATCGGCAATTACCCGCAACTAAAAATCATTTCTGATCAAATTATTACTTTGGCCACAGAAAACGGCTACCAGAGTTGGCTTGCCGTCGCGCACTGCACCCGAGGCATGGCAGTGGCCCAATTAGAAAGTCCTGAAGCTGGACTCGTTGAAGCTAGAGCGGGGCGGGAAACCTATGAGGCCTTAGGCGGGGTATTGTGCCTCACCTGGCGCCAGTGTCAGCTAGCGGAGATACTGCGTCTAAACCAAAGATCTGAAGACGCTATTAAAGCCCTCGATGCCATATTGGAAGGCAGTCAGGATCGCTTTGAACACTTCGTCGATTCTGAAATCTACCGGCTAAAGGGTGAATGCATGATCGAGCTTGGCCGCCCTGAAGGCGTAAGCTGGATAAAACGTGCTCAGGACACAGCTAAGGCTATGTCTGCACGGGTTTTTGAAGAGCGCGCAACAGCTGCGCTCGAGAAGCACGCTAACAACGCCTCCGCAAAGCACGCCTAGCAAAAAACCAACAATCGATAGCAGAACTTAGCGGGCGATTTTTCGCGGCGTATTCTGAGAGCCAAAGCTACGAACGCTCTATCACCCACGAAGGTAATTTAGATAAAAAGGCTTTGTCGCTACTCTCTGGAAGCTCTTTAAATGTCTTATCAAACTCATGGCTCGCAGCGCCCGCCAACCCATGAGCCAACTCTTTAGCGTACTCAATACAACCTCGCTCTATCATGGCAGATCGCAGCCAGCTAACTGATGCGTCACTACGAGCATCCCGAGGGGTATCTAGAATCGCCTTGATTCGCACTCGCTCCGAGGAAGAGGACAGCTCCAACAAATTCACAAGCATTAAAGTGCGCTTGCCTTCCAGAAGGTCGCCACCCAACTCTTTACCGTAACGTTCATGGTTACCGATAAGATTTAAAACATCATCCTGAATTTGAAAGGCAGCGCCCAGAAAAAAAGCAAAATTAAACAAGCTATCGAGATTCGCCCTGCCCCCGGACCCAATCAGAGCCCCGAGGCGAATTGGAAAAAGCGTGGTCAGCCAACAGGTTTTCTTAAGGACCATTTTTAAATAATCGGCTTCGCAAAGCTCGATGTGATTATCTCGGCGCCAACCAAGGTCCAACGCCTGACCTTCCGCGGTCTGCTGGGCCATTTGGTCAAACTCTTCAAGAATACGAACTATCGAGTCAGAACCCATTGAAGCACTGCCCCTGATAATAGGTCTCAAACTTAGAAACGCCAGCGAGTCCCCAGCGTTGAGTGCAAGTGGTGTCCCAATTTTTTTGTGTAAGGTAGGTTTGCCTCGCCGCTCATCGCTCTCGTCTTCAATATCATCATGGATAAGCAACGCATTGTGTAGTAGTTCTATCGAGACCGCAGCAGGTATCACCTGCTCAAGTGAGGCTCCAAATACCTTCGCTGTAGCGATACAGAGCGAAGGGCGAAACATCCGCCCCCCCCGCATTGGATAGTCTGACATGGGACCGTAAAGGTAGTCTTCGGGGTCGCCTTTAGGGAGCCAGTTTTTTAATTCAGCTCGGGTGATTTTTCCATAGTCATCAAGAACCTCTGCAACCGTTGAGTCGCTGGTAATTGGCACAATCAACCACCTTTCACTGCGACAGAAAGTGACCCGCGAATAGCACCATCTTCACGATCGAAAACAATTCCCGTATATAGCCCTGGCGGTTGGCTTTGACCAATACCAATCCTTAACCGCCATTGGTCACCGTCGCGAGTTACCTCGACGCCCGTAATTGCAGGAGACTCTGCATCTAATCCACGAAGATCATGCACACCTAAGGAGCGCGACTCAGCACCGGGGTGTGGTTGAAAAGTCACCTCGACAGGCTGAAGACTGCTAACCTCAGTGGTAAATCCACCACCGCCTGCAGGCGCTGTTTGCTCTGCAGATTTCGACGTCTCATTGGATTCTGATTTACTACCAGGCATTTGCCACTGCACGGACCGTGCGACAAACTCAACCCACAGCAAGGTATCCTTCATAACCCGTTCTGACAGCGCCAGAAAGTTCTCTGACGATACCGTGCCTTTTAAATCAGAAAATCCAGATCCAAACAAATCAGAGGCGGCACCGGGAATGTCATGAAACCGAGCCTGAGCTTTACCTTCTTCCATTTGTTCCTCAGAGACTTCATAGCCCAACTGAGCGCCTTTTGCTGCTCCCGTCATAGCGTGTGACGCCTTTGGGGATTGCTGCGATCCCGTTAGTGAAATATTTGCCGCCAATTGCCGATGCGGCTTAGTTCTTTCAAGGGCGGGTCGCTTCCATGCCTGCTCTGTCATAGCGTCTCCTATGGATGGTCAAAGCCTGGAATATCCTCCAGGGCGGGGTAAGTAGAAATTGCATGCGCTGCGACACGGCCCGACATCATCGCGGCTTCAACGCAGCCGACATTCAGCCCCGCATCGGTCCAGTCACCCGCTACAGTCATATTGCTTACATCATAGTCAAGTGGCGAAATTCGATGCTTGCTGCTGCCAGCAGTAAATAAGACGTAGCGGTCGGTCGGGTTTAAATTAACGCGAATATATTGACTTCGGAGGCTTGACTCGGGGTCTTGATATTCCTCACCGTCAGGATCAACAAGAAGCGCCCATCTAAAACCATTCTCGTCCACAGCGTTTGGCCATACCGTGCCAATGTTTTCATTCAAATAACGCTGCGAGTCGACCACTATGGCCGCTTCGTAGGAGGCTTTGTATTCAAAATCGTCCTGCGCGGGTAACTCGTCGGGTGTGATCAGAGAGCTACAAAAATAAGCGAGGGATTTAGGCTCTTTAGGAAAGCTTTCGTGAGCTATCAAATGGGTCATATCAGCCCAGGTCTCATAAGGGCCCGGGATACCTGTAAGGTTCACTGAGTCATCTCGCCAACCTAAGGCCTCAATATCTTCACTTACCCAAACCTGAAAAGCCTTGGTAGCAACGGTCTTAACCTTCTCGGTCATTCGCTTCCAGTGGGGGAATCGTTCCAGTAGTTCACCTGCTACAAAGGGAACTTCACCTAAGCCAACTGCTAGGACTACCGCGTCAAAATCCTCACCAACCTTCAGCCGCAGATTCTCCACAGTGGTGGCATCCCAATGTGATTCAAAGTCCACCCCCTTATCCTTGCTCTCACGGCCATCAAGTAATTGATCCCACAGGGGCTCGCTTGGCCAGCAGGGTATGCCGTCAACATCGACTAACGGCAGATAGTCATGTCCGTCTTTACACCTAGCCTGCACATCAAAGTGCATTTCTTCGATACTGGGAGTTTGAGAGGACAACGCTGTAGACAGCTGTAGATTTCGCAATCGGTGGAAAAACTCAAAGCGAACGCCTCGGCGGCGCAAAACCTCGTAAAATGGTGCGAATACAGCATCGCCCATACCCGTTTGCATTTTGTAAAAAAATGATCCTCGATAGGTTAAGAAAGCCCTAACGGCACATCGCAACGCCTCACCCGCCCCTGCGTTTGGACGACGCAAATCGCCCTGTTCATAAGAAAAAGCGATGTTGTAAAGGGTATCCAGAAACGATGAATTCAACGTAAGTTCTGTTGCACCGTGCTTTTTTAGCCACTCACGCCAATCCAAATCACTAATCGCATCGAACCCGTCTGGATGAGAAATTAAGCCATCCTGAAGCGAACCTCGCATCGCAGTCAGCGTGAGGTCAATGAGCTCAAACAGTCGCTTCATTTCAGTGTCACGACTAACCAATGCGTGCACTCGCCGATTGACGAATTCACTGAGCATATCCACCACCTTAGCCAATACTGGAAAAGAAATTAGCGTTGGAGATTCAGCAATTAATCGAGCGGCATGCACAGCCTCCACAGCGACCGCAATGCTACCCAACTGCCCCAGGCGAAAAATACGACTCACTTGCTCTATGGGAGTTGAGCTTGGGCTCAACCCTTCTGGGTTTTCCTCCTTTGCATCGAGAACCTCATCTCGACGTGCAGATAGCAACGTTGCTTCAAGTAGCTGAAACCCGCGTGCCATGTATTCGCTAGCACTGAACATTCTTGGTGGTGCATCTGGGTCACCCGGAGTTCCCGCACCTGGCGGAAACCATGTAAGCCAGTGCGACGCCGTTCCGTCATGATGATCATCTTTTACACCGGTCAAGCGATCGGGCTTGAAGACATCGTCCCAATCCGAAAAACGACTGGTCGATGGGCGGTCTAGCTCTCGGTAGCACTCGCGAATCAGCCTGAAAGCATTTTCATAAAAGCCCATAAAAATATGCAGCCCATGCTCTTCAATTCGATCTCCCGGACCTCGCCCTGAAGCACCCTTACCGCCCAATCGAAAACCTTGCTGAAAAATTGTGACTTGATATTGACCTTCAAGTTCAGGGCGAGTGAGATCAAACGCTGTGGCCATTGCTGAGCACCCACCCCCAATAATTGCCACCTTAGTAGGTTCACTCGTCATTGAATCAATCCCCCTGATCATTTATTGCACGTCCGTTCGTTCACACTCAGGCAGCTCCAGTACGAAGTCAGCCCCCAAAGCACTAAATGGCGTTTGAAACCCTGACAGTGCTGGGTTGTGGCCAAAGTGCTCAAGAGTGGCTTTTGCCGCGTCAGCAGTGAAGGTATAGGCTTCTCGAGTATGAAGCCTTGACTCTGCCTGCCGTCCGTCGCTATCAAGCGCCCTTACCACTACAGTCGCATTTTTCTGCGACCGGGCAGACGCATTAGGACCTGCAGGAAAACGCTGCATGAGACCTTGTGCGACACGAGAAACGCCGTCTTCAGCAGCCAACCAACCGAATGTGCGGTTAACGAAAACGGCCGCAGATAAAGCCGCAGTGGCCTCAAAAAACACCTCAATGTTGGGCACAGCACTGCTATACCACGCGGTGCTGATATCACCCCAACTTACCCCCAGAGCGCGACGTTCACCGACACCAAAGTCGAAGTTGGTTTCAAGTATTCTGGTTTCTGAAACAATCCGACTTCGCCGACGAACCCGAAGGGGCTCACCCATGAGCTGGGACAACGTTTTAGCTGAGCCACGAGATAAAAGCTCGAGCCCCGAGATCCCTATCTGTATTCGTGATGCGCCAGTAAACCGTTGGCACACATGACCCACCAAGCAGTCTGAAGCAACCACATCGAACCCGATGCCCGGTAAAAGCATAATTTCGGCGCGCTCAGCCCTAGAACCTAGTCGCTGAATGGCCTCAAAAACCTGCCATTCGGCATTAATGTCAAAGTAATGAGTACCTTGAGACAAGCAAAACTCGATGACTGGAAGGTAGGAGTTTTGGAAAGGCCCCAAACAGTTCAATACAAAGTCTCCCGGTTTGAGCATTGGCGAATATTTGGCCAGTTGCTCCGCGATCGAAAAATCGTGGGAGAGCTTTGGTGCAATAACATTTGCCGTGCTCGAGAGGCCCTCGTAAATAAGCCTGCCTGAGTACCCTTGTGCTCCTAGAAAGAGAAGCGTTTTACCTTGTGACATGTCCGTCCCTAGCCATTCACTCAAGCATTATGTGCTCCACGTCACACTTTACCTCTTAATATTCGATCTGGGGACATTGCCAAAAAAGTTTTTTATCTTGCACCAATATGTTGCGCAGTTTGAGGAGCTATAACCAGCAGCACGAGATCCCCGCTTTATTAAGGCGTGCAAGGATGTCTTTTTCCAGGCCAACTGCAGGCGTCAAGACCCCCCCACGTCGAACCTTGCCCCTAGATTTGGCAAAGCCGAGTGCTATTTCCCCTATGATATTGCCAGTGGACCGGTAACCCGGATGACCCGTTCCGTACATTCGAGCCCTGACCTTAGGAGTACCATGATGACTGGCTACAACATCAAGCTGATAGCCAACAGCATCAAGTGACTTACTCGTAACTCGTGACGGCTGCTCCGCTAAACTCCTCCACAATGCCAGAGTCGATTGCCGCCTTACGCTGTCTTCACCCAGAGCGGCAAGGAATTCACGCGCGCTAGACGCCAACGTGTTTGCCAATACCGATTGTCCCAAGGGCCAAGGTGCTATTGAGGAGACATTCATACTTTCTTCATAGCTAAATCCTTGACCATAACCTTCCCCAAGATCATTCAGCAGCGCATTACTGCGGTGGATAACTGCAGGGTTAATAAAGGGGCCAGGAACCAGAGGAGCCCGCCAAACTTGATACTCGTGATCATATTTTGCGCTCAGATCCAGCCGATTCCGGTCCCGACTAAACTGCGCCAAGTCATTTGCAATCAAACTCGACGGATCGATCAACCTTTGCTTGGATGGATTTCGAACAAGTGTCTCCAGCGCAGTCGCTACAGTTCCTGAGGAAGCAAATTGGGAGAAATTTACCCAGCTGAGCCCGCGATAGGACAACAGCACGTCAACGTGAACCTGCGTCACAGGGTGATCTGCTGCCATCCTCTCGACTGCAGCTCTAGTCATCAAATCGAAGGGTAAAGCTTCAAATCCTGCCGCTGGAATAATTTGAATATTTGCAGCCACCGCTCGGTCATGAAACAGGTGAATCCAGTCGCCTATAACATCAACCTCACCCGATATATCAATGTAGTGAGTGCCGCTGCCTAAACAACTCTCGATAACTCGATCTCCATGGTGGGCATAAGGACCAGCCGCATTGATAAGCCACTCGGTCTGGGACGTCAGGCGACCTATATCAGCCAGCCCAAGATCCTCAATTTCTACAATTTCAGGCGCGTAACCTTGTGCAAATTCTGCCGCCATTTCAGTAAGCGCCTGCACGTCGCGACCGGCGATAATCCACTTGAGAGGCGCGCTTATGCGTTTCAATAGGTAACCCACAATAGCTCGACCTGTAAAACCCGTAGCACCCAATACGGCGAAGGCGGCGCGGTCAGCCGTCAAAGAAAACTGTGCTCATTGCTGGGCTTCATCAGGGTGATCACCGGCGTACCGATAGCCATGTTAGCTTGATGGCTTTATCCATCCGTAACTGGGACGGTCGCTTCGATATCGGTAGCAAAGTGTCTCGCTACCCGCTTCCTTGATGCAACCGCCTTCCAAGTCAGAGTCGGGAGCTTCTGACGTAAGCGCTAGGTCTGTCCTGAGCTGCTGGGTGGCCTCGTGAGCATCGACTTTAGCCGGCGAGCCGGCCTCCATAACCTGATAGAAAGTTGGCATTAACAAATGATCTTTCACCTCATCGGAATCTGACAAGTCCGCCGCAGCACCTGACTGGGCTATGGCACGCAGACGCTTCTCGGGTCGCCCATAACTGTGAAGGTCACAAGTCTTGAGGCCCAACGCCTCAACGATCGGGTGTGCCGCATCTTGTCTTATCCGGACACACATCTTCGAGAGTCTTCCCTCGGAATCACCTTCGCTGCGCCAATTGATTCGAGACGCCATTCCGGTGTTGTCGTAACCAATTTGCACCAGGGATTCGTAACAAACTTTTCCTGGATATTTTTGGTGCTGGAACTGCTTAACAGCAAAAACATTATCCAGCTTTATTAAATCCCAGCTACTAGGTGATTCCTCCACAGCTTTAAAACCTGATGCACGTTTTTGTACCGACACAATTGAAGTACTGACAACGCCTCCATCATCGCCAATAACTTGAGGTGCCATGGAGAAACAGGTGCTGGGCGACGCCTCAGCATGCAAATCTTCGATCCAAGTTCGACAGCGCATCAGTGCGTGGCGTGTCAGCGGGCCACGAAGTTCTGTGGACGTTAGGGCATTCCACATATTGGATGCATAAGAGAATACCTGCAGCGTCCCCTGCTCGCCATTTCGATCCGAGTTGCACTCATAACGCGTGACCGGCACATGAAATTGAAGACTACGGTTCCGGAAATTACCGCGATCTGGATATCCAGTAATCCGATAAAAGTCACTGACCACCATTATTACAGTTGGATTCGTTGGGTCTGATAAATCGAACTTAAATCCCGAGCCCAATAACCGACTATTGAGATAACTATCTAGGAATGCTTTTAAAATCGCAGCGTCAGCAGACAAGCCCAGCGCCCTTACTGTGCCAAAATATTGGTAGGGGTTACGCAACGTTTCATCAGCCACGTTGCTACGTTCTGGGTAAGCACTAAAAAGTGGCGCGATCATGAGGCATCCACCCCGTTTACATCCTGCCCCATTGAAGGATTGAACTCTGGTTGGTAATCAGCCAGCTGGGTCCGATCTAGCGCCTCAGCAAAAGCCTCGCCATGCACGCGCGTTGACAGCGGAACACTCGTTTTAAGCGAAAAATTCATTCGGTACCAAAAAGGCATTAGAGGCGTAAGAATATCGACTGGTGGGTCCCCTGCTCTCGCTGGCTTTTCCGTTTTGCTGACCTTAACGCCCAAAGTTTTCAGCGCTGGATACGCTTCATATCGATGAACACGAATCGCAAAGCCACCGTCCAAACTCGAAACTTGAGACTCCAAGCTGCCCAGTAGTCCGCCTCCATACATTTTTGTGACCTCGGTACGCATATTCGCGAGCGACTCAAAACACGGCTGGTTTGGGGCCTGTGGATCACTAAAGTGCTTAACGCCAATAGAATTTCCGAGTGATGCGAACCAATGAGCCAGGGATCCGGAACCCGTAGTATTTCCCGAGACTGTTTGCCTGTATCGCTCTAACATTTGCGTGATCAAGCCTACATTTGTAGCACTTAGATCTATAATTTCGCGCCACTGCTGCATCAGTGTTTCATAACTTCGTTTAGAGCCAGCCCACCAGTCGGTAAGCGCCTTTACCGCATCAAGCGAAACCCCCGTTGTACCATCTGTATAGCCGGCGCGTTTCTCAATCTCCATGATCGTGCTAAATCTCTGGGATTTCCCCTCGTAAAACTGCGCCAATCGCATAGCAGCAATGCGCATAATAGGCACATTCTGGCCCGCTTCGGGCGCCCAGCCAGGAGCAACGGGGGTAACATTGATAAGTGACTTGGGCCAGCCAAAATTTTCCCTACCCATCATGACCGACAAAGGGTTATCTACAAAAATAAATGGGGTCACCAAGGCATTGCCTTCAGCGTGTCTCTTATAAGCCTTACCATTAAATTTGAAAGTGCCGCTCACGCACTCTTCAAACCACTCTAAAACAACCATGAATAAGAGCTCATTCTGAGAGGTATGCGCGCTGCCCGTTAAGCGACCACTCATAGAGCCGTAATCCAATAACTGCAAGTACACCAGCGGAAGCGCTACGCGAAAGTAATTACCACCGCTGTGGCACGGATCATTCAAATACTTATCGACAAATCCCTGCAACGTTGATTGATCCGCAGGTAGGGGGAAAACACGCGTCATTACATTGTTAAACGTGGAAAGAGGGGTGTCCGTCCGTGAAGCATCCATTCCAAATCCTCGGCGCTTTAATTGACGCTTTGAAGAAAGCGATAATTGGTTCAAACTAGAACCACTAGGAAATTTTCCTAAAACAGTATGCACCAAAACTAAGAGAAGCTGAACGACTATGGGCTACGTTAAGAACCCCGAAGAAATCGCAGAGCTACAGGCCGTTTTGGCAAAACCTCACGCTCGCGATGGACGGGTACTTTACGTTCCCTTCGATACAGATGTAGATTTTGTTCGGGAGGTGTTGCCACCTGGCCTAGAACCCGGGGCTGGTCCTGCGAGCCTCACGATAGGCGATTGGCGCGGCAGCAACGCAGGCCCCTATCGAGCTGCTTTTCTCATGGTCAGCGCTGTGCCAGAGCACGACAAAAATTTACGAGGAACTTATTGCCTATCATTTTTCATTTCTAACGAATCAGCCATCCTGTTCGGTCGCCCTATGATGGGTGAACCCAAGAAACTGGCGCACATCGACTTTTCAATAGACGGTAACTGCCTGCAAGCGAGCGTGTCTCGCCTGGGCACTGATCTCATTAAGATAACAGCGGAGCTCAATCACGAAATACCAGCAACTGAGAGCCAATCTCGAGCCTTTTGGTACAAGCACCAGCCGGCTGATAACGGCGACGGACTACAATATGACCCCCAACTGCTCATGCAAATAAACACGCAAAGGCCCAGTAAACTCATCGTGAGCTCAGCAGAAATACATTTAGAAAGCTCAGTTCATGATCCGGTAGCAGACATTCCGGTGCAAAGGGTGCGCCAAGCTTACTACTCCGAGGGCGATATTTACGCTGCCTGCTCTTTCATGCGAACTGTAAGTCGCGCAGAGTTTCTTCCCTACGCCTTCTCAGGCGTAGACAACTGGACGGTATTGTCACGATCTAATGCCTAGACGCATGAACGTCGATGTCATTGCGCCTTGGTTTTTTCCTTGCCACATCGCTGACAGCGAAATCGCGTAATCAGTTCGCCGCGGCGCACGGCAAACGGATCTGACTTAACCACTGCCCACTTATGGTGTCCGTTACGGCATAGCGTTTGATCGGGCTTCGGCCGTTTACCAGGAAATTGTATAAGCTTCGTCACAGGTCAAGCCTGCTGTTGCGTGCGCGCGATCGCAACCTGCCATGACTGGCGGCGTTGCATTCTTTTTTTGGACGACAGCGCCACCTTAAATTCGCGGTCCACTCGCCAAACCTTGGCGATCTCAGCAGTTGACTGCCACAGGCCCACCCCTAAGCCCGCAAGAAAACAGGCCCCGGCCACGGTGGTTTCCACAACCTCAGGCCGTGTGATCTTTTTACCCAAATAATCCGCCTGCAATTGCATTAGAAGGTTGTTTGCGGCAGCGCCACCATCAACTCTCAGCAATTTCATCTTAGCGCCGAGCTCAGACTCCATTAAATTTAGAATATCGGCGTTCTGCAGTGCCATAGCATCAAGAGTTGCTCTCGCAATATGCCCTCGACCACTACCGCGGGTAAGCCCTGAGATCATACCCCGGGCCTCAGGGTCCCAATGAGGAGCACCCAATCCTGCAAGTGCAGGAACAAATTCCACTCCCCCGCTACTCTCTACAGTCTTGGCCAGCGCCTCCACTTCCGGCGCCGATTTAATAATACCGAGCTCATCTCGCAGCCACTGTACTGCAGCTCCGCAAATAAAGGCTCCTCCCTCTAAGGCATAAGTGATAGGCCCGTCACGCCCCAACTGCCAACCAATTGTTGTCAACAACCCCGCTTCAGATTTCAGGCGACTGCTGCCAGTATTCATAAGAATGAAAGAACCTGTTCCAAAGGTGCATTTTGCATCGCCCGGCTTGAAACAAGCCTGACCAAACAGCGCAGCCTGTTGATCACCGGCAATTCCCGCAATCGGTATGCCATCAGGTAAATCCCGCAAACCTTTGGTGTGGCCTAATATCGCACTCGAGGGCACGACCTCCGGGAGCGCGTGCTTAGGCACGCCAAACAGCTGAAGTAAGTCATCATCCCAGACCTGGGTCTCAAGGTTGAGGAGTGATGTTCTCGACGCATTAGACACGTCAGTAGCATGGATCGCTCCACCACTGAGTCGCCACAATAAAAAAGCATCAACGGTGCCCAAAGCGACCTTGCCTTGGCTTAACCGACGACCTATGCCCGGTGTGTTGTCCAGCAACCAGCGGAACTTACTTGCTGAAAAATAAGGATCCAAAACCAGACCTGTTTTACTGCGTACCGCAGCTTCATGACCACCTTTTTTTAAATTTTCGCAAAAATCTGTAGTGCGGCGACATTGCCAAACAACGGCATTATTCAATGAGTTGCCTGTATCACGATCCCACGCTAAGGCCGTCTCGCGCTGGTTGGTAATACCGATTGCCACAATCTTTGAGGGCTTCGTCAGGCCTTTACGAAGAACCGCTCGAATACCTTTTAACACTGATGACCAGATGGCCTCAGGTTCATGCTCGACCCACCCAGGCTTAGCATAGATCTGGGGGAATTCATGGTTCACACTGCCCAAAAGCCGACCGTCAGCTGACATCACGGCGACTGTTGTGCCGGTTGTCCCTTGGTCAACCGCCAAAATAACCTCTGTCATCACCACTCTCTCCCAGTGAACATTCCTGCTCGACCACCGCTCTTTTATAACTAAACGACAAAAAAAGAGCGCCCTAAAGCGCTCTGTAGGTACTTACACCGCGAAGACTAAGCCGCGCTGTACCCTTCAATAGCTTTAATTTCTAGATAATCTGTGAAGCCGTGGGATCCCCACTCGCGTCCATTACCCGATTGTTTAAAGCCGCCAAAGGGCACGTCCATGCCACCGGAGGCGCCATTCAAATGAATGTTACCCGCACGAATCTTTGACGCCACTTGCCGTGCATGATCAATGTTCTCTCCCTGTACGTAGCCAGCAAGACCGTACGGCGTGTCGTTGGCAATCTTAATGGCCTCTTCCTCAGAATCGTAGGGGATCATGGTAAGAACAGGACCAAAAATTTCTTCCCGAGCCACTGTCATATTGTTATTGACCTCAGAGAACACAGTAGGACGAACGTAATAACCGCGATCAATACCATCAGGTAAGCCGGCGCCACCACAGACAACCTTCGCGCCCTCTTCAATTCCTTTATTAATCAGGCCTTGGATTTTATCCCACTGCACCTTCGAGACAACGGGGCCCATCGTGGTTTTGTCATCAGCGGTATCACCAATTGTGACCATAGTTTCAGTCACTTTCGCAGCAATCGCCTCTGCTGCAGCGAGCTTGTCTCGAGGGACGAGCATGCGCGATGGCGCGTTACAGGACTGGCCCGTATTGTTGTACATATGTAAAACGCCGCGAGTCACTGCGGCCTCAAGATCGGCATCTTCAAGAATGATATTAGGAGACTTTCCACCCAGTTCCTGAGTCACGCGCTTGACCGTGGGTGCTGCATTTTGAGCTACCAGCGATCCAGCCCGGGTAGACCCAGTGAAGGACATCATGTCGACGTCGGGGTGCACAGATAGTGCAGTTCCTACCGTTGGGCCATCACCATTTACCAGGTTGAAAACACCCGCTGGAACACCGGCTTCATGAAGGATTTCAGCGTAAATATAAGAAGAAAGCGGAGCTATCTCACTGGGCTTGAGAATCATAGTACAGCCGACTGCGATGGCCGGAGCCACCTTACAGCTCACCTGATTCAGGGGCCAGTTCCACGGTGTAATCAAGCCGCACACGCCTATAGGCTCCTTAACGACACGATGCTCTCCTAGATCTTCGGTAAATGCGTAGGTTTTTAGTACCTTGGCTGCTTCCGCAATATGGCCCAATCCGGCAAAAGCCTGTGCCGTCGAGGCAAGCTTAATCGGCGCGCCCATTTCTAAACGGATCGCTTCAGCGATATCGCCTAAACGACGCTGATAGATCTCGCATATGCGCTCGAGCAAAGCCACACGCTCTTCAACAGATGTCTGACTAAAAGTCTCAAATGCGGCCTTAGCCGCTGCAACGGCCTTATCAACATCCGTTTCATTACCCAAAGAAATGGTCGCGCAAACCTCTTCGGTAGCGGGATCAAAAACCTCAAAATCACTCGGTGCAGATGGCGCAACCCACTCACCGTTAATGTAGAACTGCTTGTACTCTCTCATGGGATCACCTCAGTTAAATAACCTAATCATAGTAAAAACGTAAACTCGCGAAGCGAGAACATAGCGAAACCGAGCGCATTACGCACCTAAAATTCGCTTCGGATGCATACCATCCACGTACCCCATAAAAGGCGCATGAATGGAATAACCTAACAAGGCCTGCAAACGTTCTGGAAAAGCAGCGACTTGTGCAGGTGTCATAGTAAGCAGCATTGTCTCCAAGGGACGCAGCCAGCCAGCACAATACTGCGGTGTAACGATTAGCCGTGACCCACCAGACAGGTTTGCCCCGCCACGATGCCACAGATCGCCTCGGGCCACCATCAGTGAGCCGGCGGTCAATGTGACCGTTTTCGCGGCGGAATGACATTCATGATCTGCCCCTTCATCAACGCCATCTGTATTGTCAAAATCAACAGCGGTTAAGGCACCGGGAAGATCCTGCTCAGCCCAAAGGTGGGACCGGGGAAGCACCTCGGTGGCGCCATTTTCAACCGTGGTATCTGACAAAGCCCAGAACGCCGATATACCTAAAATTTTATGGGGTGGCTTCAGTGAAACGTGACCGTCATCAGTGTGCCAAGGTTGTGCACTTTCCCCGGGCATGAGCTCTATCGCAAGGCAGGCCGACAACAAACAACTCTCCCCAAGAAAATGCTCCGCGAGAGTCAAGGCCAAGGGATGCATAACCAGTTCGGCAAAGATGGGGTTCTTAGCAAGCATGGCGTAAACGCGATGACTGCGGGTACCTTCAAACACATTACGCCCACAGAGATCTTTATCTAGCCAAGGCTGAAGTGCCGCCCGATACGCTGTAATTTCAGCTTCGGAAAGCACATCAGTAAATACCGTATAGCCCTCTTCCTGAATCGCTGAACAATGCGTTGCGAAGTCGACTGGCGCTCCGTCTGCGTGCACGTTAGCGTTCATCGATATTTGACGTAAAGCGTTGGCCGGTGAGTTCACCGCTTTCAGGGCATACTTTAACATCACAGGAAGCGGGCTTATGGGCGTTCATGTCAAACACCGTTATGGAATGCTTACTCGCACTCAAAATCACAAGCTGCAAATACCTTCTGACAGACAGCTAGAAGAGTCTTCAGTGATGCCCCAAGCCAATCTACCCCCCTTTAATGCGGCGGCCCCATATTGAATCCCAGCGTCTGAACCATCGGCGACATTTACCGTCGTGCTGTAGAGCCTAACCTGCGTTGTATATGGGCTGCCGCTGTTGGGGTAGATGCGCACGTACACACCCGGCAAGCCTTTAATAGCACTGGCAATCTGACCATTGGACTCAGTACACTTTCGTAGGTCGCCCTCAAGCTCCCAGCAGAGCTCGAAAGCGACTTTGAGTGCATCCCAATCTTCGATGACTTGCGCAAATTCTGAGCGCTTTACGTAGCTTTGATAGGCAGGCAACGCTACGACCGCCAATATGCCTATGATAGCAATGGCGACCATAAGTTCGATCAACGAAAAGCCACCCGGTGAGCGCAGCAATGTAGTCCGCAGTTTTTGCATGGGAGAATCTCCATAAAGACCAAAAAGCATGAACTGTGCAGAGATTCATGCGTTATCAAGCTTAAAGTAACACGACTCAATAATTATGGCCTTTCCAGAGAAAAAAAGGACTCCTCCTTTCAGCGGCCGCTGGTTTTGGGCATAATTCCGAGCCTGCGATTAAAAGGCTACACCGATATGAACCAAGCCGTAAATCTTGATGAAATGCAGCTGTTCCGTGACATGGCAAGGCGCGCCTTTGAAAAAGAGATCTCACCACATTACGAACAGTGGGAAGAGGAACATATGGTGCCTCGTGAACTCTGGAATACTCTGGGCTCAGCAGGACTACTATGCCCCGATGTGGCCGAGGAGTACGGTGGCGCAGGCACCACACCCCACGTCACACTTGCCATGATAGAAGAGCTGTCCTACATGTGTTTTGGTGGATTTGCATCGGCTTACGGGATTCACTCTAATATCATCGCCCCCTATTTAAGCCGGCACGGCACACCGGAGCAGAAAGCGCACTGGCTGCCCAGAATGGTTACCGGCGAATGCGTTGGTGCTCTTGCCATGACCGAACCGGGCGCGGGGTCAGACGTACAAAGCATTCGTACTAACGCAGTCCGAGATGGTGATGAATGGGTGCTAAATGGATCTAAAATATTTATCACTAATGGTATCCACGCTGACCTAGTTATCGTTGCCGCTATCACAGACCCGGGTAAAGGCGCCAAAGGTACGTCCTTATTTCTTGTCGACGCCCACGCGCCGGGTTTTGAAAAATCGAAGAAAATCGAAAAAATCGGTCAGCATACGTCCGATACGGCACTACTATTTTTTACCGACGTGCGCCTACCTGCTAATGCCCTACTTGGGGAGGCTAACAAGGGATTTGCGATTCTCATGGATGAACTGCCCAGAGAACGATTGGGCATTGCGGCTCAGGCTGTGGCTGCCTCCGAGGGCGCTCTCGACGTTACCGTTGAGTACGTTAA
>Ga0208971_1000073_pt1 | contig 69891 bp, 60 predicted proteins | sample AOAMet1_18_M0_10_2_FD_188229 | JGI IMG/M metagenome (GOLD analysis project Ga0208971, IMG submission 188229) | Ammonia-oxidizing marine microbial communities from Monterey Bay, California, USA - CAN11_18_M0_10 (SPAdes) | ecosystem: Environmental > Aquatic > Marine > Intertidal zone | place...
AGTTTAAACCTATCGCAGGTCCGGTGCTCCGAGGGCGCTCTAACGCGTTAATGCCCGCGTCAGCACTATAACCAGCGCCAACGCTGTAAACAGCACAGTTAATAGTAATGCTAGTACGGCTACCACTCGTCAGTATGACCACCACTAATGTCCCTGCAAATACGTGATTCGTGTAAGAAGCCTCTACCGGCTATATACTGACTCGCGACCAGCTCTTGTGGAGCGGCCTCCCACTCACCTTCGCAACAGGAGATACCATATGCTGCGTGTAATAACGGTCTGTCTCATTTGTCTACTGCCTATGTGGGCATTTACGCAATCAGATCTTTTTAAAGGTCTTGCCAAAGAGATGACATCTGCAGAGCGTGAGGCTTCGGGTGTAGGTGCTCTTTCGGGTGAACAGCAAGAGTTTCTCGATAATTGGCTGCGAGACCGGTTTCTATCCGCAGAATTGAACACTGCGACACCGGTAGGCGATGTCCAGAGCATGGGCGCAGCCACTTTGAGTGATGTTGAGCAAGAAAAAGCGATCGAAGCCGAGGTTGAACGTCGGGTCAATGAGGAGCTTGCGGCGGCTGAGGAACTCGAGGCTGCAAAAGCTCAGGCACTGACCGAGCCCTTTGACGCCATGATCGTGGGTAATTTCTCCGGCTGGAGCGGTAAGTCCATATTTGCCCTCGATAACGGTCAAGTCTGGCGGCAACGTACCGGGAGCAGTAAATATAGACACACTCGAGGAGACAATAAGGTGCACTTCAAAAAGAATTTTATAGGCTTGTGGACAATGACAGTCCTGTCGACTGGACGTTCTGTGGGGGTTCGACGCATTGACTGAGGCCGATAAAGCCCCGCTAGAGGCCGCAAAATTCACAGTTGAATGGGTTGCAAAGCGTAAGTTCCCCTTTGTGAGCGTGAATAATGCACAAAGTAGCCTCTAAAGGCTCTCACTTACTGTCCACAATTGATTACTCTGCGTCTTCGGTCCGGATATTCGAGCCGGACAGAGCGCTCTTAACTAACACTAGAAATTACTAGAAGACGAGGTTTTCCCATGAAGTCACTGCATAAGCGACAGCTTAGCCTTGCCGTTACCGCGGCTTTGGCAACCACGCTGACCAGCGGTCTGGCATTCGGACAAGACGAAGATATTGATGGTGCTGTAGACGATACCGTAGAAGAGGTAATCGTTACCGGTACACGTATTAAGACAGAAGACGGCTTTGGTGCTACTAGCCCAGTAACCGTAGTTAATGCTGAAAACATCAAGAACTTGGGTTTTGTGAACATTGAGCAAGTGCTGAACAGCTTGCCTTCAATCGAGACCAGCCAAAACGCCAACATTTCTAACGGCTCAACCGGTACGGCGACAGTCGACCTGCGTGGCTTAGGAACTAACCGAACCTTGGTATTGATTAACGGTCGACGTATGCAGGCGGGTGGTATTTACTCGCAGGCGCCAGATGTTGGTCAGGTTCCGACTATTGCCCTTGAGCGTGTCGACGTATTGACCGGTGGTGCATCTGCAACCTACGGCGCCGACGCGGTTGCTGGTGTTGTTAACTTCGTTACCCGCAAGATGGATGGTATTGAAATCCGCGGCGGTTGGTCAGGTTACCGACACGACAACGACAACGGCTACATTCAGCCACTGTTAGACGCTCGTAACTTTGATTACCCCTCCGGTACCGAAGGCCCCGACGGTGAGAACTACCAGATCGATTTCATCATGGGTAGCGACTTTGCTGACGGCAAAGGTAATGCGACTGTTTACGGTACATGGCGTGAGCAGAAAGAACTTCGTCAAGAATCAAGAGATTACTCTTCAGGCGCTTTGACGGGTGCTGCTACAGGTGTAGGTGGTTCAGCTAACGCTATCATTCCAAACTACTTTTTGGCACCTACAGTTGTTGGTGGACAGGGCCCTGCGGGTACCAATGGTCGTAACTATGACTACGACCAAGAGTTCTTCGGCAACATCAACTCTTCAGGTGGTTTAACACCTTGGGACGGTACTAACCGTTACAACTACGCACCAATCAACCACTTCCTGCGTCCTATCGAGCAGTGGTCAATTGGCGCTTTTGCTGAGTACAAGCTAAACGATCACTTCACGCCTTACTTCGAAACTATGTATGCCAGCAACGAGTCACGCGCTCAAATTGCTGAGTCAGGCAGTTTCTTCGTTGAAGCATATATCCTTGACCTCGATGACTTCCCTGCTCCTTTCCAGGATGCACTGGTTGATCTTTATGGCCCAGGGTATGACGAGTTTGGTGTTTACGTTGGTAAGCGAAACGTAGAGGGCGGTCCACGCTCAAGCAACACTACGCACGATTCGTTCCGTATGGTTACGGGTATGAAGGGTGATATCAATGACACATGGTCATATGACATCAGCTACTTGTACGGACAAACACGATCGACTGCGACGTACATTAACGACTTCTTCGCACCTAAGATCACGAAGAACATCGATCCTGATACCGCTGATATTTTGTGGGACGTTTTCACCTATCAAGGCGTTACTCCTGAGCAGGCTGCAGGCCTGACAGGTGTTGGCGTACTGAACGGTACAACGTCAACAGAAGTCATCAACGGCTATGTAACAGGCGACTTGTTCTCACTGCCTACCACCAGCAACCCCATCAAGGTCGTTGTCGGTTATGAGTGGCGCGGCGAGAAGTTTGAGCGTATCGCTGATACTGTCTTCGAAGAAGGTCAGCTGTTAGGACAAGGCGGTCCAACACCTTCACTGGGAGGCAGCTACAACGTCTCTGAATTCTTTGGTGAAGCTAGCGTCCCAGTCCTCGATAGCTTAGTTCTTGACTTGGCATATCGTTACTCTGACTACAGCACGGTTGGCGGTCAGGATACCTATCGAATCGGTGCTGACTTCCAGCCTATCGATTTGCTCCGTATCCGTATGGGCTACAACCGCGCGGTGCGAGCACCAAACGTATCAGAGCTGTACTCGCAGCAGAATCTAGGCCTCTGGGCTGGTGTTGACCCCTGTGGCGGCATCGTTGCAAATGGCGAGGCGCCAGAGTATTCACAGGCACAATGTGCGAATACGGGTGTTACAGCCGGTCAATACGGCAACATCGCTTTGAGTCCTGCTGACCAATACAACCAGATCACGGGTGGTAACCCAGGTCTGGACGCTGAGGAAGCAGACACCATCACCTTCGGTGTGGTACTGACTCCTACCGATAATCTGACAATTTCTGCGGATTACTGGAGTATCGAAATCGAAGAGACCGTTACAAGTATCGGTGCTGAGAACATCGTTCGCCAGTGTGCTGAGAACGGATTGTTCTGTGACGCGATTACGCGTTCAGGCAACGGTTCACTGTGGCAGGGCGAGACAGGTTCGGTTCTGAACGCTAGCTTGAACGGCGGTAAGAATACCTGGGAAGGTGTTGACGTTGCAGGTGCTTGGGGCGTTGACGCTCTGGGTGGATCTTTCAACTTAAGCTTGATCGGTACTTACATGCTGACCAAGGAAGTTGAGATTCCTGGTGCTGATACTTACGACTGTGTTGGCTTGATCAGCAGCCGTTGTTACCCCTCACCTGAGTGGCGTCACACAGCTACTGCGTCTTACGACAGCAACGGTTTCTGGGCAGCCAGCATCCGATGGCGTCACTTTGGCGGTGTTGACTATGACGGTGGTTTGACCAACGGTCGTAGTGAAGGTATCGATACCATCGCACAGGACGAGAGCGACGGCGGTGAGAACTACCTCGATCTGAACGCAACCATCCGCTTCTTGGGTGATTCTGAGATCCTGGTCGGTATCAACAACGTCTTAGACGAAGAGCCACCACTGGTAGGTGGTTCATTGTCCTCTAACGCAAACGCGACAGCGGGTTTCTACGATACCCTCGGTCAGTACTTGTTTGCTCAGGTGACTTTCCGTCTATAAGTAAGGCTTGAATGAAGCAGCGTAAGCTGCGTCAATAAGAAGCGGGCCAATGGCCCGCTTTTTTTTGCTTTGGATTTTTCTGAAATGACGGAAGCTCAGCAACAATATCGTCACTGGCTGGCGCAGTCGCAGAGTCAGCCAAGCAACGCTATCGCCTGGTTCAATTTAGGCTGGTGGTCGACAAAGGTTGGCCTATTTGCAGCTAGCCTAAAGGCTTATGAACAAGCCTTAGCTTTTGGCATTGAATCCCCGGAAGAGGCCATGGCAAACATGGCGTCAGTGTATTCAGAGCGTCTGGGTCAAACTGAACCGGCAATGCAATGGCTTGATCGCGCTTTATTAGAAAACCCCCATTATTACCCGGCAATTTTTAATCGTGCTCATATTGCAGAGCAAATGGGTGATCGTGAGACTGCTTGTCGGTACTTCAAGCTCGCGACCGAGCTCGCCCCAGATGAGGCTTATCCGGTGGCGCGTTGGATCGAGGCCAACCTCACGCTACCGGAGGCATCGCAAGCCGTTCAATCTTTGCGTCAGTTTGCGAAGGCTAAAGACACCGACGCTCTGATGGCTCTGGCTCGTTATGAGGAGCGGGCAGAGCGGTATAACGCGGCTTGGGATGCCCTTATTGCGGTAAACGCGGTCGATCAAAAAGCTTACCCCGGCTGGCAAGCGCTGCCTGTTCAGTCGAAATTGTTGAGTCAGTTGGCCGAGGTGAAGTCGCAGCAGCCTCCGCCGTTAGATTCCCACGGGACCGTAGCCCCCAGCGCTACTGTGCCTACTTCGCCACAACAGACTCCCGTTTTTATTCTTGGTTTGTTCCGAACTGGCTCGACCTTACTGGAGCAAATATTGGCGGCCCATTCAGGTTTTGCACCATTGGGTGAATCTGAGTTTTGGCCCAGACAGATTCACGCTTTGGGGGGGAGCATGGTGTCGCCCGGCCGTTTGCCCAATACCCAGCAATGCGCGCAGCTACGTGAGCAATGGCAGGCGCACTTGACCGAGCGCAATGTCGAGCCAGGTCTAGTCGCCACCGATAAGCGCCCCGATAACTTATTTCATATGGCAAGCATCCGTGCGGTATTGCCTGAGGCGAAGTTCGTTATTACTGAGCGCGACTGGCGCGATACTTTAGTGTCTATATTTGGCACGCGCCTACATCCGCAGCATGGTTATGCAACGAGCCCTGAAGACATTGCTAAGCATATAAGCTTCTGTCGTAAAATTGCTGACTTTTGGTGCGAAAATTATCCTAAAAGTGTTTATCGTGTTAGTTATGAGGCGCTAGTGACTGATCCGGAAAAACAGTTAATGCCCTTATTTAAGTGGTTAGGGGTGCCATGGCACTCCGGCTGCCTAAACTTTCATGAGCTAACAAATTCGGTGCGCACGGCCAGTGTGTGGCAGATTAGGGAGCCTTTGACGACCTCGAGACAAGGGCGCTGGCGTAATTATGATGGGCCGCTGCGCGCCATGTTTGGTAGCGCGCTGGACAGTCCAGAACCACCGAGCTCAATGCTTGAGTGAATGCGGGCTTACTGCACCACAAAGATCAGTTAGTGACCCGGCGATGGGTCCAGCTGTTTCTGTGCCGTTATGTTGGGTCGGGATATTGTGGACTGTCGAACCGCCTCTTCCTGACTCGCACCCACTCTTACAGGCGCAGCGCTCTGGCGACTGCGGATTACCGACCAAAAAGCACTCCGTGGCAGTGGGGCTTGCACTAAGCTGGTTTTGAATTCAGCTTTTGGCCGTTAGTAATGCCCCTGACTGTAGGCTTCCTGAACCTTTGCAAGGGATAAGGGCTTAAGTTTTGATGCATTACCGGCGGTGCCGAAAGCCTCGTAACGTGCAATACAAATATCGCGCATGGCCACTAAGCTGGCTTGAAAATATTTTCTGGGGTCAAACTCGGTCGGATTTTGAGCTAAAAACTGGCGAATTGAACCCGTAGAGGCTAGGCGTAAATCGGTATCGATGTTGACCTTGCGTACACCGTATTTAATGCCCTCCGCTACTTGCTCCACGGGCACGCCATAGGTCTCGGGTATCTCACCCCCAAATTCATTAATAATGGCGAGCCAGTCCTGGGGCACAGCGGATGACCCGTGCATTACCAGGTGCGTTTTTGGGATACGACTATGGATGGCCTTTATTCGATCAATGGCGAGAATGTCATCGGTGGGCGGGCGAGTAAACTTGTAAGCCCCATGGCTAGTGCCGCAAGCAATGGCCAGGGCATCGACATGGGTATCGGCAACAAACTGTGCTGCCTCCTCAGGGTCTGTAAGCATTTGCTCATGGGTGAGTTTGCCTGCTGCGCCAATGCCATCTTCTTCACCGGCTTCACCCGTTTCAAGGGATCCTAGACAGCCAATTTCGCCTTCCACAGAGACACCGCAAGCGTGGGCCATATCGACAACCGTTCGCGTGACGCCAGCGTTGTAGTCATAGTCCATGGGGGTTTTACCATCTTCACCCAAGGAGCCATCCATCATTACTGAGCTGAAGCCCAGTTGAATTGAACGCTGGCAAATAGCCGCAGACGTGCCATGGTCTTGGTGCACGCACACTGGGATGTGAGGAAATTCTTCCATTGCTGCATCCATCAGGGCTTTGAGGAAGGGGGCTCCGGCATATTTTCGGGCACCGGCACTTGCCTGCATAATGACTGGCGAATCTGTGGCATCGGCGGCTTCCATAATGGCGCGGGTCTGCTCGAGGTTGTTCACGTTAAATGCCGGTACGCCATATTGGTACTCGGCTGCGTGGTCGAGCAGTTGTCTTAGGCTAATCAGTGCCATGTTTTAGTCTCCTGTTGTATCGTTCGCCATCGCGCGGTTGGTTTTCTCCGCAAGACGTTGTCATTAATGCTCGGTCCATGGTGCGTCTTAAGCACATAGATCTGTTACTGCAGAGCACGTTCCTCGAGTATGGCCACAGCGGGTAATATTTTTCCTTCAACATACTCAAGAAAAGCGCCGCCTCCGGTAGAGATGTAGGACACCTGATCACTCACGCCAAACTGATCTATTGCAGCCAGTGTATCCCCACCCCCGGCCAGAGAAAAAGCCTGAGAAGCCGCAACTCCTCTGGCAAGTTCTTCGGTACCTTGTGAGAACGACGCAAACTCAAAAACACCTACAGGACCATTCCAAAGAATGGTTTCTGCTTGTTTAAGCTGCTCTACCATGGCTGCTGCTGACTGAGGGCCGACATCGAGGATCATGTCATCCTCCGCGACTTCGCTGGCCAACTTGAGCGTAGGCGTGGCATTTTCGCTGAAGTCTTTTGCCACGACCACGTCCAGCGGTAAGGGAATATGGCTCTTCTGCAGTAGCTCCCGCGCTGTATCGATAAGATCGGGCTCATGAAGTGATCGGCCTACCGGATAGCCCGCCGCAGCCAAGAAAGTATTTGCAATACCTCCGCCTACGATGAGGCTGTCACAGGTCTTGGCCAGCTGTTCAAGCACGGCGAGTTTGGTCGATACTTTTGAGCCACCGACGATGGCCAGCATGGGGCGTGCAGGTTGTGCCAGAGCGCTTTTTAGCGCCGACAACTCGGCTGCAAGCAGTGGTCCCGCACAGGCCGCGGCGGCAAATCGAGCAACACCATGGGTGGAAGCTTGAGCCCTGTGGGCGGTGCCGAAGGCGTCCATGACGAAGATATCGCACAGCGCTGCATACCGCTGCCCAAGTGCATCTGAATTTTGCTTTTCTCCCGAGTTAAAACGTACATTTTCAAGTAGAAGAATTTGCCCTTGTTGGGGCACCGCAGACTCCCAGTCTGTGACTAATTTAACCTCTACCTCCAAAAGTTCGCTTAATCGATGGGCCACCGGTGCCAGTGAAAAACGATCTTCCCAAGTGCCCTCTTCCGGACGGCCCAAATGGGACATCAGCATGACTGCAGCACCTGACGTCAGCGCCTGCCGTATGGTGGGAAGCGTGGCGAGCAGGCGAGCATCGCTAGTAACCTTCCCATCTTTAATCGGCACATTGAGATCTTCGCGGATCAGTACCCGCTTTCCACTCAGATCAAGCTCGTGCATTAGCTTCATGGCAAACTCCAGGTTGGGCTTCAGCTTTTGTCTAGCGCACCCACATGTTGAACAATATCGAGCAGTCGCTGGGCATAGGCCCATTCATTGTCGAACCAAACTAATATTTTTACTAAGCGGTCTCCCGCAACCTGTGTTTGGCTGGCATCCACCACACCAGAACAGCTCTCTCCGTTAAAGTCGCAGGAAGCTAACGGTTCCGTAGCGATGCCCAAAATTCCAACAAGGCTGCTTTCCGCGGCAGCAATGAGAGCTCCATTTACTGAAGCGGCATTACAGTTGCCTCGGGTTTGCAGTGTGATATCGAGCGCCGAAACGTTGAGTGTGGGTACTCGCAGGGCATGGGCTGTAAGCTTGTCGGCAAGCCCGGGTAAGATTCTCGGAATGCCAACCGCCAGTGCCGTGTCGACAGGAATAATGGAATGAAATGCGGCTCGGGTTTTACGCAGATCAGTGTGATGGTAAGCATCCAAAACGGGTTGATCATTCATTGCCGAATGCACCGTAGTGATGGTTCCGGCCTCAATACCAAAAACATCATCAATGATTTTTAACACCGGGCACAGCGCATTGGTGGTGCAAGACCCCGCAGAGATAATTTGGTGATTACCCTGCAGCTCTGATTGGTTGAGTCCCCAGACAATAGTGGCGTCTACGTCGGACTGTGCCGGCTGAGAGAACAAAACTCGGCGGGCGCCGCTGTGTATATGTTGCTCTGCTGTGACGCGGTCGCTAAACGCTCCGGTGCTTTCTATCACCAGGTCAATGCCTAAATCGCGCCAAGGTAGTTTATCGATGTGGGTATGGCGCAGCAGGGCGATGGATTGCCCATTAACGATCAGCGCGTCATCGGTACGTGCAATCGTGCCGGGAAAGCGTCCATGTGTTGAATCGTATTGGGTCAAGTGCGCAACCGTCTCTGGGTCGGCAATTTCGTTAATCGCGGCGATGCTAACCGTCTGGCGTAACGATTCTCTCGCCGTCCAGGCACGTAAAACGGTGCGGCCTATGCGCCCAAAGCCATTAATGGCTATACGTTGGTTCACGGGGATGTGCTACTGACTCAGCGCGCGTTAGTCGAGAAATACATCTTCTACCGCAGCCACCACGTTTTCGACAGTAAAGCCGAAATGCGCCATCAGCTCCCCGCCGGGTGCAGACTCACCGAAGCTTTGCATGCCGACAACTCGACCATCGAGGCCGACGAATTTGTACCAATAGTCTGCATGAGCAGCTTCCACCGCAACCCGCGCCAGTACGTCACTGGGTAATATGGACTCGCGATAGGTGACCTCTTGGGCCATGAAACGTTCGGCACAGGGCATCGACACGACTCGAATACCCCGACCTTTCTCGGCCAAGGTTTGAGCGGCGGCTACTGCGAGACCCACCTCAGATCCGGTCGCGATAATGATGGCATCGAGTTCTCCCGTCTCTGAAATTAAGGTGTAACCACCGCGCTCTATTGCTTTAACGCCCTCTTCTGCACGGTCTTGGTGGGGCAATGTCTGACGTGAAAAGATGAGCGCGGCTGGCCCAGCGTCGCGCATTACCGCCATTTTCCACGCAACAGCGGACTCTACCGTATCGCAGGGGCGCCAGGTCTCGAGATTGGGTGTACTGCGAAGCGCTGTGAGTTGTTCAACAGGTTGATGGGTGGGCCCATCTTCACCGAGACCTATTGAGTCATGGGTGTACACAAAGATCACCCGTTGACGCATTAGCGCAGCCATTCGCACTGCATTTCTAGCGTATTCCATGAAGATGAGGAACGTGGCGCCGTAAGGGATGAAACCCTTATGCAATGCGACACCGTTCATCATGGCAGACATCGCGAATTCTCGGACGCCGTAGTAAACGTAATTACCTGAGGCGTCGGTCGCAGTGACGCCTTTGGAGCCCTGCCACAGGGTTAAGTTAGAGCCCGCAAGATCTGCTGAGCCACCCAGCATCTCGGGTAGCAATGGCCCGAGTGTGTTGAGGGTTTGTTGCGAGGCTTTTCGTGAGGCCATGTCTGTACCGGCCTCGGCACACTGGGTAATGTAATCGTCCATTTGCGCCTCAAACGTATCAGGAAGAGTACCTTCCAGCCTCCGTTTGAGTTCTTCGGCTTGCTGGGGTGCCGCCTTTGAAAAGTCGGCAAATCTCGAATGCCAGTCTTGCTCTTGCTCGGCCCCTCGTGCTTTGGCGTCCCAGCCCTCATAGACGGCTTCCGGAATTTCAAAAGGCCCGTGCTCCCAGCCCAGTGCAGCCCGCGTAGCGGCAATCTCATCCGCACCCAAAGGCGCCCCGTGGCATGACTCGGTACCCTGCTTGTTGGGCGCACCTTTACCAATAATGGTGCGACAGCAGATGAGAGTTGGTTTTTCTCCGTCCTGAAGTGCGAGATCGATCGCAGCGCTGATACTGGCATGATCGTGCCCGTCGACATTTGGAATGACCTGCCAGCCATAGCTTTCGAAGCGTTTGGTTGTATCGTCGGTGAACCAGCCGGTCACTTCGCCGTCGATGGAAATACCGTTATCGTCATAAAATGCGACAAGCTTGCCCAGCCCAAGCGTTCCTGCAAGGGAGCAAGCTTCGTGGGAGATGCCTTCCATAAGGCAACCATCCCCAAGGAAGGCCCAGGTTCGGTGGTCAATCAGCGTATGTTTTTCTGTATTAAATTGAGCGGCGAGGGTTTTTTCGGCAAGCGCCATACCAACGGCGTTGGCTAATCCCTGACCTAAAGGCCCCGTCGTGGTTTCGACCCCGGGGGCATAACCGTATTCGGGGTGCCCCGCTGTCTTAGCATGAAATTGCCGGAAATTTTTTAAATCTTCAATAGTAAGGTCGTACCCCGAGAGATGGAGCAAGCTGTAGAGCAACATTGAGCCATGACCATTAGATAGTACAAAGCGGTCACGATCGGGCCAGTCCGGATTGTTGGGGTTGTGTTTCAGATAGCCGTTCCAGAGGACTTCCGCGATGTCCGCCATACCCATAGGGGCACCGGGGTGTCCGCTATTGGCCGCTTGCACGGCATCCATACTTAACGCCCTGATGGCATTGGCGAGTTGCAAGCGTGACGTCATAGTGGCTCCGAGGGTGTGACGAAGGGGAAAGACGCATTGTCGGTGATGGAAGGTCCACGGGCAAATGAAACTCGACCACATCATGACGTAATTACTGATTTACACGTATTATCCCCTTTCGACTTCCGCGGGAAAGCGGCCATGACAGATGCTTACATCAAACGAATCCTAAATGCGCGAGTCTATGACGTCGCCCACGAAACGCCTTTAAGCGATGCGCCGCTGATGACCCGGCGCCTGGGGAATCAAATATTTTTAAAGCGAGAAGATCTGCAACCGGTCTTCTCCTTCAAGTTGCGTGGCGCCTATAACAAGATGATCAACCTCGATGAGCCCTCGCGGCGACGGGGTGTTGTTGCCGCTTCTGCTGGAAACCATGCCCAAGGGGTAGCCTTAGCTGCTCAGAAGTTATCGGTCAAAGCTAAAATAGTGATGCCGGTGACCACCCCTGCCATCAAGGTCGATGCGGTTAGAAACTATGGGGCCTCGGTCATTTTGCACGGCGACACCTTCGATGAGGCTGCGCATCTAGCGGCGGAAATTGTTGAAGCTGAGGGTATGACATTCCTCCACCCTTTTGATGACCCAGATGTAATTGCGGGTCAGGGTACAGTAGCTGTGGAGTTATCGCGTCAGGCCCCCGCTCCCCTAGATTACGTGTTTGTTTGCGTGGGTGGTGGCGGGCTTATTGCGGGCATGGCCACCTACCTTCGGTATGTCTGGCCAAAGACCCAAATCATTGGCGTTGAACCCGAAGATGCTGCCTGCGTTCGTGCTGCTCTTGATAAGGGGCGGCGTGTTCGGTTACGAGAAGTCGGCTTGTTTGCCGATGGCTGCGCCGTTGCGCAGGTCGGCAAAGAAACTTTGCGCTTGATAAAAAGCCACGTCACCGATGTCATTACAGTGACTACCGATGAGATATGTGCGGGCGTTAAAGATATTTTCGAGGATACCCGGGCAATCGCTGAGCCCGCTGGAGCATTAGCGGTGGCGGGTATGAAGAAATATACGGCGCTGCACGGTCTCCAGGGTGTCTCGATGGCGGCTACGGTGAGCGGTGCTAACACGAACTTTGACCGGCTGCGCTATATTTCCGAACGCACTGAAATAGGAGAGCGAAGAGAGGCTGTCATTTCCGTCACCATCCCTGAGCGTGCCGGCGCCTTTCGCCGATTTTGCAACGAGCTGGGTAAGCGCAATATCACCGAGTTCAATTACCGTTATGTTGATGATCGCGTGGCAAAAGTTTTTGTGGGACTTTCGGTGACGCCAAACAGCGCAGATTTGGAGCAGTTGACCAACAAGCTTGAGAAGAAAGGGTATTCGATCGATAACCTGACCGATAACGAGACAGCTAAGCTGCACGTTAGACACATGGTGGGTGGACAGGCTCCTTGTACCGGGGGGAGCGAGTGTGTCTTCAGAGTCCAATTTCCAGAACGTCCGGGCGCCTTGCTGAAATTTTTAAATGCCCTTGGTAATGATTTTGATATTTCTCTGTTTCATTACCGCAATCATGGAGCGGCCTACGGCAGAATATTAGTAGGGTTCAGGCTGGCAGATGGGCGTCGTTCTGCCCTGTTGAAGGTACTGGCCGATGTCGGTTATCCCCATTGGGAAGAAACCAGCAATCCCGCGTATGAGGCCTACCTCAAGCCCAAAACCGCCTCAGCCGATTAATTTTGTGAAATATTGACAAAATATAGCTGAGGGCGCATTCTACAGGCTAAGTTGTGACACGCGTCACCTTTTAACCGGCGCGGGTCCTATAAAAGTCATCTTGCTTTGGGCGCACACACTATGGGTCACAAAAAACCCGACATCCTATTGATTATTGCCTTCGTGGTGGTTTTAGGCGCCGTTACCGGATCCTTCATAACGGATGCCGCCCCCGATACCCGTATGGCTCCGCAGCAAGCGGGAATCCTCGTACAATAATTTTGGTGCCCAGCGCGTTTTAGAAAATCTCAAATCCTGATTCCGAGAGAAATCCCTGTATGCGCACATCGTGCTGCTCCCGGGGTAGATCTGTGACTTTTTGGAAATCAAAACCTAAACCACATCTGAAGCCCGATGCTGCCTCGAGCAGTCGATCATAGTAACCCCCACCATAGCCCAGCCGAGTTCCATATTGGTCACAGGCCAGCAGTGGTATGAGGAAGAGGTCTATTGCTGAAATATCTAAAGTTTTCGCGGTGGCTGGAGGCTCAGCAATACCGTAGTGGCCGACCTCAAAAGTATCTCTTGGCACGGGAGCCTTGAAGACCATTTTCCCAGCACCTAATACTCGAGGGTAAACAACGGTTTTACCCAATCTTAAGGCCGCCGCCTCAATATGTGATGGGGTTTGTTCGGAGCCGGTTGGACAATAGCTTGCTACGATTTCTGCGTTTATCCAGATGGAGGAATCGGTTAGGGCATGAAGCTGGGGCGGATCTGACACGGGCCCTTCTTGGTCCCGCATCTGCCGCATATCACGGCGCCAAGTCGTCTTGGCATTAGTGGCGTTCATGGCTTGGCCCTTGTTGGAAGGCAACCCAGCGTACCGCTGACGGTGTCGCCCTTGAACCCTGAGGCTCAAGGTGGTGACCGCCGTGCTGCATCAGGCTCTCCGGTCGTGCCGGATTTGCGCAACAACAGCGTACGGTGGTCCCCGGGTGTAGCATTATCGGCTCGAGGACTGACTGTCTGGCTAATACGCCAGGCTGCGCTGCTAGTATAACGGAAAGGTGTTAGTTGATTTCCAGTTGCCTTAACTGGTAGAGGGCTTCATCTAATTTGCTAGCGAGAGTCTTTAGCCGATCTTCATGGCCATCAAAGGGTTTTGGTGCTTCGCCGCCCTGGAGGCTGAGGACCTCATGGCTAAGATTGAGTGCAGCCATTATGGCAACACGTTCAAGGCCAATGACCTTGCCCGCTGCACGAATATCTCGCATTTGCTGATCAAGGTGGTGTGCGGCAGAAAGCAGCTCAGACTCCTGCTCGGGTGGACAGGCGACTTGATATTCTTTATCGAGTATTTCAACCGTTAACGTGGGCGTGCGGTTCATAGTCCGCCCTCAATTTTGCGCAGCCGCTCGAGGGAGCCGTTGATAAAGTCCCCTGCTTGCCGTTGCCGCTCTAGCAATTCCTTGCGCTCACGCTGCAGCTCGGCTGTTCGCAATTTGAGCTGCCTGTTCTCACGATTTAATTCATTGCTTAACTCAATGAGGTCGGCAATTTTCTTTTCCAAAGATTGGATGAGTTTCTCAGCCACGGCCATTACACTTAAAGAGGTTATCCTGCACTATATGTGCAGCTAGCGCGATGGGTCAATGCATTGAAAAGTGAGACATATCAGTGTTCTGGCTCATAAAACGAAGAATTAGTTGAGAAGTTGGGTGGTACAGATAGCAAATTATTTGTTTGCGCCGCTCATTTACAGGAGAAAAAGTCGTGCTAGATGCTCTAGGTGACTATGAAACCATGCCCGATTGGCAGGAATCGGCTGACGTATTGTTGGGTGTTGGGCTCATGTTGAATCCCTCAGAGCTTCATGGTGCCTCGACGGGATTGCTGGCAACCGGGATGGCTCATGACACCGATGAGCAAAAGACGGCGGCACTGGGTCTTTTGGAAAAAGCGTTGGCCGTGGATTTACACGGCGAGTCAGCGGACTTTGCGACCCGTTTGCTGGCAGCGACCTTATCGGCAGCTAGAGATACCGACTTTGCATTTGGCCCTTTGCTTCCTGATGACGATGAAGCCTTTGAAATACGACTGACCTCATTGGGTCGCTGGGCGACAGGATTTTTGACCGGATTTACTCAGGCGGTGGCGGCAGCCAATACGGCATCTGAGCCGGTTGATCCAAATACGGCAGATTCTTTGAAAGATTTTGCTGCCATTGCTCAGGTTGATATTGGCGAAGAAGAGAGCGATGACAATGAACGCGAGCTGGAGGAGTTGATTGATTATCTTCGACTCGCGGCTTTGAATATATTGACTGATGCTTTGAGCCATCAGGATTAAGTTAACCACTGAGAAGGAAGCCCCGTGAATATCAGCAAAGCCGAATACAGTCGCCGTCGCAAGAATTTAATGGCAATGATGGAGCCCAATAGTATTGCACTGGTGCCCGCTGCTCGAGAATGCACTCGCAGCCGAGATACTGAATACACCTTTCGCCAAGATAGCGATTTTTTGTACCTCACCGGCTTTGATGAGCCCGATGGTGTCCTAGTATTGATCCCCGGCCGCAGAGCAGGTCAAGTTGTACTATTTTGTCGGGATCGTGACCCCGAAATGGAGTTATGGAACGGTTATAGAGCGGGTCCTGAAGGAGCTGTTGCTGAATTCGGTATGGATGACGCCTTTCCCATTGATGACATTGACGATATTTTGCCGGGGCTTCTGGAGGGCAAGCAGCATATTTACTACTCCATGGGTCACAACGATGACTTTGATCGTCGGGTTATGGGCTGGGTTAATCATATTCGACGCCAGATCAGAACGGGTGCGAAGCCGCCGGGTGACTTCACCGATTTGGCGTTTTTATTGCACGAGCAGCGGCTTTTTAAGACGGCTCAAGAGCTAAAGATAATGCGACGTGCGGGAGCGATCTCGGCAGAGGCGCATTGCCGCGCTATGCGTGAAAGCCGTGAGGGCCGATACGAGTTCCATCTTGAGGGAGCCATTCTTCACGAGTTTATTGAAAATGGTGCCAGAGCTGCGGCGTATAACAGTATTGTTGGGGGCGGTCCAAATGCTTGTGTGCTGCACTACACCGAGAACCGCGACAAACTCCGAGACGGGGAGCTTGTCCTGATTGATGCTGGCTGTGAATATCAAGGGTATGCCGCAGATATAACGCGAACTTTTCCGGTCAACGGGCGCTTCAGCCCAGAGCAGCGAGCGTTGTATGAGGTTGTCCTGAAAGCTCAACTGGCCGCGATCGCCAAAGTGAAGCCGGGTAACACTTGGAATCAACCTCACGACGCAACGGTTCGTGTCATTACCCGAGGTCTTATTGAACTTGGACTGTTAAAAGGTAAAGAAAAAGACCTAATTAAGTCAGAGGCATACAAAGATTTTTACATGCACCGTGCGGGTCATTGGCTGGGTATGGATGTGCATGATGTTGGTGACTACCGAATTGATGGTCGCTGGCGACAGCTCGAGCCTGGAATGGTCTTAACCATTGAGCCGGGTATTTATGTGTCGCCTAACAATAATAAAGTTGCAAAGAAATGGCGGGGCATTGGCGTGCGGATTGAAGATGATGTCGCGGTAACTGCCGCAGGTTGCGAAGTTCTCACCGATGGCGTGCCGAAAACCGTTGAAGGCATTGAACAGCTCATGGCAGCAAGCTGAGCACGCCGACGTGCGAATTGAGATCGTCGGTGGTGGCATGGTGGGTCTTGCCTTTGCGATTGCCATTAAGCGCAGCCTACCGATGGCTGCGGTACGCGTGTTGGAGGCGCGAGCTCTGCCTTCGGGTGCACCTAGTCCTCTCGATTCCCGTGCCACAGCGCTGAATTTAGCGAGTCGTGACATTTTAGATTCATGGGGTATTTGGTCTGAGATAGAAGCTCTTGGTGCTGCTATTAAGGCGATTCATGTCTCGAGTCGCGGACGTTTCGGCAGTGCGGTTATGGAGGCGAGTGACGTCGGGGAACTCGCGTTAGGGTACGTTGTAGAAAACCATTACATTGGCGCAGCGCTTCTCAAACTCGCAGAGCATGACGGGGTTCTGCTGGAGGCACCCGCTGGCGTTACTGGCATTGATGTCAGCGGCCCTAGCCCTAAGCTCCTTAGGGGTACGGAAAGTCCTATTAATGCTGATCTTGTTGTTGTTGCTGACGGCGCTGACTCACCGCTGTGCCATCACTTAGGTGTGATGATGGCACGACGTAACGTAGGGCAGCGAGCGGTAGCAGCGAATGTTCGATTTGAAGGAACTTCTGTTGGTACGGCTTGGGAACGTTTTACGGGCCACGGTCCAATCGCGCTATTACCTTTGCCCGATGATGTTACAGGTCGGCAGCGTTATAACCTGATTTGGTCAATGCACCCCGATGAATCTCGTGCCGTAGAAGACCTTGCCGATGCTGATTTTCTGGACGCGTTGCAGCGAGCAGTGGGATGGCGATTAGGAAGACTCACCGATGTCGGCCGGCGTACCGCCTGGGATTTATCCAGAATCGCGGTTCGGGAGCAGGTACGTGCGGGTGTTGTCATTGCAGGGAATGCAGCCCACACCCTGCATCCTGTTGCGGGCCAAGGGTTTAATCTGTCATTGCGTGACGCGAGTCGCCTAGCTCAAACGCTGACTGAGGCTCATGCTCAGGGCGAGACTTTTTCATCACTGCCAGTTTTACGACGCTACGAATCTGCTGTTGCTAAGGACCAGCAAGAGACAACTCGCGCCACAGATTTTCTTGCGACGCTTTTTCGATCTCGAGGCTTTTTACTGAATCTTCCGCGAGATGCAGCACTTGCGGGTTTGGATTTTCTTGTACCTTTACGCCGAAGTATTGCCCGGCGTGGTACGGGAAAAGGTATGGACCTTGTGCATGAGGCAGGCCACTGATGGGGTCTTTGGAGCGTGCTGATGTCGTGGTTGCTGGTGCTGGTATTGCAGGCTTGTCCCTCGCCTTGGCTTTGGCCCAACAAGGGATGAAAATTAGTATTCTAGAGGCGGGTACCCAGCCCTCTACGCCCTCGTTAGCTTCGGATCTTGCGGGGTGGGATTCTAGAGTAAGTGCATTGACACCCTCATCGAGCGCTTGGTTGGGTGAGCGGGGTGTTTGGCAGGACATGGAGCATCATCGAGTCGGTCCCTACACCGATATGAGGGTCTGGGATGGGTCGGGCACAGGGCGCATTGCCTTTTCAGCGGAATCGCTAGACGTGCCACTGCTGGGTCATATCGTCGAAAATAGAGTCACAGTTCAAGCACTGCTCAAAGGCGTTCAACAACAGACCAACATTAGGGTGTTTTGGGAAGAGGGTTTGAAGGCCGCCGATTTTTCACAGCCGGACAGTGTCTCAGTGGAGACTCAGAAGGGGCGACACCTAACAGCGGCTTTGTTGGTAGGAGCCGATGGTGCTCGATCACGAACTCGGGATTTGGCAGGTCTTGCCGTTCGGACGTGGTCGTACCATCAGCATGCCATTGTTGCTACGGTAAGACTGGCCGAAGAGCATCAAAAAACCTGCTATCAAGCTTTTTTAAATACGGGGCCTTTGGCCTTACTTCCGCTGTCTGATCCGCGGTTATGTTCCATTGTTTGGTCCCTAGACGACCAGCAATGGGAGCCCTTACAGAGCTTGGACGATGAGGCTTTTATTGCTCAGCTTAATCGCGCTTTGGCATCGAATATGCCTGCAGTAGAGGCTGTTGGCAGGCGAGGAGTTTTTCCTCTGCGTCAGTGTCATGCCGTTGATTACGTTCATCAAGGAATTGCCTTGGTGGGGGATGCAGCACACAGTATTCACCCTCTCGCTGGCCAGGGTATTAACCTAGGATTAAAGGACGTTGCTGTTTTGGTAGAAGAGGTCGGGCAGGCCTGGCAGCAGGGAATGGCCTTGGGCAGCGAGCGAACCTTGCGTCGTTACCAGCGGCGCAGAAAGACTGATAACTTGTTGATGATGTCAGCGATGGAAGCTTTCAAGCGAGGGTTTGGGTCTACTAATCCAGCCATAAGAGTGGCTCGTAACATGGGCTTATCTTGGACTGATGCTGCCACACCCCTCAAAAATTGGCTTGCTCGACAGGCTTTGACTTGAGCGTGTACCCGCTGATAGCCAATGGCCTGGGAGCGCGGGCCTAGTCTCATAGCGTCAGAAAGTAATATCAAACACGATCACGATTGATCGAACTTAACCAAGCAGTAGTGAGAAGAATTAATGAGCAATAATCCGTCGGAACTAAAGTATGCCAAAAGCCATGAATGGGCTCGAATCGAAGAGGATGGCACAGTAACTGTGGGCATAACCGATCATGCTCAAGAGAGTTTGGGTGATGTGGTCTATGTTGAACTGCCCAGCATGGGAGACCAACTTGCCGGTGGAGATCAAGCTGGATTGGTTGAGTCGGTTAAGGCTGCGTCAGATATTTACTCCCCCGTGACTGGGGAAGTTATTGCCCTTAATGAAAGTTTGGAGGAGGAACCTGAGTTAATTAACAGTGATCCTTACAACGACGGTTGGTTCTTTAGGGTGAAAGTAGAGGACCTCAGCGAATTAGAGGGCATGCTGGCGGCCGATGATTACGCTGAAGCCTGTACTGGTGACGACTAAAGAGCACTGAGCGCAGCGCTCGTATGTCGCTGGACACAGTAAAAGCGGCTATCGCAAAGAAATAATCGGCCAGCCTTGTTCCAAGGCAAACCCGCGCAGCCGAGGATCGGGGTCAACGGCGACAGGATGATTAACCCATTGCAATAAGGGAAGATCATTGTGGCTATCACTGTAAAAGTGCGTGGTTTCCCATTGTGTCTCCTGGGTTCCTAGCCATTCCTGAAGTCGCGTGATTTTGCCTGCTTGAAAAGACGGAACGCCAGTAGGGTGTCCGGTATAGGCACCATTGACGCATTCAGCGTCACAGCCGATTAGGTGCTCAACACCCAGGCGATCAGCAATGGGCCGGGTGACTACCGTATTGGTTGCCGTAATGATTAGTAGCATATCCCCCAGGGCCCTGTGTTTATTTAACAGGTCCTCGGCGGCAGGGAGAATTAGGGGTTCGACCCAGTTTCGCATGAATTGTTGCTGCAGGGCGGCGACTTCATTGAGGGTTCGGCCGGCCAGCGCCCCCAAGGCAAAACTGAGGTAGGCCTGTATATCGAGCGTGCCATCTTGATAATCTTTTAAAAAGGCGTCGTTTTGCGCGGTATGCTGTGCTGCATCGACTAAGCCGCTGGCACAAATAAATTCTCCCCAGCGATGGTCTGAGTCGCCGGCAATTAGGGTATTGTCGAGGTCGAAAATTGCGAGGGCCAATTGGGCTCCAGTTTGAGTTTTTCTCAAGTTGCTAAGGCGGGGATCGCTGCTTTATGGAAGAATATCGTGATCGCTAAGGTCCCACAAATCTAAAACAGGAGCACCGCATTGGCCGGTTCTGACAAAGAGCGCGTCATAGACAAGCAAGGGTTTCGCCCCAACGTTGGCATCGTCGTGGTCAATCAGGGTGGTGAGGTACTTTGGGGCCGGCGTGTTGGTGGGCGAGATTCATGGCAATTTCCCCAGGGCGGTATTCATGGTGGCGAAAGCCCTGAGCAGGCCATGTATCGTGAGCTCGATGAAGAGGTAGGGCTTCAGCCTGACGATGTCAGTGTTTTGGGCCAGACATCAGATTGGCTGCGCTACCGACTGCCGGAGCGTTACGTCCGTCGCCGCGAGCGGCCCGTTTGCATTGGGCAAAAGCAACGTTGGTTCTTATTGCGTCTGACGGCTGACGATGCCGCCGTAAAACTCGATGCCCACCCCAAACCCGAGTTTGATGACTGGCGTTGGGTAAGCTATTGGTATCCGCTGACGGGGGTGGTTGATTTTAAACGCGAGGTTTATCGGGAAGCGCTGGCAGCTCTGTTGCCCGCGTTGCTGCCCCGCCGCCGTGCTCGTCGGAGTGGTAAGCGGTGATTGAAACCCTGCGTAAAATCGTTCAGGCGGTCAGTGAGGCTGACGATCTTGAGCAGGCGCTATCGCTCATTGTCCATGAGGTTCGTCGGGCAATGGCTACCGATGTCTGTACGGTTTACCTGTCTGATAGGGCGACCACTCGGCTGGTTTTTCGGGCGACCGAGGGTTTGAACCGCGACAAAATCGGCGCCTTTTCTTTGGCTAGGACTGAGGGCCTGGTGGGATGGGTCGCCTCCCGTGGAGAAATGCTCAACCTTGAAGACGCCAGCGCACATCCGAGCTTTCAATTGGTGCCGGGGTTGGGCGAGGAGAGCTTCAACAGCTTTATGGGAGCTCCTATTATTCACCAGCGCGACCTGCTGGGGGTGTTGATTGTCCAGCAGGCCGATTCGCGGCGCTTCAGTGATGATGAAGAAGCTTTTTTAATCACGATTTCGGCTCAACTGGCGGGCATTATTGCCCACGCCGAAGTGTCGGGGCTGGCCGCTCTGCCTGATACTAGCTCGAAAACAATCACCCGCATCGTAGGAGTCGCCGGATCCCCGGGTATTGGTATTGGTGAGGGGGTGTTTGTCTCGCCAACGGCAGACTTAAGTGCCGTCCCCTCACGCAAAGCCGATAACCGTAAGGCGGAGTTACGAGCCTTCCGAGCTGCCTTAGCTCGTGTGCGGGATGACATTGAAGTAGTGTCGGACAATCTTAAGGACGAGTTATCACCTGAAGATCATGCGCTGTTTGGTGTTTATTTAAATATCCTTGATGACTCGACCTTAGGGGGCGAGGTGGCATCGCTCATCAAATCGGGTGAATGGGCTCAAGGGGCCTTAAGCCAGGTGCTATTGAAGCACATCAAACATTTTGAACGCATGGAACACAGTTACCTGAGAGAGCGGGCGGTCGATGTTCGGGATCTTGGTACGCGGGTTTTAACCTACCTTCAAGATGATTCAGAAAATCGCCGCGACTGGCCAGAGAAAACGATACTTATTGCGGAAGAGATCACCGCTTCAGCATTGGGTGAGGTGCCTAGGGATAATCTTGTTGGCGTGGTATCTCTGCGGGGTTCGGCAAATAGCCATGCGGCCATCATTGCTCGAGGTATGGGCGTGCCCGCCGTGATGGGTGCGGCTGATTTGCCATACAGTCGGCTCGACGCTAGGACTCTAGTGGTTGATGGCCACAACGGGCGTGTATATATCAATCCGCCTCAAGAGGCTTTACGCCGTTTTCAACAATTAGTCGATGACGATTTAGCACTTTCTGAAGAGCTGTCAGTGCTGCGCACTGATCCCGGACAAACTTTGGATGGACATACGGTACCGCTGTGGGTTAACACGGGTCTGACCGCTGATTTGCCCAGAGCATTGGAGTCTGGGGCCGATGGAGTAGGGCTTTATAGAACCGAAGTTGCTTTTTTATTGCGGGATAAATTTCCCAGCGAAGAAGAGCAGCGACAACTTTATCGGGAGCAGCTTGAAGCTTTTGCACCCGCACCTGTCACCATGCGCAGCCTCGACATCGGTGGTGACAAATCTTTACCCTATTTTCCCATTAATGAAGATAATCCCTTTTTGGGTTGGCGGGGGGTGCGGGTCACCCTTGATCATCCTGAAATATTTTTGGCGCAGATTAGAGCGATGCTGAAGGCCAATGAGGGGCTGGGTAACCTCCGAATTTTGTTGCCTATGATTTCTGCGATTGAAGAAGTTGATGAGTCTCTGGCCTTAATTCAGCGCTGCCATGATGAGGTAATGGCTGAGGGCTATACACAGGAGTTTCCTCCGGTAGGGGCCATGATCGAAGTTCCGTCCGCGGTGTGGCTCACAGATGTTTTGGCGCATCGGCTCGATTTTTTATCAGTGGGGTCCAATGATTTGACCCAATATTTGCTGGCTGTAGATCGCACAAATTCGCGGGTTGCGGACATGTATCACGGGCTGCACCCCGCTGTTCTTGGCGCTTTGGCAAAAATTTGTCTCGACGCTCGCCAGCGGTCCTGCCCGGTGAGTATTTGCGGCGAGTTGGCCGGTGACCCCCGAGCTACGCCGCTGCTCATTGCAATGGGCTTTGATCAGTTGTCTATGAATGCTGCAAGCCTACCCCGAGTTAAAAAAGTGCTTAACTCTGTCACGCTCACCGAGGCTAAAGAGGTGCTTGAGCAGCTGAAGGGTTTACATTCTGTGAGTCAGGTCAAGCATCTACTCGATGACCTAATACAACGTCGAGGACTGGAGCGTTACGTGAGGCCCGGACAGGAGCAGGAGCGCGCTGAATGATCAACTACCCTAGCATTGACCCGGTGGCGCTCAGTCTGGGTCCCCTCAAAGTGCATTGGTATGGTCTGACCTATCTGGGAGGGTTGCTCTTTGCCTGGTGGCTGGCCAGTCGCCGTGCCGAGCGGGCAGATTCACCCATAGTCCGCGCCCAAGTTGATGATCTTATTTTTTATTCTGCTGTCGGCATTATTGTCGGCGGGCGTTTAGGTTACGTTTTGTTCTATGGCCTTGACCGTTGGCTCGATGACCCGATGTGGTTGTTTCGCGTTTGGGAGGGCGGAATGGCGTTCCACGGTGGATTGCTAGGTGTTATAGGAGCGCTATGGGTGTTCGCTCGCCGGCATCGTATTGCGTTTGCCGGCGTCGCAGATTTTGTAGCGCCGCTTACGCCTGTGGGCCTGGCCTTAGGGCGCCTTGGCAATTTTATTGGGCAGGAACTCTGGGGGCGACCCACCGATGTGCCGTGGGCCATGATCTTCCCCCGAGACCCCCTTGCATTAGCGCGCCACCCTTCTCAGCTTTATCAATTTGCTCTGGAGGGGTGCCTGCTATTTTTTATTGTGTGGATCTTCAGCTTGCGACCACGCCCTCAATGGTCTGTCGCGGGCGTGTTTTTGGTGGGCTATGGAACATTGAGGTTTATTGCTGAATTTTTTCGGGAACCCGATGCCCACCTGGGCTTTCAGGCCTTTGGCTGGCTCACCCGAGGCCAACTGCTATGCCTTCCCATGTTCCTCTTAGGCCTGTGGTTGCTGCACTATGCCTATCGTGGTCGTAAGCAGTAACGCAGATATTTATTTTATGGAGGGGCCTTATGCGCGCCTATCTTGATTTGTTAAGAGACATTCGTGACCACGGTGCAGTTCGCACTGATCGCACGGGTACTGGAACGCGTTCCCTTTTTGGACGGCAATTGCGTTTCGATCTTAAAGACGGTTTTCCGCTCTTGACCACAAAAAAAGTGCACTTTAAAAGCGTCGCCAATGAACTCATCTGGTTTCTCAAGGGTGATACCAACACGGCATGGTTGAAAGAACACGGCGTTTCTATCTGGGACGAATGGGCCACTGAGCAAGGCGACTTAGGTCCGCTGTATGGCGCTCAGTGGCGTCGTTGGCCGACTCAAGATGGTCGGGAGATTGATCAGCTGGCCTATGTACTCGATTGCTTAAAAAACCGGCCGGATAGCCGCCGCATTCTTTTTCACGGTTGGAATGTAGAGTATTTGCCGGACGAGACGCTGTCGCCCCAAGAAAATGTGCGTGCTGGGCGTATGGCACTGCCCCCATGCCACCTCCTGTATCAGTTTTATGTGGTTGATGGAAAGTTGTCTACCCTGTTGTTTATCCGCTCCAGCGACACGTTTTTGGGGCTGCCGTTCAATATTGCATCGGTAGCATTGCTAACGCACATGCTTGCCCAGCAGTCTGGTTTAGGCGTTTCTGAGGTGGTTGTGTCAATAGGCGATGCACACATTTACAGCAATCACGTTGATCAAGTCGAAGTGCAGCTGGCTCGGTCCCCTGCCCCACCTCCTACACTAAAATTGTTGAGGCAGCCCGATAGCTTGTTTGACTACTGTTACGAAGATTTTGCGCTTGAGGGCTACAGCCCTCAAGCGCATATCTCTGCACCGGTGGCTATTTAATGACCCGTTTAGAAGATGAAGATGCAAATCTTCCTGTCGTGCTGGTGCTGGCGGTTTCCGAGAACGGCGTTATCGGACGTGGTAACGCGCTGCCCTGGGATTTGCCCGATGATTTGCAACACTTCAAAAAAGCGACAATGGGCTGCCCGATATTGATGGGCCGCAAAACTTTTGAATCTGTAGGTCGGCCGCTACCTGGGAGAACAAACCTGGTGCTAACCCGTGACAGCACTTGGCAGGCCCCGGGCGTTACGGTTTTTAGCAGTGTAGACAAAGCACTGGCCTTAGCTGAAGCGCAGGCATTAATTGATGGAGCCTCAGCGGTGTGCGTTGTGGGTGGTGCTGAGATTTATCGCCTGTGCTTGCCAAAAGCCGACCGCATTCTGTTGACGCTCGTGCACGGCGATGTGTCCGGTGATGCGACCTTTGATTTGTCTGTTTTAGACACATGGCAGGAGCAACGTCGAGAGCATTTTCCAAAGGGGACACGCAATAGTCACGATTTTAGTGTTGTGGAATTTGTCCGGTCTGGTTACCCTGCTGCCCCCGGATAGGTTAGAGATTTGTTATTCCGGATTGATTTAGCCGCGTCGGCTCAGGTAGAGTCGGGGTGTAGAAGTCGCTTGAACGTTGTACATAAGTAAAACTCTTCGTCATGCGCTAATAAAAAAACCTTAGATCAGCGTCTTTGGCATTTGTGGCCAAAGGTACTAACTGCCTACTGAGAGGAAGTATCGACCCCATGACAACCCACCGATTTAAAACTGTCCTGCTCGCGGCCTGCGTCGCCGGCGGCGCCCTGGGTGTCGCTGCGTCCTCCAACGCCGCGTCCATTGATCAAATTCTCGATGTTGGCAAGCAGCGCACTGCTGAAGCTAAGACGTCCCAAGCCAAAATTGATCGGCTTGCTGATGAAACTCGAGATCTATTGTCTGACTATAAGACCGTGATGAAGCAAGTTGACGGTTTACGGGTCTACAACGCACGCCTAGAGCGTCAGATTGCCAATCAGAATCGTCGGATTTCAGATATCGATGGTTCGATATCTGAGGCCGCCGTCATTCAGCGTCAAATTCCCCCATTGGTAGGCCGCATGCTCGATGGTCTGGAGCAGTTCATTAATTTGGACATGCCTTTCGATCTCGATACGCGTCTTGGCAACATTGAAGCAGTCCGAAATAATCTTGACCGCTCTGATGTCACTGCTGCTGAGGCTTTCCGTCAGGTTCTCGAGCTTTACTCGATTGAGCTGCAATACGGTCGAGGCATTGAATCCTACAGCGATACTATCGAGATTAACGGCACTCCCCGTGAAGTCGATATTCTGCGCATAGGACGCATCTCACTGGTTTATCAAACGACAGATGGTGCCGAAACTGGCGCATGGGATACGGGTAGCGGCACTTGGGAGGCTTTGCCTGCCGGAGATTATGCTTCTGCCGTACGAAAAGGGGTTCGCATCGCGAAGAAGCAAGCCACCATAGAACTCTTGAATATGCCAGTAGCGGCTCCGGAGGCTAATTAAGATGACTGCCCAGTTTATTAAAGCATCAGCACTAGTAGTAGCGGGAGCTCTCGTTTCGGTTGGCACCTTCGCTCAGGAAGAAGCTCCTGAGGTACCCGCAGGCCCGACCCCGCAAGAGGTTGCAGCCGAAAATCTCAATCAGCTTTTGGGTCTCGTTAAAGATGGAAAAGCCCGCGCCTCAACCGGTAATGCCGCGAGAGAGCGTCGCTTTACTGAAAACAAAGCAACTCAAGCTGGCGAATTGCGTCGGGCTGAGCAAGAGCGCACTAACGAAGAGCGGCGCTCTGCACGGCTTGAAAAGCAGTTTGAAGATAATGAATTGCTGATTGCCGCGAAGCAGGAGCAGCTTAAAGAGCGTTTGGGCACCTTGTCCGAGTTGTTCGGACACTTGACCGCTGCAACCGGTGATCTTGCGTCACAGATGGACGTTTCCTTGGTTTCTTCACAGTACCCGGGGCGTGAGGTCTTTATGAAAGCCCTCATTGCTAAGATGAGCGGCTCAGACAAGCTTCCCAGCGTTGCTGAGATCGAGCGGGTTTGGTACGAGCTCCTACGTGAAGTTAAGGAGCAAGGTTCGATCGCCAAATTTACGGCTGAAGTTGCGACGCCTTCAGGCGAGTTGAGTCAGCGTGAGGTTGTACGTGTGGGTGCGTTTAACGTCATCGACGCAAACGGCAACTACTTGGCCTACGCGAATGGTAAGTTGAGTGAATTGCCCCGACAGCCCGGTGGTGCCTTCGGTGGACAGGCTAACGAACTGGCCGGCTCGTCTTCAGGTTTGCATCAATTCGGCGTTGACCCCACTGGTCCCACCGGAGGCTCTTTCTTGGCGGCTATCATTGACAGTCCTACCCTCGAGGAGCGGTGGCATCAAGGTGGGTATGTCGGCTATGCAATCACTGCGGTGGGTGCTTTTGCCTTCCTGCTTGCTATTTATCGAGTGCTGGTACTGACCATGGTGAGCACCAAGGTCTCTAGCCAGTTGAAGTCGAATACGGCTAACGCCAACAACCCACTGGGTCGCGTGCTTAAAATTCATGAAGATAAGCCCGATATGGATCCAGAGACCCTAGAGCTGAAGATGGCTGAGGGTGTTTTGAGGGAGACCCCAAAACTCGAGGCCGGACTGACGCTACTGAAGATAATCGCGGCAGTGGCGCCACTCATGGGGCTGCTGGGTACGGTTACCGGTATGATTATTACTTTCCAGGCCATCACCATCTTTGGTGCCGGCGATCCTAAGGCGATGGCGGGTGGTATCTCCAGCGCGTTGGTGACCACGGTACTGGGTCTGCTGGTCGCTATTCCCACAGTATTGCTTCACACGATTGTGAACGGTCGAGCTCAAAGAATCATTCACGTGATCAACGAGCAGGCAACTGGCATCGTGGCCGAGCACGCTGAACGCGAGCACAATCGCTAAGCGAAGGGCTGAGGGGAGTTTCGATGCCAGGGGTTTTTGAGGTCATACTCGCGTTCATGGAAAAAGGCGGCAACGTTCTTTGGCTGATCGCGATTCTTGTATTTTTCATGTGGACGCTGATCTTTGAGCGGCTGTGGTATTTCTCCTCCACTTGGCGGAAAGACCGCGCTCAAGTGGTGTTGGTTTGGGAGAACCGCACCGAGCGCCGATCTTGGAATGCTAAGCAGATCCGTCAGAAGATGCTGTCTAGCAGCCGTGACATGATTAATAACAATATGAATGTCATTACCACGTGCGTTGCGTTGTGCCCGCTTCTGGGTTTGCTAGGGACTGTTACAGGCATGATAGAAGTGTTCAATGTCATGGCAGTCACTGGTGGCGGAGACGCTAAATCAATGGCAGGAGGCGTTGAGAAGTCAACGATCCCCACCATGGCGGGTATGGTCGCGGCCTTATCAGGTTTATTTGCAAACACTTACCTGCAGCGGGTTGCTAGCCGCGAGCAGATGTTCCTTGAAGATCAACTCACGTCTGACCATTGAGTTGGTACTTGGGAGGAGTAGTTAGCTATGCGCAGAATTGCTAAACAGCAGGAAGACGACGGAGCAGAGATCGATCTGACACCGATGCTTGACGTCGTGTTCATCATGCTGATCTTTTTTATTGTTGTTGCTTCGTTCATTAAAGAAGCCGGTATCGAAGTCAATCGTCCCGACGATAATCAGCAGTCTGATCCAGAAGACTCGGTCAGCATCGTGGTCGAGGTGGCTGCTGATAATCAAATTTGGATGGAGAATCGTCGCGTTGATGTTCGGGCTGTGCGAGCCAACATTCAACGCTTGTTGGCGGAGGACCCTGAGGCACCTGTAACGGTCAAAGTGGAAAAGGGCGCTGAGGCTGGTGTGGTGGTAGATGTTGCCGACGCAGCTCGAGAATCGGGTGTTGGTGTTGTGAACTGGGCAAGTAGTAAGTGAGGGGTAAGGCATGAGTATGCGAGATCAGGCCTCTCGGTCCAGGCAATCATCTGAGCAGGAAGGTCAAATTGACCTAACTCCTATGCTGGACGTTGTGTTCATCATGCTCATTTTCTTTATTGTGACATCGTCCTTCGTAAAAGAGCCTGGCGTGGAAATTTTTAAGCCACAGGCAGCTACTACAGAGGCATGTGCTCGTGGCACGATTATCTTTGCAGTAGATGAGCGTGGCGACATTTATTACAACAAGAATAAGCTAAAGCTTGATAAAGTTTTGCGGACTGCCGAGGCTGCTAAGAAAGAAGCTCCGCAGGCAAATATTGTTGTACAGGTGGATCGTGAAACACCGGCATACGCGGTTGAAGAGCTTATTGATATCGTGCGCCCAGTGTTAACAGCGCCTCCCTGTATCTCGACTGATGATGAGGCTTAATAGAAATGGGTAGTTTAGTACGCATTGTTGTCGGCGGATTGCTCGCGATACCTGTGGCTATCGGCCTGTTCTACATCATGCAGAGCCTAGTCGACAGAGATTTTAAGCAAGAAGACTCAAAGGCCAGGAAGATCGCCGATATCGTGGTTCCTGATAAGGTCATCGAGACTAATCTTAAGGAAGTTTTACCTGAGAAAATTGAGGATCCAGAGGAACCACCACCTGATTTGGAACCTATTGAGTTCGATAGCGACGTTGACATGGGCGTAGTGAATAACGCACCGACAACAGGCGTTACCTTAAAGCTCAACTCTTCAGGAATGTCTTCGGGGGATGGTGAGTACCTACCCATTGTGAAGGTGGCTCCTATCTATCCGCGCCGAGCGCAAACACGCGGAATTTCCGGTTACTGCATCGTTGAGTACACGGTGACAAAAACTGGGTCGATACGCGACCCGCAAGCCGTCGACTGTCAGCCATCAGGTATTTTTGACCGGGCTTCGGTCAAGGCGGCAACGAAGTTTAAGTACAAGCCTAGAGTGGTCGATGGCGAGCCCATTGAAGTCGCTGGCGTACAAAATAAGTTTACCTACGAACTAGAGCAATAGGGCGTAAAGGCTAGGGCATCCCGAGTATGAAGAGAATTTTAAGCACTGCTTTTCTGGCAATCGTTGTGACAAGCGCTGGGGTTGTGGTTGATAAAGCCCTCCCCGTTGGCTGGGTCTCCTCAGCGCATGCTCAAGATAAGGGCGAAGCGAAAAAAGAGCGCGAGACGCGCCGTACTCCAGCGCTGCGCAACAAGGTTTATGAAAAGCTCGCTGAGGCGCAGGCTTTCGCTGAGGTGAAAGATTACGCCAGCGCTCAACAGGTTCTCGACCAGATGATCGCAGGTGAGGGCAAGCGCGCCCTCAACAGCTATGAGTTGGCAAACGTCTACAACCTGTATGCATTTTTGCGTTACTCCGCAGAGGATTACAACGGCGCTTTGAACTATTACAAACAGGTTGTCGCCCAACCTGATATTCCCTTGGCAATGGAAATCAATACGAAGTTTACGGTGGCACAGCTGTATTTTGTTCAGGAGCAGTGGCGTCCGGGTATCGACGCCCTACTTGAGTGGTTCGAGCTTTCGGATAAGCCTAATGCGACAGCTTATATCTTGTTGGCCCAGGGTTATTATCAGGTCAAAGATTATGACAGCGCACTCGACAACGTCGAGACGGCTATCTCGATGTATGAAGGCGAGGGCAAGCTTCCGAAAGAGCAGTGGTACAACCTCGCACGCTTTCTATACTTCGATAAAAACGATTTTGATAACGCTTTGGCGACGCTTTATACGCTGATTGAGTATTACCCTAAAAAGCAATATTGGGTTCAGGCGTCACATCTGTACGGTGAAAAGAAAGATGAGCCAAGGCAGCTGGCTATGATGGAGACGGCTTATCTGCAGGGCCTGCTCGATAAGAGTTCTGAGGTGGTTCAGGTGGCTTATCTCTATCTTAACGCTGAAGTTCCTTACCCCGCAGCTCAGGTTATGGAGCAAGGGTTCAAGGACGAGCTTGTTGAAGAGAAATCAAAAAACTATGAGCTGACAGGTAGTGCCTGGCGTCAGGCGCAAGAGATTGCCAAGGCGATTCCTAACATGGAAAAGGCCGCCGAACTTTCAGATAAGGGTGAGCTCTACACGCGACTTGGCAATGTTTATCTCGACAGTGATCAGCATCAGAAGGCTATTGGGGCAGTCAGCAAAGGGCTCTCTAAAGGGGGCGTCAAGCGACCCGACTCGGCGAGGTTAGTGCTGGGTATGGCCCATTTCAATTTAGGTGATTACAAGAGCGCTAAGAAGGCGTTTAGAGATGCTGCAAAAGACGAGCGCTCTGAAAAGTATGCACGTCAGTGGATTCGCTACATCGCTAGCGAAGAAGAGCGTCAAAAAGAGATGGCGAAAGACATCTGACCTATAGTCGCTACTGCTGCCGGGTAATTACCTTATTCGGCTAACGACATTTTCAAAGGTGAAAAAAAGGGGCTCTGAAGGAGCCCCTTTGCGTTGCATGGATCTTATTGCTGATTAAGCGGGAACGACGTTCTCAGCTTGTGGGCCTTTCTGGCCAGTTGCTACCGTAAACTGAACTTTTTGACCATCCGTAAGGGTTTTAAAACCATCTCCCTGGATCGCGCTAAAGTGTACGAATACGTCGGGGCCGCCTTCTTGCTCGATAAATCCGTAACCCTTGGTTTCGTTGAACCACTTTACGGTGCCTGTAACTTGTGACATTGAGTGTACCTTTGTTTCATAAATTGCCCCCGAACCATGGTGCTAGACCAATCATCGAGGTTGTAACGGGTTCTGCCCGGTGTTGAGCACCCGCCTCCTTACAGAGAACGGAGAACTTAACAGGCCGAGTGTAGCATTAGCAGAGGCGTGTTTTGCGTAATAATTTCTTAATTATTGAACTTATTACACATTAATTGGCGTTATTCGACGGGTAAAAACTTGAGCAGGTCGGTTGTACCGGTTTTGCCCATAGTGCTGCCCATGGTCAACAGGATGAAATCGCCACGACTTAAATACCCGCCATCGAGTAAAAACTCCATAACCCGCCCCTCAATATCTTCAGCTGCAAACGCTGTAGCATCGAAATAGAGAGGAATCACCCCTCGGCATAACGCTAATTTTTGTAACGTTTTGTGCTGACGGCTCAGACCAAAAATCGGCAATCCTGAGGATAATCGAGACATTGTTGTGGGCGTGACACCTCGCTCTGTAAGGGTCGCAATACCGCGAACTTCCGCAAAATGGTTAGCTCCGTACATGGCAGAGAGGGCAATAGCCTCTTGTGGGCTGGAAAATTCTCGGTCTAGGCGGTAACGCGAAGTGCGCGCGACCGGGTGAGTTTCTGCGCCGAGGGCTGCTTCTGACATGGCGGTCACCACCTCAATGGGAAATTGTCCAACAGCAGTCTCCGCGGAGAGCATGACCGCATCGGTGCCGTCTAGCACGGCATTGGCGACGTCAAAAACCTCTGCCCGGGTTGGCATGCTATTGCTGATCATCGATTCCATCATCTGCGTGGCTGTAATAACTAGTCGGTCCAGTCGGCGGGTGCGCTTGATGAGGTCTTTTTGGATGCCGATGAGCTGCGCATCCCCAACTTCTACGCCAAGGTCACCCCGAGCAACCATGACCCCTTCGGCCGTCTCAATAATGCTGTCGAGCAAATCGTAATCAGCCACGACTTCGGCGCGTTCAATTTTTGCAATAATGGCGGGGCTAACACCAACATCGGCAAGGAGTGTGCGAGCTAAGTTAATATCCTCGCTGCTGGAAACGAAGGAAACGGCCACGAAGTCGGGATCAACTCCCGCCATCCCTGCAATGTCTGATCGGTCTTTCTCGGTGAGCGCAGGTGCGGCGAGCCCTCCTCCAAGTTTGTTAACCCCTTTGCGTGATGATAACTGCCCGCCTATGAGAACCGTACAGTCGACCGCTCTCTCGCTGACGTCGTCAACGCGCAGGCGAAGCTTGCCATCGTCGAGCAACAGTATGTCATCGATCACTACCTGTTCAGGCAATGCTCGGTACTCAATACCGACACGCCGTTGATCGCCGGCATCATGTGCCGTATCGAGGTCCAGGCAAAAGGGATCGCCGGCTGTGATTTCAACAGAGCCGGCAGCAAAACCGCTGATTCTAATCTTCGGCCCCTGTAAATCAGCAAGAACGCCAATATAACGTCCAGCATAGCCGGCCTGACGTCTTATACGTGCGGCAACCTCAGCATGGTGCTCCGCCGAGCCATGACTAAAGTTGAGACGAAACACGTCTACCCCAGCGGCAATTAATCGGTTAAGCATGTCTTCGCTGTCACTGCCTGGACCGACGGTAGCAACGATTTTGGTGCGCCTGTGAGTTTTTGGCCCCTGATTCAAACTTATTTACTCCTGTTCAACAGTCTTCGCTGTTATTGGGCTATACATTGAAATGGGCGTCGATAAACCGCCGTGTAATATCTGGAAAATCGCTGAATACCCCGTCAATACCGGCGTCCAGAAAAACGCCGTGATGCAGCGCTGCAAAGTCTTCGAATCCGCTTTCCAAGCTGTCTGCCCGCAACGTATAGGCGTGTACTAGTAAACCTCGAGCGTGTGCGGCGCCGACAAGTTGGGATGGTGTTAATCCGTCTACTTTAAATAGCTGTGGTATCCATGGGCCTATACCATCGGCATAAGTGGCGACTTCGTCCAGCCCCTGCTCGGTGCCCATAAAATCGAAATCAACTCCCGGTGGCTCCTCCCAGCTGTTGTCCCCCATGAGTTGTATCAGTGGTAGTGGGGTATCTAAATCATGTTTGAGGTAGCGCAAAGTCTCTGGGTCAAAGCATTGAAAAAAGACTGCCGCGCTTTCACGGTGTAATCCCGCGGCCTCAAGAACATCGATTGTAGCTCTTGCGATATCTAAACCTGCAGCAGCGTGAAAAGCCGGTGCCTTCATTTCTATATAGTAACCGGTAGACATACCTCGCGACTTGTTCAAACCCTCAATCAACATTATCTCTTCACTTAGGGTTGGGATACGTAGCTGCAAGTCAACAACTGGGAACCGACCGTCAAATACTGGGCTTTTATTAGCATCAACGCGCTCATGCACTGATAGAGTTTTAAGTTCTGTCAGATCGAAATCTATAGCGTAAAAACGTCCATCGTCCCGACCTCGACCGGGAAATTGTTGGGCAACATTGGTGGTGCTCTCCAGATAAATGTCGTGCAACACCATGGGCACACCATCCCGAGATAGAACAATGTCTTGCTCAATATAGTCTGCACCCAGAGCATGGGCTGCAGCAACACAAGGCAGGGTGTGCTCGGGTAAGTAAGCACTAGCTCCACGATGTGCAATTACGATTGGCTTCACAGGCCTTTAACCCTTATTAACGAGATGCGGTGAGACGCCCGAGATGTCCATGCCGTTTCCCAAAATACCAGCGGGACGGAGGTCGCCCCACGGCCGATAGCGAGTACAAAATGACCGGAGGTTTATAATACCGCGTATTGGGGAAAAGAGAGCCAAAGGTTTTTATTGGCCCTTGGTACTTTGCAGGTTCTTCGGCCCCTGCTATAAATACCGCCATGACTGTTGCTGATACCCGAACTCCCTGCCCGCCCTACGGTTATAGCTGTTGCTGTGATCTGTCTGAACGGCGTCAGATTGAGTTAGTGGCAGAATTCCACGCCTATCGAATCAGGCCCACACGCATTGCTTATCGTCTGGGGATTGATATCGCACTGATTGATGCGTTGCTCGGTGGAGAGCATGAACCCCAACGATTTGAGGCATTGGTGAGTCACTTTCGAAAGCGCCGCTTTAATCAACGGCTTCGGGATTCAGAAAAAGTTAAGGGGCAAGCGGCCTACGAGCAGCGAGAGAGAGCCCTACAGGATCTCCAAACTCAGACTGGAGTTTGAGGTTTTACTTGGTTAACTCTTTTTCCTGAGATTCTAACCAGGTCAGTCGTTGCTCCAAGCTTTCCAATACCAACGCTTCAGATGCTCGCATTTCATCGGAGGCTGTCTTGATTTGTTCTTCTTGTGTGTCAATTTCCGCCTTGATCTCACGAATTTCCTCGCGCACTGCTTCTGTATTTGCCGCCGCATGGGCCCGGTCAAAGATTTTGGTTTCGGGTTTCTGAACAGGGTTACGAGCCACTTTAGCCAAGACTTTTTCGGGGAGGGTCTGGGTGTCACCGCTTTGCTGGCGCTGGGCAACAATATTGGGAGAGGCAATTTCTATTCCAGCGGCATGAAGCTCATCAAGCATCTTCTGTCTCAACTGACTCCGTGCGGTCAATGGGTTCACAACATCTTCGAGGAACCCTGCTGCGCGATAGACCACAGCATGGTCAAGTAATTCGGCGACTAATACATAAGGATCGGTGAGACCGGCACTTGCGGCAGCTTTGAGCAACTCGTGCTCAGCTAAACTGTGGTGAATGTCATAGCCCAAGGAAACATCGGCCTGAATAATGGTCCCCTCACGGTGTTGGACGGTGACTGGGTGGGTCACAAGTAACAAATTAGGCAGGTTGGTGAAGTCTCGAGTTTCTGTCTGGATACGGGTGCTAACCAGAGCGCGCCGGGTAACACGGCCAAAAACACCGTTAACTAAAATAAAGTCACCGGGTTTAAAGGGCCGAGTTGCCTGAAGCATGATGCCCGCCATTGCATTTGATACGAAAGTGGTAGACGAGAGGGCGATAATAGCGGTGAGGACAACACCGATTAGACTGAGTATTTGTCCACGTACGTCGGCTTCAAGTGGCAGTGCGACGATTAACGCAACGATAACTGCGAGGCCGGAACCCCAAAAAACAAGCTGAAGAATCAGTGAGCGTCCATCGATTTCTGCAGCACGCTGGCTTAGGCGGCTGAGTACCAAAAGGCTGATGCTGCCAATGATTAACGTCGCTGCGGCTGGGGTGTATTGACTTAATTCCATCATTGTTCTGATCATCCCGTATTGGTTATGTCAGGGCTAGGGGTTGTTCTTTTTGTTTTTGAAAATGATAAAATCGCGATTTTGAGGTCACTATGACAACAGCATTTGATAGTTGGATCAAGATGATGGAGGTGGGCAACCACGAGGGGCTGTGGGAGCTACTCGATCCCGATTGCGTCTTTTGGTCCCCTATTGTTCACACCCCGCAAGAAGGCAGACAGATATCCCACGCTTACCTATCGGCGGCGGGCCATGTTTTTAAGGACGGCTTTCACTACACTCGCACGGCTATTGACGGCGATTATGGCGTATTTGAGTTTGAATGTGCCATGGATGGTATCAAGGTCAACGGTGTTGATATAATCACACTCAAGGAAAATTTGATTATTGAATTTAAGGTGATGGTTCGACCTTTGAAAGCGATCAATATGGTGCATCAAAAAATGATGGCGATGCTGCAGGAAACGAAGGGCTAGTTGATATTGTGAACAACAGCAATCTATTACGGGTTATCGACAGGTCTCGAACGGGTCCTGGACGGTGGCTATTGCTGGCTGCAATTTTATCAATGCTGTCCCTGCAGGTTGTCGCTTCCGATCATTGGCATGGTGTTGAAGAGACGCCACATTGTGAGGTCTGTGTTCATGTCCTTGATGCCGATATCCCTAGTGTTTCCGGCAGCTTTACCCTACTAAACCACCAAGTGCCCCAAGTACCTTGCAGCATTCCAGTTTATACAGCTGGCTTGAAGCAGGGGGTGGGTAACCGAGGCCCCCCAGCACTCTCCTGAGATTGTACAACTTGAGGTCACAACGATGACCTCCTACCAATCTTGTTCGTGACGGAGAGCGTTATGTCATTTAATAAATACTCTGTAGCAATTGGTTTTGCTATTACAACCCTCAGTGCCTTTGCCATAGAGGAACCACAACCCCTAGAGCACGTCCTAGTGACGCTGCCCATTCATCAGACAGCCACCGAAACCAGCTTGCCTGTCACAGTTCTCACTGGCGAAGAGCTCGCCCGTGAAGCATCTGCGACCCTTGGCGAAACCTTGGAACGTTTACCCGGTGTCCACAATGCCAGTTTTGGTCCGGGTGTTGGGCAGCCCGTCATAAGAGGGCTTTCCGGGCCCCGTGTCACAACTTTGCAAAATGGCACTCGTAGCGCCGATGCCTCGGCTCTAAGTGCAGACCATGTTGTGGCGGTAGAAGCTTTGCTAGCGGACAGTATTGAAGTGTTGCGCGGTCCTGCGACGCTGCTTTATGGCGGCGGCGCGATTGGCGGCGTGGTTAATGTGCTCGACAATCGAATTCCAACAACTCTACCCGAAGAGACAAGCTGGGGACTTGATTACCGTTACCGCGGCGCCAGCGGCGGCAACACGGGAACGTTTCGAGTTGACACTGCCTTAGGGCCTTTCGCAGTGCATGCCGATGCGCTGTTTAGAGACACTGAAAACCTCGAGGTTGCTGACGGTGCCGGTACCGATGGCATGGACCTTCTACCTAATACCGACACCTCAGCATCGGCAGGCACCTTAGGTGCAGCCTTTCATTTTGATGGTGGTTTCATTGGTATCGCGGTAAATCGCCAGAAAAATAAGTACGGGCTTCCCGAGGGCAGCCATGGCCACCATGGCCATGGTGATGATCACGACGACGACCACGATGATGATCACGACGACGACCACGATGATGATCACGACGACGACCACGATGATGATCATGACGACGACCACGATGATGATCATGACGACGACCACGATGAAGATCATGACGATGACCACGATGAAGATCATGACGACGATCACGATGATGATCACGACGACGACCATGATGATCATGATGATCACGAAGGCGAAGAAGAAGAGGTTGATATCCGCCTAGAAATGGAACAGACCCGCTACGATATTCGACTGCAGCTTGATGAGCCTATGGCCGGTATTGCTCGATTTTCTGGTGTTGTCTCTTTGACGGAATACGAGCACACCGAGTTTGAAGGCTTGGAAGTGGGCACCGTCTATAGCAGTGATGCGATTGAGGGCCGGTTAGAATTGGTTCACAGCCCTATCGGCGATCTGCACGGTGTGCTGGGGCTTCAAATTAGCGAAACGGAATTTAGCGCTGTGGGCGAGGAGGCATTTATCCTGCCTACCGATACCTCGCGCCTAGGTTTATTCCTAGTAGAAGATTGGCACAGTGGTTCATGGAAACTTGAGGGTGGCCTGCGCTTTGATCGTGATGAGGTTGATCCTCAGGGCAACATGGCACCTGCACGGGAGTTTGATACTTTTTCAGCCTCCTTTGGTGCACTCTATGAATTCACCGAAGCTTGGCATTTATCAACAACGCTAACGCGATCTGAGCGCGCTCCTAGTGTAGAAGAGCTGTACTCCAATTACGGAAATATGGGCCCATCGACTTGGGTGACCCACGCGGCCACTGCGGCAATTGAGGTGGGCGATGTCAATCTTGATACCGAAGAGAGTCTTAATATCGATGTTGGCTTGTCATTACACGGCGAAACTCAATCTTTGCGTATTGGTGCGTACTACAACGACTTCGACAATTTCATTAACTTAGCCAGTACCGGAATGGAAGTGGGAGAAACCCCTGTACGACGTTATGAACAGGGCGCTGCGGAGTTTATGGGTTTGGAGCTTGACGCTCATTGGGAGGTCTTAGAGACCAACTTGGGACTCCTCAACCTCGAAGTCGAGATGGATGTAACGCGCGGCGAGCTTGCAGACGGCAGCGATGTGCCGCGATTACCGCCGCTATCGGGTGCCTTGGGGCTGGTATGGGAGCAACCTTCAGCGCGTTACTTCACACGTCTCACGGCTGCTGATAAGCAAGACCGTGCTGGTGACAACGAGGAGGCTACCGACAGTTGGGTGCGTTGGGATATCGGGGGGCAGTGGCAGTTCGACTTCAGTGACTCCCTTATCACGTTATCGGCGGTGGTACGGAATATTCGTGATGAAGAAATTCGTCTGAGTACTTCGGTGCTGAGAGAATACGCTCCAGAACCTGGACGTTCCTTTAACGTGGGTGTTCGAATGGAGTTCTGAGGCGTTACAATGCCAGCGTGAATCGGTTAATTATTGGAATCAGCGGAGCCTCAGGGGTTCAATTTGGTGTTAGAGCTCTTGAGCTACTAGCTCCGCTGCCTATCGAAACACATTTGGTGATGTCGCGATCGGCGGAGTTGACGGTTCACCATGAACTCGACATGTCTATTGCCGATCTTCGTGCTTTAGCTGACCAGTGGCACCCGATAAAAAATGTCGGTGCCTCAATTGCCAGCGGATCTTTTCGCAACATGGGAATGCTAATCGCCCCCTGTTCAATTCGCACTTTGGGTGAAATTGTTTCAGGGGTCACTTCTACGCTGTTGACCCGATCGGCTGACGTCGCGCTGAAAGAGCGCCGGCCGTTGGTTTTGATGGTACGAGAAACCCCCCTGCATCTTGGTCATCTACGCAACATGGTAGCGGCCACCGAGATGGGCGCCATCATTGCACCTCCCGTGCCCGCTTTTTACACGCGCCCAAAATCGGTAGATGCTTTGGTGACCCAGAGCGTTGCCCGTGTGCTTGACTTGTTTGCCATCGATATCCCAGAGATTCATCGATGGACTGAGTCGTGAGTCAAGTAAGCTGGCGTTTTCCCCCAGAGTGGTTGGTCTTTAGCGTTATTGTCGTCGACCTTATTGGTTTTGGCATTCTAATCCCTATTCTTCCTTTTATGTCTCCCGCCTTGGGCGGTAATGAGATGGACGTCGCTTTCGTTATTGCTATTTATAGCCTTTGCGCAGGCATCGCAGGACCATTTTGGGGTGGCCTGTCGGATCGTATTGGTCGAAAACAGGTCTTGATGGTGTGTTTGTTTGGTGGTGCGCTGTCCTACGGCATGATTGGTGTCGCAAGTGAATTGTGGATGCTCTATGCGGCACGCGCTGTTGGCGGCGTGATGGCGGGCAGTTTGCCGGTAGCTTCGGCACTGATGGCTGATGTCAGCGCCCCGCATCGACGAGCAAAGGCAATGGGTCTTGTTGGCACGGCTTTTGGTCTGGGGCTTATTTTAGGGCCCGTGATTGGCGGTGTTCTAGCTGGCCCAAACGGCACATTTTTATGGCCAGGCTTGTTTGCTGCTGCAATGTCCTTAGTTTCGGTTGTCTTAGCTGGATGGCTGCTACCCGCAGACCGACCAAATGCCGAAGCTATTAAAAAGGTACGAAAAGTTGCCGGGCCTGAAAACATGTTCGCTTTCATACGCCGGCGGCATGCCTTGTTGCTGACCCTGCAATATACGCTGCATACAGGCGCGGTAAGCGCTGCTATTTATTTAAGCCCACTTTGGTTGGCGGCTTATCTCAGCTGGGGACCTCGAGAGGTGGGGATTTTATTTGGGCTCGTTGGCGTCGCCATGATCGTCGTTCAGGGTGGGATGATGGATTGGATGACGCGGACCTTTGGATTGATCAATGTGTTGACCGCGGGTGCGGCTATTTTTGCGGCGAGTCTTGTCGCTGCTGTAGTCGTTGAAACTGAGTTCACTAGAGGTCTTGTCATATTTACAGCCTTTGCCGGCGCAACGTGCTGTTTGCCGGTTTTAAATACTGTAGCGAGCAGTATTGTTGATACTCAAGAGCGAGGCCGAATGATGGGGGTGACTGCGCTGGCGGCTTCTATAGGACGTGTTATCGGTCCTCTTGCCACGGGTTTAGTACTGGCCGTTAGCGACTATCCCATGTCTTGGTTTGTTATAGCACTCCCGGTTTTTTTGGTTTTGTTGTGGTCGCGAACCGGGGCAGCTCGCTATGCTCGTCCTGGCGGTTTACAGCCATCAGACCCCTTATAGCGAGGTGAATCCTGTCTGATAGCCGGCGAGGCGCTCTGCTCTGCGATTTTCAGACTCGAGGACAAAGTGCCTTGATTACAGGGTGGGCGGTGCTATGGTTGATGCACTTTATCGCTGGTAATTCCCTGTTATGAAGTCCCGTGTTCTTATTACATTGCCCCTGCCAACCACTATTCTAGAGGCCCTCAAACAACAGTTTGAGCTTCAGGTTTGGGACGAAGGACCTATGCCCACAGCGCAAATTGCACAATGGGCTAAAACAACAGACGCTATCCTTTGTTCTTTGGGAACGCCTATTAGCGCTGACCTTATTGGGTCGAACCCCCAGCTGAGCACTATCTCAAGCATTTCAGTGGGTGTTGATCACATCGATATGGCGGCGGCTACCGCAGCGCGTCTTCCCGTTGGCCATACCCCCGACGTCTTGGTGGATAGCACGGCTGATTTGGCGCTCGCCTTAATGCTGGCGGCAACGCGCCGAGTCGTGGAGGCAGATCGCTTCGTTCGTGGGGGTCACTGGTCCGCCGATTGGGCCACCGACTTTTTTCTAGGCACTGACCTGAGTCGTGCCACCGTAGGCATTATAGGGCTAGGACCGACGGGCCTTGCAGTTGTTAAGCGTGTCAGGGCATTTGGAGCCGACGTGATCGGGTGGAATAGGACCGAACGAGAAGTATTGGGAGTTCGAAATGTTGCACTCGATGATCTTTTCGCCGAGGCCGATATTGTGTCAGTGCATACGGCAGCTGCGCCCGAGACACACCATATTGTGAGTGCAGATCGTCTCGCCTTGATGAAACCCGGTGCGGTGATTATTAATACTGCCCGTGGCTCGGTGATTGACGAGTCAGCGCTGATTAAGACCTTATCGGAGGGTAAGATCAGGGCGGGACTAGATGTTTACGAGCAAGAGCCTGTGGCTAAGGATAGCCCGTTATTGGCCATGGATAATGTCGTCTTGATGCCACATTTAGGAAGTGCCACGGCGGCTACTCGACAGGCGATGATGGAGCGAGCTCTTACAAACTTGGTCGCGGGGCTTTCGGGCAAACCCCTACCATGGTGCGCAAATCCTGAGGTTTATACGGGGCCTTAATTCGCGTTAGGTAGGCGTCCCAGGGCGCGATTGACGGCCTTGTCGATGCTTGATGACATGCGTTTTGCATCGAAATTAGCGTGATCAACGACTTTACTCATGCCGGCCGCCCAAATCGGGTTTTGGGTGTTGCCATCGGTGAATGTCACAAGAACGCTGGTCACTTCTTTAGGTCCCGAGAGCGCATAGGCATTGTCGATGAGTGCCTGATCTGCACGGCGATTGATGACAAGGTCCTGACTAGAGACTGGAATATCTTGGTTGTTCGCGTCAGTCGCGGCCACACTTAAAGCACCATCACTGATCGAAGCCTTAAACTGATAGGTAATCTGAAAATCTCCGTTTTGATCTACAAGTTGGTATCCCTTGCTCGCTAATTTTCGATCCACAGAAGCGCGCAGAGTTGGGTCAAGGGCGTAAAGCGGGTCTGTAGCGACACCTGAAGGTTCTAGGGCAGCAGCCTGCCAGTGATACGTTGCGTAGCTGCCAGCTTCAAAGCGGTCATTAGGCGTTGTATCAACCTGAACACTAGAGCACCCACCAAGCGCCAATGAACCTAGGAGGGTAGTGCATAAAATCCAGAAGTTTACGGACCGAACAATCATGGTTTCTTCCTTGACGCGTGATAAATGGTTCATCGATTTGATAGACCCCTAGCTAGATACCAGTAGCGTAACCGGTTATTTCTAAGGAAAGAATAACAGCTTTATCACCATTCCTATTATGGTGAGCGCAAGTACCCGACGTATTAAATCCTCGCCGTTGCTCAGGGTGAGTTTCGCACCTATATAACCCCCCAGGGAGTTACCGACCGCGAGCACCGCTCCGATAAGCCATAAAACTTCACTTTGTAGGCTAAATATTACCAAGGCGCCTAAAGTGTACACCGCAACAATAAAACACTTGTGGGCATTGGTGCTCACCAGATCGAGGCCCATAACGCGATTTAAAATCGGCATCAAGATGAACCCTACGCCGATTTGAATAAAACCTCCCCAGAAGCCTGCGAGCACCATGAGAAGATGACCCCATAGAAGGTTTCTGGGCTGCTGATCTCCCGCTTGTGGGGTTGCTCCTCCTCGGTACATTAATACAAGTGTGGCGAGCATGACTGCTGCGAGAGCAGTATTGAACTGCGCTCCAGAAAGTTGCACGCCAGTCCAGGCGCCGAGCAACGCGCCAGGCAGCGCGCAAAGTGCAAGTGTGATGCTGAGACGAAAATTGCCTTGGCCACCACGCATAAACGTGCCGACGGCGGTGAGATTTTGGGCAAGAATCGCGATACGGTTGGTACCGTTAGCGATAGGGCCTGGGACACCTAAAAACACCATCACAGGGACAGTAATTACCGAGCCGCCACCAGCCATGACATTAATAGCGCCTCCTACAATGCCAGCTGCAATCAGGGCGCCGTAGTGCCAGAGTTCCATGGCTTAGTCGCTGTCCACGTCACGCAGAGTAACCAGTTCCTCAGCAGCGGTGGGGTGAATACCGATCGTCTGATCAAAGTCCCGTTTGGTCGCCCCCATACGCAGGGCTATCGCCATGCCCTGAAGAATCTCCCCGGCATCGGGCCCCACCATGTGGACACCCAACACGCGCTGGCTGGCCTGATCAACAATAAGTTTCATCATTGACCGTTCGTCTCTGCCGCTCAGCGTGTGTTTCATAGGCCTGTACTCGGAGCGGTAGATATCAAGACGACCAAAGGATTGCCTTGCTTCTTCCTCGGTATAACCCACCGTACCGACATTGGGCTGGCTGAAAACAGCGGTTGGAATAAAGTCATAGTCGACCTCATGGCCGCCAGCACCAAATTCGCGGTGAGCAAAAGCCATACCCTCAGCGAGGGCAACTGGGGTGAGTTGTTCCCCACCAATCAAGTCACCTAAAGCGTAGACCGATGCTTCGGCGGTTTGAAATTCATCATTGACGGCGATGAAGCCATTTTCATTTAAGGCAACCGATGTGCATTGGAGGTTGAGATCAGCGATGTTGGGTCGTCTGCCGGTTGCGCATAAAATAGCGTCGACCTCTACCTCGGTATCGTCTTCGAAAACCACCCTGTAGCCATTTGTGCTTGTGTCTATACTTTTTGGGTTTGTATTAAAGCGCAGGTCGACACCGGTTTTCCTGACCTCCTGTGCAAGGAATCGACGGACATCGTCGTCGAACCCACGCATGAAAAGGTCTCCGCGGTAGGCCTGCACAACCTCGGCGCCCAACCCATTGAAAATTCCAGCAAACTCGGTGGCAATGTAGCCACCACCAACAATCAGCAGTCGTTTTGGGAAGTGCTCCAGATCAAAAATTTCGTTCGAGGTCAGCATGTGTTGCTTGCCGGGCAGATCGGGAAGGTACGGCCATGTGCCTGTGGCAATTAAAATCTTCTCGGCGCGAAAAGTTTGGCCCTCAATAGTGACCGTGTGGGGGTCTGAAAGTTGCGCACGACCGGAAATAATGGTGGCACCGGGTGCCTCCAGCAGTCGTTCGTAGATCGCATTCAAGCGAGATATTTCGGCTTTTTTTCGGTCTCTAAGGGTGGGCCAATCAAACGTTGGGGCGTCACCCTGCCAACCAAAACCGGCACTGTCAGTGAAACCCTTGGAAAATTCGCTGGCATACACGTACAGCTTTTTGGGAACGCACCCAACGTTAACGCAGGTGCCACCCATGTATCGATCTTCGGCAATGGCAACCCTCGCTCCCAGTGAGGCGGCGACACGAGCGGCACGAACGCCACCAGAACCGGCGCCAATGACAAAGAGATCAAAATCGAAGGCTTCGGAGGTCATAAACTTTTGCCTGCAGTTCGTCGTTTATTGCAATTCAAATTTCGAGTGAGATGTCGTAATCTCGCAGCTCTTCCAAAACGAGACACTCCCCATGACCATTGTAACCTTTGCGTCAGTGCAGCGCTTGCTGTTGGCGCTATTGTTTGCAGCTGCAGCTACGCCACTCACTGCGGCCATTGACCCTGAATTGACCGAACCTTCTGATGTTGGACGTATTCACCTGACCGACGGTACCGTGATTGTGGGGGTTGTCACTGGAATTCGTGACGGCAAAGTCAAAGTACAAACCGCCTTCAGTGAAAGTGCGCTAAAAATTCCTGCTGATATGGTGGCAAACTTTGAGCAGCTTCAGGAAACCCGTCTCATGCTGAAAGATGAAAGCCTAGTCACTTTGCCCGCCATCGAGGTGGTCGATGGTGCTCTGGTTCTGGAGAGCGAGACAATTGCCTTGGTCGATATTGATGTCATGAACCCGGAGGCTTGGGAGCAGGGCCGGGGTTTTAAATGGACGGGAGATACGAGTGCGGCACTGGCTGTTGCGAGAGGTAACACCGATACCAACGAGCTCGACGTTGCTTTTAACACCGTTTTAAAGTCCACCAAAGATCGGTACACGTTGAACGGTAGTATCGATATGGACGACACAGGCTCTGCCGACAGTGATGTGCGGACCGATACCGCGGACAAATGGAAGCTACTGGGCAAATACGATTATTACTTAAAAAATGACCGGAATTACCTGGGTTTTAACCTTGCTGTTGAAGCTGATGCCCTGGCAGATATCGATATACGAACCTATGTAGGACCCTATTTTGGTCGTGTTCTGTTGGATAACGACATGATTTCCCTCGATGGTGAATTGGGACTGGCTTATGTCTCCACGGAGTACACGAAGCCACAGATTGATGATTTCGAATGCCTAGATAGCGCGGGAGTGAGTCGGGATCCTAAAGCGTGTGCTTTCGATAAAAAAAGTTACGGCGCCGTAAATTGGAACCTCACAGGGGAGAGCAATATTTTAGGCGGTAATTCAAAGCTTTACCTGCGTCATGTGGGCATTGTAGGCACCGAGGGCACTGAAGATGTGCTGCTTAAGACAACGGCAGGGCTCTCTTTTCCGCTGGTATTTGGTTTCCAGGCAGCCGCTGAATTTTCAATTGATTATGACGGCTCACTCGATGAGGAAGTCGACCAAAAATACAGTTTCCGCGTGGGGTATGCCTGGTAGCAATGACTCCTCCAGACAACGCAACCTGGTTTCTACCCCTCGGTGGTACCGGTGAAATCGGGATGAACCTGAACTTATACGGCCACAATGGACGTTGGTTGCTGGTCGATTGCGGGATCACCTTCGAGCACGATTTGGGTAGCACGACTGGGCGGCCTAAAATTCAGATGCCAGACCCCGCGTTTATAGCCGCGCGCAAGCATCTCATCGATGGGTTGATTATTACTCATGCCCACGAGGATCATCTTGGCGCGGTGCCGTATTTATGGCCTATGCTTGATTGCCCGGTCTACACCACACCTTTCACGGCGTCGGTGTTGCGTAAAAAAAGTGGTTGGCGCGGCAGTGTTCTGCCCTCGCCACTGATTGAAGTTCGGCCTAGCGATCGACTTCAGATTGGCGCCTTTGACGTTCAGTGGTTGCCTATTACACATTCGACGCCTGAGACCTGTGCGCTACTGATACGTACTGCCGGGTGCAGCGTGTTGCATACAGCCGATTGGAAGATCGACAAGCGTCCCGTCGTGGGTCCTAGCTGGCAAGTTTCAGATTGGGCTGGAAAGGAGTTTGAGGGGTTGAATGCGGTCATTTGTGATTCAACCAACGCACTGAAAGCTGGACGTTCGCCCAGTGAGGGCGATGTGGCCGATGGTCTGCTTCAGACCCTGGCGCCGTTAACCGGGAAGGTCGTTGTGGCATGTTTTGCTAGTAATGTTGCCCGATTGCAGTCGGTATTGCGCATTGCGCATGCAACCGGTCGCCGAGCAGGTTTACTGGGGCGATCCCTTGAAAATATGTACCGGTGTGCATTGGCTAACGATTACCTGCACCCCGATTTTAGGCCCATTTCCCATGAGCATCTTGAGTACCTGCCTGAATATGAGGTGCTCGCCCTTGCGACTGGGAGTCAAGGCGAAGTGGGTGCAGCGCTACACAAATTGGCCTTGGACACCCATCCACACTTATCTCTGGGTGAGGGTGATACGGTTATTTTTAGCGCTAAAACAATTCCGGGTAATGAAGTTGCAGTCGCTCGCTTGGTAGAAAATTTACGGGCTCGCAATATTGCTGTTATTCATGGGGATAACAGCCAGCGTACCCTGCATGCCTCGGGCCATCCCTGCCAGGATGAGCTCATCGATTTATATCAAAGTCTGCACCCTGATTTGGTGATACCTGTTCATGGCGAAGCAGAACATATGACCGCTAATGCAAAGTTAGCAAAGGCGAATGGGGCGGCTGCGGCATTGACTGGGCGCAATGGCGATCTATTTCATCTGGCACCTGTCCCCGGTGTTAAGCGGCAGTGGGCGGAGACGGGGCGACTCGAATGGCTAGAACAGGACCACCGTCTGATTTCTGTGTAAGCTTCGCAAATTATCCTCAGTGATGGCGCCGATGGGTCATTCTATAGACCAAAACATTGTTGCAGCAGTCACCACAATGCTTTGCGTTGGCTCCCCGGCCGTCATCGCGACAGAGGCCCACAGTTATCTTCAAGCCAAAAACTTTCTCTATGCTGGGGGCTTTTGGCAGGACGGCGAATTAACGGTAGAGAGCCGCCGCGGTGATGCTGGCTTGGCCGCAATAGAATTGGATAATTTGGGCGTTAATCGTGAGTACGCTAGCTGGATGATTGATTATCACCGCCGTGTATCCAATCGTTGGAAAATTTCAGCATCGATATACCGTTATTCGGACGGCAGATTGGGGCAACTGTTAAAAGACGATATTGCTTGGGAGGGCCAAGACTTTTCGGCAGGCATCGATGTGGGTGTTGACTGGAAAATCGATACGCTGATTATTGACGCCATGTATACCGTAAAGCGTGCTGACAATTTTGAGCTCGCTCTTGGCGGTGGCGTACACGCGCTTGACACAGAGTTGGTCATTCGGGGTCAGGGAGTGATCAACGGTGGCGATAATGGGTCACAAGGGTCAGGTGAAACTGCCAGGGGTTCTCTCGTTGTCCCTTTACCCAACCTGCGCGCTACGGGGTTTTATGCCCTCAATAAAAAGTGGTCTGCACAAGCTACTCTGGGCTGGCTATCGCTAAGCATCGACGAATACGACGGTAGCTTTAAGTACGCGCATTTGCGTGGTCAATATCAAATCAGCAACACACTGGGCTTATCTTTGGGTTATCAGCTAGTAGAGATCGACGTGGAAGAACAGATAAGGTTGGGCTCCCGTCGTTTTGACATGTCTTTTCAGGGCGTAACTGCGGCTTTAACGTTTGCTTTCTAATTTTGACGCTGTTCGTAAGCGGGTGCCCCAGCCGCCTGGCGCGCGGCCTCGCGGCGTGCGCTCTCTCGATTTATCATTTGATAGCTCAGGTAATATTTGAAGATGTTGGCCACGTACTGAACCGTCTCTCGACCAATTTTCTCGGCGGCTATGACCTCGACGTTGTCGAACCATCGATAGGGATCGTAGCCTCTAGTTCGAGCGGTCTCTTGAAGACGGCGCACTTTCGCCGGCCCCGCGTTGTAGGCCGCCAGAGCAAGCAGCGCACCGTTTAAAGGATCCATGCCGGGATTACTAAAGTAGCGTCGCTTTAGAAAGGCGAGGTACTTAGCGCCGGCCTCAATATTTGGGTCGACTTCATGAATATCGGGAATCCCCACATTTTTATCGGCCGCCGTACTCGGTAGTAATTGCATAACCCCTACCGCACCGACGTGGCTGCGAACCTCTTGATCCAGACGTGATTCCTGAAATCCTTGGGCGGCAAGTAGCGCTGGGTCGATACCGTAGCTGACACCGTGGCGGCGAAAAAGCCCTTCAAGGTCGCGATATCGCTGCAGCTCACCTTCGGCGTTGGTATTAGCGGCCCAATTAAAATCTCTGACGTAGCGATTTTTCAAAATATTCCCGAACAAAGTGCCCTCTTTATTATCTTTAAGGAAGTTGTTGAGGAATTTTTTAAACTCAGGGTTGTTGTGACGAACAGCCCAGGCGAGGCGGCTGCCTTCTCTAAATACAATGTCATTACGAATGTGCAGATTAGTGAACACCCCGGACCACTGGGTTGGCTTGTAGTCATCGACAATCGTCCAGGGTAATAATCCGGCGTCGACCATTTCAATCAGATCTTCATCTTCCAGCAATTCTGACATGGGCTCGATGGTCACGGGGGCCCTGCCCTCGCTAGCGAAGCGTTGATTAAGCTTTGCAACACTTTCGGCATAGCTCGATGAGGCTCTGAGGTATACGCTTTTTCCCGAGAGGTCATCAATTGAGTTAAGGGCGGGCGCGCTGGGTCCTGCCACTAAAATTTCTTTCAATGGTTTGCTCGAGGGTATGGTGAAAGCGGCTTGTTGCTCGCGAGCAGGTGTCACCGTGGTGCCCGCCATAATGACATCTCCCCGCCCCTGCTCTAGGGCTAGAAAGAGCTCATCTCTGGCTACCGGCAGCACAAATACCGCCACTTTTAGATGACCGGTCTCGAAGCTGTCATTGATGACTTTTTCGAGTCGATTCGCATACTCCGCAGTAATACCTTTTGCGCCATTGTCGAGGTAGTAGCGCCCGGGCCCGTAAACGGTCAGTACACGAATAATTCGCCGTTCCACCATGCCCTCAAGGTCACCGGTGTACGGGCGGTTATCGACTAATGCGGTGGGGTTTCTTAGGTCATTGTCCTGCGCTTGAGTAAGCGACCCCTGAAGCAGGGCGAACAAGACCGTGAGAGAAATAATAAATCTGGGCATTATCGAGGCTTCCTGCTTTTGATAAAACGATCGTCTGTCATCGGCTTTAAAGTGTTGCTACTGATACTCGGCAGACTGATCTGGTAGTTGCTGGGAAAAAAGATGTCATTACGATCTTCAGTAATGGTGATGACTGCCGGTGTATCGGCAGTAGGCCAAGCGCCGCAGGCTTCACCCGCATCGCAGACAAAGAAGTCATTATCGTTATCGGTGCCCGCCCAAATCTCATAGGTTCCAACGGGAAGCGAGCCGGTTTCGGTTCCATCAGGAGCGAGCAGCAAGTTGGTGGTTACGGCATACCCTTGGTCAACATACCAAAGATCGCTGGCTGCTGCTGTGGCACCCTGCCAAATCTCCTGGGTTTCGGAGTTAATGAACAGGACATACACCACACCAATGTCCCCGGCTTCACCACTATTGACTCGGCTTTCAACCGATACCAACAAATCTCCTGCGGTCGATTGAAAAGTGACGTCAGTTCGATAGGTTCCCTCGGCTAAACCTTGACGGTCGACACTAAACCGCCAACTGCCTAATCCACTTTCGTTGGTATTCCCTTCGGTAATCGTTAACCACGGGGCGGTGTTCTCTACCCCACTAATAGCGAGCTCACCCCCACCCTGATTTGAAATGATTAAGTTGGCTGCGGTGAGCGTACTGCCAAAATTTAAAATACTGGTAGAGGCACCCAGTCTGGGCGGGATGTCGATTTCGCCGCCTGCATAGGAAATGGCGGCTGTTACGGCTTTGCGGGCATTGATCAGACCCCAGCCGTAAGTGTCATCGCGACCGGTATCACCAAGATCGTCGGTTAGCGCACCTAGCTGCAGCAAGTCATCAACGATATCTGCGTTTAGATCGGCATACACAGATTTCATAAGTGCAAACACGCCTGCAACATGGGGTGTCGCCATACTGGTGCCTTGAAGAAAAACGTACTCAGGGCGCTCCTCTGACACGTAGGTGCTTATCACCCCGTCGGGTTGACCGTCGCCATTGGCGTCTGCTTCTAGCCTACCCCCTGGTGCGACGAGATCGAGCGCGGCGCCGCGATTGGAGTAGTCGGTAATGTCATTGAGACCGTCAGTGGCACCTACGGCAAAGATCCCGTCATAGGCGCCCGGGTAGTCAACGCTGTCACTGCCATCATTACCACTAGCGGCAGCGATAAGAATTCCAGTGTTAGCAACGGTCGTGTAAAGATTCTGCGCGGTTTGACTGAAGCCTGCGCCGCCAATACTGAGGTTGATGACTGCGGCGGGATTACTAGGTAAAACATTGGCATCATTGCTTAAGCCTGCCGCGTAGCGCACAGCCTGGAGAATGTCATAGGTTGAGCCTGAACCGTCGGCACCGAGGGCGCGCAGCGGCATGACTCGGGATGAGTAGGCGATGCCAGCGATACCCTGATTGTTGTTACCTGTTGCTCCAATAGTCCCTGCAACATGCAGGCCGTGGAAATCGCCGGATCTCAGAGGATTACTACCCTCACCGATATCCGTGGGGTCGGGGTCTATGCCGTCGCCATCACCGGCACTTTCGATATCAGAAATAAAGTCATAACCGTCTACCAGTTGCCCTTGAATATCGGGATGATCGCTAATAATTCCAGTATCAATAACGGCAATGATGACGCCGGGATCTCCGGTTGTCGTGTCCCAGGCAGCAGGCACACCAATTTGATCGAGGTGCCACATAAACCTGAGGAAGCTGTCATTGGTTGTGGCTTTAGTGCTGACCTGCCAGTTGGGTTCAGCCAAGACGATGCCGGGTTCTTTTGTAAGGCGCTTCGCCAAAATGCGCGTTTGCCATTGAGCGAGGCGTTGGGGATCATGGCTTAATTCGGCTTGTCTGCTGAGTAAGCGCGGGCTGTTATCGATTCCGAGGGCGCTGAGGGTCGCTGGCTGCATAACGAGACGTCGTGCTCGCGCTAGCCCGCCACCATCTTCCAACAATGCATATTTGTGGATTAGCTGGTGTTGACGATTTTCAGCGATCTCACGCTTAAGAATGCCATCGCCGCTTCGGGTCACTAGCACTTGACCGGGCACGGCTAATGCCTTGCTAGATGCGCTGCCGCTGCCGCTGCCTCGGCCTACGGTTAAGATATAGTTGGCGGCGCCAGTAAAAGCCGAAGCATTGATGTACCAGGTCCCGGCCTCGGGTATGGCGAGTTCTTCCACCGCCTCGGTACCCAAGCTTTCTGCGACTAATAAGCCATCTTCATCATAAAGGTATAAATCAAGGTCAGAATCTACATAGTCCGAGGCAAAAAGTGTCACAACATCGCCCGATTCACCCTCAACTTTGTAAAAGTCTTCCGGGTCACCTGCGTCCAGTGTATTGCCTGAGGAGCCCTCTCCAGGCAAGTTTATATAGCCACCCGCCGTACCTGGATTAGGGAGTGCTTGGGCAAGTTCAATCGAGTTGTTTGGGGCAAAAAAATTCTCTGGGTTGTTGGTGTCCGTGTCGAGTATTGCCACTTCAAGAACACTGAGACCCCCCGACACAGAAACTTCTTGAGGCGCGTCTGTTGCCTCAAAAATTGGCCGCAATCGTATGACACTGTCGGAGCTGAGGACCCGGTTTCGAATCGAAATGGGAAGGGCCCGTAGACTTAAAGTGCAGCTGTCCGTGGGGCCGGTGCAGCGCTTTTGAGTTTCCGTACCCCAGCCTGCAAAACGGTAGCCGGTATTGGGGACTGCCGTAAATGTCTCCTCAAAATTGCCGTCTGTAATATCTTTTTGACAGGTAGATGCGGCGTTGCAATCGAGATTGCCTGACGCTGATGTAACTCGCCCGCCTTCTGGCACGATGACCTCCAGTCGGCATCCAGACAGTAATACAGCAGCAACTAGCAGCAGTAACTTGAGGTTTGTGTTTGCCATAGAGAGATTAACCTCTGACGTTAAGTTTGGCGGCAATCGAGGAGAATTTTCCCAAAGTGTTCGCCTGATTGCATGCGTGCATGTGCCGACGTTGCTTCTGCTAGTGGGACAACTGTATCGATACAAGGTTCGATATGCTTCGCTGCTACGAACGGAATCATGGTTTTTTGCAAGTTGGTGAAGCCTTTGGCCCGCCCCTCCATGCCAAGTCCCCGCAGTGTACTGCCTGTCAGTGTTAGGCGTTTCATCAACAAGGGAAATAGCTCTATTTCTGACTTGGAGCCGCGCATGACACCGATACAGACAATCCGGCCATCGGGCGCTGCGAGCTCAAAATTTAATGCAGTGAAGTCGCCTCCTGCCATGTCCAACGTCACATCGATCGCCCCGCCTAGACCGGCATTTTTGAAATCTCCGATAAGATTATCAGATCGGTAATCTAATACGATGTCGGCACCTAAAGCACGAACTCGAGTACATTTCTCCGGCCCGCCGGCGGTGGCGACAACTCGCGCACCCCAGGCCTTAGCCATCTGGATTGCTATTGTGCCAATACCACTTCCACCCCCATGTACCAGCAGCGTTTCTTCAGGTTTGAGCGCTCCAAGGGTAAATACGTTGTGCCAAACCGTAAGCAGTGCCTCTGGCAGCGCGGCACCGCTGCGACTATCGATGTTGGGTGGCAGGAGCAGCGTATGGTCTGCTCGGGCGATGGCAACGGTGGCGTAGCCACCACCTTGTACCAGCGCTGCAACGCGGTCTCCTATTTTAAAGCCATCGACATCAGGTCCAACAGCGGCAATCAGGCCGGCAACTTCAAGCCCTAAAATGGGTGAGGCGTCGTCTGGAACAGGATACAGGCCCAAGCGCTGCAGGATATCGGCGCGATTGACTCCGGAAAAATCTACAGCGATTGCTATTTCGCCTGCGGCCGGCGCTTGCAGCGTGTCGGTTTTTAAACGCAGGGTGTCGGTGTTTTCAATATCGATGTACTGTCGGCGCATGGTTGATCTCACTTTCTGGATTGCAAAGCATAACCCACGGGATAAAATTCGTACCGGCAAAATTGGCTGTAGTAATTTAGGCGCCATGGGGAGTAATGTGCACCATCAACGACGTGTATACGGGAGGAATCAGTGACTAAACCTATGTTTTTGCGCAGAGCCAAACGGCAGTTTAATTTCACAATGGCGCGCATGTTGTTTGGTGACAAATCAACAGCCCCCCACTTCGCACTCGTGGGCTCGGGCAGTGCTAATCACCTTTGTCAGCGCATTGTAGATAGTCGCCATCAGCGGGTGCTGATCGTTACCGATAAGCCCTTGCGGGATCTGGGACTTGTAGATCGAGCCTGTGAGACCTTGGTTAAAGCTGGTGTGGACCTAATTTGGTACGACGGCGTTCAACCCGATCCGACATTTAGTCAAGTTCGTGAAGGGGCACAGATATTACGCGAGCAGGCTTGCACTGCGATTCTTGCGGTAGGTGGTGGCTCTTCGATGGATGCCGCTAAGATCATTGCGGCCACGCTTAATTCTAACGATGAGCCTGAGTCGTGGGCGGGCATCAACAAGGCCCCTGATACAGCCGCGCCGCTCTATGCGATTCCAACAACGGCGGGAACCGGTAGTGAAGCGACGATGGGTGCTGTGATTACCGATGAAGGTGATCAGAGTAAGGTTGTTATCAGTGGTGCAGCACTTTTACCGGTTGCTGTGGCGCTTGATCCGGATCTCCTACTGGCTTTGCCTCCTGCAATAACGGCGGCTACAGGGTTGGATGCATTGACCCATGGCGTAGAGGCATATATTGGTATTTGGAGTAGAGGCACGAGTGCGGAAACAGCCAGGATGTGTGTTGGCGGAGTGGCTCAGTGGCTCCCGCGAGTCATGGCGGAGCCCAGCGATCTAGAAGCGCGACTGGGCATGTCGATGGCGGCTTACTACGGCGGAGTAGCCATTAATCAGGTTAATGTCGGGGCAGTTCACGCGATTGCCCATCAGCTCGGTGCCTTTTACCATTTGCCTCATGGCGTTGCCAATGCGATGGTTCTGCCCCATGTTTTGCGGGTTTTCGGCGACTCGGCCAAGGCCCGTTTGGAAGAGTTAGCACCCCTCATGGGGGTCTCTGGTGCTGTAGCCGCTATCGATGCCATGGAATCCCTGCGTGAAAGCGTAGGCCTACCCGGTAACTCCGAAGCTATTAAAGCGGCAGATCATGGGAAGATTACGGCGCGAGCGCTGGATGAGAGTGACGGTTACTTTTCACCCAGAATACTCACGGCGCCTGATGTTGAGCAGGTCTTAAGAGCGATTACGGCTTAGTTGAAAAGGGTTTAAGCCACTCCTGTGCGAGGCTAATAAAGTGCTGATGACCGAGGGTCGGACCCTCTGAGCAAGCGAAACCGTGCGCCTCGTCATCGTAGTGGTGGTAGGTCACGTCGACCCCAGCCTGGCGCATTCGTATGCCGAGGCGGCGGCCATCATCCCTAAGCACGTCGCGCTCTGCCGTAACAACTAAACTTCTTGGGAAGTTGCGGTAGTCGGTGCGCCTGTTGAGGAATACCTGCTTTGTTGCCGGGTCTGCAGGGGTAATATCTCCCAGGTAAGTATCGAAAAACCAGCGCATGATAGAAGCTGTCAGTGGCTTGGAGCGGGCGTGCTCTGTGAAAGATGGAAAGCCGTGCAGGTAGTGCTCCGTGGTTGGGTAAAGCAGGATGCTCCCCACAAGTCGCGGCTCTTCTGGCATTGAAGCTAGGGTGCAGGCGGCTAAATTACCTCCTGCGCTGTCTCCTGCGATGATCGCTTTTCCGTTGTTCGGTGCCAAAGTATTCAGGTTGTCTAAAATCCATCGAGTGGCCTGAAAACTATCGTCATGGGCGGCTGGGAAGGGAGCTTCCGGCGCCAAACGGTAGTCGACGGACATTAAAGTGCAATCGGTAGCGGCCACCAGCGCGCGGCAAAAAGGATCGTGGGTGTCGAGATCACCAATCACCCAGCCACCACCATGGAAATAAATAATAATGGGGTGGTCCTCCCCCCCGTGATACATACGTGCTCGGATCGGTCGGTGGTCTATGGGCAGTATCAGCGTACTGGTTGCAACGTCTCCCCCGGAGGGCGCGTCACGCCAAACTCTCGCATTGATAAAGCGATAGTAGTAGCGAAATACCAGCGCTTTAAGTCGCGAGAGGAATATTTTCATCATTATCGGTATAGCGCGCATCGGGATTTTGGGTGTACCAGTGCACGCCCGCCTCGTCGGTGCTTTTACTAATATTGCCTCGGTGCAGCAACAGGTTCAGGTTTGCCAGGGTTTCGCCTGTGGCCAGCCCGATTAACTTATCGGAGATCTCACGGGTGAATAAGCTGGGAAAGCAGTCCACCGCACGTTTGGACTCTGAGAGGTAGTCGTATACCGACTGTAGACCCTGACGGTGGCTATCAATAATTTGGTTGAGGCGGATGTGTAAACCGTGAAAGGGGTTTTGGTGCGCCGGTAGCACCAACAGGTCATTGGGTAGAATGTTGAGCAGGCGGGCGTTTGAGTCCATCCATTCTGCCAAGGGGTTGCCCTCGGGTTCTGTTGGAAAGACGGAGACGTTGGGCGTAATCCTTGGAAGTATCTGATCACCCGCTATGAGAATTTTTAGGGCCGGGCAGTATAGGCAAGCATGTTCAGGGGAATGCCCCGATCCTACGATCACTTGCCAGTAGCGGTCGCCAATAGTTATGGTTTCCCGGTCGACCATGCGCCGAAAGCAGTGGGGCATGGGGGCCATCATGGCGCCAAAGGTGCCAAAACGTCGGCGGTATTGATCGAGCTGCTTTTCATCGAAACCTGCGCCGCGATAAAAATCTACGCCCGCTTTAGGGGCATCACGTCCCGTGTAACTGGCCATCAGCTGACACATGACGTATTCCTCACGTGTCATCCATAGCGGACAGTCAAATTTTTCGCAGAGCCATCCTGCAAGCCCGATGTGATCGGGGTGCATATGGGTGCAGATAACTCGAATGATGGGTTTTCCACCCATAAAATCCTTGAGTAGTCCCTCCCATATCGCGCGGGAGTCCTCGGATGCCAAACCCGTATCGACTACGGTCCAGCCATCCCCATCTTCTAATAACCATAAATTAATGTGGTCGAGCGCCATAGGCATGGGCATGCGCACCCACCACACACCCTCTGCAACAGCAAAAGGCTTTAGCGGTTCTGGCGCCTGCTGACGCCCCCATGGGTAAGTTAACCCGCGGTAGTGTTCGTCGGTTCGTTGCAGCATGAAAATGCCATGATTGTTAGACAGCTTGGAGTTTGCGTCCTTCAAGAGAGCTTGTCCACGCTTGAGCTCATGACAAAGGTACCCCCAAAATACTATTAACGTTTGTCGCTCCCGTGGCACAATCTACTTGGGCCGTCTGCACGGCTAAATCAACGACTATTTCCCTGTATTCCACGAGTTTATAACCATGCTAGAGGACAAACCTGCCTCTTTATACTCACCTCCAGCCCGGGAGCAGGCCCTAGGGGCGCTGGATAATGCCACTTTGGATACGTTGGTGGTGGGAGCTGGTATCAACGGTGCGGTGGCAGCCGCAGCTTTAGCGGGTTGTGGTGCAAAGGTTGGCGTGGTCGATCGTGGAGATTTTGCCGGAGGTGTCAGCTCTCACTCGAGTAATCTTGCCTGGGGGGGTATTAAATATCTTGAGTCCGGTGAGTGGCGACTTGTGCGGAAACTCTGTCGTTCTAGAAATCGGTTAATGGACGCATACCCATCAACGGTTCGCGAAATTCGCTTCTTCACCAGTATTGGTAAAGGCTTTCGTATGTGGTCAGTTTTTGTTTGGCTGGGTGCGTTGCTTTACTGGTTCATGGGAAGTTGCCGAATGGCTGCCCCACGTTATCTGACGACGGGAAAAATTCGACAGGAGGCGCCGGTTGTCGCTGCTGAGGGCGTGGTTGGTGGTTTGGAATACTCAGACTGCTATCTTTATGACAACGACTCGCGTTTTGTATTCAACTTTGTGCGCCGAGCGGTAGACGCAGGTGGGCTAGCGGCGAATTATTTAGCGGTTGAGGATTTGGAGTGGCTGCCAGATCAGTCTTGTTGGCGGGCGACATTACGGGATCGAGTCACGGATCGGCTAATGAGCTTAAATGCTAAATCCATTGTCAATGCCACAGGCCCCAATACCGAACTCCTGAATGAATCCATAGGTGTTGCGACAGAACATCGACACATACTATCTAAGGGCATTCATCTTATTGTTGACCGTGTCACTGAAGCGGCGAAAGTGCTCACGTTTTTTGCCAGTGATGGTCGTTTATTTTTTGTTATCCCGATGGGGCCAAAGACCTGCATTGGTACAACCGATACGCCTGTGGATGATCCATCTGTGGGGGTGACGGCGGCCGATCGAGATTTTGTTCTGGCTAACGCAAACGCCCTGCTTAACTTGCCTAAGCCACTCACCTCTGAAGATGTTATCGCAGAGCGGGTTGGCGTTCGCCCCTTGGCAGTAGCCGGGGACGTCGCTGGTCGTGATTGGGTGCAGTTATCCCGAGAGCATCAGGTTGAAGTCGACAGTGAGCGGGCTTTTTTAAGTGTCTTTGGCGGTAAGCTCACCGATTGCCTCAATGTAGGTGACGAGTTGGTCTCAATGATTGCCGATCTCGGGGTTGATATCCCCAATCCAAATGCCCGTTGGTTCGGGGAGTCAGGCTCAGGTTGCCGCGCAAAATTTATGGCGCGAGCCGCAGCAATGGAGCTGGATAAACTCACACCCGACAGCGCATCAGAACCTCTGTCGGTTAGATTTTGGCGCCGGTACGACAGGGCTGCATTTGATCTTCTCGATGACATAGCCGCCGATCTCACTGAGGCAGAGCATGTGCTTACGGGAGCAGAATACACTCGGGCAGAACTGCGGCTCATTGCTAGGCGCGAGTGGATCGTTGACTTATCTGACTTTATGCGGCGACGGTCTAAAGTTAGCCAAGTCGTCCGCCATGAGGCTCTGTTGAAAGACCCAGGGCTGGAAGAATTGGCGTCATTGCTCGTGGGCGTTTCGGCGCCACAACAGGTGGCTGCCTTTAGAGGCTGATTCTGGCGAATCGGCGAACCGTTCAAACCCCATGTCCAGCGCCTCGTTGGCGATTAATGCCTTATTTTGTAGTGCCTATCAGCTGGCGTCTTAGTTTTGGTCGTGTGGTGTCAGCAGCCAGCCAAATACCTGAAAAATCTTTTCCAAACTGCGGGTCTGTCAGTTTTCCTATGACTGCTCCGTTGAATAGGAATGTTGATACTTCGGCTTTGTCGACGGCGAGAGAAATGATGTCCCCGTCAGTAACGTTTGGCCAAATGGAGCGTAGATTTTCCTGCCATGCCGCGTGTTGAGGCGAGACCTTTCCCTGTTCGGCCCACTCCTTACCTGTTTGTTTGACTAAATCCTCAGCGGTGATTGTGCGCAGATAGCGTATATCGAGGCGAAATGGCCGGGTGTCCTCCTGCCATGTACCGTCGGGCGTGTACAAGCTCGATTCATAAACCTCCCACAGCAGCACTTTAAGCAATGCTGAACCGCACTTCTTCAGCGTGGCAGTTGAGGTCGGACCGGGGTCAGTCGTTAGCATCACTGACTCGGTGCTAGGCAGATTTTGGCCAGAAGCGCTGGCATCAGGGACTGTATCTGCCACGGCATTTGTTACGCCGCACGCTATGACAAGGGATATTAGGCGGGCCATGTTTGATAGCCGAACACTCAGCCGCGCTGCAGCGGTCTCAGGGAGCTTTTTGATCCGACTCACTGCGTCTGATTTATGGGGTCGTTGACTCATGCCTGCTCCACCGGGGGCATTGGTTTAGCTACTCGATATAGGGCGGGTAAAAGCATAGCCCAAATGGTGATGAGGACAGCACCTGTGAGAATAGGATCCATGGGTAAATTGACCGCCCCCATTTTTGCGCCGACGGCATAATTAAAGGGTACGCCAATTCCCCCTACCAATGCAGCCAGCCAAGTGGAACGGCCAAACACGCCTAGGGCACGGGTCAGGGAGGCAGCGAAAGCCACCCATAAAGCCATCAGCCAAAGAGGTATTAGTGCAGGTCCGAAATCGAAGATGCCAATGGCGCTAAGCAGGGTGTCAACACCGATACCCACGGCGAAAACCGGTAGCAGCCGCCTTGCTTCCTCCCGGGCTGAATGTACCAATATAAAATGTAGTGACAGCATGCCTAGGGTGAAGGGCAGCAAAGCATCCTGCCCTAGTACGCACAAAAACCAGGTGCTTTGAAACCAAATAGCGTTGAACCAGGTTTTTTCTGTCAGGCTCAGTGCGCGCAGTCTAATGATCGAGGGAGAAAGTGTTTTCATCCGCTTGATACGCGGGCGCTGGGCCCGCAGATGTAGTAGGTAAGTTCCCTGGTTTATGCGACGCCGTAGTGGCCCGCAGTTTTATCTAGAGCGGTGGTCAGCTTTTCAAACAACGTGTCAATTTCTGCTGGCGTTGTCACGAAGGGGGGCGCCATGATCATCGCATCCCCTGTTTGGCGCACCATTAGACCATCTTCGATAGCACGATCACGACAGTAAACAGCGCCGGCTGAGTCAGGTGCCAGGCGCTCTCGGCTGCTCTTGTCTCTGACGAGTTCTGCAGCAGCAAACATGCCCAAAACTCTGACCTGTCCTACTAGAGCGTGTGACTCAAGCTCTTTAACTCGCATGGCAAAGTGGGGCGCAAGGTCGCTTGCAGTTTTCTCGATAATCCCAGTATTTTGATAAATATCGAGAGTGGCTAGTCCGGCAGCGCAAGAAGCTGGATGTCCTGAGTAGGTCAGGCCGTGAGCGAACTCCCCTCCTCCACTGAGCAGCACGTCTGCCATCTTGTCGTTGATCATCGACCCTCCCAAGGGCATAAAGCCATTGGTTACCGCTTTCGCAAACGTTATCAGGTCGGGCTCTATGCCGTAGGTTTCACAGCCAAACCAGCGACCGGTGCGACCAAATCCACAAATTACTTCGTCAGAAATAAAGAGGATGTCGCGCTCGTCAAGAATACGCTTTATCTCTGGCCAATAGCTTTCGGGAGGAATAATGACCCCACCTGCACCCTGCACCGGTTCGGCAATAAAGGCGGCCACATTCTCTTCACCCAGTTCGTCAATCTTGGCTTCGAGCTCTCTGGCAGCTTGAATACCAAAACTGGCTTCGTCGAGATCACCGCCACGCTCAAACCAGTGAGGCTGATCAATGTGGTGAATGTAGTTCAAACCCATTGTTTGATCGTGCATCGCCGACATGCCACCGAGTGAGCTGGCGGCAATCGTGGAGCCGTGATAAGCATTTTTGCGGCTAATAATGTGCTTTTTGTTGGGTTTACCCAATATGTCGAAGTACCGATGTACCAGCTTCAGCTGCGTATCATTGGCCTCAGAGCCAGAATTGGTAAAAAAGGCATGGTTGAAGCCGTCGGGTGTGACTTCTACCAATTTACTGGCGAGCTCTACCGCAGGCTGATTCGAGCACCTAAAGAAGTTGTTGTAGAAAGGTAATTCATGAAGTTGGGCGGCCACAGCTTCTTTGATGGCGTCCATGCTATAGCCCAAATTACAGCACCATAAGCCCGACATACCGTCTTGTATCTGGTGACCATCGGAATCATAAATATAAATGTGCTCTGCCCGACTAATGATGCGACCACCGTTTTGGGCATAATCATTAAAGTCTGTAAAAGGGTGGAAGTGATGGTCTTGGTCGAGCCTCTTAAGCGTGGCGGTATCTAATGTCGCATTCACGGCGTTTCCCTCAAGTTTATTGACCCGTCTTTGGCAGCGGGCTGTCGATATGAACAAGTCATATGACGATAGCGAGCTCTATCGTGCCACATGCGCTGCGGGGGGGCATTAACCCTTTGGGGGTGGACAATAAGCAAAGGCCTGCTCGAGTGTCTGGTGGCGGTCAGCGTCATGAGGACGGATATACGCAGGTAATTCAAATAACAGTTATCAAGTTGACGTACTGCGGCCACGCCGGCCCTTTTGACTCATAAATGCCGCTAAAAGTAACGATAAAGCCATCTATATGGGCTATATGCACTAAAAATCGTCTAAAATTATACCTAATCTATTAGTTATAATCTGCGAAACAAGAGCGTACTTTGTTCCGAAAAATAAAGCGAAAATGGGTTAAAAATCTTCCAATAGTTGCCATTTGCATCAAAAATCAACAAATTTAATTTTGATACAGCAGTTGTTGTGTCGTGACCTGTACTGGCTTTAACTAACCTCTAGCGTTAACACCACCCGGGATGTCTAGGTGGGTACTATTCCGCCGCCGTACTTTGAACTGGCTGACAGGTATTACCGCCGTTGTTGGTAGGCAATTAAGGGATCTTCATTATAATTTTGGGGAATGCTTAATATGCAATCCATAAACAAATGAAATAACTCGCCTTGAGAGGAGATATCGAGCTTGCTGTAGGCGTGCTTGCGGTGAAGCTTTATGGTTTCTGCGGAGACACTAAGTTTTTCCGCGATCCGCCGAGTACTGTTTCCCAGCAGCACGTATTCAATGACTTCACGCTCGCGACGGGTCAGTAGGGAGCTGCCAAAGGTTGCGAGTGCGCCGTTTAGTTGCTGGCGTATGGGGGGTTGCTGGTGACTAAATTGTGGTGCATTCGCCCAATGACTTTGTGCCAGCGCCTCGATGGCTGCAAAGGCGTCTGAAATGACTTGTAGCTGCTCAAAGCTAAAGTGGCGATCCGCAGTCATGGTGGTAAGAGCACAGTGTAGGAAGCCGTCGGGTAGCGACAATAGAACGCCACATTCGTCATTGAAGCCCGTCAGTGGATACCAGGTTGAGAAGTACTCACTATCTCTGAAGCCCTCTGGTGCTAAATCTTTTAGCGCAAATATGCCCCGTAAACCATCTATACCTGCGGCGCGGTAAAAGGGGTCCAGTAAAAAAGCACCCTGCAAATAAGCGTCAAGCGTGCTCTCGGCGCCATCGGTGCGGGGCACGTTATAGGCGACCTGGGGAAGCCGGTCAGACTTGAACCACAGCAAGGTGCCATCCTCCGCACCTGTGAGATCCATCAGGGCCTGAGTGAAAACCTGAGGAAATTCGGCCTTGTGCAAGACAGGGATAACCTGGGCTAGGATGTTAACAACCTCAGCAAGACCGGGCGAATGGGTTCGTGATTCAACTTGTGGGTGTGCCATAAGCTGCCCTAGTTACCTGCCCGGAGGCAACAGTCCTTGAGGACCATGAACCGCCCAACACATGACCTCGTCGCCTAACCTTCAGAGTCCGAAAACCAACATTTTATGCCAGTTTATCTTTAACACGTCCAAACAAATCGTCATCTGAGGGCACAACCTTGTGTTCAGCCAAGGGCTTAGACACCCAGGTCTCGTTGATTAGATCGCGCCAAGACACATTGTGGTTGGTACCGTTACCGCCCCAAGAGCCACATCCTAAGGAGAATGTCTGCCGCATGCCGTTCCAGACATTACCACTGTTTGAGGCCGCCTGAGGTTGGTTGACCATAACTCTTGAGGTGTGCGTACCGGCGGCAAGTTTCATGATGTTGTCATTGTCATTTGAATAGATTCCGCAAGAATGCCCTTCACCTTGATACGCCTGAATGTTTCGAGTGAGTTCAATGGCGTGTTCAATATCTCTGGCACGATATAACGCCATAATGACGGACAACTTTTCTCCAGAAAACGGATGCTCGGGCCCAAAGCCATCTTCCAATACGATTAAAAACTGGGTGCCTTCCGGTGGCTCAATGCCTGCCATGGCGGCAATACGGTCGACCGGTTGGGCTACCATCGCAGTATTTATATGGAGCTCATCGTCCCATAAAGTGGCTTGCAGCTTGGCTTTTTCCTCGGCCGAACAGACATATCCGCCCTGGCCTTCCAAGCGTTTCAGCATTTCTTCATAGATATCATCGATCAGTAGCACTGAGTTATCAGAAGAGCACGAAGCGGCCAAATCAAGGGTTTTGGAGATGCGGATTTTCTCTGCGGCGTCATCGAGGTCGGCCGAGGGGTCGACTGTAATTACCGCATTGCCAACACCGACGCCTAGCGCCGGTGTGCCACTGGAGTAGGCGGCAGTGACCATGGCGCCACCGCCCGTAGCGAGTACTCGGTCGCACTGACGCATCAGTTCGTTTGTGGTCTCTAGCGACGGTGTCTCGATGCCAATGACTAGATCCTCCGGTGCTCCCAGGCGCGCGAGAGCGCTCCGCATCAGGTCGCAAATTTTCTTGTTTGTCAGTTTTGCCCGGGGATGAGGCGCAATAATAATTGAATTACGACCTTTCACGGCGTGTATACCTTTAATCACCGGTGTCGCCTCAGGGTTTGTAGAAGGTGCCAGAGCACCAATCACTCCCAGCGGCTTGGCTATGATCTTGATGTTTCGGTCGGGATACTCTTCGATCACCCCGACGGACTTATCATTAATAATATCGGCCAAAGTCGCTCGGGTTTTACGCTGAATTTTCAGGAATTTACCTTCGTAGTTGCCAAGCTGTGTCTCATCAACGGTAAATTGAGCCACTTCCTCAGCGACGCCGGGTTGTGCTACCGCCCAGACCATAGCTCGAATCAAATCATCGACCTGTTCCTGTGAGTAATGCTCGATAGCTTGTTGGGCGGCACGGGACCGTGCCACAAGGCCAGCTATGTAAGCTTTTGGATCGGTGACGGGATCTGTTGCTGCTGAGTTCATCCTAGGCTTCCGGTATTTGTAAGAAAAAATTAGCGATGCCCATAATAAACGCTGGACTAATGCCTTGTCAGCAACAAGGATAGGGGTTAGTACCAAGCGACTCTATTTTTGGCAGTTTGTAGGCATTATCACTTTGTAGACACTATATTAACTCCTTAAGCGAAGCTGGTGTACGCCTATGACAGGTGCCTATAAAAGCGCAGCGGTATATTCATGGGGTAAAAAACGACTGGCGTTGATCTTTAAAAGATAGGTGTTGAGGAAGGCCAGTCCCATTTACACGGTGAAATGGCAAGGCTTTATTTGTGATGGTCGCGACTGCTGGTCAACCAGCCGTCTTCGGTTTTTTGTTACAGTGCCGAGCGGCATAGCACCAAACCGTGCGCTAACACGCAGATGTTTCAACCGTTTTTGGGGTAAGGGATTTTGAATTACGAACTCGATGATGACCAGCGGGCTTACGCAGCTAGCGCCAGGGAATTTGCCTTGGGCGAACTTGCACCCCATGCGGCAGCCTGGGATGCGGAAGCCATATTTCCAAAGGGCGCCTTAAAGGCTGCAGGCGATATGGGTTTCATGGGCATGTACACCCCAGAAAACGCAGGCGGACTGGGTATGAGCCGGTTAGACGCGAGTCTCATTGTCGAGGAGTTATCTCGCGGCTGCACTACAACCGCAGCGTTTCTAACGATTCACAATATGGCCACTAATATGATCGGCAAGTACTGTCAGCAGGCTGTCATTGATACCTGGTGTCCAAAGCTTGTCGCAGGAGAGACGCTTGCGTCGTACTGCTTGACCGAACCTGGCGCTGGCTCTGATGCGGCTTCGCTGCGAACCCGGGCAGAGCGCGATGGCGATGTATATCGCGTAAACGGCAGCAAGGTTTTTATTTCTGGAGCGGGGGATACCGATGTTCTCGTGGTAATGACCCGTACTGGGGATGCAGGTTCTAAAGGCATCACCGCATTGCTAATCCCTGCTGATGCTGCTGGTGTCAATTACGGAAAGAAAGAACACAAAATGGGTTGGAATGCACAGCCCACTCGGATGATTACCTTTGACGATGTTGAGGTGCCAATCAGTCATCGTCTTGGAGAAGAGGGTCAGGGTTTTGCGATTGCCATGGAGGGACTTGATGGCGGTCGTATCAACATTGCCACCTGTTCGGTGGGTACAGCGCAGCAAGCATTAGAAGACGCGCAGGCCTACGTCTCTGATCGGAAGCAGTTTGGTCAAGCCATTGCTGATTTTCAAAATACTCAGTTTAAGCTTGCCGATATGGTTACCGAGCTGGTTGCCGCACGGCAAATGATTCGTCTGGCTGCTAGCAAGCTCGATGCCGGAGATTCCCAGGCCTCCACCTACTGCGCGATGGCCAAGCGCTTTGCCACTGATGTGGGGTTTAAGGTCTGCAATGATGCACTGCAGCTCTTTGGTGGTTATGGCTACATTCGTGAATATCCGGTGGAGCGCTATGTTCGCGACACTCGGGTACACCAGATTTTGGAAGGGACCAACGAGGTGATGCGCGTCATCGTGGGTCGTAAACTTATGATGGACGGCGCGCTGGAGGTTATAAAGTGATTACGAGCCCCTCGGATAAAATAAAAGTAAGTGTTGACGGACACGTAGCGACTCTGACCATCGACAACCCTGCAGCTAACACCTGGGACACTGAGAGTCTCCCAGCTCTGGGCGCGATTGTTGAAGCGCTTAACGCGGATGATCAGATCTATGCACTGGTGCTCACTGGGGCTGGTGAAAAGTTTTTCTCTGCGGGTGCAGACCTGAAATTGTTTGCCGATGGTGACCCCGAAACGGCGCGGGTTATGGGCGAAGCCTTCGGAGCGGCCTTTGAGGCGCTATCAGATTTCCGCGGTGTCTCGGTTGCTGCTATTAACGGCTTTGCGATGGGAGGCGGCCTCGAGGTCGCGATGGCTTGTGACATTCGTGTGGTCGAGACCCAAGCTAAACTGGCTTTGCCCGAGGCTACCGTTGGCTTACTACCCTGTGCCGGCGGCACTCAGCGCCTCACCCAATTGGTGGGCCAAGGGTGGGCTAAACGCATGATTTTATGCGGTGAGCGAATCAGTGCTGACAAAGCGTTGGCTATTGGATTGGTCGAAGAAGTTGTTGCGACGGGCGAAGCCCTTGCGGTAGCAACCCGCTTGGCCACGAGTGCGGGCGCCCAAAGCCCCACCTCTGTCACTGCCTGCAAGCGACTTATTCATGCGGCTCGGGATATCACCATTGCTGGCGGGTTAGCTGCGGAGCGAACCGAATTTGTCGCATTGTTTAGCACCGAGGACCAAAGAGAGGGGGTGAATGCGTTTTTAGAAAAGCGTAAGCCCGACTGGAAAAATCGTTAGGAAACTGGGTTATGTCAGGAACAGTCGATAGCAATTTATTGGGTGATGGCCCTTACCGTATTGGTCACCTCACCTTAAATGCGCCTCAGTCATTGAACTCTTTGACCCGTGACATGGTCGAGATCCTGTTGGACAGTTTGCTGGCCTGGCGTGATGACGAGACCGTCGCAGCAGTCTTCATAGACGGCATTGGTGACAAAGCTTTCTGTGCGGGTGGTGATGTTCAAGCGCTTCGGGATTCTTGCTTGGCAATGCCCGGGGGCCCTTGCGAATACGCTGAAAATTTCTTCGCCCGAGAATACCGGATGAACTATATCCTCCACACTTACCCTAAGCCTGTGATTTGCTGGGGGCATGGTGTGGTCATGGGTGGAGGGCTCGGTATTCTTGCGGGCTGCAGCCACCGAGTGGTGAGCGAGCGTACTCGAATTGGCATGCCCGAGGTCACAATAGCTCTGTTTCCTGATGTGGGTGGCAGCTGGTTTCTCAATAAAATGCCCGGCCATTTGGGGCGCTTCCTGGCGTTAACGGCGGCCAATATCAATGCCGCTGACGCCTTGTTCAGCGGCCTTGGCAATTACTTTCTTGAACATGGCCAACGTGAACAGCTAATCGCTGCACTGGTTTCTAGCGATTGGTCTGCAGGCGACCCTGCTACCACCGTGGCCGCAGCGCTTAATGGTATTGTTCCAGAGATAGCCATGCCCCAGGCGCAGGTTGAGCCTTTAATGGATGAGATCAATGCCTGGGTATCTGGTGATGACCTTGCAGAAATTGTTGATCGTATTTCCCTATGGCAGGGCGATGATCCCTGGTTAATTCGAGCCCGTGACGGCTTGGTAAATGGTTCAAAACTCGCTGCTGCTTGGATATTTAGACAGCTTAATGAAACGCGCGAAGCCAACCTCGAAGCGGTGTTTAGTTCAGAGCTACGATTGGCGGCCCATATTATGCGGCATCCGGAATTCAGCGAAGGCGTTCGTGCGCTGCTAATTGATAAAGACAGGAACCCCCAATGGTCTTACGACGCAGTGGGATCAGTGCCTGATAACGTTCTGGATGGTTTTTTCGTCGATGCTCCGGGCGCGCCCCAGCTTGAATTGTCCTAACTCAAACCACAGGAAACTCCGATGACAAACATCGCCTTCATTGGTCTTGGCAATATGGGTGGACCCATGGCCAAGAATCTTTTAGCAGCCGGTCACACACTGCACATTTTTGATTTGTCTGAGGTTGCTCTGAACGATGTGGCGTCGGCCGGCGCCACGATTGCCGGTTCTGCCGTAGAAGCCTGCAAAACCGCCGAGGTGGTGATTACTATGCTGCCAGCAGGTAAGCATGTGCGGCAAGTTTACATTGGGGACAACGGTCTTCTCGATCACCTATCTCCGGGTACGCTATGTTTAGATGCCAGCACGATTGATAGTGATACCGCCCGCGATGTGGGCCTCGCGGTTGCGGAGCAAGGTATTGAGTTTATGGACACGCCGGTTTCCGGTGGAGTTGCTGCAGCACAAGCAGGCACTTTGGCCTTTATGTGTGGTGGTACAGCTGACGCTTTTGATCGAGCGAAGGTAATCCTTGAAGCCATGGGTAATGGTGAGAAGATATTTCATGCGGGACCCGCTGGTGCGGGCCAAGTGGCTAAGGCGGCAAATAACATGCTGTTGGCGGTACACATGATTGGTACCTGCGAGGCATTGGCGATGGGCGCTAAGGCCGGCCTCGAGCCGGGAGTTTTGTCGGAAATCATGAAGGCAAGTTCGGGCAACAACTGGTCGCTACAAGTCTATAATCCGTGGCCAGATGTAATGCCCGGAGCGCCCGCTGGCAACGCCTATCAGCCCGGTTTTATGGTGGATCTCATGGTGAAAGATCTTGGCTTAGCCAAGGAGGTCGCTGATGGAACAGGTGTCGATAATAAGCTAGGGCGTCTGGCGTTAGAAATTTATCAAGCCCACCAGTCTGGCGGTAACGGCAGTTTAGACTTTTCTTCTATCCTGAATAGCGTGCTTGAATCGTCGAACTAATGAATAACTGGTCTGCGGGTTGGGCGTAGCGCTGATGCTAAGGGTTGCACAAGGCGCAAACCGATTGGGTCACAAGTTGCTAGCGGATTTATAGCGGCGCGATAGCCCGATTAAGCCGAAGCAAAAATTAGTCTCTCCTCGGTTCTTTATCGTCCTCGGTGTATCGTAACTCTCGTAGCCAAAGCGGTTGCTTTTCGGCGAGTTTCCCGCCAATCCATTGAGCGAATTCCAAAGTGAGGTGATGTTCATCCATCGACATTGGGTGGCCCGAAGGCGTTTCGGTGGGACAGGAGGCGGGTATCTGTTCGTTGCAGAGTAGATCTAATTTGCTCAGCTTAGAGTTGCTGACGGCATCAGCTCGCACTTTCAGGGGTCTATATTCCTTAATAACACCTGGAAGCCCGACGAGGTTTGACAGCTCTCCACAAGCTCGTGAGCTTCCGTACTCGTTTATCAAGCTTGCGCATTCCCGGTGTGTTGACAGGTAGTCCTCAATCAAAACGACATGGGTCTGGGGCTGCTTGGAGCGGATGGTTTCAAGTATTGTTATCAGAGGCCGCTTGTTTTCGGCGTAGGGCCTTCGCGCACTGTATATAATGCTATGCCAAGTTATATTTTCCAGGCTTCTGCGCAAGGCCGCGAGTCGTACTTGGCAAGCGGGGTTACTCGAACTTGCCCAGTCGTCATCGACCTCAAAATCGCGACAACCATTGACGCTGCCAAACCTAATAAATGGCCTGTGATTATCAGTTCCCAGTGCAGCGGAAATAATGTTGTAGCCATCGTCTTCGTGGGAGTTACCCAAAAATAAAACGGCCCCTGTGCCAGGTAGGGGGCAGCGTTTGCTGGTGCCAACCGCGTCTATACGACATACACCTTTGGTGAGTGAAAAACGCCGAGATTTGTAATCGCGAACGGTTTTGGCGGATAGCACGGTTTGTTGATAAGCAAATTGATCAGGATTTTGGTGAATCCCGTACAACGCGGCCCCTAATAAAATTGAACCCCCTATAGTGTAGGCGGGGATACCATGCCATGGCGTACGACTATGATGCCCTCGCCGATAGAACTGCCGCTCAACCCCGTAATGCAAGATAATCGCTAAAATCCCGGTCAAGAGTGCCAGGCCGGCTTTGACCTCCGGCGTTAGCTCAGCAACAGAGTAGTGGCGATAAAGTGCAATCGGGGGCCAGTGAACCAAGTAAAGGGCGTAGGACAGTCGTCCAAGCCATTGGGCTATCGGATTGGACAGCCAGACACTTCCGGACGTCTCGTGACCACTTATTAGAACAAGCGCCGCACCCGCACTGGGAACGACGGCTAACCAACCTGGAAATACAGTACTTTCTGAAAACGTGATAACGCTAATCGCGCACAGCGCGAGCCCTAATGATCGCAATAGTTGTCGGGAAAACTCGGTAAGCCGGTAGCTTCGCCAGAATTCTAGGGCCAGAGCACCTAGCGCAAACTGCCAAACTCGAAAAGGCAAAAGGTAAAAGCTAGCCGCGCTATCAATGGGAGTGTAATAAACGCAGCCGACGAAGCTGAGTAGGCAGAGTGTGGCAAGCCCCAATTTGTAAAATCTACGTGATGTGTTGGTCATTAAAACGATGAAGGCGGGCCAAAATAAATAAAACTGCTCCTCGACCCCCAGTGACCATAAGTGCAGTAGCGGTTTAAGTTCTGCGCTCGC